>Ga0179593_1561313_pt1 | contig 25192 bp, 32 predicted proteins | sample CZODoug2_1_08_16_FD_185931 | JGI IMG/M metagenome (GOLD analysis project Ga0179593, IMG submission 185931) | Vadose zone soil fungal communities from Angelo Coast Range Reserve, California, USA - CZODoug2_1_08_16fungal (PacBio error correction) | ecosystem: Environmental > Terrestrial > Soil >...
AGAAAGTCAACCGGTCAATTCGCTCTCATCGAGACCACCTGGAATATAAAATGCCATTCCAACTTAGGAGGAAAAAAAAGGACTTCTAAAAGAAAAAACTCCTTAATTACTGCCCGTCAAAAAAAAATTCCGCACGCGTCATGACAGGTCGATGCGTAAGACCCTCGGACCACTGAAAGGGATCTTTCTTTCAATAAGTGTTCCTAACTTTCCGGCCGGAACGAAGATGGGGGACCTCAACTCCAAACCACCCACAAAAAGCAGTCGGGGAGCAAGGAGGAGAGGAAAAACCTCGAGGACAATCTGACAAAGCCGGGTCGAGTCTTTGGGCCCAAGGCGAACGTTTTCAAAGAGAAAGGGGTGATAGGGGAGGAAGGCCCATGTAAACGACTGGGGAAAAACGTCCGTGGACGAGGTTCTGGCGAAGAACGATAACGAGGAAGGAATAGGCGGGAGATTCCTGTTCAAGGGAATGCGGGGGAGTATCTCCGTACCTGAGGCAAATAGACTCACAGATGGGACTCTGCTCTTCGACGGAAAGGCGATCGTCTGTCGGAGAGAGATCGGAAATCCAAGCCTTTTAAGAAGCCCTTCCGAGCTGAGAGCGTCTATGCAAAAAGAGATTGCCCGGAAAACGACCGCTCGCAAAAAAAGAAAACTTCGAAAAGGAAAAGGGTATCCGAGAGAATCGGGCTGAGATACGTCAGTTCAAATGGCGGAGGGGGGGATAGTATCGCTTCGAGAGAAAGAGAGAAGACACGAAGATAAACTCGCACTAATCCGGACGCGAACCTTGGCACGAGTTGTAGGGGAAAGAGAGAACTTCGGAGAAAGGGGAAAGAGAAGCCACCCCTATCTGTTAGGAAAAAGTAGGGGAGACCGCGAGCGGTGGCTCCGAGGTATCTTCGCGCATTCTCCAGGGGAAGTAGGAGGGGGCGTAAATCTCGCACTCGACTACAGAAGAGTACGAGAGGAAGTTTGACGACGAAGTAAAAAAAACGAGGCCGGAAAAGAAATAGAGAGAATCTATTAACTCCGCTCCGGAAGGGGGGTCCGACTGATTCACAAAAGGAAGAAAAAGAGGGGAACGGGGCTAAGTTCCGCTCTCGAGACAAGAAAGGAAGGATCTAAAGACAGAAAAAAGGACACCTGGCAACGCGGGCCGTTACCGGACGCGTGGTCTCTCCCGCGAGAAAGGAAGAGCTCGGGGGGCGGACGGTGGTACTACCTTCTCAATCACTGGGGGTACAGGAAGGTTCGGGGGAAAGTCAGCAGGGGAAAGGATCTTCGACGAGTTTTCAGGATAAAGAAAAGAAATGCACGCATCAGGAGATGGAAAAACGTAATGTCCAAGTCGTGGGGGGGGAAGATCGACGAAGCTTTCGCAAGTGCGAAGGAAACGTACTACCGGATAGACAAGGGGGCCGAGGGTGGGGACGGGAGGAGCAACGCCTTCGGTGGGCCGGGCAATATCGCAGCAAGGGGAGTGGTCGATGCCCTCAATTCAGAAGGAAAGTTGGACAGAAACAGGCAATAAGACCGCTATACCGGCGGACGCCGCTGAGAACGAAGCTCTACAGAGGAGGGAGCGCGACAACGTGGGACCAGAGAGAAGCAGGAATCGCTTCATCGATAGAGAAGAACATGGAACACAGGGGGAGACCCTTGGAGGCGATCGCGACCTAACGTTTCGCCATCCTAGTAAATTGACCCAGACTGATTACTAAAGAACGAGAGTGAAGGACCCGTCCTAAAAAAGAAAAAGCGGCTTTTAAAAGGACCGCGCCCGGTAGGATCTCGTCGCGTGCAAAAGAGAGGTCCCCTTGAGAAGCTCAGCATGAAAAAAAAGGTAACGGGGGTGACGGCTTTGGAAATTCGGGGAGGGATGGAGACCCCGACCCGAGCCGTGACAGGGTCTTTCCGATGGGGAAGGGAAAAAGGCTCTCGGGAGCGGGAGATGGATCGGTTGCAGACAGCGAGTTGGAAGTCTTTCATTCTTTCTCGATGCCTCTTAGCCTGATTTTTAACGTAAATAGACTCGGGGGGATCTCCTTAATCCTGGGACCTCTGATCTCCCATCTGACGGTTCACTTGGTCGAGCTCCGGTGGCTCGGGAGGGGACGTCCTAATTATCTCTCTCTCCCCTCCGAGGAGTGCGTCACTTTCGAGGTACGCAGAGGAATAAACTGGCGGGGGCTCTTGGAAATCGTTGTGTACTATATTACGAGAAGGAGGAGCCGGAGAGGGGGGGACGGGGATACGAAGAGAAAAAGAGGGCGAATCCTGTCGGTGCAAGGGACGAAGGGATGGGTTCAACTCCCCGACCTTTCGTTACACGGGACCGAGATTGAAGGGCGGAATGGTCGGACTCAAAAAGAATATGGATATAGAGATAGGCTCCAAGCATCCCACCGAGGTCTTCTAAAAAGGAAAGAAAGTTCCCCTGGGAGAGCGAATGCCAATCAAGAAGTGAACCGAGCTTCGCACCGCGTTTGTCGCGATGGGACGATCAGGCTCTCGCTCAAGAAGAAAGTCCGTGAGGGGAAGGAAGAGAATCTCTTCCACAAGCAAACCCGAAAAAAAGTATACTCCGATTGCGATAGCCGAAGGTGATCGAGTAAACTTGACCGGAAGGAGGAGGGCGCCGCGTAGATCTTTTCTGAGAAAAAGTGAAATATCAGGAGATCGATGAAAAACAGAGGAAAGCTGCATCGAAGGGATAAGCGGCAAAAAAAAGGTGGCTGAGCACAAAGCCCGAGCACCAGAGAAAAGGTTTTCGTTCCCAAAAAGGAAAGAAAAGACAAGCCTACTGGCTCGGGCTCTTTCACTTCAGGGATCCAAGCCAGAAAACGACTTCCAAAAAAAAAATGCGGGGGGTCCCTGAATAGAAAGACCCAGAGAGAGGATCTCCTGCACGGCGAAGAGTCTACCGGGGCGGCGCAGGATGGAACATCCTCAGAGATGCTATGGAAGAGAGAAGAAAAGGGGCGAGATAGTCCCTCTATCTTAAAAAAATGCGAAAAAGTCTACAAAACAGTTCGCGATCCTCCTCCGGGGGGAACGGCGCAGGAAAGCGAAAAAATCGCTTCCTCCGGAGAGAAGGAAACGATTCGATTCGGGAAGAGCAAAAGCTCGCCGTCCAGATCGCTATGAAAAGGACGGTCTCGGCGAGAGACGGGGGAGAGAGGGCCGGAACACATTAGAGGGTGAGGTCCTTGGAGGGAGTGCCGTCATTAAAAATGTCATCGACTCAGCGGAGGGGACGGATGACTATATTGCGAAAAAGTGTCGCTACGAAAAAAGAAGCAAGCAACTACGGAGGGAATGTACAGAGATCACCGTTCGTAACGGGAGGGGGGCACGGGCGAATCCTGAAGCGTATCGCAAAAAAAAGAGTTTTGGTCCCTTCAAAAAACAGAGGAAATCGCGAGAAAAGGATGCGTGCCTGTGTACGGGATAAAAGGAAAACTCGTCGACGAAGAAAAGGACTGCCGGAAAAAAGATTACATCACACGGAGAACTGGCAGAAATCCGCAGGGGGAAAAATCTGGCTCCGAGCGCTGCTCTTCTCGCGGTCGAGAAAAAAAAAGGTAACGGGCGCGTAGAGGAATTGGAGGGGGGAAGAGCGATGCCACCGTGGACGAGATCCTTCCTTTCTTGTCATGGGACAAAGTCAGCGGGGGCTGAAAATCTTTCTTGAAGGGGGGGGAGGGCGTGCGGGGAGAGCTAAAGAAGAGCGGGGACATAAATCTGATCGGGGCCGGGCTGATCGCCTAGGAGTCTGAAAAAAAAAAGAAGGAGTCCCTCTCGAAGCAAAAAGAGGGAGGGTTGACGAGGGGGCAGTAGATAAAATGGCTCATACCCCTCTAAGAGGTCAACAGCTCGGAGGAAATAGAGGTATCTGGTTGTGGGGGGGGGATTATTAAGGGTGTCGAGAAACTCCCCACTAAAGGGTTCCGCTTTCGGGGGGGACTTGCCGTCTCATCCTTCGAGCCAGGAGGAAACAGATCGCCGTAAGAAGGGAACGCTAGGTAAGGCGATTACCTTTAACTAAGAAAAATTTCGTATCAAAGCTGATGTCAAAGGAGTTTGTGGAAAGTGAATCGATTCGATCACTAAGGAACGAGGAAATACGCTTTCTCTCGAGAGATCGAAAGAAGAAAAAGGCTAGACTTGGGCCACGATGCCTCGGCGTAAAAGAGGCGCGATCTCAAGGGGGGACATGATGAGGAGGATCTCTCCGGCATCCTTCTGAAAAAGCGGGGAAAAAGAATGAGAAGAAAGAAAAAGTACTAGGGTTCTCTGAGCATAAGGAGGCACGAGGCCACTATGTCAGTCGGGACGAACTGTGCCGCGCCGATGTCACAAAAATGGGAGGGCGATCAGGGCACGTCGCACAAAGGCCAACGACGAAAGTTTCTCACAAAAGATCCTCGCTGGAAGAGACCGCCGTAGAGTGGGGTTGGGGTTTCTTAGTACGGGAGGGAAAAGAAAAATCGTCGTCTTCTGAGGAAAGAGCCCTCCAATCAGGAGGAAGATTTTGCAAGCCAGCGCCCAGGCAGGGTCCGCGCATCGGGGCGTACTTCTCCTCGCCTGGGCAGGAGGAGGCAGGATGGTTGAAGCAGGAAATTGCAGAGGGGGGAAAGGGGTCGGGCCGGTCGCCGTCGTTCCGGGGAAGACGCAGGGTCAAGGGGAAGTGGAACAGTTCAGAAATGCGCTAGCCTTGCTTCTAAAGGATGTTTGTACTCGGAAGGAAGAGGACGCAAAAAAAAAAGAAAAGAGAGAGATAAGTGGGGGGTCACCTCGGACCAGTGCGGAAACTGGGAAAATCGAGGAAAGGAAATTGCAAACGGAGAGGGGAAAAAAAAAGAAGTTCCCGGAAAGAAGAGGAAAACCGGCCCTAATACTTCAACGAATAAAGTACTGCAGGGGCCCTGGACTCCGCGGTCGGACATCGAGGAATAAGTGGAAACTAGTTGCGAAATAAAAAAATGCTGCGAGAAGGGGAAAAAAGGGCTTTCAAGCAGGCAGGAAAGGGAGGAAAACTTCGACGACTAGAGGTTCCTTCGCCTCCTCCCAAAAAAAACGCCCGAGGGCTAGGCGCTCACACCGCCTCTATCCAAAACCCTTAAGAAGGCTTTTGAAAAGACTGAAGGCGCGGACAATGAGAAAGAAGCGTGGGAAGCGTCCACAGGTAAGCGAAGGAAAGTCGTGTCGCTAGTAAGTGAGGCCATCGGTAAAAAAAGAAAGAAGGGGGGAGCGGATCTTAGGAGGGGAAACGGGAAAGCTGCGAGGAGTCTGACGCGAACACAGAGTGGAGCAGCGGGATAGAGAGAAAATCTGCTCCCAGGAGGGGGCGAAGAAAAAAGGCCGATTTATCGACTGGCCTGCGTGAAAGCATCTTTGCACGCATGATGCAACTCCTAGAAAAAAAGGCTGCCAAGAAAAAGGGGGGAAAGGCTGATTTATCCTATCGATCGGGAAACGTCCAGTTCACGTCAGGGGCGCAATCTCTACGCTATCCTGGACGAAAGGCTCTACTAGGAAAGAATCAGGGGAGGAAAAAAGAACGTTTGCCCGAGTGGGGGAAGCGACACTTGGTTCCAAAAATCAGTCAAAAATATCGGAGATCTTGAGCACGGGGAGGTTACCATAGGGGGGGGTACTCAAAAAAAAAAAAAAAAAACGCAGCATTCTCTACGTAGGCTCAACCACTCTACGACTTAGCATGCTTCAGCAGGTGCCAGTTATTTGAAGACTAGAGGGAAGAAGGGGGGCTAAAGAGGAAGGATGCCTTTATCGATTACCTAGCCGACTACTAAAGGATTAATCTTCCCAGTAAGACAACCACCGCTTACCGAAAAAAGAAGAAAAGGTAAGAAGAGAGAAAAAAAGGACCGTTGCATCGCGCGGCCAGAGTTCAAGGGGCTAGAATTACCTCGGAGTTTCTAGAAGCGAGAATCGCGCGCGGGGGTCGCCGGCGACGAACCTTCTCATAAGAACGATGGCTCTGCCTGTGAGGGCGGCAGCATTTCGAGTACAGAGGCAAAAGAGAGTTTCATGATACAGACACAAACATCGACCGGGAGGGAGAAAAAGAAAACTGGGCGTATGTTCCGGAAGAGTGGGGGCCGATCGAAAAACGGGGCCTTTAGAATCCGTGGCGATCAAGAACGTTAACGAGACCGGAAGGGATGGATCTAGAAAAAAGCTATGGGAGGTAGGAAGGGAGGGTAGCACCGCAATGAAAAATATACGGCATCGAAGGAGAAGATAAGTCAAGTCCTGTTAACGGCCAGGGTGCCTATCACGCCTCACTAAAGGGGGCCCGGCCCCGCAAACGGTTGGCAACTAAAATACGAGAGATCTTGACGCGCGGCACTTGAAAAAGAGGAAAAAAGACGATTAATCGGGGGCTTCAAGGGAACCCGGCCCCATTGGATCTCCGAAGAGAAGTGAACTTGATTCTAGGGGGGGAAGGTCTCCAAATCGTCCCGACAGAATAAATAGCTCGACAACGGAGAAGGGAGGTCTCGGCATCGACCGAAAAGAAAGCGGAGGGGAGAGGAAAGACGTCGCCCCCTTTCGGGGGAGAGCAGGCTAGTAACACCTAGATCGCGGGGCTTATATCGAAAAAGGAACCTTCATGAGGGGGGGAAACGGAAGTGGGGAGGTTATGTCTTTTGCACGACCAGCGATCCCGTGCCCGTGTAGTGCGGATTGGAATATTCTGGGAAAGGGACCGAAAGAAAAAGTCGTGCTCTGAATGGTTGGCGGCGTTTTTCATCCCTCCTATAAAGGAAAGTTCACGCGTAGTCTCCTCTCTAGAAGGGGACCTGCTGACTGTTGTGCGTCCTCATCTATGGGGAGGGATGCGGGATGGGAAAAGGACTCGGCGGGAAGGACGGATGTTCAGCGGCGGGATCTCTAACACCGTATCTGAAGGTATCTGAGGGGGAAAAGTCAGTTGGGCGAGATACGGACCTCTAGACTTCTCAAGATCCTGGATCGAGAATATCGGAAGTGCGCAGAAGAGGGGAAAAACGCCGCGAGGGGTGGAATTATGAGGAAAAACAACTACTTTCGGTCGGCGGAGGACATAAAAGGGAAAAGGGGGGAGATCTTTGTGTTTGGGTAGGAGACCAGCTTCTACTAGAGAAGGAGGGAAACAACGATTATTAGGGGAAGGTGTAAAAAAGAAAACGCCACGGCTTGTGGGCCTAACTCAAAGGGCGTGGGAGGACTGACCGAGAGATGCCAATCCCTTAGAAAAAGACATGATAGAAAAAAAGGGGAGAATTCTTCGTCATGAATAGGCTCATCAGACGGGCCTGCGCGTAATCCTCGTCCAACAAACTGAAGAATCCGCCGATCTTCAAGGGCCCGTAGGTGAGAAGGAAGAGACGGACGCAGTCGAGACGCCCGTAGATAAAACGCTTGAAAAATGATCAGTAGATCTATGAGGAAGGAAAAGCAGATGAAGAAAGCGTGAGGGAAGAAGATCGGCTGTATCACCCGAGCCGCAAAAAAACGCCGTGTTCTGTCCCCTAGGAAGACTTCCGACTAACCGGGCACGGGAGAGGGGGAGAGTTTCACTGAGAAAACGCCCGACTTCACATCCGTCAACTGCAAAAGGGGGAGAGAGGCTCCCTGCTGAAAGGGGGTGAGGAAAGGGGGAACAGGCTACGGAGAGGAGGGGGGGGGGGGGGGGGGGAGGGGAGGAGAGAAGAACGGGCGGGGGGAGAGAGGGGAGGGTTGGGGGTAAAAGCAGAAAAAATGAAGGGGAGAGGGAAAGGGGTAGTAGAACCAGGGGAGAGAAGGGGGAGGGGGGGTATGGTAGGGGAAAGAGAGAGGGAGGAGGGGAAGAGGAAGTTTAGCTTAAGGGGAGGAGGAGTCGGGAGTGGGGAGTCAGAGGCGGTGTGAGGCAGCCGAATAAAGGGAGATAGAGCCAAGGTTGTGTGAGGGAGACTCGGCGGGACAGTAGAGACAAAAGTACGGGAAGAGTGTAGAGGGCGGAGGAAGTGGGGGGGGTAATATAGGAGGAGTGGGAGGGAGGGAAGGGCGTATGGAGTCAAGAGAGGCACGTAAAGAGCGTGTGATGGACTAGCAAGAGAGAGGGGAAGAGAAGGAAGAGAAGTGGGGGCAATGTAGGGAGATTCAAGGTGAGAGAGGGAGGGGGGAAGGGGGCGGAAAACTCCGAGGAAGGGTAAGAGATTAGGGTTGTGGAGAGTGGGAGGGGAGGTGAGCAATGGGGGAGAGTACAGGAGGGTAAAGGGCAATGGGGGGGGGACGAAAGGCGGGGATCGACAAGAGAGAGGAGAGGATAGGAGGAGGGTAAATTGAACAGGAAGAAGAGGGGAGTGAGTGGGCGGGGGGGGGTTTGGGATAAAAGGAGAGATGGGTATGGGGGGGATGTGTGAAGGCAGAAAGGGAGGGCGGGATATGACGTAATTGGGGAGGGGGAGTAGGATGTGAAATAAGTGGGATGGTGATAGGAGGAGATGAAGGAAATAAACGGGAACCTAGAGATAGAGCGGAGGCGGGAAGACGAGGGAGACGGCGGGGGGAGGGAGGAGTCAAGAGGGCGCGCCAGGGTCGGGGTAATAGAGGGGGGAGTGGGGGGGAATGATGGATCGGGGAGGCGAGTAGGGGGAATAGAAGAAGTAACAGCCTAGATGGCTGTCAAAGAGGGGGGATGGGGAGTTGGGGGGGAGGGGAGAAAAAAGGAGAGGGCTAGAGAGGAGAGACGGGGCAGAGCCGGAGTAGAAGTGTGGGAAGTGGAGTGGGGGCGGGGGGCGGGGGGGGGGGGGGGAGGAACAAGAAACATGGGGGGAAGTAGTTTAAGGGGGGAGGACGGCAAACTTTCTAGGAAGAGAAGAGGGTTCGGGATGAGATCTACTCACTACCGAAAGTGGACACTAGATATTCCTCTCTGAGGAAAGGGCATAAGAAAGGCAGTTCAGTTCGGGAACGTCCGGAAGCTAGTCCACTTTTCAAGATCTTACGCCCAGGGGGGATTAAATCCTATTCAAAGGAATAGAGGGGGGCCATAAAGGAAAACAGTAAAGGAATAGCTAAGGAGATGCCTCGTCTGCGAAAGCCTTTATAGGCTTGAAAATGTAGGGTCTTGATTGATCTAAAGTGTTCAAATGATTCATCGAACATCGGGGAGAGAAATTTTCCTCTCCCATAAGAGGGGTCTAAAAAAGACCTCTCGGGGAAAAGATCGATGAGATAGGAACCTTCAAAACGTTTTCCGGATCGGCAGGGAAACGTATATCTACGGGGGGGGAGGGGGGGGGGGGACCGAAAGGGGAAGGGGGCCCGGCACAGAGAACCCGGAGAGCCGAAGGGGCAAGGTTACGTTCTGAGACAATCCGTCTCAGGGCGAACGGGGGGGGGATAAGGGCAGAAACGATTCGTCCTGGGATCAGAGCCATCGTGACGGATGGTCTTCTAATAAAAAAAGCAACGCGCTGACGCAAAAAGTGGGACTCGCTAAATCGCGTGGAAATGGGAGGGAAATCTCTATTAAAGAAAAGGAAGATATGAGCTGCCTGGGGAGGCGTATCTGAAGAAGGGGCAAACGTTTCTCTGATCTGTCTGTAAGTTTTAATATTCAGAGAAGGAAGAAAAATGCAGGGGAGAGAGAGGGGGGAGGGATCCATTCATCGATTCGGGAGAGGACCGCGTGAGAGGGGTCAAGGCATAATTCCCTCTCTGAAGAGAAAGTCTTAGGAACTTCAAGAGACTCTACGTCTAGAAGAACGAGCTCATACAACTCTCGAGGGCTCGGGGATCCGCGAGTAAAAGGAAGAGGGGCGTTATTATGAAAGGGAGGGGAAAAAATCTCAAAGAGGGGGGAAGAGAGCCTCGTCCCGGAGGGGGGCGCAAGGTCCATCGTACATCTCGCCGGAGAAAGAACGCTCTAATCCCTCTAGAGAGTCGAGACCAGAGACCGCAGCAGCGAGAGAAGAGGAGTGGATTGTTTGAGGAGGAGGTAAGGCTTCACTCATTCCCTCGATAACGCTGAATCTGGGAAGGCAGTTACCTAGGAAATGGAGAGGGGATAGCCTGATGGGCCAGAACAGGAAAGCGTCGTCAGACAAGAAGCGCTTCATGAATGGGGGCGATCGAGAAGTTCTCCGTGAACGTGAAAAACTGGGATCCGCTCAGGAGACGGTCTCGATCATCAACGTCTCACCTCGGCCACGAAGGGGGAGGTATTCCTTTGCCCTCGCCCAAAAAAGAATGGGGAAACGAGCCGGCAAGAAAAACCGACTCGAAAAGGAAGGGGGGAGACAGACGGCGGCGGCTGGGGCAGGAAATTAGCCTCGTATCAAAAGAGGTTTTTTTTGATGGGGGGAGGGAAGCAAAAGAACCCGAAGGGGGAAGGAGTCTAGTCGGCGAAGCGAAGAAAAAAGCGCTGGGCCTGCTTGGGGCAAGAAGAGTCGCGTGTCTTTCGCACTCAGAGGAAGGCGCCTCTCTGTCATGAAAGAAGGGGGGGAAACGGGCAGGAAATGAAGTTTCCCCCCCCCCCCCAAATTGGGTTTTTTTCGGGCCGGTCGACCGCAGTGGGGCAGTGTACATATGTCCAGGGTCTCAGATGAAGAGAGGGGGCTTTCTCGCCGAGGTGGGAAAAAAGAAAGAAAAAAACAACTGAGGGGGGGAGGGAGAGGAGAGTTCAACCTCGTCGATAAGCAGCTCGCTCAAGAAAAGGGGACATCAAAGGTCCTGACAATTAAACAAGAAGAACGAGGCGTACTCCGGAACGAAGACGTCAACGCCTAGGGCACCCTTCAACCAATCCTGCCGCAAAGGACATGAACGGGAGAAGTAGAGGAAAGAAAGAACCCCTTCCTAAAATTGCTTTTCAAGCAAGAAAGGGAGACTTGAAAAGGTCCTCGATAGACAGAAGAGGTTCCTTCGCCGTCATAACGAGAAAAAAAACACCAACCAGAAAGAAGAAGAGTTTCCCGGGAGGGCATTAGAGATATGACGCCGCAGGGGCCTGGAAAAAGAAAAAAAGGTTAGAGTCTTTTCGTCGAGAGGGGGAGAAAATCTGGTGATCAGGGGAAAAGGAACATGGAGACTAACTGAATAGTGGACGAGGTGCATGGAAGGCTAGAGAAAAAAAAAGGAGCTGTCACAGGGAAAGGGAAGGTTCAAGGAAGGGGATGCTTGCCGAAGAGAAATAAGATCGAGACTAAAAAACATAGTTTGAGCGATCGCTGCAGGGAAAAGAAGAGAAAGGCTTTCCCATCGAAAAAAAAAAAACTTTTAGAGAAAAAATCGCGAGAAGGCAGAAGGGGGCCTGCTTGAACGCGATCGAATGCACTCCGCGCTAGAAAAGACTTCTGCCAATCGCTTCTTCGGAGGAAAAGGGAGTCTCGATCAGGGAGGGAAGGGATTCGTAGCGCTAAAAAAGTAGAATAAGGCGAAGCTGGGGGCAAAGGGAGCGATAGGCTCCACAGATAGACGGTTTGTGCACGAGGAGATTAGGAAACTCGAGTTGACCTAATCAACCAAGATCTTCTAGAGGAAAACACAGGGGACGAGGAGGGTTTAATTATCGAGGGGGCAGCATTCTCGGGCGTCTCTGCAAACTCGAACAGAAAGGGGCCTGCTTCATCTATTTACGATTCAGGGCGACGGAGAAGACCGAGAAGGCAAGCCCGATCGATGCAAGGGACTCGGCCTAAGGGAGAAGGTGAGATCCTCACGAGGAGAAAAGAAAAGGAAGAAAGGAAAGAAGAAAAATCGCGGACCAGAGGGGTGAACTCAGCCTCGTCCTATTACAGAAAGGAGGGATGCTACGACCGGCTTACAAGGAGGGAAGGACACTTAAGAGAGAAGAAAAAAGCGACCGGGCTGACATAACGCGATAAGCGCGCTCTCTCGGGGGGGAAGTTCTACCTAACAAAGGAGCACAGAGGGGAAATTCTACATTACTAAGAAAGGGAGCGGGTGCGGCAAAATTGGGAAACGAAATACCCCTCTTCGTCAACGATTTTCAGAGAAAAAAGGGACACGCAATCAATCTACCGTCTGGGGAAAAAAAAAAAAACATGTGAGTATGGGGAAAAAGAGTGGTGGCGTATCAAGGGGGAAAAGAATCTACGGCTTTCGGGACGACCAGGAGTTATCATCGATCTCCAAAGAGGTGCTGGGAAAGTTCGAAAACACTTGGTCTAGCAAAAAAAGAGATCCGCCGCGGGGAAGGCCTGTTACACAGGTTTCCCCGAGAAAAAAAAACGAATGTGGGGGGGGAAGCCCGCCTACAAAAAAGGGGATAAGCCGAGAAATCAATAGGCGATCTGACGCGCGATAAAGGCTTTCCGGGGAAAAACATTACGAGGAAAAAGGAAGTTCATCGAGGAGGCGGAGGGAGTGCCCAGGGGGGCGAGACGGAGAGATCGCGGAACTTCACGTTCTCCATAAAGGAAAGGACCAATATCGAGGGAAAAGAAAGAACGTTCGAGCGTCTCAAGCGACCTACGTCAAAAAAGGGTACTCAACTCCAATGTGCTGTGAAGCGGAAGAAGCGCCCCGTCCGAATCGAGAAGAAGGGCTAAAAAAGGGAATCGCGTACCCAGGAGGAAGGGGCGGAGATCTCAGCAGGGAGAATAGGGGTGACTGTAGGTTAAGTCGTTGAAGGGCTTGCTCCCTAATTGAAAAAAGAAAATTGCCCGGGAGGGGGAAATGGAAGAGTCGGAGAGAGGGGGACCTCTGGCGAGGTCTCTGGTGAGGAAGAGGGTGAACGATTTCGTCTTGCCTTGAAGGAATCTTCTACATAGGAAAAAAAAGGGAAGGGGAAGCGATCTCCTGATCATTGGAGGGGAGTCGAACAGAGCTATCGGCTTCAGAGTCAGGATTCGATCACCAGCCGGATATCGCATGGAGGGGAAGGGGAAACGGAAGATCTGCTTATTCTGTTCGGGAAGGGGGAACTCTCAGGCGAGGGAAGGAAAGAAGGATTAGATTGGAGGAAAGGGGAGCGAATCGCGCAAAAACTGTGGTGAACTCCGCGAAGGGATTGAATGAGAGGAAAAGACGCCCCTAGGGAAAGTTCGCAGGAAATAGAATTTCTTTGGAGGAGAAGACTATCAGAAACAAAAACCTGGATTATTAATAAGATATGATACGAAGCCTACACGCATATTCTACAAAAGATAGGGAAATGTCGTACTTCTAGACCAATCCCTATGTTCACCCAGTATGCTCAAGGAAAAAAATTGAGGAAGAAAGGGCGTCTCCCAGCAGAAGACGGATCCTTTTCGGAAAGTAAATCAGTCGTCAACCAACTGCAGAAAAGAAGACCGTATCTTCCGGTCGGAAAAAAAAAAATTCGATGGCGGATGTGAGAGAGAAGGGAAAAAAAGTTCAAAAAACGCACGTATATCTTGCGATCCCGACGAGAGGAGGAGATCTATTCCGTCCTGGTGAGAAGCTGACATCGCGAGAAGAGGAAAGGAGTCGGCTAGCACAGAAGACAAGAGCCCGAGCCCGAGCCAGGGCATTCCCCAGTCCGACCTTCCCGCGGGAAGGAAAAGGGGCATCCGGTCTCGTTTTTAGAAAAAGAACGACTGAAAAAAAAAAGAACGCAAATTACGTTGTTTCTAAGGAGAAAGATCTCCGCCCCGCGGGCGAGCGTAGCACCTACGAGATAGAAAAGGGGGCGTCTACTATGAAAAAAAAAAAGGGGGGAGGGAGGGGGGTTCCTAGACTCTCTAACTTGAGGGGGGAGGCCTAGATTGGGGGGAAGGTCTAAAGCTTTGTAGGGAGAGATCTCCCCTCAGGGGCAAAGGGGAAAATCCACTTGCAGAGTAGGACAATCAATCGATGAATCTATTAGGAAGAGGGACATGTGGATCGGCCCAGAAAGAGGACTAGTCTATGTATCTCCTGGGTCCCAACGAGTCTCTCAGCCTTGGGAGACATTCAGGGTTCGTGAGAAGGGTGATAGGAAACATGGTCGTTGAAAAGTAGAGACTTAGGATCGAGGCTATATTGCAGCAGAAAAGAGAAGCGCTCCTCCCCCTTCGAAAAGAAAAAAGATTCGATAGAAGAAAAAGTCATCATCCTGGGAGGGAAGGATCGCCACGGGAGAAAGACCGGCCACGACTTTTGTGCCCGGGCAAGGAAAAAACGATCTGCGAGCCATACGGGAGGAACGGGAAAGAAAAAGGGTCCGGGGAGGAAGAAGAAGATTCGACCGAAGAGTGTGGAAAACTGCTGCCCGTTAAATAAAGTATTCGGTCCTTTAGGCAGGAGAGCGTGCGGAGGGAAGGGGGTCGACAAAAGACCGAGGCCGCGCGGGAAAGAGGAGGTCGAGAAACGAACGGGCGCGCGAGACGAGGGGGGACATTGCCTCGGAGGGGAAAAAAACCTGTAGGAAGGGGAAGAAGGGAGGGTCATTCATCGTAGGCGGAGGAAGTGAAGCGGAGGAAGGAGGGGGACTTTATTCCTTGGGGGAAAAAGGGGACTGCCGTATCTCACAAGACATGTATCGAGAAAGAGAGGGCCAGCCTCGGCCGCGGGAAAAAGTCGTCACTCACATCACGGCAGAATAGTAGTAAAGGGAGGATACTGGCCGTAGGGGGCCTCTATCCCCCGTCCCTCGACGTCGAGAGAGGAAAACGAGCTCAGAACCTCGTTCCACAGAAGAGGTGCTCGATCAAGGGCGAGATGGGGGGGCTGATTAGGAAAAGGGAGAGTTGTTCTAGACGAATGCAAATTTCCGCTTCCGGGTTGCGCTTCTCACAGAAAAGTGGAAGAGAGAGTAGAGCAGGAAAGAAATCACTGAGGAACTCTAGCTGAGACCAGGTTGATCGGCACTACAGCCGAAGGAAACGCTTGGCAGAAGGGGGATTGGTGGGGGGTCAGTGGGTCGGCGGAGTGGAATCTAGGAGTGCAAGAGGCACGCCTCCCGTAAAGAAAAATGCGATCGGGGGGCGGGTCGAAAAAAAGAAAGGGGGCCGAGGCAACGGGGCTCTCGTAGGGTCGAAGCAAGCAGGAATGGAGAGTCATGAAGGTCGGCGAGCTGAGGAGGAGCTGAAGTTCCCAGAAGGAAAAGGAATACGTGCCAGCTCTCTGTAGAGGAAGGAAAATAAAAAAACGAGGGAAAGGAAGCTTCCATGTGCCCCGGAAAGCCTCGATCCAAAGCACGTCTCGCGCCAACGGAAAATAGGAAAGGAGGTTTGCTCATGAGGAGATGTCAATCCTTAGCCGCCGGACCAGGGTGGTGTGAGGGGATGACGTCGAAGTACCCCAAAAAGGAAAGGCTAAAGGAAAGGGGAGGACCCTCCATCGTCTGAAAAGGCTTCAAAGCCGAAAAAAAGGGGGAGATCGTGTCGGTCTCACGAGTGAAATCTTACTTCTCCGAAGAGGCAGGGAAAGGGGGGTACCGGCAGATACAGGCGGGGGACTGTCTTCGGGAGGGTCTCCTTCCGGGGGCGTAAGGCGGAAAAAGGCCGTTTGGACAAACTGGAGAGGGGTTACGGTTCTCTATTAGCTAGCACCTGAGGAGCCGATGTTTTAACTCGAAAAAAAAAGAAAAAGGAGTAGTAAGGGAAAAAAAAAGAGGATTCTGTTCAACCTCGGCGAAGGAGCGAAAAGTTAAGAATTTAGTCCATGCCAGGGGGCAAACGGAGTCTAACCGCCTTTCCGAAAGAAAAAAAAGAGAATTAAAAAAAGAAGTACTAAAAGCCAACCTGAAACGAGGAGGAAAAAAGGGAAATACCTAGTTCTCAAGAAAAGGCACTGCAAAAGAAGTTCTCTGTCGAAAGTCTCTCTGAGAAGGGGGGGAGGGGATCCTTCGCTTTCGAAAAAGAAGACGAAGAGGGGGCAAAGCGAGGAATCCTAACCAAAAAAATCTTTCTGGAAGAAAGATGACAAAATCCTCGCATGAGCCAAGGGACCTTTAGGAGATTTGCACGAGAACGGGCTCTGCGGCTTGTTGAAAAAAAGGGGGGCGGGCGCAGGGGGAAAAGGGAAGAGACATCGTTGCCGAGGATTATCAAGACGGGGACTATTATCTTGAACCAGAGGATCTGAGAGGAAAAGGGGGATAAGGATGAAGGAAAAACGAATTCAGACGCGCTGGGTTGGCTCATCTACGAAAGAGCTATCGGACTGGCCCATCGAAGGGACGCCCAGAGTTCTAAGTCCCGGAAGGGATCGCAGAGAAAGCGGCATTTCCGTGAAATCAGTCTGGCCAAGCAGATAAATCGAAAGAGGGAAAAAAAAAAAAAAAAACGCCTTCTGCCAATCGCTGCTAGGGAGAGACGATCGAAGCGGGTCAAGCGAAGGAGGGCAGCAGGGGATTCGAGGCGCTCCGGAGAGAGGCGAGCTGTCACGCTGGGGGCGAAAAAAAAGGACCGGAAACGGTTGAGAAAAGGGGGGGGAAGATTACTGCTAGCACAGTCCTCATCCCCAAACCATCGTCCTAGAGTTTTCGAGAAAGGACGTGATGGGGATAGTAGGGAAAGGTCTCGACGTCGAGGAAGAGACGGGGAACTCACGATGACAGGTGAAAGGTTGCGTATTTTAAGACTACGGAACGGGAGAGGCCCGGCATCCCTATCGAGGAAAAAAAGACCTATCGCCGGTGAGATCCGCAAGAATCTTCAAGAAGAAATCTCTAGCAAAGAGAGGGAGATTAAGTTCCTCCTCTCAAGAGAAAGAAGAAAAAGATCTACGAAAGGGGAGCATCGCGCGGCAACCAGGGGGAAAAAGAAGAGAGCAGCGCTCCGTTAACAGAAGATAGAGAAAAAAAAGACTCTCTATAATCGGAAGAAAATCTCTTGCGGTCGAGGAAAACTCTTTCTGACTTCTACAGTATAATCCCGGATGAAAGGGCAGACCATTTCTACTACCTAGGGGGGGGGGAGGAAACCTGACAAGAAAGAAGAGAAGACCTTCTTCGATAGTACAAGGACGTCAAAACAGATCTTTTTTGTCGAGAAAAAAGGAATAAGTCTTTCTGCCTGGAAGAGAATGATGGGGTCTCATCTATCGCAACCCAATGATCGACGGGTTCGGAAGGATTTGCGGAAAACCTATCGCAGCGATAAAGCCTCTGTTCTTGACAGAAATGAAGAAAGTACATTTTTTCCGAAAAAAGGGACCGGCACAGAAGAAGAAAGGCCCCTCTATAAGGGAAAAAAGAGGACAGCGGAGTGGAATCCCACATTACTATGAATAGAAAGCGACCTGGAATGAGGCAGTTAAGCTATTGAAGGGAAAGCGGGAGAAGACTGAAGGCGCCGACTGCAACTCGCCAAGTCCTACGCTGGCCAATATCTAGGACGGAAGATGAGAAGGTCTATCGTCTCTTCCGAAACCAAAAAAAAATTGAGGAGGGGGACGATCTCCTCGGAAAAAGAGAAATTCGTCTCAGTGAACAAGGATCGCGTAACCTTCGTAGCGCGGGGGAGAGCAGCAGGGAGAACAAAAGAGGGGGACGGATGGGGAATGGAAGTGGCTCCGAAGTGAAACCCGAGCCAAGAAAGATTTCCGATGGAAGAATGAGAGTATTTTACTCTAAAACTTCTCGGGGACGAGGAGGGTTGCGGCGAAAAAAAAAAATGAGGGAGGAAAGGGGGGAAGGAATTATCGCATGAAGAAAAGACCTCTCCTGTGTAAAGAAGGTCGCTCAGATCAGGGGAATAGCGGATAGAACCTATCTACGCACGACGGGCGAATGAGAACGGTCTCGGCTGGGGGATCGGTATATCGGAGGAGACGAAAAAGTGCGGATAAAAGAGGGTGTGGTCCGAAAAAAGCAAAAGTATGCAGTGGATCCCTAAATAAGAAAGAGGGAGAATCGAAAAAGAAGCATCCTTTCTTTTCAAGAGAGAAAAGGGTTGGAATAGATCATCTCACCCGACCTTTCTTCGTCTTTCGCCAACGCCGAGAGAGGGACTAGGAGCCGCTTCTACTATCTGCAGGAACTGGAAGGGGGGAGGAGGGGCTCCGCGGCTCCCGAAGCGGGAGCTCGGCGGGAAGACGGGGGATTACCTTCAAGGAATTCCAATCCCTTAGAGGAGGGCAGAAAGGATGCCTCCCCGAGGAAAGGGAACGATTAAAGGGAGAAGCATCCGTCTCCGTTCGAAAAGAGTCCCCAAAACCTGCCAAAGGCAATCTTCCGTACTTACTCGAAGGAGATATACCGAGTGATCGGAAGAAAACGTAAGATGACAGGAAGAGGGGGGGTCGATCCCGCTTCCATGATCAGAGAGGGGTACGGAAACAGTCAATGCTGCAGGCTATAAGCGTCAAGGCAAACAAAGAAAAAAAATCCCCCGCCCCAAGGAAGAGAGACAGAAAAAACCCTAGCCCGAGCCCGGGGGAGGGTCCCTCGAAGGGGGAACGAAATTCTCCAGCGTAAATAAAGGGAAGGGCTCTTGAAAAGAGGGGGACAATCCTCAACGACGGAAACACATAACGAGACGTTGTTCTCCCTGAGAATATAAAAAAGCGATCTCAGTGGGTAAAAAAAGGGAAGCACGGAGGAAAGAAGGACCGGGAAGAGGGATCGAAATCATTTGCTGGGTATTACTAGTAGAGGAAGAAAGAGCTAACGTGGAGGGATCATAGGGGGGGAGGATATGATGGAAACGTTGAAAATCCGTCAAGCTCGAGGAACGTTGCAAGCCCAAGAAGAAAGAGAAGGGGATTAATCGTAATGTGGGGAGAACTTATCCGCGCGTGAGGAGGTGGAGCTTCGTTCTCGAAAGCGCGCAGAGATTGCCGGAACACAGGAAGGAGTGCGGGACCGGGGTGAAAACTACATTGCAGTGATGGAATGAACAAGCGGGTATCGCTTCGGAAAAAAAAAAAAAAGAATGCAGGGGGAAAGAAAAAGAAAGCAAAAAACCCCTCTGGAGGGAAGAGATGAGATACTTATCATCCAGAAGTTTACCGGATCGGCAGGCGAATCCGGAGAAAAAGAGAAAAGATCAGGCCCACCACGATCGGGGGGAGGAAAAGACGATCGCGAGAAAGAGAGGGGGAAGGGGTCCGGTCTTTTCAGAAAGGGAAAAAAGAGGTAGTCGCCTGAAAGAAGAAAACCAGGAACTTATTCTGCCCTTTATCCATCCAGCGCGGTGAAGAAAGGGAAGGGAATCGACCACTCCGAGAGGGGAAGTCGATAAAAGAGGAAAAGAGCGATTGAAGTGTCATGGCCGAAAAAAAAGCAGTCGTAGAGAGAAAAGGGGGGGATTAGAATCGAGGGGGCTCGCAGCTTTTCGGACAGGGGGAAGTCATCTGTGCGGATCTCAGAAGAGAAAACAGGCATAGGGGAGGGGGGAAAACCGCGGTCGCGGCTTCGTCTAAAGCAGAATCTTAATCGTTAAAATGCTAATCCGTCGAGGGGCGATCTCCCGTGAAAGGTAAGGGAGGCGGAGAAAATCCTCGGTCAACAGCCGAGGGGTCAAAAAATCAGGGACGGCGATAATGGGAAGGTAGCCGAAGGGTTGTCGAGCGAAAAAAAGAAAAACTAGTGCAACCTTGGGCGTCAGGGAAGTCTCCTCGTCCGATCCAGGAAGGAAGGCTCGCCCGTAGAGCCCGAGACAAAGGCTGCAATAGACCCTCTTTCAGATCTAGTACATCCGCGAAGAGAGTGGCAAGAAGGAGGGGATTGTTTGTCGATCGGGTAATAACGCAGGGAAAGGGGGGGAAGAGGGGGCAAGGACTTCGAAAGCGGAGGGGAAAAGATGGGGCCAAGACGAGCGAGCTCACTCTTGAGCGGCCGTCATTAATGCGTAGGAGATATGGACCGTCATCCAGGAGGAACCAGAGATGAAATAACGTGAAACCTCCTCCGGAGAAGAAAATCAAGAATCGGCCACATGGGCAAGGAAGATGGAACCTTGCCCGCGAAAGAAAAGGCTAAGGAAAAAAACAAACGACTGAACCGGAAGGAGGGGGGTGAGTAGAAGGCGGAGTCCTGCGGAGGACCATTGACGGGGTTTTTGGGAGTGGCTTAGGACGGCGAAAGGACCAAAACTCGTCGTCCTGCAGAAAAAAGGGAAGGAGACACTCCATACGTCGGAGAAGAGAAAGCCAGCTCCCATGAGCATCAAGAAAAAAAAGGGTCTTTAGCAAGAGTTCCGCGTACCAAGCGCTTCTAGGGGTTGACCTGGCAGTAAGGGGAAAAAGGGGAGGGGTAAGGTCCTTCTTCTGGTAGACGCCGTTTGAAAGATGGAGAAGAAAAGGAAAGGGTCTCGATGAGGCGAGCCTTGAAAAAAGGGCCGGAGGGAACGAGAACTTATGCTCTAAAGAGGAGTACAGAGGAGATAATTTCGATTCACCCCGAGGGAGAAGCAGGGGGATCATCTATACCTTACATATAAAAAGAGGGAAAAAAACTGACCGGAGGGCAAAGAAGGACGAACGGTCTACCGGCAGGGAAAAGTCAAACGCCTGCAATACTGGGAGGAAAAGAAAAGGACTAGGATTACCGCTAGGATAATACGAGTGGAAAAAACCCTCATTAAATGGAAGGCTTGCAAGCATGCGCTACGATGCGGACGAGTGAAGCAAGAAGAGCAACAGAGGAGAAAGTCATCGATCCACCAACCACCCGCAAAGCGTTCTCCGGCGTCTCAGATGACAGCTAGAAAGACGTCTGATCAAACCTCCGAAAAGGTCGTTAGGAAGGGCATCTTGCCTGGGAGAGAGCGGAGCAATCGGGGAAGGCTAAGTTCACAGGGAATACGACTGCCAACGAGTGCTGACTCTTAGAAAAAAACGATAATCGAGGATGAAAGGGAGCGGATCAGTCCTGGGTACGGGAAAGCCTGCCGTAGAGTAAAAACTTGAATTAAACTCTCAAGGATTTGAGCTCGAAGGGGGGGGGAAGACTATCGCAAGAGAGGGCAAGGCCCGCTTGGAGAAGGGAAGAAAGAGAGCCGTATCTCCGGCAAAGGGGAATTGAAGAGCGATTCCAAAAAAGGAGGAGATGACTTCCAATCAGGAGCTTCTAATGTCCAGAAGAAAGGAACGATAACGCAGTTCCAGTTAAGGGAAGGAGGATGCATAGGTGGCGATCTGTACTACGCCTTTGCTCAGGAAAAAGAAAGAAATCCAAGTACCGGAAAACCGGTGGGGGTTGGTATTCTTCTGCGTACCACCTTAGGCTAAGGGTGCAATAGAGACCCATATAGTCTCGCTGATCGAAAACGCGTAGGGGGAAGTGGGGGGAGAAGAGGGTTATCGCCGAAAGGGAAGGGAAAGTCGATACTGGCTTATCGAGGGGAGGGAAGAGTCGCCTGCAAAGGAAAGGAGGGGAAATTCCTTCCGTTCTGGAAAAGCCGGCGAAAGGCTAATCCCCGATCATGCTGGATCGATGAACGAATCAATGATCGCCTTTTAGATACGAAAAGAAGTCTTCAAAGGGGGGGGGGAAAAGGGAGCCCACTCTCGGACGGAAAAAGGAAGTTCATCAGCTCCTATGACAGAAAAAGAGAGATGTCTTGCAATCGGAGCTCCAGACTTGTAATCGGAATCGCCGTTACAGAAGCGTTCTCGAAAAGAGGGAAAAAAGGGCCGACTTCGACGACATCGGAAGGGGCCTCGCTACATGAAGAATCCAAAGCGGAGACAGGAAATACCGATTCTCGACGGAGTTTAAGGATAAACCGGACACATGCACTCAGAAGGGGGGGGTTTCGGAGAGTAGGACTCGTGTCGGACTGGCAAAAAAGAGCTAGCAAGAACATTCGATCCTAACGGAAGGACCGTGCCTAGAAGGGTAAGAAAAAGGGGGGGAAATTATCCCAACGATCTCCAGAGGGAGAGGGTGAAGGAGCCCGTCCGGAGGAGAGACAGTCTAATAATAAAAGGGGATGCCATCAATGCAATTTGAAAACACTGGCCTACCGAGACAAAGAAACCCTTGTGTTTCCGGCCCGCCGATCACCGGACGGGGAAAGAGGGAGAAAAAAAAGAAAGAAATTGACGAGAGAGAACTTTTCGAGAAGGCATCAAAAACATAGTTACTCGCAATCGCTTGTCATCATGGCTGAATCGAGAAGAAGGCGCCGTGACGGAGGCAGGAGAGAGCCCGGAGGTCGTAACTCTTTAAGACTCTTGAAAAAAACAAAGGAAGAGGAATCTCGACACGTTCGAGCCGGAGAGGAGGTCCTCCAAGACAGGGAAAAAAAGTCATCTATCGCCGCGCCCGAGGGGGAAGAGCGGACCGTGCTACGTCTATCGAGGTCGAGGGAGACAGGGGAGAGCTCGAAGCAATTGAGACACCGTAAAGGTTGACTTATGTGGAGTCGTGGGGGGAAAAATTGAAAAGAGAAAGAAAGCCCTTTCCCAGGTAGGAGATTTCAGGTCAAATAAAAAACGGTCTCGGGGGAATAGGAAGGGTGTTCTTTCTGAGAAGGTGTGCCCGTAGAGAAAGGGGGAATGATCGTCGATGCAGCTTCTCAAGGGACTGGGGGGAGAGACGGCAAAGTCTAGAGGAGGAAGCTGGAGATCTAAGAGGGGGCTATCTACTAAAAGGGGAGAACTGATTATCATCGAAATCCGTTATAGAAAAGAAGGAAGAGAGGAGTCGGTGGGCAGGTTGGGATGAAACTCAGAAGTCACGAACGGAGACAAGGAGATGGATCCTAGCGGGAAAGAAGAGTCTCAAGCGGGGAAAAGGTGAACGCCGCTAATTATTGTAATAGGGGGGGTATCACCTCACCTAGAGAAAAGTCATCTTCTTTCTCTCCTGATATCTTTGGTAGGGAGAAGAAGATTACTATCTCTAAAACAAACAAAGGAGGAGTAGAGAGACCGCCGGAAAGGCTCCTCCACAGGGAAAGATAAGGGCGAACGCCTAGACGAAGGGAGGAAGGGGGGACCGTTACAGAGGAAAAAACTTCGCGGCGTGAAAAATGCGCACAGGCGGCATGGCGTTCGGATCGCTACACAATCTCATAAACAGACTCAGGGGTATAGGAAGGGAAACAAACTTGCCGCACCGGAAGAACGATATCCTGGGGAAAGTATGCGTAGAACCTGAGTGAGACGAGAGGGGAAGAGAATCGTTCTCAAAGGGAAGAACGTAGATACGGGGGAGAGAAAGGTTCCATTATCAGTATATCATGAGGCACAGGGACATAATGAGCTGCATAGGCTATAATCGTTTCAAGGGAAAGAACGGGAGATGGATGCACCCGATAGGGAAAAAAAGCCGATCCAGGGGGGGATGCCCCTCTTCAGAAGATGTACAGACTCGGGAAAGAACAGGGGGGGGCACTTTCTCGGGACTCGGGTGGTTCGGGGCCAAGCCATAAGGAAGTCAACGAAAGGAAGGGGACATGCTGATATCTCCGCCCCGCGAAAAGGAAGAAAATAGAGCTTAGAACGTCGACGAGAGCGCGAAGATCGAGGACAGAACGCATTGGAGGGAGACGGAGGACGAAGAGCCTCTCTAACGGGGAAGGGAATATCGTGGAAGAGAGGGTAAGAGGATGGCGGGGGCAGTCGCGTAGAAGAGCATCTTCGTCGAGACGATAAGGGATCCGCTCCGCCAGAGATTCAAGAGTAGGGGAAGACCAGAAACGTTATCAACGAGTCCAGATCGAGGGGAGCGAGCGGCGAGCAAGGAGAGAAAGAGGCTGGACCGAACACATTCGAAGAAAAGAAGGGAAACAGGCGATTGATGGAAAGAAGAAATGAGGATCGCGGGGGGGGAGAAGAGCCTAATGCGTTGAGAAAAAAAACCGTCGACTCAGCCAAAAATGAGAGAGGGAATCCCGTCATCATCCGGGATAGGGGCCCGGATCGGCACGAAAAAACGGGGTTTCGGATCGCCCACCACGAGCGGGGGAAAGGCACTACGCCCGTTCAGAGGGGCGGTCGAAGGAGAAAAGGAGTGGCCGGTCTGGGAAAGAGCAGTCGACCGAAGCTTTAGGAAAAAGGACACGCTCCAGCAAGGATTCGTCCAGGGACAAGAGGGCTGATGTATAAAAGAAGAGAGGGACCGAAGGCGCGCTCGCAAGAAAAAAAAGCAGTAACGGGTCTCTCCGAGGGAGACTGAAAGTTTCAGGAGATGAATGGAAAGGTCCATCCGGTGTAGAAAGCTTCATTTACGTGGATCGGAGCGAGGAACAGCGTCGCGAAGGCTCGAGAGGGTCTTCCTTTGTGAGATTAAGCGTGAGGATAGCAAGGAATCGGATAGAGGTAATCTATCCAGTAAGAGGGGAAACGCGTCGCGAGAAAAGGAAAAAAGAACTCAGCATCGTCCCTCGCTGAAAGAAGTCGTGGAGAGGGGGGGAATCACGGCCTCGACGTCTGAATGCTGAAGAGATACAAAGACCCTCGTTCAACAGCAGGAGAGGGAAGACTGGGGTTGAAAAAGGTAGCCGAAGGCGACAGAATCTCCTCAAACCTAGAGATCCGAATTACGATGGGTGCGCGTCACTCTTACTATCAAGGAGTAGAGCGCCTTAGAGCACGAGCTCAGAGGATAATGGCAGGAGAGGGGAGAGGAAACGCCTTAGAGAAGAACACTATTGGCAGCGGACGGGGGTTAATCGATAACGTTCATCTGCTTAGAAGGAACCTTCGATACGAAGGGGAAATTCGAAAAGGAACGGAAGACCTCTTTCCATACGATAGAGGAGGGGCTAATCTTAGCGAAAGGAGCGCTCTGAATGCGGGTCGGCGATATAAGGGAGCCTTCTCCGTGAACGTTGAAAAAAAGAGAAGGGGGAAGTCCTCGTTCGACAGCACCTCGGCCAAAGCGGCCTTCCCTGTGACAAAAGGGGCAAAGAAGGCGCCGAGCCGGACGGGGGACGGCCAAAGAAAAGGGGAAAGGCGGGGGGAAAGGAAAAACGGCGTCGTCCCTCGATGAATCCGAGAGAGGAAACAAAGGTCTTGTTGGGGGTGATTTGCGTAGGGCACAGAGAGAAAGTCTTCGAAATCCTAAGGAGGAAAAAAATATTCTGAGGACCTGGGTTGCAAAGAAGAAGCTCACCCTGATCACAAGGTCCGGAAGGTCTTTCTCAAAGGGGAAACCTCGCTTTCATGACGCAGGGAGAGTGGGTGACCGGGTACTGGGGCGGGTGAAGTCTTCGAAGACGTCTGGAAGGGGAAAATACGGCAAGGGGGGAATGTACTAAGATTTAAGGGGGAAACTCAAATTAGCGGAAAAAAAGGGGGAGGAAACGGGTTTGAACTCGAACTT
>Ga0179593_1635464_pt1 | contig 25191 bp, 54 predicted proteins | sample CZODoug2_1_08_16_FD_185931 | JGI IMG/M metagenome (GOLD analysis project Ga0179593, IMG submission 185931) | Vadose zone soil fungal communities from Angelo Coast Range Reserve, California, USA - CZODoug2_1_08_16fungal (PacBio error correction) | ecosystem: Environmental > Terrestrial > Soil >...
TTCTTATTAAAGAGAAAAAAAGGCGGGGTAAGAGTAAAAAATACCAGGTCAAGCTGAAGTATGGCGTGTGGGTAGAAGAGGAAAAAAGGAAGCTAAGAGGGTTAGCGGGCTTCCTAAGGCGTGCTATTATCTCTGGAAAAGTCTCAAATTTAGGAGTCGTGGTTAAGGTAGCCAAATCTAAAAAGGGAAGGGGATCTATATGGAAGGGTCTCTTATAGATAGGAAAGGGCTTTAACATCAGCTATACACTCTGGGGGGGACCTTTCGGGGAAGGGGGGGGGTAAAACTGCTTAAGAAAGGGAGGAGCGAAGGGGAAGAAAATTCTCGAGAATCCGGGGGAAATCTCCGACTTCGGCGGAAAAGAAGACTTAGGGAGGAAAAAAAAAGGCGGAATTGCATAATTGAAGAGAAGGGAAAAAAGGAGGAGGAATGGAGAAAACGAGCCCTTTCAGGGGGGGTCTCTCTGGGGGTGGCGGCGGGGGAAAAGAAGGAAAATTTGGGGGAATGCCTGGAATTAAAAAAGAGAAGAAAGAAGAGATTTATAAATGAGTGGGAAAGAGGCGTTGGGAAAGCTGCTTTCTAATACTAGGGAGAGGGGGAGGTTAGAGAGAGAACTTTTGGGTGGTTAAGGTACTAGGACCGAGGGGGGTAAACCTTTTGTAGTGGGAAACTGGAGTGTCTCGATGAAAAAATGTCAAAAAAAATTTTTCTAATCCATACAGAAGAGGTACTCTAAAACAGAGGGGGAGACGTACTAGGTAAGAAAAGAGGGGGGGAGGGGGCACATTAGTCGCTGTGGGCGGAAATGGGGAAAAGGGGAAGAGGAGTAATGGGGGAAAAAGGGGGTGGGGGCGCATGTGTCCCCTGTTAAGGAGGAGCGGACTCTCCAAAGGAGAGAAGCGGCCGGGAAAGAGGGGAGGAGGAATGGTTTGGAGGGAAAAGGGAAAAGCGGCATTCGGGGTCTTCTTGGTAATCAAGAAGGGAGAAAAGGAAGGCTGTAATGACTTGAGTACAAAGAGGGGGACTATATGCCGGCTGGATTCCTCTCTCTGAGAGATAGCTGGCGCTTTTTTGAAGGGGGAGGACGCATGAAAGGGGAGAAAAAAGGGAAGAAGTCGGAAACGAATAGAACTTTGTGAAAAATAAAAGGGAAAAGGGAGGTTAAGAGGAAAAAAAAACATCATTCCAAAAAGAAGTAATAAAAAGGAGGGGGAAGGAGAGGGGGAGAACGCCAAAAACACTCAGAAGAGAGAAATTATTTCGTTACGTCAGTATTCTTTGAGAGAGCTTTTTGTGAAAGGTCTTCCCTCGAAGGAGGGGAGAGGAAGGGGAAAGAAAAATTCTTAACCTCGAAGAAGGAAGGAGACGCAAAGGTGGAAAAAGCGCAGATATCGGTTCACAAGAGGAAGTTTCTTATGCGAAAAGGGGAGGTTTCGTAAGGAAAGACAAGCAAAAAGAAAGAAAGGTGTGGTAGAGCATCTCTCAGCCGAAGAAAACGGAGGGGGAAAGTCCTGGATAAGATGCAAGCAAAGTCAGTCTTTTTCCGGGCAGAAAGGGAGTGTGCGCATACCTTTTGGAAGAAAGGGCGAAGGCCAGAAGGAGAGAAAGAGAGAGGTTCGCGTGGAGGGACGGGGACGAAGGGTAAGATTTAAAATCAGGAAATCCCAGGAAAGGTGGCGCTTTGCTCTATACGGGGGAGGTAGCGGTGCGCTGCTATGAAGTGCGGACAGAGTGAGTAAAAGCAAGGGGGAGGGGGAGAAGGGAAAAAAAAGAAGGTCGAAGCCTTGCCGGCATGACGAGAGAGATCAATATGTGTGTAAGTTAGGGGGCCTTTTTCCTTTAAGGAACGCCCTCCAAGGAGTTGTGACCCAGTGGAGAGAAAAGGGGTTGGGTGGGTGAAAAAAAAGGAGGGTGGTGTGGAAACTAGTACAAAAGAATACGGAGGGACATGGGGGGGGGGGGCTACGGCGAAATTCAAAGAAGTAAAAGAAGCTTTTTATTTGAAAGGAGGACTGCCATGAGATGGAAATTTGAGGGACTCTGGGGAAGGGGAGAAACTGGGAAGGGGGCTAAACCGGATGGTCTAAAAACGATAGAAGGGGGAGGGCAAATTAGGGATCTTCTCAAAAAAGAAACGTAGATTATTAACATAGAGAATCAGGGCGCGGGGAGAGAAGAGTTTCAAAGGGAAGAAATGACCGGGGTGAAAGAACGCCATCTTCAGAAAAAAGGAATCATGGGGGCGTAATCTAATCCACCTTCTATGGGGGGATGGAATTTGCGGGAAGGGGGTCACGCGCGTATGGAAGAAAAGGGGGATGTACGAGGGGGGGGACGAGGACGGAATCGCACCGAGGAATTGCAAATCTTGAAAGAAGGCCTAAAATTTTTGCGTTTGGAGGGCCCCTCCAATGTGGGAGGGGGGGAAGAAGGAAGCCTGACAGGAGAGGAAAACTGTCCAGGAGGGAGGGAGAAGGCACTAAAATTTCCTCCCTGCGAGTCCGCGAAAAGATACTAATCCTATCAAGGAAAGGAGCTCACTTCCCTCAAGGAGACTCCAGAAAAAGTTTCAAAAAGAGGAGGGCCACGGCGAAAAAGAAGGCTGATGGAGCCCGCTGGATTCTCCATCGCAGTGTCTGAAGACACTCAATCGCTCGGGAAAAAAAACGATTCCGATTTTCTAGAGAGGAAAGGATGAAGGGGCGCGCTGAAAAGAGGGGAAGGGGAAAGCGTCATAGAAGTTAAAGGGGGGAAAAAAGAAGAGATCGAACATTCGCACAACTCTCTCGGAATGAAAGGCGCATCGCCTATGGGGTCAAGCTGCATCGACTACATCACCAGAGAAAAAATAAAAGATTAAAGAAGAAAGAGGAGTGGGGGGGGGGAGGGCTCTACCAGTGTAGGGGGAGGGAAGCACGCCAGGCTGCCGCAACACGTTACGCGGGGGATGGGATCGCATTCCTGCTAGGTAAAGCCAATGGGAAAGGGGGAAGGGGGAGGAACATAAAAAGGGGGGGGAAATCCCGAAGGGAAGGAAAAGAAACCTGAGGAGACCACGCGTGAAGGAAACGGGGAATCTCCTCTATCAAAAAATCCGCCTCATTTGTGAGGAAAAACCGATGAAAAAAAAGGGAAAGAAATCGTGGCAAGGAGAAGGAATCAAGGAGACCCAAGGGAGGGAACAGTGCGAGGTCAACAAACGAAATACTCCCAGCCGAATCTGAACCCTCTTCTACATTTGCCATGGGAAAAAGTATCTTACTTCTTCAGAGGGGGGGGGGGGAGAGGAAAAGACTAGGGGGGGGAAAAGGGAGAAAGGGGGGGAAAGGGAGGAGAAGAAGAGAAGAGGAGAGATGTAAAAGAGATGAAGTAGAGAAGGGTGCATTAAGTACTCCACCTTCTTACATTTCGAGCCACCCTTCCCCCCCCTTGGGAAAGGAAGGGACGTCATTGGAAAGGTAAGGGGGGGGGAGACGAAAAGGAACCGCCTAAATAAGGAAAACGAAAGCCAAAATCCGCAAAGCCTGTAGAAGGGGGGTCTCGCCTCTCGGAAGAAAGATTGAGAGAGATAAAAGAAAGATAAAGGAGGAGAGGAAACGGGAGAAGCCGGAGGGGACAAACGGGGTCAAGGTCCAGCCACCTGCGTCTCAAGGAGTATGGATGCATTCTTCCGAGAGAAGAGACCTCAATTCTGGAGGGTGGAGGATTGAATAAGAAAAGGGAAAAAAGAGAGAGTTTAGGAGGACGCAGACTTAATGGAGCGTGATGAAGGAATCTACATTCAGAGAAGGAGAAGGAAGGATCTTCTTGAAGGATCAGAAGACGAAGAAGATAAGAAATGTTTGAAAAAGAAGGTCAACAGAAACGATAAAGGCACAGGTTTGCTTTGCAGAAAGAATCTATTCAAGACCCTTGGGGGAAGGAGGACATGAAAGAAGGGGGAAGGAGAAAAGAAAAGGGAATCCGCCCGGAACGGGAGGTAAGGGCGGGTATCGGTTCGTGTCGATTGGGGGGAAATATCAATTGGGAAGTCTTGGAGGGGGGGGGGAAACCGGGAAGGGGGGAGGGCCCGGGAAAGAGAAGGTCTAGCAGAGGGGGGGAGGGTAATTGCTCTGGGGTCCTGAACCATCAAGGGGGGCGTCTTCCTTTGGGGGGGAAGAAGGAAAGATGAAAAAGGAAAAGATGAGAGAGGGGAGGAGTAACGCTCGGGAAAAAAGGGGAGATCCGGTCAAGTTTTGTATAAAGACGCGAAGGAGGCTAGCAGTACTAAAGGGTGACAAGCAAACTCGCAGGAAACGAAAAAGGAGTGATCTAGAAGAGGGGGGACTCGAAAGAAAAGGGGGTAGAAAAGGAATTCAAATCGGGAAAGAACGTCGGTCGGGAAGAAATAGCAAGAGGCACGCTCCGAAGACTTCGCTTGGAAGGGAAGAGGACTGCATCTAATGTGAAGGAAGAGGAGGGCCTATCAAAAGGGAAAGGAGGAAAATCACAAAAAGGAGAGAGGGGGAAGTCGGACTCGAGGGACGACGATCTGATTGGAGTTCAGACGTTCCAGCTGAGAGATTCTCTCTGGGGTGAAAGGCTATTTACAACAAGAGAAGGAAATCTGAGAGGGAAAAAAAGAGAAGAGGGGAAAAGCTCAAAGGTTTGCCTGGTATCAGGTGCAGGGGGGAAAAGCTATGGCCTTGGAACCGGGGACGCCCTACAGCCGAAAAGGACGGTTGGAAATAAAGAAAGCCAACGAAAGATTTGGGGAAGAAGATTTTAGAAAGAGGGGGAGGGGGTTGGATTCTAGGGCACGAAGACCTAGAAACCCCAAAACGCCGTGAAGGGAAAATCGGAATCGAAACCCTCTTCCCAGAAAAAGAGGAAGTCGTGGGAAAAAAAACAGGAGGGAGGGAAAGAAAATATAGAGATAAGGGAAAAGAGTCGGGAAGGCAAAGAGGGAGGGAGAGATATGTTTCCTAGGTCAACTTCTTTTTGGAAGAAAGGGTGGCGGGATGGAAAAAGGGGAGAAGAAAAAAGACGAAGAAGGGGGCAATATAAGGGAAGAAAAAGGAAAGCGTTACCCATCGTGGGGGAAAGGAAAAAGGGGTGGGCGCTGCCTGGACGTCAACCTACCTAGGACGGATTAGTGCGTCAAAGGCGAAAAAAGGTGAAAAAGGAAGGGGAGCCTTAAAGAAGGTGGGGAGGGGACCAGGCGACGAAAAGGTTTGTGAGGAATCTAACATAGAGAACCTAATCTCTACTTTTTTCGAGAAAAAAGAGGCAGCCTCTCTGTTGAAAACTGGTATTTCCAGGGAAAAAAGTCTAATGTAGGGGGAGGGACCCCCTAAAAAATCTATAGGCGCCGCTAAATAGGGTTGTTGGAGGGGAAGGGCTTTGCCGCTGGGGGGAAAAGCATCTCTCCTGGCAAGGGGGGCCAATTCTAAAAGGAAGAAAAGAGAGGAAGGGGGCCATAGTGAGGGGAAGGGCAGGGGCAGCGGGGGGCCGTCGAGGGGGGAATCTTTTCTATTCCAGAGTTGCCGGGGGGAGTGGGACGAGAAAAATGAAGGGGAGGTTGGGGAGGAAAATATTTTGCAGGGGGGGGGTGAATGGGAAAAGTCTCTTTTATAAAGTAACCCAAGGGAGGATCTTAAAAGATTCGGGGACGAGAAGGGGAAGGGGAGGAGGACCGAAGGGAAAAGGAAAGGGGGGGGGTCATTACAATTGAAAACAAATAGGGAAGAAGGTGGGAGTCTAAATCTCGGTCGTAGGGACGGAGCACATTTCTACACGAAAGACCTGTACAAGCCGGGGAGGGGGGAAGGTGTCTGGGGGAGGGGGAGGGGAGGGGGGGATTCCGCTATGTGTTATTCAAAGGAAAGGGCTATGGAGTTTCGTTTGTAAAAATCTAACCAAGGGGAGGGACATCTGGGGAGAGAGAAGCGGGGGGGGGAACTAAGGGGAAAAAAAAGCTGAACATAAAATGGGACTCTGAACGGGCTACTGAAACGCTTAAAGTTCTCTGAAGAAAAAGAACAAGTAGGAGGGGGGGTTCAGGGGGGAGGAGGGGGATGCAATGGGAAGAGGACGAGGGACTTGCTGTCGTATCGGGGGTTTCCTTCTTTGGGGAAAGTTTTTATTCCTGGGAGGGGAAGGAGAGATTGGGAGGGAGGGGGCTTTGTCAGAAAAACGTTCTAAGAGGCGGAGGGATAGGGGTTGTGTCTCAAAGAAGGGTTGTTTTCCTTAATCCGTCTGGCTAAACATTTTTGGAATGTGTGCGCTAATAAAATTTGGAGATGAGGGAATAAAGAGTAGGGGGGGGAACTAAAACGGGGGGGGGGACCATCAAATTAAAAGGGGTCAAATTTCTCACTAACAGTGTGTCTAATATTACTGTATGGTTGGTTGGGGGAGAGGGGGGGAGGGGGGCCGGAGGGGGAAGTCTTACGCTCAAATACTGTGGAAGAAAAAAAAGGTCACTGTTTTTGGGGAGGAGGTATTTCGAAGGGGGGCGGCTGTTGTTAGGGGGGGGGAAGGAGAACCGCGGGAAGGGGGGGGGGGGCTCCGGGTTATAGGATTCCTCTAACTGTCAAGGGGGCGCTTCCTTGGGTTAATTGGGAGAGAATAATTCGATAAGGGTCTTGAACTGGAGGGGGGAGGGGGCCGTTTGTGTGAGAAGGGAAGGATTATATAAAAACCAAGGTAAAGAAAAACTTCTTGTGGATTGCGTATGAGGGGGGAGGGGGAAGTGGAGTGGGATCCGAAAAAGAGGTCTTGTACCCGGAGGAGGGAGGACTGCGGGAGGAACGCTTATATTTCGCGCGAGAGGGGCTTATCTAAGAGTTTTCTGTAAGGGGGGAAGATGGGGGAGAGAGGGAGGGGGTGGGAAAGGGGGACGCTCTAGAAGAGGCAGCAAATGAGGTTCCGGGGGAAAGGAACAATCGTAAGGCTTTGGCCCAGAAGGGGGGAAGGGGGGGGTGTTGGAAGGGGGGGAAGAAACTTGAAAGGGTCCAGCGGATCTTGGGGAAAAGAAGCTTCTGGAATGGATCTTTTACAAGGAGAAGAAGGGAGATTTAAGGAGAGTAAGAAAGGGAAGAGTTAGAAGGTTCTCTAAGAGGGGGGGAATAAGAAGTGCTCTTCGGAAGGGAGGGAATTTCTTAGAGGTCTTGTCGGAAAAAAGGTGGGGAAGGGAAAAGGGGATGGGGAAAGGGGGGGAGGGGGGGGGGAGATGGGAGGGGTAAGAAGTCCAGGTATCATAACGAGAAGGCAGAGATTTTTCGAAAGGACTTGTGGAGGGGGGGAGGAACTGAACAGGGGAAGGGGGGGTGGGTGAGAGGGGGAGGGAAAAATCACATCTTGGAAGGACAGGGGGAAGGAAAGGGTCCGTTTTAATCAGGAAAAATAAGAAGAAACTGCAAAAAGTCGAGAGGGGGTCAAGTAAAAGAACATAAGCATTTGGTGAGGGATCTGAAAAGATGACTCCATGGAGGGAAGACTTTTTTGGGGAAGTAATGAGAAGGAAGAAGGAGGTCAGCAGAAAGAGGGAGGGCTTCATTGAACGGAGGAGTCCCAAAGGAGGGAGTAACAAGGGGGAAAAAGGAATCTGGAAAAGGGGGTGAAACAGACAATAGGGGGATGAAACGAAAAGGGAAGGTTTCTTCTGTTGAGGGCCAGGGGTCGCCTGGGGGGGATAGAATGAAAACCGTTTAGAGAAGGAAAGCCGCTGTGAAAAGGGGAGAAATGAAAAAAGGAGGAGGGGGAAGGTAATGCGCAAAGGAAAAGGGAAGGGATTTTTATCTGGGGAAGAAGTAAGGGCCTTCTAGGCTTCTGGGGAAGTCTTAAAAGAAAAAAAGGAAGAAGGTTCACCCAGGAGAAGGGAAAAAAAGAATTCTTGGAAAAGGGGTGAAAACGGGGAAGTTTTTGGAGGGTGGTTGGGGGGGAAAGCCCAGTTCTAACCCCTCTGGGGGCCTTCTTCTTCTTCAAGAGGAAAGAAGTCACCAGGGGGAGACCTATGAGGGAGGAGGAGTCTCGCCGAGCAACGAAGGAGGGAGACTACACAACTCAGGGAACTGAGGGGTATACTCCGCTTGGAAAGAGGGCAATCTGAGAAAGGGACTGTCGTCCACAGGGGGCAGAGCTGTCCGGGGAGAGCATCTCCAGGGCTGCTCCAAGGAAATGAAGAGAAGGCGGGGACATATTCCTATAGGGTCTCAGAGGGGGATGCGAGGGGGGGGGCGGAGGGGTGGGAGAAAAAACAAAAAAACAGGTCATGGAAAGGGTGTGGGGATGAGGAGGTTGAGGGGGTGAATCTATTACTCGGGGGGCAGATACGCAACTGGAAAAGGAAAAAAAAGCTCTCTAAAGAAGGGGGGTCAGAGCAAACAGCAAGCGGAAAAAGAAAAGGATCCGGTCAAATATTCCTCCAACTTCTTTTGAGGGAGTGGTTTTTGGGGAAATTAGTGGACAGAAGGAAGGGAACCACCGGGAACGGGGAGAGACCCGCCTCTTATTAGGGGGGTAATCAAGAGCAAAGCATCCAAAAAAACGAAGCAGCCAGAAAGGGAGAGAGGAATCACGTCATGAGAAGGGAGGGAGGAGAAAACAAGGGGAGGGAACTGGGAGGGAGATAAAAGAAAAGAAAGAAACGACATCCTGCCCGAGGTGGGGGGCTCGAGTGAAGGGGACCATTTAAATCTTTTCAGGGCGTCGTCTCTTATGGGAGGGGGTATTAAAGTGGGGAAAAAGAGTACCTCCTAAAAAGAAGGGAGGGGATTCTACATGGCCAGAAAAAAAAAGGGGGGGTTCTCTTACTTCGCATAAAGTTAATTTAAAGGGGCAGCGCTCGTATTTCTTCTAAGAAATAGGGATTTCTCGCGCACCAAAAGGAGGGGGTGTGGCCGAAGAACGGCATAAAAAGTTTGAAGGGGGAGGGAAAGAAAACAGCCTTCGTAGAAAAGCAAGGCTCAAAGAGCCAGTTCTCGAAGGCCTCGCTATAAGAAGGCCCCTGAGGGGAAGGAGGGGTAAGAAAAACAAAAAAAAGGGGGGGCCCGAGGAGAAATAAACCGGGGAACAATAGCGGAGAAGAGTGGGCGTCCTCTGAAGGAAGCCGCAAGCGAGAAAGGGAAGTGGCGGGAGGGGGAAGGGATCGGAAGGGGAGAAGGCGAGGAAGAAGACGTGTTTATCTTAATGGGGGGGAGCTACAGGGAGGGGTACGATCTCTTGAAAAATGGGGTTGGGGGAAAAAGAGAAGGGGGGGAGGGGGGTCTGGGGGGAAGTCGTCCGCCTCAAAATAGGGTTAAAGAATTTTGGTAACAACGGAAGGGATCACCCTAAGGGAGGGGGGAGGTGTGGCTGAAAGGGAAATTCCCCGAAAGGGAAAGGACGGAAAAGGGCCAGGGCTCCTCCGTATGGAGGGATAGGTGGAAGTGTGACATCGCAATTGATAGGGATTCCTTTTCACTCAAAAAAAGAGTGTCTGGGGAAAGGGGGGTCAGAAGGGGGGGGGAGGAGGCATCTGTAAGGAGGGGAGAGGGGTTCCACGATATTTGGAGCTACAAAAAGAATGAAGGGTCTACTCCAGAAAGGGGGTCGTGTATAAGGGAGGAGCAGGAAGGAGAAAGGCCAGGAGGAGAAAGGGGGGAAAGGAAGACCGGGAGAGGAAGGTGAACGTCCATTCAAAGGGAGAAGAGGCGGGATTGGGAATAGGGGAAGGGGGATTCAAAATCGAAAAGAAAAAAAAAACCGCAGCAATAAAAGAGAAGGGGGAAGTAGAATGCATGGAGAGGGGAGGGGAGGGAATCTGAAGGGAAAAAGGGGGGGGGAAAGACCATCCCGAGAGGAAGAAGAGGGCTCACTCCCCTCGAAAGAAAGGGAACTCGGGCGGTGCGAGAGGGGGTAAAAGTCGTCGTATTTGGAAGGGGGAAGGAGAACTTTCCACTAAGAGAAGGGAGGATAAGGGTTTCAAAGAAAAAAGGAAGGAGAGGGGAGGAAAGGGGGGGAATCCTCGATAGGGGGAAAGGGATCGGCTCCTGGTAGAAAAAAATTGAATTGTGAGGAGGCATTTCGAATCTATTCAGGGGGAGGGGAAACACAAAAAGGGGAGTTTATACAAGAAAGGGGAGGTCTTGTTGGGGGGGAAGAATACAGGAATGGAAAAGGAAAAACGATTTGGAAGAATTGCGCAGAACGGTTGGGGGGGGGGGGATGGAATATTCACTCCTGGGGTTCGTCTTTCAAAGAAAAGAAAGATTGAAAACCTCCGGGAAGAAGGAGAAAAGACAGAAAAAAAGAAGAAACAATCGAGAAGAAGGGAAGAGCAATCCCTCTTGCCACTGGCGGCATGGGGGCTTCCCAAAAGGAGCTCTCACAACAACACCTTCTTAAGGAGAAGAGAGATATAAGATAGGGGGAGGAGAAAAGGGCGGGAAATGGCCAAGGGAAAGAGGGGGGATATGGGGGGGGGGAAAGTGTTTGCACAAGGGGGAAAAAGGACCTCTTGCGAAGGAAGAAGGAAAAAAAAAAAGAGGGGAGGGTTGGAAGAACATATATCTAAGGAAAGCTGAAAAGAGCTTGGGAGAAGGTGGGTTTGGGGGAAGGGGGGATTTCTTCCAACGGGGGAGGACGGCTGTAGTTGAGTCAGAGGGGTTTAGCCATGAAGAAGGGATTTTTCCCTTCCTTCCCCTATTCGCGAAAAAAAGTTTTGGTACCAGAAAAGTGAAAAGATCGAAAGAAAGAGAAGAAGGGTTGAGAGGGAGGGAAGGGAAGGATTTCACAAGAGAGGGGGGATTTCTTGGAAGGGACGAACAAAGGAAAAAGGGCAAACGGTACTCTATAGGGGAGGACGCGATGTTTTTCTGAAAAGGATTGAAGCAGGAGGAGAGGAGGGGGAGGGGAAGACTCTGCTAGTGAGGGAAGGAGCACTTAAGAGAAAAAAAAAGAGGAGCTAGGGGAGGGGACAGAGTTTTCCTTTCTTCCTGTAAGATAGATTTTGTAAAAGGGAAAGGAAAAGAACATCGAAAAAGGGGAGGTGGGAGAAAGGGGAAGAGTCCAGTAAGGGGGGAGGAAAAGGTTTTTGCACAAGCACTTACTGGAAAAAAGCAAGATAACGAAAGAAGGTATGGATCCTAAGAAGAGGAAAGGATATAAAAGGGGAGGAGGAGGGGAGGGGCAGGACAGAGGGATCTTCTGTTTTAGAAATGAAAAGGGGGGGTAATTCGTTTGAGTAGTCAAGTGAGTAGGGGATAGGGAGAACATTTCTATTTCAGGGGGGGGGGGGCAAGAGAAGGACCAAAGGTGTAGGAGGGGGGGAGGGAGCTGGAAAGAGCAGAGGAAATAAGATCGACAAATCTCAACATTTCAAGACTTTGAGGAAAAATCTAACCTATGGGGGGAGGACTCTATATTTTTGAAACGAGGGGGAGGGAAAGGGAGGGAGCTTAACAGCGGAAGGGAGAAAACTCTGAGAGGGAGGAGGGGCCAAAGGGATGGACTCTCTTTCACAAAAAAGGCCGCGAGGGTGGGGGGACACGGGGGGGAGGGGGGGAAGGATTAAGGGGTGGTTCAGCAATTGAGAGGGGAAGGGGGGGGGGGGGATTTGCTATCTGTTTTGGGACGACTGGGACCAGGGGGGAAAATGACCTATCTCTTAGGGAAAAAGGGAAACTGGCAGTTCTGGGGAGCTGAAGGGAAGAAAAAGGGGGTAGGACAAAAGATTTGGTAATACAGGGATAACAGTGTTGTTCGGAAAAGTGGGAAAAGGGGGGAAGGAAGTCCGTGAGGGGGGGGTGGCCCGGGGGGGAGTTTCAAGGGGGGCATACAGCTCATGGAAAGAAAGGAAAAGCTGTATATTCTCCTTAAAAGGCGAGAAAACAGGGGGGAAAGGGGGGGTAAAAGGGAGATGGCAAAGGAAAGGGAGAGGGGTTTGCTGGGGGAAAGAAAAAAAAATAGGGGAAGGGGGTGGGGGTTTCTCTTCCTGGAAATGGAAAAGGGGGGGGGTACTAGGCTTTGAAGGGGGCAAGCTCACTGGGAGGGTGGTCAGGGAGAGGGGAAGGGGGAGGAGGAAAATTTCTGGTCCGGTAGGAGAAAGTCCCAGATTAAGAGAAAAGGGGGGGTGCTCATGGTACGAGGTTAGGACAGGGGAGATCCAAGGGGAAAGTTATTTTCGAAGCTTTGAAAAGGGGAGAGGGCGAGAAGGAGAACCATGTGGGGAGAAGGGGGGGGGGGGGAAAGTCGGTAGAAAAAAAAACTTGGTAGGGATAAACGAAGAAGTTGGGGGGGGGGGGGGTATCAGTCATTCCGCAGGGTAGAAAAAAACAAAACCAGGAGAGGAAGATTTGTAAGGGGGGAGGGGCTTAAGGAGGAGGGAAGGAAAAGGAAGGAAAAAAAAGGGGAGGAGGTTTCTTTTCTTCCGATTGAAGGCTCTGGGAACGGGGGGAGGGGGAAGGGGCCTCGTTAGGGAAGAGAAGAGCTTAAGGGAGTCGGTAGTTGAAGAGTAGGTCTTGGGTCGAGAACTAGTAGGGCGGGAAAAGAGTTTTTATTGTCATCGAGATCAGAGAAAAGGGGGGAACAGAGGAGGGGAAAAGAGAGTAGGCTAGGGGAGTTTGGTAAGAAGGGGAAGAATTTTCGCAGAAAAGGTGAGATGGTTCGAAGGAGAAAGGGGAGGCCATTATCTTAAGGGTGTCGCTTTTGGAAATAAAAAGTGGAAAGGATAGGGGAGGGGAAAAAGGAAAAAAAAATCTTCGGGCCATAGGGGAAAAGGGGGGGGGAGTGTGGAAGGCTTCTTCGTCGGCAAATGGGATAGAAGGAAAAGTTTTTCTTAAAAAGGAGAGAGGGAAATCGTTTAAAAAAAGAAAAAGAAGAAGGGGAAAAAGACTCGGTGGAGGGGAAGGGGGTTCCTCATTCATAAAAAGCTAGGCAGATGGAGGGGGAAAGTGTTTAGTTACAAAACCGGAGAAGATTTTCGTTTTTCAAGAGAAAGGGGGGGCAAGGGGGGGAAAAAAAAGCAGTGGGGGAGGGGGGAGGGGTTACATCATAATAGGAGGGGGATAAAAGAAGAAAAACAAAGAATCCCATCAGGGTATTAATGAAGAGTGCCATTATGGGAGTTTCTGGAAGGGGGAAGAGGAAGGCAGAAACTTTAGGAGGGGAAAAGAAAAAAGAATTTTCACAGAGAAAGGAAAGGAAAAAAGTATCCTCATATGAAAAAAGACGGAAAACCACTTATGAGGTTGAGAAAGAAGTAGGGAAAGAGGAGAGGAAAGTGGTCTCCATTTTCTCAAAAAAGGGGAAACGAACCTGACCGTAAAAGTAAAGCCGATTCATAAGAGGGGGGGATCTCGAATCAGGGAAAGAAAAGTCTATTTGGATATGGTGGAAATTGCCTTCTGACACGGTCAGTTATTCAAGTCGAAAGGGTTCACCCCTTACGGGGAAGCGTTTCTTTTCGAAGAAGGGGGGGGAAGAGTGGGAAAAGGGGGAAAAGAGGTGAGTGGAGGGGAAAGGTTCTAAAACAGAAGGAAAGGAGGCCTTCTTCAAAAAAGGGGAAACTTCCTTAATTCGAAGGGCATCTTTTCAAGAAAGGGGCAGGAAGGGGGGGGGGAAAGAACGCGTCGATAAGAGGAGGAGAACTAAGAGGGAAGAAAGAAGGACTCTCGGTAGAACGTGGAAAGCGGGAAGGAAAGCAATAGATGTCACTATGAGAAGGGGTAAGGGGAAATCATTTACGAGGAGGAAGAAAAGGAAACTCCAGTTCGGGAGAGGACACTCCACGCTCTGGGAAGAGGCCACAGGGGGGGATCTAGTTTCTCAAAAAGGAGGGGAGAGAAGAAAAGGAACCCGGAAAAAGGAAAGAGCTGCATCTATGTAAGAAAGAGAAAAAACCCCTAGACAGCTACAGGAGGGGGGACTAGAGACGAGTGTGCTCTCCTATGGAAAAAAAAATCTTATAAGGGAATAGGGGGGGAAGGTCAGAAGAGAGGGAGGGGTCTTCAAGAAGGGAGGGTTTTGGGGGGGGAGCCTATCCTTATGGTGGAAACTTGCGGGTAGGGAGGAGAACTGCCTCCCAGGCACGCCTCTTATCTAAAGGGGAAAGAAAAGATTCAAAAAAAGAGAAGGGAGAACTAAGAGGCGAGAGGAGAACGCATAATAGATGAGGGCGGAGGAAAAACTCTTGGGGGATACTACGGGAAAAAAACAACCTCCCTCATGGGAAAGCTGCCTCCTCCGGGGGAAAGGGGGAAAAAGCTGGGAGGGGAGAGGCTTCCAGCGACGGGAAAGGGAAATCCACGACGAAAGGGGTCACTCCTACTCTTCGCGAGAAAACGGAGAGGCGACGGTGGGGAGGAGGAGCGTATCGGTCTCATATCCGTTTGTGGAGGCTACCATCTCGAAGGGGGAAAGGGAGTCGCAAAGGAGCACAAAAAAGAAAGAAAAAAGGGTTATTCGAGAGGGGGGCTTTCCTCAGAAAAAGGGGGAATCTCCCAGCCTTCTGGGAACTCAACTCTGTGAAAAAAGGGGGGAAGAGGGCGGGGGGGAAGGGGTCTTGAAAGAGAGTGCAAGGAGACACCCCGATAGCGAACCCTGAACAATGGAGGTAAGGCACGCCATCCGCAGGGGGGAGAAAGAAAGCTTATACAAGGGGGAGAAAGGGAATCGCGGCGGGGGGGGGGGGGGGGTATCTTGATAGGAAGGATAAGACATTTCCCGTAGCACAGGGCATCGAGAAAGTCTGATTCCCTCCCAAGAGGGTTATTTTGTAAGAAGGGGGGGGAAAAGGAGAGGAGGCCCTTGAAGAGAAGAAAAAAAAAAACTAGATAGGAGGGGGTTCCCTCGAAGAGAAAAGAAGGAAAAGAACCCTCTTCAGACACTGCGGGATAACTAGGTAGGGGGACAGAATCTAATTTTCTAGGGGAACTCAGCCCAGAGAGGGAGAAAAGGAAAGATTTTGCGAGAGGAAAGGAGGACGTCGAGCAGAGGGGGGGGGAAAGGTTTCCCTAGATTGGATTCTCGAGGTCTCGCCTTCAAAAAGAACAGAATGCGGGAGTAGACGAAGCGAGTAGCAGTATACAGGGAGAGGGGGAAAAAAATGGGAAAAAAGTGAGTCAGGAAAGTAAAGAAACTCGACTTGGAGAGTGAGGGAAAAAGGATTCACATAACGAGCGAAGACGGCAGAAAAATAATAGGGGGAAGGACCCGTCTACTTCTCGTGGAAGGGAGGCCTCAGGGAAAAAAAAAGTGGCCAGAAAGAGAAGGGTGCCTAAAAAAGAGGGGAAACTCACCGGGTCAAGAAAGGAAAAAGGCGTCTGCGTGCCTCCTAGAAAGTAACTTGAGGGGAAAAAGGAAAGGGGGTCGACTTCCCTACTAATAGAAAGGGCATCCGGAAGGGGGAGAAGACCCGGAGGGGGAGGGGGGAGAACCATTAGGAGGAGAGTAAAAAAAAGGAGATCTTCTCCTTGTACAAAAAAAAGAGGATGGACTTTTTAGGACATCTTGGAAAGGCGGTTAAAGAAGAAAAAGCTTGACTCCCTAGAAAAAAAGGCTTCGGGTGGAATAAAGGGGAAAGAAAAAGAGGACTATGGGGAAAAGGGAAGGGGTATGGAGAGGGGGAAAGGGAAGGTTTTTCAAAGATTTAAAAGCTTCTCCAATGTCCCATCCCACCTAAAACGGCAACAGGAAAGGAGGGGGGGGGGAAAAATCGCATCCTCACTGAAAGGAAGAAGGAGGGGACTCTATATAAGGGGAGAAAAGGAAACTGAGAGGAAAGAGGGGGGAGAGCGATAAGGAACAGGAGAGAGAGAGTTAGGGAGGTGCCATATGGATTGCGAAAAAGGAAATGGGTCAGAAGAAGAAAGAGAGTTTTTTTTTTCTAGGGGGGGGAAATATGGAGAGAAAAGAACAGGGGAGCTTCATATAGAGGAAAGGGAAAGAAATCGTGGGAAAATGGGGAAAAAAGGGATGTCCCTTATGGTCTTCAAAAGACCTACCTTTCTGCTGTTTTTCCTAGGGGGTCGGGATATCTTTTCCCTGAAAGGGGGGAAACCTATCAAGAAAGGGGGGGACTCGGGGAAAAGAAAGGACCCGATCGTAGAAAGGGGGGGAAGAGTCCCCTCAGATGGGGGGGGAACTAGTCCTTATTGCAACGAACAGAAGAAGGGGAGGAGGGAGTTGACTTCTCCCTCCAGGGAAAAGAACGTAACTCGAAAGGAAGAGAAGAGGTGTTGTGGAGAAGACTTGTAGACAAAAAAAATTCTCGGACGGAATGGGCGGACAATTCGCCTGCGGCAGGAATAGAAAGGGGGGGGGGGGGAGATCTCTTCTGATCTGGAGTGTTCTTCTGGCGAGGGGGGGGGCGAAGATAGGGGGGGAGGGGGGATCGTGGATGAGGGGGAGGGTAACGAGTTTCCCGTGGACTGGAGGAGGGGAAAATCCTTATCGGGCGCCGAGGAGCACGTACTTCTACGAGGTAAACCACTCAGAAGGAATTCGGAGAAAAGAATCAGTTAAAAAAGTACAACGGGAGAGGGGTAATGACATTCTCAATTAGTTTGGTCGAAACTCGAAAAAGTCCCTGAGAAGAGGGCCTGCGACCGGGAAAGAGGATTATAGGTAGGACTGAGGACCGCGATTAGCTCTGAAAAGAGAGTTGCTTTCTTGTCAGTTGGGGTGAGAAACCATATTGTTCTTTAAAAAAAAAAAAACCCAAAGGGGGATTTTAAGAGACGCGGAGGAAGGGGAAGAAACATCAAAAAACGAGTACACCACGCGGAGTCGGAAGGGACGCTCGGTCCGCGGGAGTCCATACTTGGGGCTGCTGGCGCCGTGACATTTCGAAGGGGCGATCGGGTTGGGGGAACTGGGGATAATTAGGGAAAAGAAGGGAGAAAAACTGTAGCGTCGACGAAGAAGATGGTTGTTATGACTTCAAAAGGGGGTGTTTCCTGATGAGGAGTCCGAAAAAGGTTGGGGGAAAGTTTTTTCCTCGAAGAGAAGTTTTGGGGGGAGCTGGGATATAGGAAGGGGGAAGAGGAAACCATCAGGCAAGGGCGGCGGAGAAGATTCTGCTGGTTGGTCAGCTGACGTCAGAAAGGATGCCTCATCTTTCACTTTGGGTGAAGGGGAGAAGGGGCAAGGAGGAGATGGGGGGGGGAAAAAGAAAAAAAGGGATGCAGGATATTATGAAAGGAGGAGAGCGCTTATTAAGGGCGGATTTAATGTCCTGCTGTTGTAGAAGAATCTATAAATCTGCGTTCTTTAACGGAAAGGGGGGGTTTGAACCCATCGGGGAAAAAACAAATAAGACAAGGGCCTTTGATTGCGGAGGGTGCTGGGAAAGTTGGGGACTTCTTTACGAGCAAAGAGGTAATCGAAAGGTTCGAATATCTTGAGGGGTCTTAAGAGAAGAAAATTCGCAGAGTTTGTGGTGGGGAAATCGAAGGGGAGAACCAGAAGGGTGTCAGGGCTTGTAGGGGGAGAATAACTTGGACTATGGGGGTCTAAGGGAATTAGCTTCTTGGGGAAATACGGAGGACATATGCTTATCACAAAGGGCGGGGTTATAGTATCTTTGCGCGTCGAGCTGAGAGCTGGGCAATCTATTGTGAAAAGTCGCGGTAACAGCATACAGGGGGAGGGGCAAGCCTGTGGCGGGGGGAAAAAGCACACCTTTTCGTTGTTAAAAAAACGGGGGAGACACGTTGAAAGGGGGAACTAAAGAGAAGCAGAAGAACAAAAAAGAGAAGAAAAGCAGTTGGAGGGAAGAGACGCCATGATGACGTGGGACGGAAACAAACGGTAGGATCAAGGAAAGTGGCAGAACAGCGCCAAGGGAAAAACGGGAGGAGAGAAGAGATCCCGTGGGGAGCTTGGTTCTCCATGTGCGACTTGTCAGTTGTCTTCCCGCCGAAGGGAAAAAAATTCATAGGGGAGAAATCCAAAGTTGATAGGGGAGCCGTACGAAGAGAGGATTCCGGACTGGGCATATAAAAAAGGACGTGCCACACTTGGACAGCAGAAGGTGGGAGGGGTCCCCAAAAGGAGAAAAAACCATCTGCGCAGGAGGATGAGAACCGTCGCGAATTAAACAACGAAAAAGATTGTCCGCACCTAAAAAAAAGAGAAAGCTACGAAAAAGGAAAACCCGCGTTATACGAAAAGAGAGGTTTAATACAGAAAGGACTTACTAGAGCAGAATCTCATTTCGCGGATGGCCGTAGACATCGAAGGGGGTCTTGAGGGTCTTCAATATGTGAGAACAGTCATTCGAGATCTAGCGAGAAAAACTCTTCTCAGGATATTACGAAAATCAAAGAAAGACAGAAGGCTTCGCGGACCGTGGTATAGAAAAGAGGGGAATCATCAGCGAATCTTATACATAACAGCTCCAAAATAAGGGGAGTCTTCTTTGTTTTTGGGGGAAGAGAAGGATTTGGCAGAGAAGTTCAAACTTTATCGAATGGAAAAGGGGGGGAAAGCCAATTAAACCAGAAGACCAAAAAAAGACAGCATAATCGTTCCAGGAGAGTCCAGGAGTTGGATAGAGAATAAAAGAGCATCTCCAGACAGACCATTAAAGAGGAGGAAAGGGCTTCGTCTTGAGAACCCTCGGGAAGGAGCACCAACCCCATACTCAAAAAGAAGACGGCGCCAAAAAGAGTGAAGAAAAAGGGGCATATAGAAGGGGGAGCGTACCATCGCTCGTAGCAGGAGCAGGCGCTCTCACCAAAAGCAAAAACTTTTTCTCCAGAAAAAGAAACAAAAAACATCTGGACCAAAGAATCTTCGAAAAGGGAACGCAACCCGCCATTTGAAAAGAAAGGGGAGAAGAGGGGGACATTCCTGAGGGCAGCAGAAACAAACCCGAGAAATCCAGGATTGAGGAAAGGCCAGCCATCAAGGGGGGCTTTGCGCAATCGGACTGGAGCGCCATTCGAAGGGAGAGTGGGTAACGGGGGGACTACAGAAGGCGATAGGAGGGAAGAATCGGATTTCCCCTGCAATCTTGGTACTGGGGATCACTAAAAATGAAATTAAGTGAGCACCTGCAAAACTAAAGACTCCCTCGCCGACTCAGTGAGATCTTGAGGAACAATCGGGGAGAACTACAATCGACGAAAAGAAACTTGTCGCATGGAAGAAACAACTTGCGCGCGTCTTGGTAACGGGGAAATTCTCGAATTCCGAGAGAGGAGGGGAAGATGTGTATAGGAGGGGGTGAGGTGGTATGGAGGGGGGAAGGGGGAAAAGAGATGCGAGAAGAGTAGCGGTGGGATAGGGGAGGGGTTGGGGGGAGCGAAGGGGGGTGAGAAGGGAGGAGAGAGTTGACAGCAGGGTGAGGGAGGGGGGTAGGGTGAGTAGGAGTGTGTGAGGGGTGGGGGGAAAGGAGTGTAGGCACTAAAGGTGTGGAGGGGGTGAAGGTTAAAGGGAGGGGGTGTTAAGGGAGAGGGCGGAGTGTAAGAATATCGACGAGGGCGAGAGGGATGGTGGTCTGGTAGTAGGAGGGGGGGGGAAGTGTGGGATGAGGGGAAGTCGGGCGTGAAGGAGTGGTCAGGGGTAGTAACAGGTCAAGCGGAGGAGGAGGAGATTGGAGGGTAGGAAGGGGCCGCTGGGGGAGGCGGAGATGATGTGTGTTTGGAAGGAAGGAAAGGGGGGGAGTGAGGGAAAAGGTGTAGATTGAGGGGCGAGGAGAGGACGGGGGGGAGGTGGAGAGGGGTTAAGGGAAGGAAAATAGAAGGAATGGTGGATATAGGGTGGGAGGTGCTGAATGGAAACAGTGAGGGGAAAGTGAGGGAGGCGGAGGGAGGAGTGTGAGTGGAGATGGGGGTGGGGGGAGGAAGGGGGGGAAGAGGTAGGGAGGGGTCTTTGGATAGGGGGGGAGGTAGTAGGTCGTTGGGGTGCGGGAGAGGAGGATTGTGGTGCGGGGTGGAGCAAGCGAGTGTGGGTGAGGGAGGGGCAGTGGAGGGAGGCGGGGCGGGAGGTAGGGGTTAGGATGTGTGGGGGTGGAGCGGGAGCGGGGGAAGTGGGGGGGAGGGAGGGGGTGGAAAGTTGGGGTGGGGGGAAAAAGAAAGAGAGGGAAGTGTAGGTAAGTGGTAGAGTTATGGGGGAAGGGGATGAGGGGTGGAATTGAGGAGTGGGTGGTGAGGGCGGGGTGGGGGCAAGAGAGAGGGGCAGGGGGAGGGGGGGGGGATGGTGAGAGGATGTGGGGGGGGGGGAGTGTAGAGCAGGCGGGTGGGGGGAGGAGGGGTGTGGTAAGGGGTGGGGGGAAGAGCGAGGAGGGGGGTAGGTGTGGTAGTTAAAGGGAGAAGTAGATGGAGAGGGAATGTGAGTGGGGGGTGTGGAGAGGGGTATGGGGGGATGGATTGCCAGTAGTGGAGGGCGGTAGGAAGGAGTGGTGGTTGGTGGAAGTGGGGGATTGGAGAGTTGATTGGGGAGTAGTGGCGGAGCTGGGGGAGGAAAGGTTAGAAGTACAGGAGGGAGTATGGGAGTTGGGGGGGGGGATGGGAGTGGGGGAAGGGGGGTGTGAGTGGTGTAGGGTGGGGATGGTATAGGAAGGGGGGTGAGGCGTGAGATGGAGGTGAAGGGGGGGGGGGTAGGGGGAGTTCAGGGGGGGGGAGATAGGAAGTAAAAAGTGAAGGCGTAAGTAGGGGGAAGGGAAATGTGAGGGGAATAGGAGATGGGAGGGGATGAGAGACAGGGGAAAAAGAGGGGGGGTAAGGAGGAGGGTGAGGTAGGGAGGGAGGCGGGGATAAGAGTAGAGAGAGGGGAGAGGGGCGGAGCGGGGAGTGCGAAGTGGTGTGAGTGGAAAGAGTGGAGCGTTAGCTGGGGGTGAAGAGAAGGGGGTATATGGAGTGGCTCTCTCCTGGATGGGGGTGGGTAGGGGATCCCTCCTCTTTCTCCTCCTGGGGAGCTCCCCCCTCGGGAGTCACTATGTTCGGGCCGAGGGCAAATTTCCCCTCTTCTTAGGCTGCAAACTAATTCAAGGGGGGGGGGGCAATAAAGGTCCCCGAATCAGCTTGTTCTATGCGAAGGCGAATTGTCCGCAATCGGGAGAGAACGGGGAAGAACCTCCCGGAGGAGGGGGAGGGCAAAGATTCGGCGGGAAGAAAAACCACGACTAAATGGGTCAATCCGGCGAGGGGAAAAAAGAAAGGCCGCTCGAACCAGTCGCGTTGGCAAAAAATCTAAAGGTGATCTTTCAGGAGGGGAGAGGACCGTGGAAAACCTAAGAGTCGGGTTGAATAAATAAAGGGCCCACCTCAACGAGGGGGTAAATTGAATGGTCACTATAGGGTCCAATTGGGAGGGGAGTTTGAAGGGGATCCGAAAAAAAAAACGCATGGCCACCTCGGAAAAGAGACGCAATCCCTCTTGATGCCAAGAAATAAAAGAGAGGAGGGATATCTCCAAAAAAAAATTATTATGTATGGGAGTTATAAGTGCAGGGGGCCATATTTATTGCGAAGAGGTTTCAAACATTGAGTTTTTGGGTTGGGGTGCTTGTGACATATTAGAAAGAATAAACTGAGGGGCGAATAAAACTCGAAAAAAAAAAAAATCGTGTATGGGGGGAAATGTCCGGGGCTACTCTTGCGAGGAGTAGGCGTCCCGGGGGCCCAGTCCCTTTTCCGAAGAGGAACACCATTCCCCAGGGGGAATGCGCAGAGCTTGCAAGAAAGGTTAAAAAAGAAAGGGGTTTGTCCCCCGGATGCCCCCGAAAGTGGGGGAATGCAAACCCCTGCCAAAAAAGAACTGGAAAGGCCGCGAAGGGTCTTGGAGGTGGGCCGCTGGTAGCAGGAAGCGGGACCAATTCGCCTGCGGAAAAGGGAAAGAGCGGGAATAAATTCTTGGCCGGAGTTTGGAAAATCGTGCAAATGAAAAGCGCGTCCTTGAAGGGCTTATCTGGGCTAGGGGGGGAGTGACAAAACAAACCCAGAATATCGAAAGCTTAATTCGAGAGAAAACGGATGGAGACTGGAGAACTAGAAAAGTAAAAATTCTTTTGCGGTTCGGCCGCTGCAGTCACATTGAAGGGTCACAGGAAACTATCCTTACCCTGAAGGGGAAGCGGGAGTCAGGGATGACAGCTCTATGAGCGGAAAAAGGGTGAAACGGTCGGGAATTACAAAACGAAAAGAGTAAGGGGACATCTCTCTGGAGAAAAGCGACGGAGCTCGTCAAAAGGCCTATCACCAAAAGGACTGCCAAGAATAAGCTCGGGGATTGAGAAAGCCAAGTGCTTCTGGCGGACAGTGAAGCGTGAACTCGCAGTCCTTCGCGGTGTCTGCTTTCAATGAGGAAGGGTAATGAGGGGGAGAATTCTGCGGGGGGTCGGGAGAAGGATGGGTCTATTGGGACCCTGGGAGAGGGTTTCGAGGAATTCTGCGACAGGGGTCCGTTTGGTGGCGCGAATTTCCCGAAGTTCGCTAAGATACAAAAAGCTTGGGGGAAAACGATAAGGAGCCCGTAACGATTAAAGGGCAAAGGAAGGAGCGGGGGAAAGAGAAGGTAAGGGGTTTGGGGAAGGACGGCCCTTTAAGAGAGGAAGCAAAAATACGAGCTTGGATTTGGGGCAGGTAGTAGGCACCTTCAGTGAAGGGGGAGTTATAGGAAAAAGCTTTTTTTCCAGGGAAATTATGCTTGAGCCTCGCTTAGTTTCTCGGAGGTAATTGGCTTGCGAAGGAGGTAAAAAGGAGGGAGGGAAGGAGGGATTTTTAGCCATACGGGTAAAAAAACCAAGAAGAAGGAGATAATGAATTGGCTTATCTTTGCTGGTGGGAGAGCTTTACCTCGGAAGAGGGGGTAAGCTCCGGGAGGGAGAGGGTATCGGAGTCGTTCGTAATAGATCAAAAGAGGGGGAGAAGAGTTTTGTAGGTTGAAAAGAGGCTCGCATTCCGTTGAAGAAAAAAAGGGGTTGGATTGGGGGAGGCCAAGAACAGCGCATGATCTGCGGGGCGCGTGGACTATACTTTCCTTAGAAGGAGTAAAAAAAGCGTATCCCGCGGAGTTGCAAGGAATATCTTTGACAGTCATGGTCTTAAGCTTGAAAAAACGGGAAGATGTGGTGACTGAGGGAGGAAGGGGGCAAACGGAAATTTCGGCCGGGTCGGGACAAAAAAAAGCACCCCTTTTCGTGTTGGGAAACGGAAGGTGACAGACACGGGGAGAAGGGTGAAGCGAGGGAAAAACAAGTCCAACGAAAAGGGAAAAGCATGTGATTGAGCTTACGCAAGGATGACTTTTTTCGGTTGGAAGCGGGCGGACAAAGAAGCGCCCATTCGAAAAAGGAGAAAGCTCAAAAGTCGGCAAAGCTTTGGCGCTGGCGCCTTTCTAATGACCGTGGACCGCCGCTTCCGAAGGACATGGGAAAAAAAAAGGCTTTTTGATCTTTTAAACAGAGGGGGACGCGGGGGGGAATCTCTTAAAAGAGCCACCTGTTTGGTGGTTGGGTAAGGGGGGGGATTTTTGGGGGGTATTTTTTTTTTTTGTGTTGGTTGGTTGTGTTGTTGTGGGGGGGGGGGGGGTTTTGGGGGGGTTTGTTCAAAACGAAAAAGGGGTGTCCCTCCAATCAGGGGGGGGGGGATAGGAGTCACTTCCGAGAAATCGATGGGAGAGGGGGAAGAGCTTTTCGAAACGTATACGAACGACCGCTCTCACTGAGAGGATACTCCTCTTCTCGTGCACAGAGGACGTAGTCTCCACGAGGAAAAGAAAGTCAGAGGGAATTGCGAAAACCAAGTTTCGCAAAGGAACGCCGTCAACAGATCCGATGTTCTGCATGCGGGAAAATCGCTTAAAAAAAGGAAAGAGGCGATTTCGGGGGGGAGACTCCCATTCCGCGCGAGGGCTTGCGCTTACCGCCGTGGTCAGCCGAGGTCCAGCAAATCAGCAAAACAATCTCATCAAAGGAAGACGGCTTCCTTTGGGGGGGGGTATGGGCCTAGCAGACCCACGTTCCCACCTTTATCGAGGAAGGAAACAATTCCCCTAAGCGCCAGAAGAGGAGGAATAAAAATAGAAAATTAGAAAACGCTCATAGGGTCACCCAACCGCCAAACTCCAAAGAATCTGTCGGGGGGCGCGGGGGTCCTCTCTTCCCAGGGGAAAACCCATACTCCCGCCGATGCGCCATAGTTGCTGCGGTACTAAAGGGGACGCATGAAGAAGTTTTGGGAAAAAGCTTATTGAGGGAAGGAAATTTATCGAAAAAAAAACTTTTGAAGAAAATCCGGACAAAAACCACATCGCCCCAGACGTGGTTCGCAGGCAAAAAACGCCTTCAAAATAGACGAGGAGGGTCAAAGGGGGCAAGAACGCCCCGATGAAAGCCCTTCCTCAAGCCTTGCTTAAGGGAATCCAGGAAATTTCGAAAGCAACGCGCCAGTAACGGGGCCGCAGCGTGGTGAAAACGTGATTTTCTGACCAGTTCAGTAGCGATCTTCTTTAACGGAGGCCCGCACAATCGAAATTGGGGGGGGGGAAAAACTCAACGCTCGCCCTGCGTTGTTGAGAGGCGCGGCATGCACACGGAGTAAACGCAAAGAAACAGGTACGCAGGGGCGCGTGAGGGAGTTTGGCTCAAGGATCCGCCCGAGCCGCAAACGAATACTTGCGCGCCAGGAACCAGCACGTAAAGGAGGGGGTAAAAAAGATTTTTCTTCTCGATTCCAAAGGAGAGGGAGTCAAGATGAGGGGAGAACGGCGATACGGGAAATCAAACAGCCCCTATAAGGATTTCGGCCAGGCAACGCTCTTTTGAAGGGAAAAAAACGAGTCAAAGAGGAAAAATAAATACGAAAAAAATCCGATTCCGAAAGGAAGGGGACTTGGTCTCTGCAAAGGAGCGTGGCCGTCCCGCCGCGATTGAGGGGACTCACTCCCGAACGCCAACGGCCAAAAAAAAAACCCACCCCACAACACGAGGCAAGTTCGTCGTATTGTAGAAGGGTCCACGAAACTAACGAAAAGGGGGGTCAGAAAGGCAAAGGCCTGCTCTAACAAGAGGGGGGGCAATATCGGCAGAAGGGATGTGTGCCTGGTGGTGGCAAGGGGAACTCTATTCCTACCGCTTGACGAAAGCAAGAGGGAAAATAAGGACAGGGAAAACGATTGGTAGGCATTTATTTTATTCGCTATAGCAAAGTTGGGGAGGTCCATGGGACCCTAAGAGAAAAAAAGGTTAAAGAAGAAATCCCTCTGGCCCCTCCCGCAATGTCT
>Ga0179593_1438735_pt1 | contig 25189 bp, 53 predicted proteins | sample CZODoug2_1_08_16_FD_185931 | JGI IMG/M metagenome (GOLD analysis project Ga0179593, IMG submission 185931) | Vadose zone soil fungal communities from Angelo Coast Range Reserve, California, USA - CZODoug2_1_08_16fungal (PacBio error correction) | ecosystem: Environmental > Terrestrial > Soil >...
GGATGTGAAGGTCATTTTCTGGGAAGAAAGCACAAAAACAAGAGAACAGAATCAAAACAAAAGTTAGTAAAAAATCACCGGAAGATGGTGGGGAACACCAAAAAGCCCACTAGGGAGTGCCGACCACTGGAATGTGGGGGGACGGGCACGTGTGAAAAACAGTTGAAAAAAAAAGCTGGCCAACAACAGCGAGAGCGGCTGCTAAAAAAAAAATTGGGAAATGAAATGGTGAATCATGAAAAAGACGGGGAAACAATCAGAAAAAAATGTTGGGCGACCAATAAAAGGGGAACGAATTTTGCGGGCGCGGGGGGGGCGAATTTTTTGAGAAAAGAAAAAAGGCTTGGCAAGTTTTGGAGAAAAGAGGGAAGGTGAAAAACCGTCCGTGTTTTTGGGGGGGCAAATAAAAACCCACTTGGGACAAAAGGGGCGAAATTAGTGGGTCCTAAAAGGGGACGGAAGCGTGTTTTTCAAAATGGTAGGCGGAACTGTTCGGGATGGAAAACGGCGTGCGCGTTTCGATAGAAAAAGATGTCACAGTTGGGGGAGAAAACGGGGGGGCAGCGTCGTGTGTGTGGGGGAAGTAGAAAATCCGCCGTTTTACCAGTGAAAGACAAATTGAAAAAAAGAGAGATGACCGCCCCTTGAAGGTCGCAAAGGGGGGTGAACAGTAAAAAGGAATGTACCACTCGGGTAGGGCGAGTGGTTAGGGTTTGGGAGGAAAAGAAAGAGTGGGGGGGTGCGGGAGAAGGGGTGAAAACCCTAGGAACAAAACAAAAGAGTGAACCAGCGGAGAAAGGTGCAGAATAAAAAAAAAAAACGGCGACAAATGGTTCGAGAGGCGGTCTAAAAACGGAAAAAATCAAAAAAACCCGGCAAAAAGAAAAAGCGAACAATCTAACTAGGGAAGGGGGACCATCAGAAAAGGGGGTTGTTTGTTTGAGGAATTAACCCAATAGGGGAGAACTGAAAAAACAATTGGAGGGTTGACAAAGCAGAGGGTGTTTGGGGGAGACTGGCACAGGGGTACAAAGGTTTTCCGAACGCAGAAAGACTTCCAACGCATGGGCCAAAACCGTGCAGTGTCCAGGCGCGGGCTGAAAGAACCCCATGTGGAGAAAAAGTACGCAAAAAAGCTCACTTGGGTTAAAGTAAACCTCCTGCAAAGGGGCTGCTGGGACGAAAAAAATAGAACCCGTTCAAGGAAAAAAAAAATGGTTCAAAACCAATGGTGTTGAGGGGGAACCAAGTGCGGTTGGGAAAACGGTAAAAGGGAGCAGAAGATCGGGGTTGGCGCACGACGAAAAAGAAATCTGAGGGCAAACAAAAAAAAACTTCCGAAAGAAAATGCAACGAAAGGAGGAAGGGGGGGGGAAGGGGCCGAAGAAGGGGGGGGGGGCGAAAGAGCAGGCCCGAACGACGTCAAAAAAAAACATCCGGCAGTCACGGACTCGCAGATGGGTGGGGGGAAAGAAAACCAGGGAACAACAAAGAAAGCTCAAACCAGGTTTTGAGGGGGGGGGCGAGCTTAACTTAAACATAAAGAAAATGCAAATGGACCAAAGGTCAGGAGCAAACAGCAAAAGCAAAGGTGCAACCAAAGGAAAAGGAAAGATTGGGGGGTGGTTAAAAAGCAATAGGAAACCGCCAAACCACCGCCGTGGAAAAAAAACTGAACTGCACCGGGGAAAGGAAATAGGGGAGGAAAAGGCACACGCAAGAAACGGGGTGGGTTTGACGTAAAAAAGGTGCGCCAGACGACAAACGTGGTTATTGAGGAGGACAACAGAAGGTTTGTCAAAGGAGAAAAAAGAAACCGCGGGAGTGGAAGGAAATAAATGAAAAAAGAACAGAGGAACGATTCCAATTGGTTAAGGGAGCCAAAAAATAATCCCACCGTACGAAGCAGAGCAGTGTTAAGGATATAAAAAAAAAAAAGAAAAAAACACCACACGGGGAAAGCTGATGGGGGAAAAACTGGAAAAAATTACTGGAAATACGTTTAACCAAAAAAAAAAGCTTGCACTAGCGTAGGAAGAAGAAAATTCAAAAAAAAACTCCCCGGGGGAAGGGGTAAAGGAAAACCGAGGCAACGGTTGGGTGAGCGAAAGACGGTCGAAAGGAGCCCGAGCCGCGCGGATGGGTGGTGGAATGCTGGACAGGGGGGACAGGGGGGAATGGGGGGGGGGTAGGAAGGGTAGAAACGTTGGGGACCAACGCAATCCGAAAGTTCAAGGCCACGAGGAAAATTGTCCTGGTTTGAAAGGAGGAAGCGAGAAAAAGGGGGAAAAAGCAAAGGTTACCATTGGTATTGGGGGAAAAAAGGGCTTGAAAAAGGAAATTGTGGATGGCACCCGCAGGTGGGGTTTTGTAAAACTGTGACGGGGGGGCAGGCAAAAAAAGCAGGCGTCGAAAGCAAACCTTAGGATTATAAAACAGGGGCACGGAGATGGGGAGGGGGGGAAAACTGCATAACAGCCGGGGACAAAAAGGAAAGAACGAAAAATCACAGATGCCAATTAAGGGGGAATGGGGTATCGGGACGACAGAAGATGGGGGGGGGGGGGGCAGATTAAAAAACGGCGGCAAAAGCTACCAAGTTCTATTGCGCCCAGAGACCAAAGGTGTGACCTTGGGGGAAAGAAGAAAATGGGAATTAAGGACAAGGGTCCGGGTCTGACACATTTGCAGAAGAAAAAAAGGATGGGTCTAGGAATGGCAGGGGGGAAAACAAAAAGAAGATCAAGTCGAACGGAACTCAACAGAAAAGAGCCACGAAATAATTTTAAAGAAAAAAATAAAATATCCCCATGAATCACAACGCGATGAAGGGAAGGGCACCGTACCTGGGCAACAGGAAGGAAGGAAGTGGAACAACCAGTTCCCGAGAAGCAGGAAAGGGTAAATTGACAAAGCGTCGAACTGGTTTCAGAAGGAAAAAAAACACGAAAGGCAACAATTACGAAAGGTTGGGGGGGGGGCAAACACAATGCCCCGGAAAATAGAATGTTTGGAAACTACCGAAAACAAAAGGGCCGAGGGAGAAGGGTTGTAATGGAAAATTGGGGGGGGGTTGATCCGGAAAAATAGAGGACAGTTGGTGTGGGGAGATGTCTCCGATAAGGTCATCAAAAAAGTGGGTGGAGGAAAAAAACGGTTACAAAAAAAAAACGTAATAAAATGCACCCGCACGGTTGGTGGCGCAGGGTATGGTGGGACGACGACTGGGCAAAAGTAGGTTGGGGGGTTACGGGGGAAAAAAGTACAGAAAGAAGTAGAAAATAGGGACCACATGGAAAAAAAAATCCAACTGGTCGAAAAAAAAAGTTGGTGCAAAGGGACAAAGTGAAAGCGCCGGGGGGGACGAGGGAATATCCGGAGAAACAGGTAAACTCCAAAAACTGCAACAAAAGCCTGGGGGGATGGGGGGAGTGTCGCGAAAAACAAGGGGGTTTGTGGGGGGGGGGTTGTGGTGTTTGCTAAAAAAAAAGTGAAGTTAAAGGGGGGTTGTTTTTGGGGGAAGGTAAAGAAACACATGGCACACGAAAGGAAACTCACGCCCCCAGAAAAGGAGCAGGGGGAAAAATCGCATTTTTGCGGGGGAAAGAAATATTTTTGAAAAAAAAAAAAGTAACTGCGGCCTGAAGGTAAAGAAGTCCTGGACTCCACGCTTGAGGAAGACCGAGAAAACAAAGGAAAGGGGGGTCGAAGAAAAACGAAACAGGTAAAATAACGGGGGAAAGAAGCTCCATAGACCAAAAGGTCCGCAAAAAAGAGGGTCGAAGAAGAAAAAACAAGAAGTTGACAGGGAAGGTGGTGGCCCCAAAAAAGGGACCAGCAAAACGGGCCAGGTTTGTGAATGGAAAAAAAACAAGAGGGGGAAAAAAATGCCTGGAGAAAAAGGGGGGTAGACAGAAAAAAGTAGCAAGAGCTCGAAGGACCACTTTCCGCCGAAGGAAGGAAATAAACCCAAAAAAAGACCCAAAGACCACATAATCATTAACTAGAATACGCAATCTAAAGCGAAACAAAAAAAAGGGAAAAGATGAAAAAAGATAGGGGTCGGAAGTTGAAATAGAAGGGAAAAAGAAGGAGTTGAACTGTTGGGGTGGGGGGGTTGTCTTCAGGAGGGACGGGAAAAAAAAGTAGAGATAGGTCGCTCTAAAGATAAAAAAGTATTGCAGGTACGAACGGTTTTTAACATAAAGGAGACTCCCAGAAGGGGGGTGAGTTGGCTAGAGGTGAAATTGTAAAACCTGCAAGGGTCAAAGCAAGTTGTCGGAAACCAAGGTCCGGAAAAAAAGAGTCGTCTAATGGGGGAGAAGGTCCGTGCCCAGACCTTTGAGGAGGTGGGAACAAAAAAAAAATAAAAAAAGGAAGCCGGGTGAGGTCCAACCGCATCTCCCTGGGGGAAAGGGAGGCAATAAGAGCCGGAACACAATGGGGTTGGGGACAAAACCCACGGCTGAAAAGAAAACAAAAAAAAAAAAAGCCTCAGGACGGTGAAAGGGGAATCGCCAATTCGAAGGGGAGTGGAGGCAAAGGGCGGAGTTGGGGAAGGGGACATTGGCGCGGGCAAAAAACCTAGGCAAACCCTCGCCCAAGGGAAACCACCGACCAAAGAAGTTGAAAGAAACTTTGGTCGAGTAGAAAAAAACTAACAAAAACGACAAAGCTTTGCACAAAGAAGGGACACGGGGGGTTATGAAAAATGGTGCACCAGACAGTGGAAAGGGGGAAGTGGCAAGGGGGCAAAACCAGGTGGGAAAAAAAATGGCAGACATGGAAGAGAAAGGGGGGGGGCGGGACTCTCTGCGAATGAAAAAAATGGTCAGAGGGTAAATACAGTAAATACCAAAAAGAAGAAAGACACCAAACACATATAACGGTTGGGGCCCCAGAAATGAATACCAAAGGCACACAATCGCCAAAAAAAAAAAAAGCCGGGCGAGTTGGGGTTTAGAGTTATGGATAAAAGGGTTGGGGGTCAAAACGCAAAAGGAAGGAAAAATAAAGGACGAGGAAACCCTTGGAGGAACGAAGAAAAACAAAAAATGATGGCGCAGAAGTGTTATTGGGGGGGGGGGGACGATTCAAAAAAAAAAAGGGGGGGGTGAAACCTCTCAAAGAAAGCCAAAAAGAAGGCATTGGTGGCAAGTCAGGGAAGTTTGCCAAAGGTAGGAGAAGGGGCATCCTAAGCAAGCATTGACAGAAAAACACAGGGGGCAAACAAAAGCCGGGAAATTTTGGGGGAGTCCGGGAAGTTCTGACCGCAAATCTGAAAGAGCCGTGAAAAAAAACGTCAAAATAATGAACCAGGGATAACGGCAACAAGTTGGGGGGGGAGGGGACAAACAAAAAGAAGACGGGGGAAAAAAAGTAGGAAAAAAACACTGGCCTCCGAGGGATGACCTATATTGTTGGGGTGGGGGTTGTTGGTTTTCTTTGGGGGGGGGGAGGGGGCGCGTAAGTGATTTGCGGCAGTAGCAGGGGCAAGTCGAGAACTTTAAAAAAAAAAAAATGCGGCGAGGGTAAACCCTGGTCAAAGAAGAAAAAAGTTTCGCGACGGGGGAGAAGGTGTTGGGGAGGGATTCGGTAACAACGACAATTCAAGGGGGGTGGGGGAACTTTTAGCGGGGGGGGGGACGGGCCGAAAAAAAAAGGGGGTGTTCAGGGGGTCTAAGGGGGGAAGGGAACCCGCCAGAAGGAAATCGTGGTAGGCGTGGACTAATGGTGCCGGCGAAGAGAAACAAAACAAGAGGCGGGGGGGGGACAGGAGGCGCTAACAGAGGGGACGGGGAATATTCAGAGGCGGTGAGGGGGTGGTTGCAAACGGGACAAGAGGTGAGGGGCGCGGTTGGGAAACAAGCGACACAGAACCTCGGAAAAAAAAGGAGACTCAGGGGTATGGCTAGTGGGTGGGGGGGAGCGAAGGATCTGTAAGAAACTTTCCCCAAGCAAGAAGAACCAAAAACCAATAATGCACATGTGTTTGGGGAGGGGCCGCCAACTGCATAGACAAGGTTCCATCTCTCAAAAATCACCAATGGAAACCTGAAAGCCGTAGACCATAAGGAGAAATAAGCGGGAAAAAAAGTAAAGAGAGGCAATCGGGGGAATTTTGCGAAGGGAAATAATGAAAAACGGGTAAAACGGCTGAAACAAGGCCAAAACCCAAAAAAAATGTCCAACGGAAGGAAATGTCTAAAAGCCGAAAATGAGGGAACAAGGCACCCGCCGTGGGCCAGCTTAAGAGCGCCTGGAAAATCATGAAAAAATCTCCAGTTTTTATGAAGAAACGGTTTACTGTAGGGAACTTTATAACTGTAAAGGCATACTTAAGAAGGGGAACTTTGGGACAAAGTTGGTTGGAAGACACAAAGGGAATTGTCACCGGGCTCACTCGAGAAAAATAACAGAAAAAAAGGGGGTGAGGAATACCACTAAAAGGGAAAACGGGAAAAAGGCAGCCGTTATTTGGGGGGGTTGTCCGGAAGAATGGTGAAAAAACCTGAGAAAGGTGTGGGAATATTAGGACTGGGGGGATCAAAAAAAAAAAACATCAAGAAGTTCAAACTTTGACGAAAATCGTCCTTGAACCGGGATCGGCGAAAGGCAAGGGAAGGGTTAAAAATACAGGGGGGGGGGGGGGAAAAACTTCCCTGCAAACCACGGGAAGGGTGACCTGTCAAGAAAACCCAATGGACCCAGAGGAAAACCACAGGTGTCCGTAACACCCAAGGGAGGACAAAATGCCAAAGTGGAAGTCAGAAAGCAATCCTGTACGGTGAGAGGTGGTCCGGGGGCTTTGGGAGGGAAAAGAGAGCGGCAAAAAAGGGGACTGGTAAAAAAACAATCAAGTTGAACCATCGGCGACATGGGACAGGGGGACTGACAAAACCTGTGGGGGGAGGGATTGGGTTCACAGGTGGGAAAAGGTTTTGAATTTTCTTGGAGGAAGGGGCCTCGACAAAAGAAAAATTGGAGTAAAAACACCCGGAAGGGGGATTTGAGTTGTCGCAGGGAATGGAAAAAAAAAACCCATACCAAAAACATCTGGAGTACACAGGGAGAAGGCGCGTGGGTGGGGGGGGGTCTTGAAAAAGACGGGTGAGAAAAGCGGGAGAAACGGGTATTCCGGCTTGCTTCCAAACGGAAAAAGACTTGAGTGCAGACCCAACAAAAACCAGGGCCGGGTCGTAGGGAAAAGGGGTGGGGTGGGATTGGGGGGGACGGAAGATTTGGGCAAGGGGTCGTCGGGAGCAAACGGATGGGGGGGGAAGTCGGAAAAAACAAAAAAAGAAAAAAAAAACCAAGGACAATCCACCAAGGGGGAAATACAAAAAAAAAGGGGGGAAGTGGCAAAAACGGTTTTCGAATAGGAGTCAGGCCAGGCCGCAAAAGGGGAAAGGGTTAGAGTGAAAGGAAAAGGAAGCACCCGAGTAAGGTTCTAACAAGGAAAGCAAGAGATAGTAAAAAGGGGAAAGAGGCAGGGGGGAATGCGGGTAACCTCAACGGGGGTGCGAAAAAAGGGAAAAAGGCGAAAAGGGCAACCTAGAAAAAACAAGATGTTTTGGGAAGAAAAGTTTTAAAGGGGTGGGGGGGGAAGGGGAGGAAGGACGAGACTGGAACCGTAACACCCCCCCTGTGTGGGAGGGGGAAAAAAGGGCGAAGTCGCGTCCTCGACGCTATCAGCAAAACTGGTGTTTCTGGGGCAACGGGGCACGAAGTCCAGATGTACAGATAATGGGAGAACACAATGAAGGAAAGAAAGAAAACGGATAAGAGTCAAAGACACCTGGACAGATGGTATGGGTTCAAGTGAAACAGTACCATGACAGAGATGAAACAAAAAACAAAGAGAAAACAATAGAAAGGGTTTCGCAACCACAAGACCACGTAAAACAAAACACGGCAATACCTGAACATTTTTCAGGTTAACACGAAAAGGCGAACATAAGCACCTGTGGGCAAAGGGCAGATAGGGCCGGTTTCGGGCGCAACGGTCAAAAAAGAGCAATTCCGGGTGATCTCTACGCAAGAACAAAAAAACCAAACAAACTGGACTGACCTCAACGAGAGCCAGAAACAGAGTTCATCACGCAAAAACCAGACACGAATATGGGGGAAGGGACCAACAAAAAAAAACAGGGCAATAAAAAAGAGGAAAAAACAGAAAAGCACGGCAAAACCGTAAAAGGGGGCTAAACTGGGACGAAAAAAAAAACGACAGTTTGGACCAAATCCGACAGATTAACCAAACGCAAAAGCCCTGGATACGGGTTAAACACAAAAAAAACTGCTCAAAAAGTAGGGAAATTGAGTTTCCTGACCGGAACCGCAGGAAAAAAGACATTTGCGTTCAGTTGGCCCAAGGGGACCTGGAGAAAAACAAAACTGACCAGCGATGGAGAAAAAAAGCCAAAGGCTAAAAGGGGTTACATCTCAAAGCACGGGGGGGGGGGCAAAATTAAGTACGACTTGGGGTTCTGGGGGTAGAGCAAACAGAAAAAACTTTAAAAGGAAAAAAAAAGAAGCCCGCGGTGGGGGGCCGAAAGCGCTCCACGTGGGCGCAAGGGGGAAGAAAAAAGAGGGGATGAGTCAGAGGACGGTTCTTGGTCAGTGTCAAAAAAAAAGTAGGGCTTCGAAACTGTTGTTAAGAACTGGGAGGGGGGTGAGTTTAAACGGTCAAGCTGGGGGAGGGAAGAGGGGGCGACGGGGCCCCAAGGGAAAGAAAACACATAATATCCGACAGGAGTCAACACAAAAACAGGAGGGAGGAGAAAAGAAGCTACAAGAGGTGTTGGAAAGGGGGGGGGGACAGGGCTGGGGAAGAAAGAGACACAAAGAAGACAAACGGAAAACAAATTGGAGGAGTAAAAAAAAGAGTTGATGGACAGCCCGCAGAGAAGGGAGAAAACAATCCAAGAAATGCCCGTGGGGAAGGTTCAAGTTGAAAAAAAACAGGGAGCGCTCCGGGGCAAAAGGGAACACGACTGAAGAAGGACGGAGGAAAAGGAAAATCGAATTGAGGGTAAAATATGGAAGAGAAAAAAGAAAAAGTGGAGAAATAGGGGCTGAGAGGAAGTGGTGGCGGAAAGGAAATTTTACACTCCAAGTGCGGGGCAACGCGGATTTAAGGGAAAGGTTGGGTTGGCGGGGAAAAGATCCAGCGGGAAGGGGGGGCCCAATCGTCGGAGTCGGCCAAACGGAGGTGGTGGGGGGTTGTAACCATTCGCCTGGGTGGAAGTTTGGTGAGGTGAAAAAGTAGCGTTGGCACATACTGGGGGAAGAGTTTGTTTTTGGGGGGGGTGGGTTCTTGGGAGAGAGCACCAGTTGCGGAGGGACGAAAGGTGGGGAAAGAGCGGTTTCGGCGTAAGGAGAGGGAAGTGTAAAGAAACAGTTTTGGGGAGTGTGGACTCGGAAAAAGTAGATAGGAGGAGCCCGGCCGGTGGGGGAAGGGGGTCAAAAAAAGAAATTCCGGGGAAGAGAGGAAAGGGGAAAAAAAAAAACGGCTCGGAAATTGAAAGAACGTTGAGGGGGGTGGGTAAAAAAGTAAAATTCATGGGGAAAAGAAGTCGGGGGGGGTCTTGGCCAAGGAGGGGGGGTCTGGGGCGAAACCGGATAGAGATGGGGGCTTAGAAATTTTGAAAAAAAAAGACCGTAACAGAGGCGACAACAAGAGGTATCCCTTGTGGACAGAAAGTTAAGTCAGGTAACTGATTAGCACAGAAACGACTGACAGGCAGAAAACCCAAGGTTTCTGAAGAAAAAAAACAGAAAGGAAAAAGGGAAAAAACAGCACAAACCTTTGGGGTGGACGGGGAAAAGCATCGCTGAAGAAAGAAAAAGGTCTGGGGGGGGCCACAAATAGGGGGTGGCTCTGACAGGGGTCGCCTGGTTCCAAATAGAGAAAAACAGATTACCATCGGGAAAAACAAACAAAATTTGCAGGGGATTACGACTATGAGTTAAAAAACCCATGCGGGGGGGACAAGTACGACAAACTGTAGGGATCGGGGTTTACACAAGGAAAAAATGAGCCAAGTACGGGAGGAAAGGGAATTGAATAAAACTGAAAATGAAAAACTTTGGGGGGAGAGACAAATTTTTGGATGGGACGTGAGGGGGTGGGGGGCCTGTGGTTCGGAACTACAGAAGGTTGGGGAGACGACGAAAAGAAAAAAAATCCGTCGTAAAACGAAAAAAAAAGGAAAGAAAACACGCGCTGCAAAAGGAAACGGTTGGGGGGGAAAGCAACGAAAAAGGAGAGAAGACGAGGCGGCCAACCGCAGCCAAACGTCGCCCATCATCTACTGACACCGCAAAGGGGGGGGGTATGGGTAAAATGCAAAACACAAGAACAAGGGAAAAAAAGAAAGAAGGGGGTTGGTGCCCATGGGAGGGGGGGGGTGTCTAAAGGACGAAATAAGGAAATTCCAACTTGAAAAAGAAAAAACAACAACGGCAAAAAAGAAACCAAAAAGGGGGAAAAAAGAAGTGGCAAAAAGATTGGGTTAGGGACAACAGAGCGCAGCCAGAGCTTGGAGCCAAAAAGACTTACACTGAAAGGGAAGAAAGAGGGGGGAGGATTAGGCACGCACTCAAAAACGGGGAAAAAAGGGGGGGGGAGATGCACAGTACAGCAAGGAAAAGGGTGGGGGAGGTGTAGAAGGGAAAAAAAGTTGTTGCAAGTGCACATGAAACAAGAAGGGGGCAACGAAAAATGAAGAAAAAATAATGATGACGAGGAAAAACGAAAGGGGGTAACAAAGGTATCAGGAGACAAAGGGACGAACTCAAAAAGAAAGAAGAAGGGGAAGGTCGAAAAATAACGAGGACATACACGCCAAGCGGATGGTTATCCAAAAAACTGGTCAAGTTAATCTAGACAGGGCACGAAAGGTAAGGGCAACAATGGAAGTTGCACGAAGGAGAGAGAATGACCCAGAAGGTGCACGTTTCTGCAAATAACCTTAAAAGAAGGTGGGGGAAAGAGGGAAAAGCGTTATAAAAAACACAACTTAAGGGGGGAAGGGGGTGATGCAGAAGCGGATGGGAAAAAGGGGGGGGGAAGGGCCGGAAACAGGGTAATGGTGTTTTAGGAAAGGGGCACACTGTTGTTAAACAACCGAAAGTTGCAAAAAGGGGAACCACATGATTTCTAGCAGTGTAAATTTATGAGAGAGAGAATGAAAAAAAAGCCTGGTTTCCCATTGGATTGGTGGTCAGAAGGAGGGGGAAGTTGCTTTTGGCGGCAAAGAAAGAAAAGGGTTGGGGGGGGGGGGGGGGGGTTTTTGGGTCTTAGAAGGGGGGTTCCCGACAGGCTACCAACGGGGATAAAGAACCGCGTGAGAAAAAAAAAAAAAAAAAAAAAGAAATACAAAAAGAGGCAGGAACGAAGGGGATGGAAAAAGGGAAACGCGCAGACAATCGCAGGCCGACAAAAAAAAAAAGAAAATTGACAATTCTACGAGTGTGGAAAGAAGAAAGAGGGGGTGGGGGTTATCGGCGACGGAAAAGCAAAAAGACCCCGATGGTGATCAGGGAGGGGGAAAACAGACGGAACCAAGGGGGGGGGGGTTCCGCAAGTAAAGGAAAAAAAAGTAAATGAAACCCGGGGAAAAAAAAGAATCGCACAAATTTGCGAAGAAAGAGGGGAGGGTCGAGGGGAAGGGCGAAAAACAACAACGAAAAGACAAAGAAAAAAAGCCTCAGAAGAGAAAAGAAGGACAACAGAAGCAAACAAGGTCAAACGAGAAAGCCCCCGCTGATTCAGGGCGGGAAAGGGCCACAATTTCCGATTCGTGAAAAAAAAGGGGCGGACTCATAAAAGGGTGGGGGGAAAGGAAGAGCAAGGTTGCTAGGACGGCCTAAAAGAAAAAAGAAAAAAAAAACAATGGAAAAAAAACTGATGGGCAAAGGGTTGTGAAGGCCATATCAAAAAGAGTTAGAAACCTGTCGGGGGGGAAAAACTAAGATCAAAAACAATGCATTCTTGGGGGAAGGATGGTCTCTTCCACAAAGGTTGTTGATCCTTGCAAATCTCAGACAACGCGGGGGGGGGGGGGTTGTCAGGAAAAGGACTGCTGGAATCTGTTGAAAGTCGGGGGGGGGGGGCACACATCCCAAAAAGTCCAGGGAGAAAAGGACAAATTGAGGCAAAAGAGGGTCTGAGGGGCGATTGGGGATGGCGAAATCATCAAAGGGGCAAAGGGGTTGGTGATGAGGGCGAGAGGTAGGGGAGGGAAAAAAAAAAATGGAAGAGAAAAGAAACGGATATGGTCTAAAAAATCTCAAGGGTTGGACAAATTGACAAATTTAATCGAAAAAGGGGAGGGTGGTCCCATAAAAGCGGGAATAACAAAAGGACCGACCTTCTAAAAGAGGGAATGGGGGGTTTTCTGTGCAAACGCTTAAGTAAAAGACGAAAAAAAAGGAAGGGGGGGGTAAAGTTTGGTGTATGTTGAGAACCAACGCATGGCCCGCGTAAAGACTAAACAGAATAAGAAAGCATATTGGGGTAAGGGTCAGAATGGGTTCGATTAAAGAAGGGGTGGTCAAGGGAGCGAAGGACTGCGAAATAAAAAAAACAGAAAAAAAAAAAGCCAAAAAAAAAACCGCCTTGAGGGAAGAAGAAGAAAAAAAGATGCAGAACAAAACATCCAGAAGGGGGGGAGGGGGGGGAGCACAGACTCAGAAGAAAAGTAAAAAACAACAGGGGGACAGAGAAAATTGGTACCGAAGACACGACCAATAGAGGGGTGGACCATACCGAAAAAGGGAGGGAAAAACGGCAGGTGGAAATTGAAACGAGAAAAAGGAGCTTACCGAGAAAAAACCAAAGTGGAAGAGCCGAGGGACGTAGAGCGATAGCTCAGATGAAAATTTCCCCCAAACGAAAGGACCTGAAAAAAAAAGAACCACCAAAAGAAAAGGGGAAAAAAAGGGTCCGAAGATAAAATCTCACTTGTCGGAAAAAAACAAACAAACGGGAGGAGAAAAAAAAAAGGGAAAGAATGCGTTTAACAGTCTAGAAGATTTGGGTAAGGGCGGGGTTGGGGGGATGACGGAAAAAAACGGGAAAAATGATCGAGCATATTAAGAAAGCAATCAGGAAAGGGTACTGAAGACAACGGTTTTCGACAAGCTCCAGAAAAAAAAACCGTAGTGGGGGAATCGGGTCAATAAAAAAAAAAGGCCAAACCCTGCCCGTATGTGAAGAAACTTTGGAGGGGGTCCAAAAAAAGCAAGGAAAAAAGGGAAAGAAAAAAGGAAGTCGGTCGACAGGGGGGTCAGCCGGAAAAGGTAAAAAATTGTGCATTGAGAAACTCACCCAAAACAGGAAAACGGAAACATGGCCGGCTGTCCTTAAACCAAATCTGGGCGGGGAAGAAATCAGAAAAGAAACCTTGGGTTTTTTTCGGAAGAACGATGACCAAAGGACAGCACAAAAAGGACTGGGAAAAAAAAAAAAAAAAGATTGGGGATTAAAAAAAGGGGAAACTGCTTAAAAATTGAAAATGGGCGTATGGGAAAAGGATGGGGAGGGGGGTTAGCGGGACATGGGGGGCGGCTTCACAGGGGGGGCCACGAACAAAAAAAAAACCGTGAAACCGGAAGTGGGGAATAAAGGAAAAGGAGGAAAGAAAAAACAAAAAAGAAGTTTACGAAGGGAAAGGGGGACTGGTGAAATTCCGCTGTTAAAAAGGGGGAAAAAAAAAGAAGTTAACCGACGTGGTGGGACTGGGGGAACTGGGGTGAAAAAGGGGAGGGGAAGAGACAAGTGGACGGGGGAGAAATCAGGTCAAATAAAAAAAAAGATTGGAAAGAAAGTAAATAGAATGCGAACGAAAAGAAAAAAAAGTATGGAACCAGTCGCGGAAAAGGACAAATCGAAGCGCCAAAAAGAAGTGGCGACTTGTTGGTGGCATTAGGGGGGTGGTGGGGGGAATAAAAAGGATCAAAAAAAAAAGAAGAAGGAAAAAGTTTCGATCTAGAAGACCCAAAACCCCAATGTACAAAAACGCGGGGGGGTTGAAGGAGCAAACCCGACAAAACGGGGAGAAGCAGAGCCAGAGAAAAAACGGCATTGTGGGAAATGTGGTCCAAATCTAAATATTGGGTTAAGTCAACACAAAGAGGGAAAAGCAAAAACCAAGTGAAAAAGAACTCCCTGGAATTGTGGGGTGGGAAGGGTACGTGGTAGTGAGGGGGCAAAACCCAAGAATGAACGCGACAACGCGGAGCAGGGAGAAATCTCAGGAAAAGGGAAGGGAAAAAGTTGTCCTGCCCCAGTCGGGAATCGGCAAAAGAGGCCCAGGAAAGGAAGGAGGCAGAAAGACAAAGAGAGGGGTTGTTGGGATGGAATCGTGACCGTAAAATTATTCGGAGGAAGGGACAGGAGTCGACTTGACATTGAGGAAAAATTAAAAAGGACCAGAGTAAAAGCCAACCGATACACGACGCTCTTCGAAAAAAAAAAAGGCGATTCCCGGGAAAAAAAGCACGAAGTGAAAGAAAAAAGGGGGTTACGTCTTGTCCGTGGCGGGGGAAAAAAAGGGTGTGTTGTCCTCGGGGATAGGAGCGCCGACAGAGGGGGGGGAGCGTGGGGAAGACGGCCGGGCGCCTTAGGACCCCCACAACGGAGGCCAGGGGCTTTAGAAAAAACCAAGAGCCGCATGATGAAGTGAGGTTGGGGGGGGGGCAGGGGGGTTTTTCCAAAAAAAAAAAAAAAAAAGAGAAAAAGGGGGGGCGGCGAGTTGAACCAAAACGAAAGGGGCATCATCAAAGGAAAGTGATACTGTGGGGAAGAAGAGGTCGCGGAAGAAGAAGGAAGGGAAACGCAAGCACTAACACAAAAAAAGGAAACATAACGTTGGTAGGGCCCCAAAAGGCAACGTAGCCATTCAGGGGGGGACAGAAAAAAGACAATGGAACCTGCAGGGGCTGGGAAAACTGTCCCAAAACATTCCCAGAATAGAGAAAAAAGAAAAAGCAACTCTGACGTGGGGAAGGGAGAAATTATTTTAGGGGAGGGAGACACAAACAACGAACGCAACCAAAGGGGAAGACCAGAAACGTCAGCAGAAAAATTCAAAATCCGCGCACGGAAACCAATAAACACGGGGAAAAAAAAACGTGGAGACAGATGTGACCTTACTCAGGGGGAAAACAACCCGATTGACTTCCTCGCTTGGGGGGGGGCAAAAAAAGAAATCCAGGATGCAGAAAAGGGGGGAAAAGGAAAGGAGAGAGAAACGTAGAGAAAGAGGTGTTTTCATGGTTGCCCGGAAAAAAAAACGACGTTGGAAAAAAGTAAAAAAAAAGACGATAAAAAAGGGAACAGTGAAGACAGAGGAAGGAAAAGTGGCACGGGGAGAACGCGGTGATTGTTTAGGAAATTCAAAAGTAAAAAAAGGGATCTTGTAGCGTCCGTCCACGGGGGGAATAAATGCTCAAGAAAATCGTGGGACAAAAAGGAGAAAGAAAAAGGAAAGAAGCTTCTCTTTCAGGGAAAAAAGGGGAGTAAAAAAGACGGGGGGGGGGGGGAGAGGAAGGGGCGCAAGGAATGAGGGGTGGGCCATTATCAATCCAAAGAAAAAAAAAAAATCACGAGGGTCGGGGGAACGGAAACTTGGGGCTTAAAGAAAAACCCACGGGGCAACGGCAAAAAGAAAACGCAGGGGAACCAACGGTGAAGAAGGGAAGAAACATCGGTAAGGGGGAGGTGTCACAAGGACATGGGCGCCAAATCTCCAGCGGAGTTGCTGGTAAAAAAGAAAAGGGTGGACAACAAGATGTCTAAAAAACATTTGCGCTTCTGTGTCCCGGGGGGGGGGAAGCTGCATGACCGGGAAGGGGGGAGGAAAAAAGAGAATTACAAAAAAGGGGGGCTTTATTTTCAGTGAAAACTAGGAAAAATCAACAGTAACCACTAATTTGGGCCGTTGGGCAGGAAGGGGGGGATTGAAACAAAGGAAACCAAACACAGTGATGGCCGCGAGGGAAAAAATGCACAAAAGACGTGGGCGGGAACGGTGCAGAACAAGAAAGATAACTGCTTAGAAATCTTCCCAACGGGGAAAAAAAAAAAAGGATCTTTGGTCGTGGGGGGGGAGAGGAGGGAGAGGAAGTGGGGGAGGGGTGGACAAGAGATTTTCTTCCGGGGGGAGCGCCCAACCCAAAGAAAAGGTAGTAAAGACAAACCGAAACAGGGGGAGGAAAGTTGGGGGTACAAGAAAAAGTAATGGATATCAAGAAGGCGCCGTCCTTTCCAGAAAAAGTATGAAAAAAAAAAAGCGTAATCGCAAGGAAAGGAGGCCATAATGAAAAAAATTGAACTAAAAAGGGGGGAATTAGGTAAATCAAAATGGAGCGGAGTAAAAGATCAAAAACACAAAATTCAGGAACAAAAAAGGGGGTTGGGTGGAAAAAAGGAAAAATGTTGAGGTCTTGTCCGAGAGGCTTGAACCAGTAAATAAAACAAAAGTGGGGTTGGATGAGGGAATTAGGAAGAGAGGAGACTAATGCAAGGGAAAAAAAAACTTGTGAGGAAAGTTGACACAGACCCAATAAGTACAAGTGCAAATAAGGTCCGAAGGACCGCAAGGACTGAAAAAAAAAGGGGGGAGAAAACGAAAGGGTGAGAAAAGAAAAGGGGGACCCGGAGACGGTTCAAATGGGCAACGAATTTCCCCAGCAACACGCAATCAGAAAGAAGAGAATAAGACCGTTTTTTCGAAAAAAGACCAATACGGAACATAACCAAAAAATAAAAGGTAACCAGGGGGGAAAAAAAGGTACGGGGGGCACTCTAACCCGGCGAAATGAAGAGACAGTCAAAAAAACAGGCGAATAACCATGAAGAAAAGGGAGCAAGACCAGGGGAAAAAGGCAACCAAGGAGGAAAGGAATAAAGGCTCTTAAGGTCCGAAAAAGCGCAAACACGGATGCAAAGAATAGAGAAAGAAAGATGAGAACGAAAAACCCGCGGCTAACACGGCGAAACAGGACCGGGAACGGGGCGTCCAAAAAAGAAACCAAAAAAGCGGAAGGAAACAAAAAAGCTAAACAAAGAAAAGGTCGGTCAACAAAGCGTAAAAAAGAATTGACCCCCCCCCACGACGGGGGGGAGCCCGACCTTCCTCAGATTGGCAAAACATACAAAAAAAAGGGGAAGCGTACGCAACACCGGGAGGAGAAAAACTAAACTTTTACTCTTCCGGCCCTCTCCCGCCGACACAAAAAAAAAAAACCATTTAGGGGGGGTCAAACAGAAAAGGGAGAAAAAAACAAGAAAAAAAATTACACGCCGCAATGGGAACCCGCTGACTAAAAAAAGATTTGACGGGAAAAAGTGAAAAAGGAAGGACTGGGGGGGCGTCAGGTGGGCAGGGCCCCTGTGAGAAAAAAAAAAGCAACGGGTTGAGGGGGAAGGAACGTCAAAAAAACGGTTTTGGTAAAAAAGTGAATGCCACAAAAAAGGAAAGGGGGGGAAGAAGGGAAATCTATGCGGTGCTGGTGGGAAAGTGACACCCAAAGAGGGGAGAAGGGGGTGGACAGTTGTTGAAACCACAGTTAATGGCCGATTTGCGCGAAAGGGGGGCGGGGCCCCAGAAATGGCCCAAAAAAAAAATATTAATCAGCAGAAAAAAAAAAAAAAAACGGATGAGAAAGAGAGGGGGATAAGTTATGTGCCACGGGCCACCGGGGGCCCGCAAGGGACCAGAGAAAGAAAACAGAAAAAAATGTGAGAAAAAAGTAAGAGGGGGGGACGAACAAAGGAACGAAGAGATTTTCCGGTAAAACAAACTCCAGGAAAAATCACTGTGGAAAAACCGTGGGAAGAGAAGGGAAACCCATCAAAATGCGCTGTAAAAGAAAGGGGAAAGGAAAGTCGGAAGAAGTAAGGAAATCTTAGCAGCTTTATAACAAAAAGAGCGGAATGTGGGAGAAAAAAGAAGGGAAAAGAAAAAGAATGTCGGGGGGGGGGGGGCTGCACGGGAGAAAAGGTTGGTTTTTGCGTACGATAAAGGCAATGGGGCAGTTTTGGCAAAACAATAAGAGGAGGGGTAAAAGAAACCGTTCGGGGGGGGTGGAAAAGAGCACCTTGCAAACTGGCGGTAGCGTAATACAGAAAGGGGTTTGCCCGAAGAGTTGGGTGTCTTGGGTGGGACAGGGACGAGCCATGTTATGGATTCAAGAGCGCGGGGAGGGGCTATCAGAAAGTGAAAAAACAGTTTGGCGACGGTGGGCGGCGAGATACGGAAAGCAACCGGTAACCGGGGGGACTGAAAGCGAAATTTCCTGAGAGAGCCTGGGAAAAAGCGGACTTGAAGTGAACAACGGGGATGGGGAAAAAAAACGTAAGGTCCAATAAAAGGGGGGAAAAGGCGTCTTGGAAAAAACTGGGGGGGAGAAAAAAAAAAGTATAAAGCAGGGGATACGGGAAGAGGTACAGAAGCGAAGAAAGGGAGTTCGAACCTCTTCTAAAAGGTGAAAGAATTGCCGGGCGGACAAGGAGGGAACGCAGGGAAAGGAGGAAATGAGGAAAAACCGTGGAAGAAAAAAAAGACGATCCGGGAGAAATTCGAAGCATCCAAACATTGGGGTTAAATTACGTTGTCAAGCTCACACTCAGGCGAAAAGGAGGGGGCCAAAATCTGGGGGTGGGGGGGAAGCTCAACAATGGGGAAACAAAAGGTTTTTGCGCCTAAAAAAAAAAGAAATAAACGCAAATTCCACAATGGAAGTGAAAGACGATGCGTGGGTACAAGGGAGGCTGCAAGAAAAGAAATTAAGCATAGGGATAGGTGTTGCAAGTCACTCGGCAAAGCGGGAGGGAGGGAAACTTTCTACCCTTTCCAGTTAAAAAAAGGCAGCTCAGGAGTTGGTTTTGGGAAAAAAGGAAAAGGTTTTGTGTCGGGTCTAAGAGAGGAGGGGCGGCCAGAAAGAAAGGAAAATAGAGAAAGAAGAATACCTGGGGGGCCAACGAAAAAACAAAAAAGGAGGGATCACGGTGGGAGAAGGGGAGACCTGGGAATCTTGAGGAACGAAGTATGAGCGGAAGGCAAAAAAGAGAAAAGCTCACGAAAAAAGAGGTGAAGGGGGGAATCAAAAGGGGAGACAAAAGAAAAAAAGAAAAACGGAAAAACAGGTGATGGTTTGTGCTAATCCGTAAGGAAAAAGAAAGGAAAGTTCAACGACCCTGCACGAAACACAAAAAAAAAAAAGAACACAAACCTCAATTGTTTAAAAGAAAGGGAAAATGAAGGGGGGGAAGAAAAGAGGAAGGGGCGCCGAGCCAGTGTTGCTACCAAGAAAGGAAAAGGGAAAAGATCTGGCTTGATGTGATGCACGAGGCGATAAACCGTGGGGTTTGCAGTGAAAAAAGGGGGGGAGAGAAGGCCAACGAAAAAAATAAAAAAAAAAGGGAAGTGGATAGGGAAACAACCATTTTGTGTCCAGGTGCGCATTAAGAAACAAAATGGAGGTTAAAGAAACCAGGAAATGAAAGAAGAAAAGGGAAACAAGTCCAAGAGGGTTTAACGATGAAGGGGAGCTGAGCAAAAAGGGGGAATAGCTACAAAAAAGAAAGGGGTGGTGAGGGGAAGAAAATGCACAGGCTACACGGCAACTTCAGATTGGCGACAAAGGTAGGGGTGGAGGGAGCGTGAAGGGTCCAAAAAAGGAAAAAAAGAGAAAGGGCACTAAGAACTTGGCGTAGAAAAAAAAAGGGAACAAGGCACGGTTCTCAACAAAGAAAAAAAGGATGGAAACGAGGAAAAGCGTGAGGCACAAAATGAAGTTGGGGTGGGGAGTCCGCAGTTTAGCGCCATGACATTGTCAAAAAAAAAAAAAACGGGTGGGAGGACATGGGGGCTCCGGGGGACAACAAAAAGCACGAATTGGAGAAAGGGGGCCACCGATTGAAAGAGTGACGTGGTTGTGGAGAGTCGCGAATTGAAGCATGCAGTTTTCCAAGGATTGGGAGGGATTGGGCTCGGGATTGTGGGAGCACGAAAAAAAGGAGTGTGTGGGGGGGGGGGTTCTTAGGTCACGTCGCAGAGAGGACTGACGAAGAAAAAAAGGGACCGACGGAGAACCCGAAGAAGGGAGGCGATGGACTTAGGGGGGGGGAAACGCAACGCAGCACTCGAAGCGAACTAAAATAAAGGGGATGAAGTTTAGAGGGGAAAAAAAAAAGGGAGACCAAGGGGGGGGTTTTTTTAGTGTACCGAGTCAGCCATCGAACCAGAGGGATCGCGAGCAACTTCTACGGGAACAAAGGGTGTCGAAAAGGGGGAAAATTAACAAAAAGGAAATGAAGGCCGGGGAAAAAAGGGAAAGAATGGGGGGCGGGAAAGATCCGAAAAAGTGAACGCGGAAGCCGGAACGAAACAAAGTCAAGAAAAAACAGACATAAAGATCAAGAAATAATGGTAACAAAAAGAAAAAAAGAAAATGCGCCTGATACCGCCGAAGGGAGAGCCTACACGGGCACTAATTCCAAAATACGTGAAGACAACTGGGCGTCTAAAAAACGGCGAGTTATTGAAAACGGGGACAGCACTGAAACGGGGAGGGGAAATTGGGGGAGTACCGAACTACCAAGGAAGAAAAGGAAGAAAATGGTTGGAGGTTAAAAAAAAGGCTGGGAAAAGATATTAGTATGGGAAAAAACTCCCGGGGGACATCACGTGGGAAAGCGGGGGGGGGTGGGAGGGCAAAAGGGTGGGGGTGTGATACGGAAAAACAATAGAAGGGGGGGGGTTGGTCACGAAAATGGTCATACTCTTGTCGATCATGTGGGGGAATGAAAAGAAAAAGATGGCAAAAGCGGAAGAAAAAAATATGTGCAAGAGTTTTCGCGGTGTCAAAGGGGGGGAAGAGGACTTGGGGGTGAAAAGGGGGGGGGGGAATTAGTGGAGGCGATTTCATAGGGGAAAAAGGAGGGGAAAGACAAACAGAGAGGGGCAGAAACTGTATATTCCAAATCGCAAAAAGTTGGGGGGGGAGAAGGGGGAAAAAAGTGAAAGGTCGCCGTGGGAAAGGAAAAAGGGGAAAACAAATTGGGGCCCAAGGGAAAAACCAGTTAAAAAGAAGAAGGAAAAGGCTGGGGCTTTGTGTGGGAAAGGGACTGCATTACTACAGCACGTGAAAGGGGGGGGTGTGGTCCGGGCACTAGCCCGGAAGGAAAAAACTCAAACTGAAAAAAGACAATAACTCAAGGGGGAAAGAAGCGCCATGGGGGCGAAAAGAATGTGGGAAGTCTGCGCCTGCCTTGACGATTAAAAGACGTGGAAAAAAGGACTACAAAAGTGGGACCCTAAGAAACAAAAGGGGGTGAGTGCTAGGAAAGAAAGAGGGGGTAAGGGGTTAATACTCTCAGCAAGGGTAAACGAAAGACCAGAAAATTGTAGGGAACGCTGGAAGAGACCGGGGGGAAGGAAAGGGTGGTGGACCGAAAAGGGCCTGTAAATCGAAAAAAAAAGGGGGAAAAAAGGGAACCGAAAACAATATTGGGGGGGAAGAGGGGACCGGAAAACAGGGGGAAAAAGTTACGCGAAGCCAGCGGAAAGAAAAAAATACAGAAGTCACCTGTGGTACAAAAGCAAAAGAAAAGAAAAAGAAACCGAAACCAAAAAAAAGACCAATCCCCGGAGGAAAGAAGACGCATCTCTCTCAAACAAAAAAAAAAAAAAAAAAAAAAAAAAAAAAAAAAAAACAAAACGAAGGAAAATAGAAGATCGGCTTGACACAGAAAGGATTCAGTGGATGGGCTAGGGGGGTTGGGGGGTATATGGATCCTTACGAGGGGGGGAAGTGAAAGAGGGAGGATATCAACTCTACTAAATAAAAATAGAACATCATAGGGGGGGAAAAAAAACGCCGGTAACTTCAAGGGTTCAAGAAAAACGGAAGCCGAAAAAATGTTTTTGTTTCGGGGGTAGTCGGGGAAGAGTTCAAACCTGCACCTTGTGACTGGTGGAAAGAACCCGGGGAGGGGGTCCAACCCTGTAAGAAAGAGGAAGCGCGGACCAAACGGTGACTCCAATTTTTCGAACTTAGGGCTGACAAGGAAAAAGGGGAGATAGCGTAACTCAAAACGGGAAACTGCCTTCCCGTTGAAATTGCAAATGGGGGGCGTAAGATTCCCTCAAGACTGGTTGGGGTATCACGTTAAAATTAGTTGCACATAAAGGGGAGGCAAAAGGTGAAAAATAAATATTTATGATAAAAATGATGGAGGAGGTTTTTCCAAGTAAGATGGGGTATGGCTTTTTGGAGGGGGAAGGCGCAAACCAAGACGGCTCGCCCAAAAGAAAAAAAGTTTACCCGGAAATGGGGAGTAGTAACTGCAGACCAACAAAAAAGAAGGAGTGGGAGGAAACGGAATTTAACACTGGGGGTATACGCGGGGTGGCACAAAATGGCAAAATAAAAAAAAAAAAAACAGAAGGAGAATTTCACTTTTGGGTGGGCACAATTTTTGGGGGGGGGGAAAAGCAAAAAAGGGGTTATTGGGGAGGAATTAAAAAAAGGGGAAGGAATACGGCACCAGTGGAAAACCGAAAAAATGTCCTCCCACAGATAATGAAAGAAGGAAAAAAGAATCACCAACGAGATGACTATACGTTGGGACCAAAAGCGCGTGATACATGCAACATCCAAGAAGCAACAAAAAGAGGGGAGAAGTTGTAATCTTTCATGAGGTTTTTGGGGGGGAAAAAGCGAAACAGAAAAAAGAGAATACAGGAAAGGCAAAAATCGAAGCCAGGCAAAAAAATACCAAAACCAGTCAAAAAGCTGTATTGGGGGTGTGGCCGGATCAGAAAAACAAAAAAAAAAAAGGGGTGGACCGATAATAATAAGAAAATTCCGAAAAAGGGGGAAATTCCGTATTGTCCAAGACATTGGGGGCCAGGCCATAAGCAGAGGAAAGGATGACACCAACAGTTCCAAAAGAGGGGCCGTAATGTTGGAGAAAATTGTCCGTGGTATTGGGTAGAGAAAAGAAAAAAAGGGGAATCGCTTGGGAAGAATAAATCGCCGGGGAGAGCCCCCAGTGGCGAAAGAAGCGAAAGAGTTCCCATTTAGTATAAAGGCCAACGGGGACACCAGGACACCCGCCAATTAACGAACGCAGGGAAAGAAACAAGCTTTGAATTGTGGGATTACAAGGGGAGGTAAAAATTTAGTGGGAAGTATTTATTATGAAAAACAACGGGCATCCTACTGGAGAAGACAAACAGGGGAAAACCCTTTACAGGGAAAGAACCCAAATTAAAATCACTAGTTGAGATCAGTTGGGAAAGAGAATTCTTTTGGGGGGGAACCCAGTGCCTGTTCCAAGTGGTAAGGGGGGGGATTCTGGACGGAAGCACAAACGTGGGTCCATCAGGTTGGGCGCGCGGGGGGAAAAAGAAAGGGACCGTGTGGTAGCCGGACCTAGAAGCGAAGTAGACCCCCCCCCCATCGGGTCGGGCCGTCTTCCCCACGCTCAAACCCGAAGAAAAGAGTTGAATATTCTAGACCAAAGGGGGGGCCGGGGTTTCGCCTTCAAAAAACGGGTGAGGTGCCGCGTTTGTTTACAACATCCTCTCAAGAGACAGGGAGACCTCTGCAAACAAGCAAGGGGAAGACGCAAAGGGATCTGTAGCGAGCGCAAGGAACAACCCTAAGGACAAAAAAAGTCAGTGGCGTTGCCGAAAAGAAAAACCAATAGAAAATGAATGTGTACATGCCGCACCACAAAAAACCAATGGAACCCTGCCAGTCGAGGTCGCCTTGGGGTATCGTTGCTTAGAGAGAGAAGAAAAAGTAAAGCTGCATTCACGACAACGTGGAATTTAACAAAGGGTAGGAGGGGGGGTCACCCGGAACACAATGCATAAAAAAAAAATAACTGTCCAAAAACAGAATCACATGAAAAACGACAACGGGGAGGAAAAAAAAGGCCCCTACCGTTCATACCGGGACAAGATCGCTGACCAAAAACCTGTTCGGCAGAAAAAGAAAAAGGGGGGGGGAAAGGAATGAAAAGGGCCCCTGAGAGAAATAGAGTTAAAAGACTTTTGTGTGGGGTCCATTGTGGGGGCAGAAAAAAGGGGAAAAAATTCCGCTTCGAGGAAATAGGGAAAAAAAAAGGTCAGATCCAATCTAATTGGCAGTAGCAAATGGGGACGGAAATATTGCACAGGGAAGGGACACAAATTGAAGCGGGGGGTAGAGGCTAACAACGTTGGCTCATGCCTCGCACGAGGGTCACACAACAAAGTCAGGAAGAGGGAAGGACCCTGAGGTCGGGGATTTTTGACTTTTCGGAAACGCGCGGGGTGCCTTCCCAAGGCCAAAAACCACTGGAATGGTATGGGGTGCCCCGGAAAGAAAAAGAACCAAAAAAAAATCGTAGTTCCCAACTTCCGGAGGAAAAGGACAAGTTTTTGGGCATGAAAACTACCAAAGGGTGGAAAAAGTACGGAAGTTCACAGTTAATAAGGACAGATCTGTAAAAAACCGTGAAGGGGGAAGGGACCTTGGCCGGCCAAAGGACTCGCAAGGGACCGAAAGAGGGACTTGGAAAAAAAAAAAAAAACCAAAATGCAGTTTTTGAAAGAGGGCGACATGTTTCTGGGAGAAGGGGTGGGACTAATTGGTAACTAGGGAAAGGTAAGTGAAATGTTTAATTGGAAGGAAGGACCCTCAGGGAAAAAAAAAAATGCAAAGGCACACATTAGTTGAAAGGGGGTCTTTGTCGCAGGGTGAATGGTTACCAAAAAAAAAAAATCTGGTCTTAAAAGAGATGAGAGGGTTGCAACGAGGGGGAAACGAACTTCTTCTCGAGGGAAACGGGCTTCTCCCTTGCAAGGGAAAATCAAGAAGGCATCCTCGGTACAAGAGAAGGGGGGGGGGGCAAAAGTGGATGGGCCGAAGATTTTGTCTTGAGGGGGTCGGCGCCAAAAACCAAATGAAGGAGTACTAAAAGCCCCAACCGCACCGGGCAAAAGAAAAAGGATGGGGGAACGAAAAAAAAGGAGAATTGAAAAGGGGAAAATGGCGCATAAAAAAGCCGGAAGGGTTGCAGAGTGAATGAAAAAAAAGAAACACAATCGGGTCGCAAGCATGGGGGAGGGAAAGGAAATAGTGCTGAAAAGGGGAATGAAAGATGGTTGGGGGAAGAGTT
>Ga0179593_1431845_pt1 | contig 25188 bp, 27 predicted proteins | sample CZODoug2_1_08_16_FD_185931 | JGI IMG/M metagenome (GOLD analysis project Ga0179593, IMG submission 185931) | Vadose zone soil fungal communities from Angelo Coast Range Reserve, California, USA - CZODoug2_1_08_16fungal (PacBio error correction) | ecosystem: Environmental > Terrestrial > Soil >...
CCTCCGCAGGACTCTACACGGAAAGTAAAAAAGAATCCATCGGAACGGAAGGACCTCAAGCCGGAGTTTAAAACTTTCGACCTGGTTGGTTTCGCCTAATGACCAGGACTAAAAAAAAGAAACATGAAGAAGGGGCAAAAAAAGGGGGAAAAAGCCTTGCTCAGAGGGAAAAGGAAAATCACAAAACAATAGGGTCCATAATGATTGCGAACTGGGGGGGGGCTCAAGGAAGAAAAAGAAAATGCAAGAAGAGAATCAGCGTTTGAACCCAAAAAAAAAAGCATTTTGGAGTGAGGAGCGTTTGCACCTTGGGATGGAGAGAAGCAGAAAAGACCGTAAAACTTGACAACGATTCTAAACTAGTGACAGGCTAATGAACCCTGGGGGGACCAAAAGAAAAAGCATCATACTAAAAGGAATGTGACCAGAAAAGTTCTGCCGCAATGTGCCGAAGGAAGGCGCGGCGGAACAAGCGATCGTGCTGAATCATCAGAGAAGAGGTGAGTGTCCACCAATCCCGACTCGAATGGTTCACTAGGTGACCGCCTTGGGGAAATAGGGCAGGGCGCTGTTCCCAGGGAGAGGACTGCAGTGTGGAGCTGGGTAATCCTCTAAAGTTGGGCGAGTTCCGGAGCACATCAGAAAGGAAGCCGAAGAGAGACGCAAAACTAAATTGGAACCCAGCTCTCCACAAAAGGTGAAAGGCAAAAAGAAGGAGAGGGGGGGAATGTCGAAAAAAACGCACTAGTTTGGGCAAGGAGGTTGCTGAATGACACGTGTGGAAGTAGAGAGAAGGGACTAGGCAGGAGGCGAGAAATAGAATATAATAGGGGGCATGCCCAGGACAATTGTAGGGAAAGGAAGGGGGGAGGGACCACGGACGGGAAAAACCCGTTGACTGTGGGAGTGGACGGAAACCGGTGTTCCCAAAGAGGCAGCAATGATTCGATGGCCTATTTATGGCCGGAGGTCAACCAAGGAAATTAGCGTGACCAGGGCCGGTTTGGCCTAAAAAGACGTCAGCCCGGAAGTTTCACTCCCGCGGGAAGGGGTCAATCTCGTCACCTCGGTCTGAAGAAGAAAAGGAAGACGTTTGGGAGACGCTCGCTCGTTTGTTCGGCCGTGCTTCTTTTTGGGGTAAGAGAAAAGGGGAAGAGGTAAGGGGGGGGGGGTGACTACCTGCGCACAGGAATTGACGAGGCTTCGCCGGAATCGAGTTGTGGGTGGGGGGCAAAGAAGCTTCTTAAACGGGGCAAAAACTGCACAGGAAAAAAGGATAGGGTATTCAAAAAGGAAAAGTCGGAGTAATCCTACATTCCGTGGTTTGGGGGGTACAAGCAAAAAAGCGAAGTCAAATCCACGAAGTCTAGAAGACAATAGAAGCAGAAGATAAAAGGGTTTCTTTGGGGGAAGGGGAGCTTTGGAAAAAGATCCAAAAATTCAGCAAGAAAAAGAGCCGCCTTTTGGCCAAGTTACCGGCGCGAAAAAGTTGAGAGGCCAATACGGCCGCAGGACAAAAAAATCCCACTAAGCGATCGCTAAAACTTTATTTGCACTCGGGGTTCCTCCTCTTTCTAAAACTGGAAAAGGAAAGAAAAGGGGCAAAGCGGCAGCATCTTTTTTCTCTTCAGGACTTTTCTTTTGAAAGGTGGGAAACCTCCTTGGCACAGCCGATCAGTAGATTCGTAGGCGAAGAAAAGATCTCCGAGACTCCAGAGGGGAACAAGGAACCAATTCTCGATAGGAGAAGGGCAAGGGAGAATTAAGGGGGGCAACTTGAGCTGGGGGTGCAAAATCCCGGGAATCGCCGTTAGCGAAAGGTTGAAATCCAGCACAGCTTGCAGGTAGGGGAAAAGATCGGAAGGGGAGAGGGCTCGTAGAAGTGAGGAGGCCGCAAACATCATCGGCGAGAAGTAACTGGGTGCTGGATGGGGGGGATAATTCACCCTTCAGACGGGTATACCATCCAACCTTGGAAAGGAAAAAAAAGGACCAACTAATAGGAAATTAAACCGCCTCAAGAGGGAATAAGGGAAAAGTCTCCAGACTGAATGGTCGCATTGACCCGGAACTAAGAAGGAGAAGATAAGAGACATAAATGTTGACTGAGGGACTTCATGACCTGATCCACGAAAACACTGGGCACTGGAAAAAAACTCATAATACTTGTACTTAAAAAAAAAAGTCTGGATGGATATCCGAGCCGACAGCCCATTAAGGCTAACTACTGTTCAATTGGGACAGAGAATCAAACTCCAGGGAATGACTCAACGGTGCTTTGACGCTTCGCAGATTTGGAGTAACATCTACCGTGGAGGGGCAAAACCAATCTCATCAAAAAGTGCGACTTTCCCCCGTAAGTGGATTGATAAGAAACCACTAAAGGCTGAATTAGATGGGAGGGGGGTTCTAAAACGACGGATTTAGGACGCTACGTGAACATTGAAAGAATCATAAAAAAAGAGGTGGATACTGTCAGTGGAGACGGGGGTCACGGAAGGGCCGAGCAAATAGAGAGAAACAACAACAAGGAAAAAAGAGATGTCAACTATCCTCCTCTGAGAATTCATATGAAAAGAGGTTGAAATAATGGGGATATGCGACCTCTGGGGAAGACAAAGTCCGGGGGGGGGACAGGCACAAAAGCACAAAGGGAAAGAAGCTGCAGGGGGAGGCGAGAAACATTTAAGGGGGGAAACCCAATTAAGGTTTTGAAGAATAACTCAAAAAATCGTGAAGCTTGCCGAAGAAGGGGTCAGGGACCAAGGCGGTTTGGGTTTCTGGTAAAAAAAAAAAGGAGAAACGGGGCGAGTTATTAGGCAAAGGGGGGGCTGGGAGTCTGTGAGATGGAACAAGATTTTAATTATGAATTTATGGAGGGGGGGGGATGAAAGGGGAGGGAGGAAGGGGAGACTGGAACGAAAAAGGGGAAGAAGTGGAAACGCCTCGGATCAGATGGAGTGAGTTCATTCCTTGCACATTAACTGAGGAAAAGGGGGGAGGGGACTTGATCAAGTAGCTCTCGTGGATTTCAAGGGGGGTGAGTCAAAAGCCGTGGGATGGTTGGGAGGAAAAAGGAGAGTAAAAAAAGAGCAACATCAGTGTCCGCCGATGAATTCGGACAGGAACTCCAAGAGCATAGAAGACGCTTTCAGGAAGGGATGCGAAAAAAAGAAAGGGTGGTGGAAAAGAGAGATTTCGTCGAAGAACCAAGGTGCTTTGCCAAAACGCTCAATTGTGATGCCGATTGAAACTTCACGTCCATTAGGGTGTGGGTCGCGCCAAGGGACAGGACACGTAGGAGATCGGTCAGGGGGGAAAGAGGATAAGAACTTTCGGCGGTTGGTACTTAGGGGGTATACCGAAAAAGAAAACTAGCTCAAAAGATTCGGTCGGAGGAAGTGGGAGTGCTACGTCCAGTTGGAACCACATAACCTCTGCAGCGGGGAATCCATTAGTAGAGGGGGGGGACTGGGGGGGGGTGGCGTGGTTACAGGAAAGGCAAGGGTGGCCTCCAAAAGTTGTCTGCGCCATAAAAGCCGTCCAACACCCCCAGGCGAGTTGAGTGTGGAGTGGATTTTCTCAGAATTGGGGGGAAGGAAAACCAAACGTAATGAGAAATGCCACCAAACAACAGGGGAGGGCGAGATCGTCAGTGCCGGCGAGCATCGGGTTTGGGGGGAGGACTTCGAGTTTTGTTGTATCACATCAGATGAATCTTAGCGACAGTCAATTGAGAGGCGATAAAGACATCAGTTAAAGCTTTTTGGCCATTTGCGAAAGGATGGAAAAAAACAACCCTTGAGTAGACCGGGGGCAATGACCATCGTCAATTTTCAACTGCAGGAGAGGTCACCAATGACACAGCTGAAAAGAGTCGTACCAAAAAAAGAAAGAGATAAAAATTTCCTCTGTGTGGGCTAACAAAGAAGGTCTGCCAGACGGCTCTGTCTGAGAAATGGAAAAAGAAACAGTCGAAAGGAGGAAAGAAGGAATACTAAGAGGAGGAAAAACAGCCGGTGGTCAACGTGCTTTACACAGTAGGGGGACAACTGGCGGTAAATCTTAAATCGAATAATCTGCAGGAGTGGGGAACGCAAAAAGGGGCTTCAGGGGCCGGCTCATATGGAGAAAACTAAGCTGCAGACAGTATAGGAGAGTGCGAAACACTGCAAGAAGGGGAGGACAGACCAAGGGGGAACCACAACTAAGGAAAAAAGGGGTCAGTATGCACGGGGGGTTCTCAAAGGCAAAAGAAATTGAGGTCGGACTTTCGAGGGGTTGGAAAGAAGGGGTGGTTTTTGTGGTTTGGTGGTTTTTGTTTGGGGGGGTTTGGGGTTTTGTTGGGGGTTGTGGGGGGGTGTGGGTTTTGTCAAAGTGAGCGTTGGGGTGGGGCAAACATCTTCGGCGTCAGGGGAGGAAGGGAGAAGGAACGCCCAACCTTGGGGAAGTTGAAGAGAAGGAGAAAAACATACCAAGAAAGACATCTTCTATGTAATAAAAAGGGGGAACGGCGGATACCATAGAATGAGGGATTGGTGGAGAAGATCTATTGATGATTCAGACTATCGGTTGTACAAAAGAAGAAGAGCATCGACAACTCGGCATAATACTTCGCCGAAATAGCTCTTTATACAGGATGTGGGTCATGTGGTCATAACTTGGTCAGGGAGAAGAAGAGGGACAGTTGATGCAGGGGTGAGGAGTAAGGCGTTTGGCTTCACTTCAAAAAATCAAAATTGCAAAACCCTAGAAAACTAGAGGTCGTTTCACATCAACTCGGATTCTATGGGTCTGGGGGGCGTGCAGGATTCAAGAGGGTTGAGTGAGTAGGTGGGGGGTGATTGGGCAGTGGACAGAGAAGGCAGGTTTGTACTGTGAAAGGGGAGGAGGGAGGTTTGTGATTAGTGTTGGGACGGGCAAAGAGGAAGAAAACGGGAAAAAAAAGGTCCAAGAGCCCTTTTCCTTCAGCTGGTGGTTAAAAGGGGAACGGTGGAAAGGGACCTTGAGGGAACGGTTGGTATCCAAAAGGGAGGGAGGAGGAATAGAGAGAAAAGAAAAAGAAAAAATCCCATCCACGCAAAAGGGAAACCTGAGGTCAATCGTAACGCTGGCCAAGGCACCCGTCGGCAGGTTGAAGGTCGACAAACCTCTTGTTTACTGCGTCAAAAACTCCCTTAGCCAAACAGAAATGGGAAAGTGGAAAAAAAGAAGGAGAGGGGCGGTTCACAAAAAACACAAGAGCAAAGGAGTGGAGACCGCCGGCACGTAAACCTAAAGCCAAAATCGAAATCAGCTTGGGGGGTGAAACGACAAGCGGTAGGGGTATCGGAGGCATGAAATTTTGCCGGTTGATTTGGCGAAGCGGCATCACGCCGGTTCCTTGAACAACATTATAAAAATTCAGAAGGACCTTTATGACCCAGGACAAAAAGAGGAGAAGAAAAGATGCTATGCCCGGCAGAATATTTCGAAGTGAAGGAGGAAGAAGTGAGTCAACCATCGAATGAGGGGGAGAATCAGCAATATCGATTTTATAACAAACTTGAATGGGAGGAAAACGAAGAAGCCCAAGGGAGGGGGGATAAGTCGAAAGGTGAAATTATTTCTCAAAACTCGGTCCAATTGTCCTCTTTAGAAACAAAAGCATATCCAGGGTGGGGATGCATAGCACTTCCACCTGACGAGGGAACAGCAAAAAATGGGAAACCTCTCGGGGGGAAAAACAAAAGTGAACAAAAAACATCATTTGGAGGTGAGGCGAAAAAACTCCTAAAAATGGGGGGTGGGGGAGGATAAAAAGTTGGTCCTATTCAGGACTTTCCTTGAAAGCATCGGAAAGGAAGAAAAAGATCTGGGATGCCAGATAGGAGTTGACTGAAGAGAGGGAGGGCCAAACGAAGCGTGGGATCTTAGTTCTACGAAGATTTATTAAGAGGGGAAATTTATAGCCGCTTTCAACCGAAGGGGGAAATGACAAAGAAGGGGGGGGGTTCCAGAAAAGAGGATCAACTGTGGAAGGGCCTTATTCAGGAGAAAAGGGAATCACACGCTATTATAAAACCTAAAGTGTGGTTTTTTTGGGCCGTCAGCGGACCATTCTTCGCTGGGGTCTTCTGGGGTGTTGGGGAACGCGGAAAGAGAGAAATGGGTGGCAAGGAATTCGCAGGACTTGGCGGGCCTTGGTATAGAAGGTCGGAGTTGTTGGTTTGGTTGTTAACTCAACTTTATGGTCAGGAGCAAAAACTGAAGGGCAGGAAAAAGGGGGAAGGGCTATATTCGCCGAGACAGGGGGGGAAGGGCGTAAATAAACCTGCCTGTGGGAACTAATAACAAAATCTAATTCCTCCACTCGAAGAGATCGCCGGCAAAAAGGGAAGCTAGAAGAAAAGGGATTGGGTGTTCCGGGGAGGAAGAGGGAACGGGGTGGGGTCCCAAGAATAAAGAGAAAAAAGAAAACTCAAAGCCGTCCCGTCTGTACCGGCTCAGAAAAGGGAAAAAGGAATAAGAAACTGGCCCACTAAGAAAGAAAAACGACCTTAATCTCTAAGATGGCGGGCCACAGTGGGGAACCAGGGGTCTAACAACTTGAAGATCTCCAATATCGGGAAAAGCATCTTTGGTGCGAGGGCTGAGGGGAGGGAGAAAACCATCCAGGAAGGGGGACCAAACTTAAAGATATGCATCCTCCGACTATATAGAGGGGGTAATTGTCTAACACCACGAATTACGAAAAGAGAAAAGGTTCAAATTTCACAGGACAGGAAGGGGGGGGGGCAAAAAGGACCGGGGGGATCGCCTCAGCTAGGATTTCAAATCCATCACCTTTGAGAAAGGGGCACCGAAAAAAGACCTTAAACGGAAAGTCTAGGTTACCTTTGTGGGAGGAAGGAACGAACATAAGGTAAAACGGGAAGAAGCATGGGTCAGTTGTTAATAGAGATAGTCCTAAAAACTACCACCTGGAAGGACAAATAGCCACTACTCGGCCAAGAATGAAACCCGCGCGAATAGGGTTCCTAAGCAAATCCTGGAGAAGGAAAGATGAATATCCAGAAGAAAGAAGAAAGGGGGGATCGAAGGAGAAAGAAAATTTCAGGTCAAGACGGGCAGGACGTTAAACTCAAAACTGAAGAAGAAATTGAAAAAAAAAGAAGAAAGGGGATACTAGACTTGAAAACGACTTGATTCACGCTACTATCCGAAAAGGGAATGCTGAAAAGAAACTTTGACAGAGGGGGGGAAAAGCGAAGGGGCTCAACAGGCCTGGGAAACGGATCTGATTCGGATGAAACTTACAAATTTTTGAGTAACGAAGGAAAGGGGAGAAATCTCGAAGTCGCGGTTTTCCAGGTTCTTGTAGAGCAACCGCAGTGAGGGCGAGTGGAGGGGGTTCAAGGAAAAGACGGATGGTCAGAAACGCCTATCGGGAGAAGATCAAGGAGCCAAACGCGTGGGAAGATCTGAGGAGACTGTCACAGGAAGAACGATTTTCCATCACTCATGTTGAGAACCAAACAAAAAAAGTAGGAAAGGAGAAGGGAAAAGATCCTTATCAGGGAGAGAAATGGAATCGGACCCCTCGTTAAGGGGGAATTGGTATTTCGACCTACGAGAAGAAAATGGAAGGAAGGGGGGATCCAACAGGCCCCTCTACTCATATGGAGGGGCGCGAGGAAAGAACGTTACGGGGAAACGCGCTGGGTTAATTGTGGGGAGAAAACGTCAGTAAAGAACAGTAAGCGGCAAAGCAGCAGGAGCCGGGAGGGAGTGTTCGTCTGTTACCAAGAACTAGGGCGGAGGTAGCAGTAGGCAACGGTGTCTGCTCGTTAGACTTGAATAAAAGAAGAAAAAGGAGGAGGAAGGTGGGGTTCAAAGTGGATTAACGGAAGGGAGAGGACACTGGGACTGCAAGCTGAACTCAAAACCGGAGGTAGCGGAGATCATATCTGTTGTCAGTGGTGAGAAAGGAAGCGGAATGCGAAGAAGGGGTAGTACCTCTTATCGCCTTGTAAGGATGGCCTAGGAAGGGGGATATTTCCCTCAAGTTTGGGTTGGGAGGAACTCAGTAAGCATAAAAATAAGAAACTAGCTAGCCGAGGTGTCAATGATGACTACATTCTCCGAGTAATAAAAAGGACCTAAGGATGGAGGGAAAGAAGGAACAAAGGGGAGGGGTGAAAAGCGATGGAAGCGGCGATCCCGGTGGCTTTTGAAAAAAAAGATCAGACTCCTGGAAGTCCTACTTATAAAGTCCGATAGGGGGGACGCCTTTTAAAGGAAAGAGGAGAAGAGACGGGAAAGCCAGGAGAAGAGAGGATCTACGTTTACTTTAAGGTGTTTTCAGAAAGGAAAAACTGAAGAGAGCGAATCTTTCAAGGGAGGTGCAGCGTTCCGGTTAAACATAAAACGAGTGACGAGAATCAAAGATAAAAAACGATTAAGGGCCCGTTGGGGGGAATGCTGGGGCAATTATGCCGTATTTCCTAACGTTTTCTTCGCCAGTGTAATCACCGCCGGGCAAGAGTCGAGTGGAGGGGGAGAGGGGCGTAGGAGAGGAACTGACCAACCGGAAAGAGCCGCTGCCACACAAAACCCCTTGGCGAAGGGTGAAGGGGAGAGAGAGATGTTGGAGTTTCTCTTTTTGTAGCGGCACACACTTCTAAAGGAGAAGCCAGTCCAGGGCGACGGGCGAATACAGAAAGCATAGGGGGTGGGGAAGGGGGTGGCGAAAAACTGCGGACCAACAAAAAAGACGAATGTTACCGATACCAAGGAACAGAGGACAATTTCCTGATTCTGCAAAAGTTCACAGCTGACATTCGTGAGCAAAGAAGGATACTATAAAAAAAAATCGGGCACGGGCTGGAAAAGAGGATTTATACCTCTCGCTTGAATACAAAGAGAAGAGGAAGGACTAAAGTTTCTGAAGGAGGCCCCACCTTGGGAGGGAGGTACAACCATCGTGGGGTAACGGAGGAAAAAAATAGGACCACTCAGTAATCAGAGGCTATTGACGAAAACGCCAGTAAGACAGACTCGGGAGGGAGGTGGGGGGAGCATCAGAGTGAGTCCACTCTGAAAGCAGAATCGGGGAGAGTTTCCAAAATCCGCTATTAAAGTAAGGGAAATAGAAAAAAAAACTGTATAAACATAAGGAAAAGGAGGGGTCTATTAAGGTTTTTGACAAAAACCGACCTCCAGAATGAGGTAGCAGGGGAGGGGGGTTCAGAGCGGGGTTGGGAAACCATTCGCAGAGGGAGGGAGACAGCTTCGGCGGCCGAGGGAATCAGGCACTCCCCAGGTTGATCAAAAACAAAAAAAAAAAAAAAAAAAAAAAAAACAAAAAAAAAAAAAAAAAAAAAAAAAAAAAAAAAAAAAAAAAAAAAAAAAAAAAAAAAAAAAAAATAAAGAAAAAGGGGAGGGGACCGAGGTCTGAAGACTCGAGAAGTGAAGACGGCAACACTCGTCTGATACCATTATCGGGAGTGGTGAAATAAGGCGATTTCTTATCATCTCGGGGGAAAGCCGCAAACATCAGGAGAGAGGGAAACTTCAAAGGGAGGAAATGGGAGAAGTAGAATCGGGGGTCGCTTAATGAAGTACAGGGGGTCATAAAGGGGTCAGGATGGGCATGTATCGTTGGTCAAGGAGGAAAGCTTGGCTGAGCTGCCAAAGCCCATACCATACCTCAGCAAAAAAAGAAAAGGGTCGTTTACAAAAACTTTATCTTCCGGTATGGGAGGGGAATGAAGTAAAACAACATTTGCGATGTAGGTGGGGGGAGGGGAGGGGGGAAAACGCGGAAGGTGTTCTTAAAGTGGGAGGAAAAGGAGGGTGGAGTAAGGGGGTGTTGGGACGACTAAACATATTTCAGAACTTACTCACCGGGGGCGAACCGGGACACGTTTCTGCAGAGGGGGGAAAGGGGGACAGGTTAAAGGGAAAGGAAAAAAGATGACCGGTGTAGGATAAAGAAAAACAATATTAGAGAGATGACCTCACCCATAAGAAATAGAAAAACAAAATTTCCAACCGCGGCCTCCATCCTGTTGCTACGCCCCGGGCAAGTCAGTTGAAAGAGGGACCCTCTTTTATCAAGGAAAAAGAGAGAAAGGAAGAAAACACGCAATTACAGTTTAGAAAAAAAGAAGGAGATGGGACGGGTCAACGAAATAAAATCATCGCAATGGAGAGAAAAGGGACACAGGAAAAGAAAAGAAAAAGGCATCGACCGAGGGGAAAAGAAAATTAGTGGGGGATGGAGGAGAAGGGGAAACTTGGGATTGTTTCCTTTCAGATCAAGAAGGGCAGCCTGGAAAAAAAAGGGATTAAAATGCTTGGCGACCTGAACCATTAACCACGGACAAACGAAGTAAGAGAAGAAAAGCAAAGATGCATCGCAAAGGGCAGAATAAGGACGGCAAGAGACCAGAGAAGCGGGGAAACCATCTATCGGGATCATCACTAATAAATTGGACCACAAAGAAGGACGAATGTTGAGGAAAGCCGAGATTGCATCCTTGTGGGAAAGAGGAAGTCGAGGAACATCTTCGTGTAACATAATGGTTTCCTCGTTGGTAGAGCAAGATATAAATTGGGGGAGTGAGATTGGAATCCACCCTCGAAATATAAAGAAAGAAGAGGGGAAATTGACACCACTCTTGAAACGGAAGGAGAAACCCACTGGCTTGATTGAAAAAAAGAAGAAAAGCTGGTGTCCTGATTTTATAGAAACTGGTGGGGACGTTGTCTACTTCATTCAAGAAGGAAAATAAGAAGCGACCCTCGATGAGAAAGAGAAGTTCGACCCCTAAGAGTTGGTAGGCTTTCGTTCACTCGCAGAATTAATAAGAGTGGTGCCCGAGGTCTGGACCTCTTGAAAAAAGTGTGGAAAAGGAAGGTACAAACGTTGGGCCTGACAGAGAAAAAAGGTAGTAATTGAAAGTCCAAAAAACGCACCACCCCAACCCAACATGAGAAGGGGGAAGGCAGCAAAGAAAGAGGAAACGAGTTGTGTGAGAAATCTCGGCATTACTTCAGGGTCTGATTTTTGGGAACGACGATGGACGGAAAAACAGGGGGGGGGGGGAAAAGAAAAATTTACGATGCTCCTTGAGGGTAGGGAAAGGAGTTTTTGTCCCAGAACGAAGCTTGGACTGCAAAAAACGGGAACAGGAAGGGGGGGGGAACTTAAAAACGAAAGTGAGAGAAAAAGCATCAACTTGAAAGGGTGGCACGAAAGAACAAAAAAGAATTAAGAACAAAAGCAAGACTCCTCAAAAATAGACGCTAATAGGTCTCAAAAGGGGGTGGGGGGTCCAAAGTGAAGTATCTAAAGGGGGGGGGTAAGGAACCATGCTGAGAAGAAAAGAGCAACCACTCCTCCGGTCCAACTTCTTTTGAAACAGGAGGAAGAAAAAAGTGTGAAGTAGCCCTCACAGGAAAAAGAAAGCCAAACAGCATTAAATCTCTATAAGAAGGCAATAAGGTTCGCCAGTTCTCTATCCGCTGGAAAAAGGGGCCGAATTCAAGAAAAAAGAGAAAGATCGGGGAGCGCTCCTTTCTCTTTAGGTTGGCCGGGAAGAAAAAGCCGATCAACGCCTAAAGAGAGGAGACTCGGCGGTCCCGACAAAACTAAAGAGTCAGGGTAAAAGACCGCCAACCTAATGAGAGATAGAGAGGAAGGTAAAAAAAGGAACTGAGCTTTAGAGTTGGGGTGCAGAACAAGAAGGAACTCCTTACATCTGTTCACATCCAGACACCATTGTGAGAGGGGTCAGGATAAGGAAAGGAAGTCTGCCAAAAGCAATTGAGGAGGAAACAGCAGAAGGAAATCGGCGATATGAGGATGTTGAGAGGTGTTGGGTATTATGCTTTTAGTAAGACGAAAACTCCAAAAGGGGGAGGGACCATGACATAATAAGGCACAGCAGTAAAACCCGAAGGAGCTGAAGGGGTTCCTGAAGTCCACGCCTTAGATCAGCTATATTCAAAAAGAACTACCGAATCAAGACAACGACCCGGGGGTAAAATGGGGACAGGGTCCACAAAAGGAAAAGGGGAAAACGACAACGAATAAGACAGCTTGAAAAACCGAGAATGATTACGGATCTGAAAACGTCTTGAGTGAAGATCACGATCCGTCATGAAAGGGACTAAAGAAGACTATGGGGGCCTCTGTGATAAAAGAAAAAAGAATGGGCAAACAGTCAACTGATGGATCAAGAGGAAAACGAGGGTTTACAGGAAGCGGGATTTAGCAAAAAAAAAAAAAATCTCATGAAACATTAAAGCCGGGGAACTAATGTTGGAGGGGAGAGACATGCATGGAGGGTACAGTGTTAGTGGGGGGCAAAACTAACGGGGGGAGTCGCTCTGCCGCCTAGCAAGGTGAAACCTCAAGAAAAGGAAGTTTCAGCGGGCACGAAGATGTGCCCAAGCTCTCAACGGAGTGGGGGGGAAGAAGGAAGGGTAAAAGGAGGCTTCCTCGTGAAAAACAGGCACAAGCGTCACACCCTCGGGACTTTGAATTCACCGGAGCGGACGAAAATTCCGTCGGGTCCCAAAAGCCCCCTCCGTACATAGCAGGGCCTTTTCGACTAAAATACTGTTTAACGGAGAGTGGGTAGGCTCTTGGGTTGGGGCAAGAATCAAACGGAAGCTACCCAAAAAGCGTGAAAAGAGTCAAGTGGATCCGTTTTCCACAGCGGTGTTGCGTCCCAGGGGGAACACAACTAAACATAGCGACGTTGAGCACGGAGGGGACTGGGACGCTCTATGTGAAGAGAAGGAAAGTAAGCCTATCATGTTTTTGGAAATAAAGGGGAGGGACGGGGCGTGAATTCAAAAACGTGACGGCCAGACGGAAAAGACACCTGGAGGGACGCAAGACAGATTTAAGGAAGGGCATTCGGGGATGCAAAAAATCAGCTGAATGGGGGAGAATTCTTGTCTTGGAGGAAAAACAGCTTGGCAAGACTGGGCGGATGGTCATGGGGTTCGATTGGGGGGGGGGGGGGACTCAGTTGGGAGTTTGCTTCCTAGGCAGGAAGCAACCCATACACGTATTCTCACCGGATTGAATGTTCAATGGAAGGCCTCCAAGGCTAAGACAGGACAGTGCCGTAAGTGCGCCCTCACACAGGTGAAGTGTTGGGGGGGGCGGGAGTATTGGGGGACGGCTATCCACGGGCTGGTGAAAAAAGAGAAGCTCAGGAAAGGGCACGATTTACTCGAAAGTCGATAGGAGGGGGTTGAGGGCGGCCAGGAAAGAAGCTGGTCGGGGGCGGAAATCAAATCTTAATAATATCTTGGATACGGGGGCGTGACGGGAAAGTGGTACCCCAAGAAAAAGAGGAGAAGTAATCAAAAGGAGGCGGGCGCGATTGTTGGTGATTTTATCTTCACAGGGGGGTAACGGTCAGGGAGAAACCGAAGGAACGCATAGTAGAATTTAATGGCTCGGTGGGGGATTGTTGTTAAAATGTTATTCCAGGTGGGACTCTAAAAGGGGGAGGAGCTGACTTTTACCGCGGGCACAAGGAGGCAGGAGGTGGATATTTTCGATAATGCAGGGGGCCTGACCAAAAAAATTACAGCTCTCGGGCCACGACAAAGGGGAATTCGGGAGTATAGACGGCGAGGTGTGAATGCTTCAGAAAGTGTTGGAGGACTTTGCGATTGGGGGGGGGGGATGGTGTGACACACAGGAGTATGATAGTTACACGACCATTCCAGGGACGCCGGAGGGAAAAGAGCCAGCAAGTTGCTGTTCCAATTTGTTGGCGAAGAACCGGGAAAAAACTCCGATTCAGAAAAAGCCGCGAGTAAAGACTGTGCGAAGGGGTCCCATTGCAGCGTCCATTCGGATAAAAAACAAAGAAAGAAAGAGCAGAACAATCGTCCCGACTGTTCCACAAAAAAGAGGAGGGAAAATCGGCTCTGGAAGGAATTCAGTCTTAAGGAAAAGGAAATGCATGACGATTTATGGACAAAAGGGCACGGGGAACTTGCTTGTGAAAACACAGTCAGTGGGAAAGGAGAATAATCAAATTTACACGCGAAAATGCTGGACGGTGGGAAACGACCAAAAAACTCGGGGAGAGTGGGCCGCAAAATCTTGAGGAAATCGCGAATCTCGGGTAGATTTAGAAAAACCCTACATTCCCTGCAATGTCTGAAAGAAGAAAAAATGTGAGGCAAAAGGACAAAATGGGGGAGTAGAGTTTTGGGGGAACATCAAAATGGGGGGAGACTGGGAAGTTTGGTTGTCCCAGAGCGGGTGTTTTTCAATTTCGATGTGAGCATCCAGTAATGGGGAGGGAAGTGCATAAAACTCCCAACATGGAAAAATCGGGGGGAAGACTAGAAAAGAAGGGGGGCGCGAAGGCGAAAATGAAAGCAGGGTATTTCAAGCAAAAGGGAAACTCTCGTCGGAAAATGAGAAAGTAGGCGTGGTGGACAGAATTATGAGAAAAGGATTCATCACGGCGCCCGTACAGCGCGCCATAAGGAAGTCATCAAAAAAAAAAAAGAAACGGAGGGATTATTCTTAATGGGGAGAAAGAAAAATCTTTTATTCGCAAGTGATGAAGGTTGGGGGTTAGGGTTGGAAAATTGGAAGGATAAGAAAGAGACATGGTGAATCTTTTGTGAATGAGAAATGGGCGATCTCCATCCCAAGTCAAACCGCTCCGAAGCAAACGAAACCTCAAAGAGCTTGAGGAAGATGAATGGCAAGTTTACTTTCAGGTACGCAATCCATGGGGAGGAAATTTTTTTGGTTGGTTATTTTCTTTGGAATAGCCATGAGGTGGTGCGTAAAAGGAAAACGGATTTTGGGGGAAATTCGGAGTGTTGGAGGAAAAATTCTAAAAAAAAAGAAGCCAGGACCCATTATTCATCCCGAGGGGGAAGGAACAAGAAATTGCGTTTTGTCAATTCGGAGAAGGGTTGAGGAGCGAGGAAAAAAAAAAACGGAGTTATGGAAAGAGATATTCCGGAAAAAGGTCAGAATCCCTCCAAGCCAAGAATTAAAAACCGCGACGCCCTAGGAAACCAAGGGAAAAAAACGAGTCTTTTCACCGGGATTACTCTTGGACCGGGGTCCCCAACACTAAAAGGACTCAAAAACCAATTACGCACTTGGGCAAAAGAAACCATGCATTTCGATTAGTTCACACTCAAAAACACTCATCGAGTATTGCGACCTCCATGACACTTAACCCTACATGAAATCATCGATAAGGGAGGTTGGGATTGGGAAAAACGAACACTCGAAATGGGGGAGGGAGGGACAAGGAAAAGGGGAATGGGGCGCAGCGCAGCCAACGAAGAATCCTTAACAAATGCTGATTCAGCCCTGAAACAGGGAGCACAAAAGCATAAAAAGGCTACAAGCTACGATCTCCAATTGGCGGAAGCCGAGGGAAAGGATCCTTGAAAAAAAGAAAAATCGTGCAGAATCAAAGCACAGAGCTAAAGGAAAACAAGCCAGACTTCAGGCTATGGAAGAGAAGAGGTACCGCCTGGTGGGCGAAAGCTAGGTCATGAGGAAGATCCAGATATCGGTAGGAAAAAGCTCCAGGACCCTGTTGTTCCGGAGGAAATTACAGCCCGGGAAAAAATCAACGAAGATGAGAAAAGAAAAAGGAAAGGTTAAACCCCCGTTTCCCAAGGGTGAAAGGAGAAAAACATTTCTTGTCTTGGAGAAAAAAAAGAAGAGAAAAGTTGGGAAAGTGGGAGGAAACTGGGGGGGTCAGCGTAGTCTATACTAGAGGCAGGTAAAAGACCGAGAATCTGGATGCGATGGCTGCAAGAGAGTCGGCCAAAGAGAAAACGCGTTGGTCTGGGCGTCGGAACTCGGCAGAACAAAGGCCGAGGGGCAGACGGAGTGGAAAAAACTTGTGAGCACGACTTGTAAAAGAAAATGACCAGGCTTGGGGCAGGAAGCGACCTGTCCTGGGACCATCGACGTTTAAAAAAACATAGGCCGCAGAGGAGAAACATTTTGGTGGCCAAGGGCGAGGGATTTGCAGATTGGTGAACGTCTCTGGGTATCTGGGGGGGTATCGAAACTGTGAAAATGGGGAAAGACTCGCAGAGAAAAAAGGAACGAGGGGCATGGAGGTAGGCGTTCTCTAGGGGTGTTGGGGGACCACATCTTCTCAAAAAACTGAAAAGCAGGAAAAAAGGGAGGGTGGTTCTCACCAAATGGAAGGCGTAATTCTCCTTCCGGGGGGTCGAAATCATCAAAACGGGAAGTAGAAAAAGCAGAATAGACTCAGGGGACTCTCACGAGGAGCCGAAAAGTTTCCCCGTGGGGGCAGCGGAGTTGTACAGGTGAGGCCAATGCGAGACAAAAAAAAAAAAAAAAAACCGGGGTAAACGGGAGAATAAAACTGATAGGAAATGGGCACCAAACGTAAAAAATATCCAAATCCAAAAACGCCATTATCATATACTGGGGAGGACTGAAAGAGGGTTTTGAGCCGCTGGCTAGAAAAGGGACGCAGCACCTAAACAGATCGCAAAGCATCTTTTTGAAGGCTTAAGGATTTAAAACTTTAGAAAAACCACTGACCCCGCACGAAGCCGCAAGCGAGGACCTCGCGGTCGAGTACCTACTCTACAAAAACGTAAACCTGGAAATGGATACCGCCACCCTAATGGAAGGGAAGAAGAAGGGATGACGAATTACAGCTCTTGAGCGTGGGTCAAAAGACGGGTCCCGGGGGCTACAATAGATATTTCAAGTTCCCTAGCTGTGCGTAGAAAAAAAGATCATTCACTTAAGGAGGATCTTAGCAAAAATTTGAGGAACTCACAGGAGAACGCTGTTGCGTTTTGTAAAGCGAGAAGGGGATTACGGCCTAAAAAGGGTCGAGAAAAACTACAACAGTGGATTACCAAGGAAAATAGAGAAAGAATAACCGCAGGGGCTAATAGGGTTCAGAACCACGCCTTACGCCATTACAGCGCTTGAACATCAAAACCTCAGGGAAGAATGATCAACGCCGAGACGAAGGGTTTGGCATCCAACTGTAAGAAAAAAAGGGAATCGCACGGAAAAAGGTCACGTTGGAAGAAAAACCTACAAAGGAACATGATCCTTAACTCGATTATTAAAACAAGCACTAGCCGACAGCCCAGGAAGGGCTAAAACCCTTTGTTATAAATTGGAAAACGAGTAAACAGCCGGGAAATTCATCAACTGAATGGGAAAGATGCCACTGACTGTTGGGAGGGGGGGGAATGCACGATTGGAAGCAAACCACTCTCAAGCGGGTAAAAAGTGGAAAGGGGGGGGAGTGAAGAGCAATGAAAGGCTGAGAAGGAGTGGTGGGCAGAATAAGGTTTCGTCCAAACTACGGGAGGAAGATGGAAACGCAGGGAAGAAAGAGGAATGGGTGCTCCATCAAAAATTTGCACAGAGAGACCAACAACCAAAAGGCAGGAGGGGGAGGAGATGTAAATCGGGCCGAACAGTGAGGGAAGCAAGAGGGAGAGGGGGTGGTAAAATAAGCGCGGATAAGGAGAGGAAAAAGAGGAGAAGATAGAGGCTATAGGGGCGGAGGAGGAGGGAGCGGGACGGAGAGGTGGGGGGGAAGGAAGGAAGAGAAGGGGTAAGGAGGAAGGTAGGGACAAGGAGGGGGGGGAGGGAAGAGGGGGAGTGCGTGGAGATGGGGTAACAAGAGGGGGGAGGGAAGAGAGAAGGAGGGGGAGTACAGTAAAGAGTGGGAGGCAAGGTGGGATTGAAGAGGAGAGGGGGGCGGGTGAGAGGGGGGGAAGAAGATAGAAGGGGGACGGGGAAAGGTGTGCGAGGGTTAGTAGAGGGGGGGTAGGAAGAGGTATGGGGAGAAAAGAGAAAAAAGAAGAAGGGAAAGAAAAAGGAAGAAAAGGGGGTGAAGGTGGGGAGAGGGGGGTTGGGGGGGGGGTGGGTGGGAGTGAGGTGGGGGGGGAGTGGGGGGGGGTGTGGTGGGGGGGTGGGAAGGGTGGGGTGTTGGGGAAATAAGTGGGGGTAAGGAGGCGGAAAGATGAAAGTAGGGGGAATTGAGGGGCGGGAGGGGGTTAACAGGGAAGGGACAGTAGACAGTGAGGATTCGGGAGGAAGGGGTGGGAGGTGGAGGGAGTGGGGGGAAATGGGTGAGAGCAGAAAGGGGGGGGAGGAGGAATGTGAATGGTGGAAAGACTGAAAAAAAGAGTGAAGGAAGAAAGTCGCTCCAGCGTTTAATGAGTACTGAAAAGAGGATACCTTGGTAATACACTGCAAGGAGGTGAAAGAAACCAAACAATAACCCAAAAGTACAGAAAATGGACGGGCGCAAGGAAAACTTGAAGAACTGTCCCCGCTCTTTAAGGAAATGGGGGGGGGCCTCTATCGGGGAAGTACCAAGACGTGAAGCTTGCATCAAGCATCAGGGAGCAGAGTTTTCCAGATGGGATATTAAAAGAGGCTAAACATAGAGTCGGGAGCCAGGGTTTCTTCTCTTTCTAAATTGAAAAGATCAAGGGGGGAGAGATCATTTGAGGTGGTTTATGGTCAAATGGATTATTCCGTGTCGGGAGGATCCGGTCCTCAGTCCTGCAAAACTTGATTCTAGGGAGCGGGATTGAGGTTCAAGGCGGGAATGCAAATTCAGCAGGAAGGCGAAGCGTGCTTTAGGAAACCAAAGGAGCGCGATGTGTAAAGGATAGGAGGGATATTGGCAAACTCCAATGTGTGGTTTAAGAATCAAAAAAGGAGACGAACAACCTCAGCAAGCGTTTACGCGAAGGGGAAGTGAATGTGCGTGCCTTACTCCAGGCTCCGAGCAATCAAGGGAGGTAACACATGTTATTGTGGGTTTGAAGAAGAGCCTGGGATCCAGTGCTTTGACAACCACGAAAAAGGAGACGGAATGCCAGGATGTAAGACAGTGCTGTCATTATGGGGGGCGACCAGACGACGTAGAAATCTTGAACCGAGTATCGGAGTTGACGGGTAACGGCAAAAAAGAACTGAAAAGCAAAAAATTCGCGCCTTTCCTTTGGAAAAATACGGAAAGGGGCCAGGAAAGAAACAAGTGCGAGCATCAAGGGAGCGGCTCAGTGTGGATGATTGGGGGGGCAAATGTGAGGCACTTAGGCACGATCAAAAGTTAGACCCCGTAAACACTGGCCCTGCGCGGGGGTGCAGGTAGATTTCCGCACAGGTTGGGGCATGGGCTAAATATGCAGGCAAAAAAAAGGACCCTTGGTTCGTCGATAGAGGCGAGGGGGGGCAAGCAGAGCAGGTGTTGGGGAATTCCTTTTTGCACACAGGAGGTAGAGGAGCAGGACTATTACCTCCAGTTCAGATTGGAAGGTTTGCGAAAAGAGGCGGTACAAAACAACAGGAAGATTCAAAAAGAAAAGGACCCGTCAAGGTCGGCGCAGCTGGCCAAAATGGGGGCACGTAAATCCCAAAACAACAGAGCGGAAAAGAATACGCCCCCCTAAGAAAAAAAGGAACTAATAACATCGGCGCGAGCGGGCCGAACAAAAAAATCGACTGTATCCTCGAGACGAGGGTGAAAAACTTCGGAAGCGGACGTAAGTAACAATTAAATGACGAGGGGGAGCCCCCCGGCAACGGCTTTAACATTTGAACAGCGGATAAAGAGGGAAAAATAGGATAAGGCCTGAGTACCCCTATCCAAAAAGGGGGGGGTCGTCGTGAACTCACATCGAAGTTGTCTTTTAGCCAAGCAATGGGGAAAGAGTCAGGTGATTTCTCAAGAATGCCGGATAGGTCGCGAATCCAAAACGGTATAAGCCAAGAGACCTTCGCAGCGGGGTGTTCAAAGGAACCGCCAAAGGGGGTCTTACCGGGGGAAAGCGGTGGTTGGACATTGCGCTTTGTCTCAGAAGCGGCGTCCGGATGATGTGCTACCGAAATCACAACAGGGAGAGGCTTTGAGATACGGGACAAGCATGGACAAAGGCGAAGAAAAGGGCTTGATTGACAAAGAAAGTCTTTAATCTCAAGGAAAAGGCGAATCGGGCGGTGGACATAAATGAGAAAAGAGGATTCAACGAAAAAATCGCTGGGGCCCAAAAAATCAGGAGGCATAGCAAAGACATCATCTTTCCATTTTCGGACAGGAGAGTGGTGAGGAACTGTTATGAGTGGTCAGTGGAGAAGGTTAGGGATATGATCAGGTTGTTCAAGGAGACGGCCGTGGCTTCGGAAAAAATCCAAAGCCCTCTGACGCACTCCAAACCTACAGGTGCTGGGGAAAATCAACAAGGGGTTTCGATGCGGCAGTTTGTAGTACGTTCATTAAGGGAAGAAAGGGCAAGGGGGGTTGGGGGATGCAATAACGCAAAGGAGAGGGGAAGGGTTCTTTGAAATTTCGTCTTTAGGTGGGGGAGTATTGATTGGGTGGTGGGAAGAATGTGAATAACGGGAAAAGGAACCGGCCGGGCACTCGATGAAAAAGGCAAAGAGGAGGTGCTTTTGAGGGACTGAGAGGAGAGGGTAAAGAAGACCAACAACACCAAAATATTGTGATTGGAAAAGAGAGGAAAAAAACCTGAAAGGCAAAACAAGCTGAAAACCGCGAATACCATCGGAAGCCGGCAGCCCAGGAAAGGGGGGGGGGACCCGTTCACTCTGTTTCGCCGGCACAAACACTCAATTAGCTCAAAAAAAACCATGCAAGTTCAAAGAACACCCTGCAGTGCGAGGGGGTAACACACGCAAATAAAAACAATCATAAAATAGGAAAAGCTGACGTTACCCTAACTTCCATGAAGAAATCAAGAGGGGGGGCGAAGAAATACGTAGGTGGGTGCGTTGCAAAGGGAAATTGGGCGCAGCGAAGAACACCTCCTCCTTGAACAACGAGATGAGATGGATTGAAGAAAAGAAATTGGGACAAACAGCGTAAAAACTCAAAGAGGGAGGGTGCCATGGCAGAGGAGTGCCGCAGTGACGAGTGGTGCTCAAAATTATGAGGAACGGGGTACACGATCGTGACTGATAAAAAGAGAAGTTTAGTCAAAACTACAGTGAGAATGTATCAAGACCTAGCAAGCCTTGGTATGGAAAATCAGGGGAAGGGGGGGGGAGGCGTTCTCGCCTCGTCACCCATGCTTGAGGCGTTTAGAAAGCACGACCTGTGGTGGGGAGTGTCCTGAACACTGGGGGTCCATCCAGTACGCAGGAAGAGGAAACTCAATAAGAAATGGTGCAAAAACACGCTCTGGCCCAAAACAAAAGGAAACATCGACCCCTAAAAGGGATGTCGGTGGGGATGGGCGAAAAAAAAGCATAAACAATTTGGGGGAGTATGGCTGATGACACGTTGTGGTCCTATTCGAACTTTCCTAGGCCGAAGGGGGAAGTAACTCTCGGCTTGTGGCGCTAGTGGACACTAGGGTGTCCAGACAAACCGGATCTTGGGTAGGGGATTCACTCTGCAAATTATTCAGGGAAGAGGGGACGACTTTCAAGGCCACGTGACCAGGGGGCAACTCCATCTTCCAAGGTAGTACTGAGGGAAAAACGGGTTGCATAGGAGCAAGAGAGAGAAAGACGGGGGGGGCCAGAACAACGTATGGTTCGGGGAGAGCAGTTGTTTTGGGAACGAAAAGGAAGGGAGCGAAATTTTTTCACCCTCATGAAATTTAAGAGGGGAATTGCTGTATCGGAAGCGAAGTTGGTTGTTGTTTGGGTAGAAAATTCGCAAAACTACACAAACGAAAGTGATGCGTATTCGCCCGAGGGGAAGTGAGAAGACAAAAGGAGTTGGGCACGACTAAAAAAAAAGCTAAGGTCCAAACACTCGAAGGATTCTCAGCCGCAGAGACCGCATCCTAAACGGGGGGGGGGTTGGTCAGGGGTTTGGCACTGTAGGGAAGGGTTGTCAAGCCATGCAAGTTAGCCGCCATCGAAAACACACGCCGAAGCCGGCCCGATGTTAGCGCCGAAAAGTGATATCAAGGAATGACATGCCCCAAGCGAACAACTTATCCAATTAATAGTCGAGACTGATTAATGAAACAGGGTGCTCCGCTGTCTAAAAGTACGAAATACGCAAACCGATTTTGACGCTTCTGCGGGGGCGGGACCTCCATACGCTTCAAAGACTATCCAGATATTCTCTCTGAGTCCCGACGGTCTTCTTAGAGGGCGGGGGGGGCACCCGGAAACACCTAGGAAATAGGGGACGAGGGAAGTGACAGGAGAGGGAGACGTTTTTGGTAACTCACCTGTCAAGAAAACATACAACGATATTTCAAAAACCGATTGTCGGGGGAGCGTCACACAGGTCTGCAGCGGAGGGGGGAAAGACATCATGGCCATCTGAGGAGAGAGGGTTGATGGGTTGGGGGGTCGCTCTCCAGTGAGAACTGGCCAACTACACGACCACTGCCAATATAAGGCCATCCTTAACCGCGCCTAAGAGGAAAAAAGACACGAAGGACTCCTCCTTATGTACGAGGAAAGAATGACTCAGAAAGGGGAGAGAAATCAAGTTACTGCAGTCCAGAGGGCAGACGTGGAAGAGCAACACTAACCAGAATAACGGAGCTGTAACATTAAAAAAAGAGGGGAGGAGGCATCTAAGCAAGATGCTCACAACGACCTATGTGTAGCCTCGGTGTACCAGGAATCCAAACCGCGGAAAAAAGATAAGGGGAGGGTGCCTTCAAAAAAATTTTTTGGGGGACGAAGGGAGTGAGGGGGGAAAAAAAAAGAGATTAGCAAACGGGTGTGAAGCGCCCCCGGCATGACGGGGGATTGGTGACAAAAAACGACTGATGTTTTCCGCCCGGTCGAAGGAATATCAGAAAACAGGGAGCTGACGGGGTTCACGAGAACAGATTTGCACATCTATATCAAAACAACAACGGAAAACTTTGTTGCAAATCGGCCAGTCCTGGAAGAGAAAAAAAGTCAATCTTACCCCGCGTTTATGGAGACATTGCGAACGGAACGGACGACACTTGAAGGGCCCCAATCACCCCAGTACTGAAAAATGGAGAGATCTCCACAACCTTGAAAAAAAGGGTAATGGATGGGGGGGGGTTTGGAAACTTCAGCTGACTCCAAAAAGCGTGATTGCATCCGCATCATTAGCTTTTCGGTTGGATTCGGAGGGGTACCAAAGAGCAACATCGGCAGGCAGGTACTACTGGCCTTGAAAAAGGGAGTCAAGAGTTTCCGGAGCAAGTCATCAGTGAGGTGGTTTATTCAAAGTGGATTGGTCCACCGTGGGAAAGTGAGATCATCAGTGTAGACCAGCTGGACCCTGCAGGAACCTTGTGTCGATGTCATCGTTGAGTTCATTCGGCAGGAGAGGAGGGCGAAAAGGCGTGGCTTATGGAACCAATATGTAGCGAAGTGTAGATGAAGGATTGTAGGTATTTGGACAGCACATTGGGGACGGGCTTCCAAGGAGAGCAGATCGAGAAAAGAGGGTAGCCTATTTCCTGAGGCTTAATTCCTCAAAGGAGGACGAGAAGTCGGATCTCTGAAACGCACAAAGATGTGAGGAAAGTTGGAATCGGCTATCCGGTGCTTTTGTTAAAAAACTCTCCTGGATCATTGACTTCAACGATGAATTCTTTTTTGCGGGGACTCAAGGGCCAAAAGTATCAGAGTCGAAGGAGAAGAGGGAAAGACGATGACGGTAAGAGTTGGTTCACATACCGCAAAAAACTCGGTCTCTCTCAAATATAGGGCGAGGGAACCCGGAATGCTCGTACAGTTGGACGCAGCGGAGCGGTCAAAAAATAAGAGATTAAGGGCTCGTTGGGGAGTGGAGGGGAAGGGCCGGGGGGGGGGGAAGCTCAACTTTTTCGTCCGCCTTAACACCAGCCCCCCCGGCGGCGGAGGGTGCGTGGAGAAGGCGCCGCATTGGGAAGCACATTAATGGGTTCTGCCACCACGGAACACTGGGCGATAGGCGGGGAGGAGTTGAAAAAGGCGAGCATCGGGGGGTGTCGATGAGCTTTTTTGGAGAGGTGCCAACAGGATGAGATCTTACGCAACTTACATGCGAGGGGGTAATAAGCCATACAAGGGGGTGTCCAGGGGTGTGGGGGGAGAATGGGAAACAACAAAAGAAGAAGGAAGATACAAGGCAACTCTTCAATGGTGACACTGCACAGTCTTTCACCAATTGGAAAGGTTACCATGCCGCGTACCAAAAAAAAGAGACCGAGCCAACGGGGGACAAATCGCAGGGAAAAACGGCGAAAAAAAGCGGCGTTATATAAGCACGGCAGAGAACGGACAAGAAAATACAACGAGGGAAGCCACACCCGCCTGGTCCACTGAGGTTAAAACATAGGACATGAATAAAGGACGGAAACAAAGAATGGCTGCATGAGAAACGCCCAACGAAAGGGGGGTATCTGGGGGCCGAGCTCTGAAAACAGGCCAATCAGGAAGAACAAGTATCTCGGGGGAGAGGGAGAAATCGCCTATTAAAGTCGCGAATAGACCAAACTGGGGGGGCATAAAGCCACAGCAGGACATTTGTAAAGTGAGGGGGTTTTTTTCGCAAGGCCTACCTGTTGCACCGGTTGGGAAGAGATTTGCAATTTCGGCTAGGGAATCCATAAAGGAAGGAAAATGGGTCAGACGCAGCCTCAACAGGAGAAAGGCAGTGCATATAAAGGGGACAAGAAGGAAGGCGAATGGACAAGGGGGATTGAAAAAAGGCAAGCGGGAACCATGCGAAGTCGGGTTGTTTACAGAGGAATGCTAGTCGTTCAGACACTATCGGGTTCCCAAACTAGCAATCCGAGAAGAACACACACAACTGGACGGCAGAATATTCTTCTCCATGACATATCAAGCTTTGACGCGGGTAGAAGGGGGTCTTTAGTTTTCTTTCTAATAGGAAAATGGTAAGAGGGGGGGGAATACGGCGGGTGAGAGCTGCGCCAATCCCAAGTAAAACCGCTCCGCAGAACCGAACAGATGGGAGAGATTTCGGGACCCAAAGGGGGGGGGCTGGGGGTTACGGCAGGAAATCAACCTTGCGGGTTGTTGTATGAAAAAAACAAGAAGGGTGTTCAGGGGTTGAAACAGTGGCGGGAAAGGGGGAAGGTGAGTAAGGGTTGAAACTTCAACAGAGTACTGGCCGGATGCCAGAGTGCCGATGGACTGGAATTGGCGGGGGGACGAGGAGGTAGTATAGGGAAGGC
>Ga0179593_1493429_pt1 | contig 25187 bp, 43 predicted proteins | sample CZODoug2_1_08_16_FD_185931 | JGI IMG/M metagenome (GOLD analysis project Ga0179593, IMG submission 185931) | Vadose zone soil fungal communities from Angelo Coast Range Reserve, California, USA - CZODoug2_1_08_16fungal (PacBio error correction) | ecosystem: Environmental > Terrestrial > Soil >...
TCAAAGGATGCGCCAAGGCCCAATCACTGGTCGGGGGGGGGGGAAAAAACGAACGATTTGCCGGCGAGCCAAAGTCCCCTCCTCTGCGATGGCAAAGCTGGGGAAGCCGGCCCCCTCGGGGCGAGAAAATTCATCGAATTTCCGACGTAAAAAAAGGGGGTTGTGATTCCGTGGTCTGTGTCGTGACCAGCAGCGAAAGGGGGCGGTTTGAAATGGGGGGCTGTTCAAAGAGATTCCACGGGCGAAAACACAAGGACTCAGCTACATGTAAAACAGGTCGGGGGAGTTTCCCATAAAAAAAAGAATAGGGTGTTTGGGTGTCATAAAAATTTTCCTGGTTACACGTGGGATTAATTCAAAAAATCCGATGAAAAAAAAAAAAATTCAAGGGCTAGTGTGTGCTTGGAAAAATCCAGGCGGCTTGTAAAACCAATGGTGCAAAGGAGGTGCGAATGACGGATGGTATAATCTGCCATAAGAACCGTAAGGGAGAGTCTCTACCCTGCCTAAAAAGGCGGATGACTTGCGAAAAAATCCCGCAAACAATCTGGGCCGATGAAAAACAAAAACCAGGCATAACTCCGTAACTTTGTAAAACAAGTCTTACCGAGAGCGTTCTTTGTTGGTAAAAAAAAAGAAAATCGGGATTTTTCAGGAGCACAAAAACCCTTTGAACCTAACAAGAACATTCAAGGTGAGTCTCAAAAAGTTGACCCCTCCAACAGTGTAATACGACATCCTCAACCTTAAAGACGGGCAACCAATCAGTAACCCGGAAGTGCATGAGGGACATGTCCAGGGAACGGGCAGGTGGGAGCGTGGGGGAAAAAAAAACAAGACCGCCTGTTGCACCTCATGTAGCCACCATACGCAATCACCGGGGAAAAATCGAAACAGGGAACGGAAACCTGAAGGTCGTGAAATACATTATCGAACCATGGGGGAAATGGTTATAGAAAAACTGAGGGATCACAAGTGTCCCGCCGTTCAGTAATTAGGAGGGCAATGACCACGCCCGGGTAAACGCAAATGGGGAAAAAGGACGACGCAGGGGGGGGAGGGGGCGAGAAAGTTGGGATACGAAACTGGGCGGGAATTCAAAACCACACAAAACCACAAGGAAAAATTGCGGAATAGTTGGGCAGACGATAATGAGGTTCGGCCATTTCGCCGGCCGCCCTAACGGGGGAAAAAGAAGTAGGTAAACTAGGAGCGACTCCCAGAGGGGGGGGAAAAAGGGGTTTGGCTATCCGGGGGAAAAGGTCACGCCTACGAGAATGTGCCCCCAAAGGGGTTTACCAATCCACGGAAGGGAGCCGGGGTGTCAAGGAGACTCGTTTTGGTGAAAGACCTAAGGGGGGTTTTGTTGGCCCGTCCCCAACGGTGAGAAAGGACGGGGGAGGCAGACAAATTTTGTGGCAAAGGGACAAAAGAATTGCTTTCTGGTCCCATCGAATGGCCTTTGAGGGTGGACCAACATTGGAAAACTTCAAAATATTGGAGGTAAACGGAGGAATTACCCAGTCACACAGGCGGGCCCCTACTAACAATGAAAAGAACAAGAGGGATCCTTCAATCTTAAAAGACAAAAAAAAAAACGGAGGAGAAAGAGAAGAGATTGTAGCCGAGGGTCCTGTTGCTTAAAGGGAAGGTAGACCGTTTCCTGAGGGCGCGGGGCCCTTGAAGGGAAGAAAGCACCGCATAAAGCCCCGAGAGTCCATGGGGGTGGACCTGAAAGGGGGCCTCCTCACTGGGCCAGGGCCTTGAAATGGACGCACGAAGAACTGCTGAAACACCAAAAAGCGGGTACAACACCAACAGATCCGTGATGAAAAAAAAAAACCTTAAAAAACCGAGTGGACATCGGGGTTTAAGGCAGGAGGGTCAGAAGCCCGTAAAACGTTTGCTTTGACTCCTGCTGACAAAAACTAAAAAGAGGGCCCCATCCAAAGCATGTGGTATTGCTTGGGAGAGCTGAAAGAGAGTCAGGGAAATCCCGGATGCGCCAATGAAAAAAAATTAGTGAAACTGGGGCTTGAATGAAAACCTCAGCGCTGGCCTGGCGCGGGTGGGTAAGGGGATACCGTCCACATTACGAATGCAGACACGCTGGAAATAGGGAGGGGAGAAGACAGCAAAGGTCGAAAAAGGGTCTAAGTGCTTGAGGAACCGGCAAGTTGTTGTTAGCTGCCGACCCCGGAGGGGTGGGAAACTATAGGCAAACAAAGAGGTGGGCCACAAAAGCATCACGCAGTCCCCGCGTAACCCGAAACAACGCGGTACCAGAGACACAAGTTTCAGTTTTTAACGGGGTTGGGAAGAGGAGTTGGGGGGAAATGCAAAAACGGGGCCGGGAGGAAAAGGGAGGAAAAAACCCGCCAGTTTCGGGGGGGGGGAAAGGGGCAGGCAAAGAATCAACATTCGATGGGGTTCGAAAAAAAGAAGCATTTCCGACGCGTGAAGACCTGGGGGAAAAGGGGTGGGGGGGTCAGTTCGCACAGCTGTGAGGCGTGGGATGCAAAAAAAAGGCTCACCCCTGTAGGGGGTTGGAAGAGGGGCGGAGGAAAATAAATGAGTGGGGGGGGGAGTAGCCCCCCCCAACGTTCAGAAGACGTGGGGGGGGGCAAAAAAGAATGGGGAGGATTTCATGGGGGAAAGCCACTAGCAGGTGGGGGTCAGGATTTGACTTTCGAAACTTTAGAAACTGGGGGAAGGAAAAAAATCCACAACATGGTGGTCCGGAGGAAGAACTAAAAAGACCGCTCGCCAGGGGGGGGGGGGGGGGGGGGGGGGGGGGGGGGGGGGGGGGGGGGTGGGGGGGGGGGGGGGGGGGGGGGGGGGGGGGGGGGGGAGGGGGGGGGGGGGGGGGGGGGGGAGTGTGGGGCAAACGGACTTTTGAAGCTCGTACCGCACACAAGACAGTGGGAAAAAAAAAGGAAAACAAGAATGAATCAACCCTGTGGGGGAAGACAAAGAAGAATCAGAATGCATGTGAAATGGGGCAGCGCCGGATGGGGGGAAACCGGAAATCGGTTGGGGGAAGGGGGGGGGGGAAGAAGAACACATCGTTAGTACGAGGAAGTGACAAAAAAAACAACCTTCGTGAAGGTCAAGAAAATACGAGACGGGGCTTTTTTGGTCTGCAGCTCAGAGGAAAAACTGGGTAAACGGGTAAAAATCAAGTCAAAGCGCGGAGACAAGGAAGGGGTAGGGCTATTGGGTAACGATCAAAAAAAAAAAAGGAGGGACCGCTCGGTCCCAGGGGAAGTTCGTAAACAAATTGACAAAGAAAAGGGGGAAAAGAGGGGGTGGAGTCAGATGAGAAATGAAAAAAATCCGGTTCGGAGACGTCAAAACATCGGACAGCCCAAAAATGCAAAGGAAAGTAAGCAGCAACACCACGCCGCAAAGTCCAAAAGGTATCGACAGTGCCCCATAGGCATAGGCCCGGTAATCATTGGAGCAAGAGGGGAGAAAGTCCAGATGTAAAACCGTGGAGCGTTCCAGGGAAGGGTGCTGAAAGACGATCAAGACCGAAGAATTGTCAAAACCACGAAACGCGAGAAATGGTGGGGGACCAAGCCCGTCCCACGATCGGAACGGTGGAAAAGGAACAAGCAGAACCGCGCTTCACGAATTATTGTGGGGTTGTGAAAAAGAGGGGGGGGGGTCCCCTCTGGGACAATCGCAGGAAAAAATCACTGCCACGTCACACCAAAAAGACAATGGAGGAAGAGAAAGAAAAAAAAAAGGCGCGAGCAAGGTTTTACCACGAAAAAGAAAAAAAGCTCGACATCGACAAAGGGGGGCTGCCACTGCTTACGAAAAACCAAATACCAGAGAGAAAAAAAAAAACAAAAACCCACCCAAAACAAAAAACAAAAAGAGAAAAATCCACAACGCCCATAAAAAGAAAAAAAGAAAAGCGGCGGGGGGTTCGTGACGGAGATTTGGAAGAACGCGGGAGAAAGCGTGAATGGTGTCAAAATCAAAAAAAAAATGAAATCATTGAGCAAAAAAAAAAAGGCAAGACCTGGGATCGAGCGAATGAAACAAGCCGGAATCACCGCCGAAGAAAACATCAATGAGGCCAAGAAGTCCACCGGTTTGGGTTTAAAAAGGTCGCAAAAAAAAGAAGAAGCACAGTGGGACGTTTGAGAACAGGAAAAAAGCGCAAAACGCCACCGAAGTCACCGGGGTCTCATCTCGAAAAAAAAGGGGTGGCGCCACTAGAGGACAAAGCCACACGCACGGAGTCTGGGGGGCGCCATATCCGAAGATCAAAAAGGCCAAAAAAAGACTCAGGGGGCACCAGTCGGGTGTACGGCAGACTGGGAAGGAAATGAAGGACGGTCCTATGAGGAAAACGAATCACGCAGTAAAAAAAAATGTGTAGGGGGAAAAGAATACGGAAGGAAACCAAAGAAACGAGCGAAAGAAACAACCTGCGATCCGGGAGGTTTTGTGGGAGCTGGGAAAAAAAAAAGGGGGGGGGAAACAAGTATAAATGCCGTAGGAAAAAAGCAGAAAGAAAAAACAAAAAATCGAAAAAAAGAGAGAAGAATCACTACAGGCAATATAAGAGGAAAAAAGAATGAAAATCCAAGCTAGGTAACCAACCCAACTTATTTCGACAGGTGGGAGGGAAAAAGTGTGGATGGAGGCGAGGTGATGTTCCGGACGGGATGGCGCTTGTTTAACCTTGAAAAAAACGTGGAAAGGAGAAATGAAAAGCAATTTCAGGTGCAAATCATCATTCAAACCAACAAAAAAAGACAAAAGAAGGGGGCCCGAAAGGGAGGGGGGGTTTGGAGGGGGGAGCACCCTGCTAACGGAATAAGTGGCAAAGGTCCGTGGCCGGGGCGGTAAAAAAACTTTGACAGCGGAGACTCCGTTTTGGTTGGGGGAACAACAGGGGGGGCTTAGCAGGGGGGGGGGTTCGGGGGGGGGGGCAAAAAAAAGAAACGGGAGCAGACTTCGCGTCAGGGGAAAAAAACAAAAAAGGGGGGCTGTCTTTGCCGTCGTCACCGTTGGGGGAGGCAGGGCGGGTGTAAAAACACCTACTGTGGGCAAGACCGTCGATCAAAGGCCTTATTACAACACGAACCGGAAAAGTGTACTGGGGAGAAAAGGGGAGGAAAAGTTTCACCCTGGGGAGGGAGGGAAAAATAAAGGACCCGTCTTGTCGGCCAAGAAAGTGAGAAACCCGAAGAAGAAAAACGAAACCTGCCTTGCCCCGATCTCGAGTGGGAAGGTACGGGGGATTTGGGAGGGGGGGGGGGAAGCGAAGACGGGGAGGTTTTTCGAAAAAAAAACAAAGCAACAACATGACGGGAAAAAAGTGAAAGCGGGTGTCGTGGTGTGGAAACACACTTTTGGGGGAGGCAAACAAAAAAAACCCACCCACCCCACAGAGGAGGGGTGGGAGCAAATCGGTGGATGGTGGATACAAAAAAGACTGGGGAAGGCCCATGCTCCCTCAACAAAAAGATGGAAGGGTCCCCCGACATCTCTGGGGGGAAAGAAGAGGGCCACCACTGCAAACAAAAATAAAAAACAACATCGGGAAATGCTGGTGGACGTCGGACACTATGGGGGGACCAAAGATAGCCTTAAGCCTAAAAGAACACGCAATTATGTATACGCTTCTTGTACGTAGTAAACAAAGTACCGGGGAAAAGGAATAAAACGGTCAAAAAGGGGTCCAAAAACAAATTCCAAGCGCCTTGTGAACTTCTGTGCAGGCGGGTAAAGGGAAACTGGAAGTAGGAAAGAAGCAAAAGGCTTCTGGGTGATGGACTACAATTGTAAGGATGAAAAAGGGGAAAAAGCTTCGGGGGGAAAGGGGGAAGATGGGAAAAAAAAAGAAAACGAACAGCGCTTTTGGGCTGGTTGGGCACGTAATTAGTTCAAAACAGGGAACAACACCAACGGATGACGACACGAACGACTCAATACTGGACAAGGGGCATCAGAAAAAAGACGGGAAAATAAAAAAAGACAAGAGGGGCAGGAATGAAAAAAAACTGCTTGTTTTGCACAATCGTAAAACTAAAAGAGAAGTCTGCGCGGAGCGAAAGGGGGAAGTGGAAAGGTGAGTTGGCTCACGGCAAAAGAGTGGGTCAAACCCAAAGAGGGGCCCCCCTGGGTAAAAAAAGGAGTGGGGGGGGTCCGTCGGAAATCCCCAAAAAAACAAAACCGGAAAAAGAAAGCTGAGTTTACACATGAAGATGCGAAAAGAGGCTCCGGGTCTAAAAGGATCTGGAAGGTGGGACGCGGGGCCAAGGCGGGTGGGGGGAAAGGATGGGGACCGAGAAAAGAGCATGGGGGGGGGAGTTTGCGTTGAGTGGGGGAGAGGGGCAAAACAACCGCAAGGGGGCATGGGGGGGGGAGGAGCGGGGGTGGGCTGGGTACAGATCGGGGTTTGGAACCTCAAATCCACGAGGGTGAGAAAGTTAAAGAGTTGAAGGGGGGGAGTCAACGTAAATCACAAACCACACGAATTCAATAAAGTCTAGTGGGATTTGGGTGGGGCCGAAATTCGGGGGAAAAGACCCGTGGGCCCAGAGGGAAAAAAGTGCGAATGTCAGGGAGTCGGGGGAAAAAAACTAGCACGGAGCATAAATATAGGGAGCCAATGGGAAAACAAGTGGGGGGGAGGGCATGCGGGCTAAAAAGCCAGAGCAATCTTTTCCAATAAACAAAGCCACAAAAATTCCTGCAGGGGGGTCCGCGTCAAGCACTAAGAAAAAAGAGGTCCGGGGTCGGTGTTTTGGCCCGGGGCGAAGTATGGGAGTTGCAAAGACTTCCTAAAAATTCTTTCCCCACCATAACGGGCAAAAAGGGAGGCTCTCTACTGGGGATCCAGAGAGGAAATGGTAAAAGTAAAAAAAAAGGGGATGCCAAAAAAAAAAAAAAACTAATGCTTTGTGGCACCGCTGAACAGGCACCATAGACAGGGAAACTGTAGAGGTTTGAAAAAGGGGGCATTCTGCGTATACTTTGCTGGCCAACACCCATGCCCATAAAAGGGGAATACCAGGAAGGTGTAGCGATGAAAAAAGGGGGAATTCCATAAACGAAGGCCGTGAAAAAAAAAAAAAATGTTAAGGAGACCAGGCGAACGGACTTGTCGGAAAAAAAAACCCCAACGGGGGAAAATTCAACCAGCAACTAAGAAGGAGGGAATCCCGACCCGAAGCACACCCGTGCCAACAAGGGCAAAAAAAAACTACCCGGGATATCACAGAAAGGCAACAGGTTGCGGAATTCAAGGATGAAAAAAAAAAGAGAATGGACCTAAATCATGAGACGACTGTTCGTCAAGCAATACAAATTCTTTAAAAGGGGTAAAAATGGGAAGTCAAAGCCCAAGAAAAGACGGTTGGGGGAGACTCTGTGAGAAAGCTAAGTGGGTCAACTTGAAACGCGAATTCCCCGCACCTTTTTTTTGCAAGTCAGGAGAGGTTCAAGAGATAGGCAAGGTCCAGGTAGCTCTGAGGGGGGGGTTAATCGGCTCCAATGGGGTTGGGGGGTTTTCCTCCCTCCCTTTGAAAACGCGAATGTGGTGGGAAAATTCACCGGGGCCCGGGGAATGTGAGGTCGTATTGCTTTGTAAAAGTGTTATGAACCAAATGCCAATCAAGGGGGTTATGGAAAAAGACTGCGACTTACTTGAAAACGTAAACAAGGCACGACCATCCATGCAATTCCGAAACAGAGGGGCAAAAAAGAAGGTGTAGGAACAGACCACAACAAAAAAGGGAAAGGATTAGGAAAAAGAAATATAATGCCTGCTGGGGAGGGAATTTGGAGGGGAGGAAAAGGGGTCGGAAAAGGGGAGGTGGACGGAACTGTGAAGGTCCAATACGCATCTAAAAAAAAAAAAAAAAAAATCCAATACCAGAAGGGGAAAGTGAAATTTGGGGAAAACAAAAGTGCCCTGGGAACCCCCGGCATGCCAGGAAGGGAAAATCGGGCCCGCCTGGGGTGAAAAAAAAAAGATGGAGGGAAACAAAATGTTCCAGTAGGGAAACAAGCCGATCCTGAAAGACCCGAAAAAAGGAAAAAGGGGGAACGCGAAAGAAGCGTTAAGACCGAGAAACCATAAAACACCTACAACGTGAGGACGAGGCTGCCATGAGAAGACTTTGTAGAAAAGTCAGGGGGCATGCGAAGCCGAAGATAAAGACAGCCCAAAAAAAATAGTGTTCTAAAGGAAATGGAAAATTCCGAGCGCACAATGTGAAGTGAACTAAAACCAAAAAAGCTTGGGGGTTTACAAAACTAGGGGGGGACTGTGAGTCGGTCTAGGAGCAAGCCAAAAAAAAGCCGGGGTGGTGATCGATCAGTTTTTTGGAGCAGGAGGAAATTCAGCGGAGAAGATTGGCGGGCAAAGCCACTTCAAGTTAACGGGGAAGGACCGTGAGCGCAGACCGAGTTTGGGCCGACCCCAGGGCGGGGACCAGCAAAACTCAACGAAGAATGCCAGCGTTCAAATAGTCGCCCCGGTACTTTTGTATGCAGAAAGTCGTGAAGGGGGAGTAATGAAGGCGTTTTGTAAAAAAAGGGCAAAAGGAAGGGCAAGGAATCCACCTGGAATCAGAAAACTCAAGTGGGAGAGGGAGAGGCCATCATGGGGGAAAGGGGTTCTTCGCGAAAGAACGAGTGGGAAGGAAGGGCGGACAAGCCCGGGAAAAGTTCTGAGCAATGGGGGGGACAAGAAACCCAAACCCAGCGGAAGGAGGGTCGAAGAAAACAGTCACCCCTGGGGACGTGGCCGTGGAAAAAAAATTAAGAGTGTGCGTCCGAATTCGCATGCCTGGGGGGTCAAAAAAGCGAAGGCAACAAAATGAAATTAGGAGTGGTGGGGTCGGAAAAGGGGGATAAGAATGAGGAAAATCTTTAGGAACAGTCAAAACCCAAAGTCCAGGGAAGGAAAAACGGACAGGATCTCCCGATCTCCCAAGGTGTTTGGGAACCAAAAGGGATGCCGCTCTGACCCCCAAAAAAAAACCAGTGAGTGCGGGTCAAAACCAGAAGGAAATCCAAAAGTGGGAACGAAAGAATCATGATGTCAATGCAGTTACGCAGGAAGACGAAGCATGTACAAAACGGGCAGGGGGGGGTGTTTCCGCCAGCTCCGTCGCTGGGGGAAAAGACGGGATCTAGGAAACAAATGGAAAAGGGACCTCCACGCAAAAAGAAAGGGGCCCAAGTGGTGTTTAAAAAATCAAGGGAGATGACGAACGGACTCGGGATCGCGCACCTGACCCGAATTAGAAAGGAATTCCGGCGGCTTTTCAAATCGACGTCCCAGGCTAAGCGCCAAAAAAAGAGCAGGGGTTCAACAGGGGGGGAGGGGGCAAGGGGATGAGGATGGGTGCACACAAAAGTTAAAATAGGAGACGGAAAGACATCGCGCGCACCCCCCCCCTCACCCGCACAAAAGGGCGTTACAGTGAAGTACCAACAAGCCGAAAAAACAAACCAAGCACAGGGGAGGATTTGACCGGGAAGAAATAATACCCGGTCAGAGAAGTAACACGAAGAATGGAGGCCAGGAAGGAAACTGTGGTACAGTGTCCAAGGGGAACGGGGGGTCAAAACAGGAAAAACACTCTTCAAGACCGAACAAAGGGAAAAAAAAGGACCGCGATTGGAGTGAAGGCGAGGCCAATTGGGACTAAGGAAACACAGTCCAACAAAACTCCACCAAGGGGGTGGTTGATTTGTTGGACGAAAGGTTCAAAGTCAGAGTCAACGAGATGGGTCGGGCAGGCGGAAAGCAGCAGGGAAAAGGGGGAAAGGGAAACTATGCGCCCCGCAAATCCTCGAAGCCAAAAAGGTGGGTCACAAAAAAGGCCAAAGTAAAGAAGGGGGGCCATCTTGTAAGTGTCCAAGGTCGAAGCAGTAAGAAAACAATCCAGAAAAAACCCAAACCAAATGCACAAGCTACATCACAAACAAAGAAAAAGAGAGGCGGGGCAAGAGCGGCCGGGGTTCTTGAGGTGTTGAAAGGGGGGGAAAAGGGCAGTTGTCACGAAGAGTTCATTATAAAGCACCACCAAAAGAAAAAAACGATCATCTGTAAACAGACGGCAAATAGGGGAGATCCTTGGATCACCATAAAGGAGAAGCCTAACCGAAAAATCAAGGTTATTCAATGAGTTGGGACGGAAAAATGTAGCAAACAAAACGTTGTTGCCGGTGAACATGAAAAAAAAATGTTGTGGAAAGGGACTCCAACTATAACAACTGGGCAAATCTCCCTGAAAACAAAAAAAACCCCCATGGGGTAAAGAACTCGATGAATGAAAGCCAGAAGGGAATGCTTGGGAAGGAAGGAGAGGGGGGTTTAGCTAGCACCAACTGGAAAATTCCAACACAGAAGCGGTGGGACATTTGGGTAAAAGGAAGGTGATTGCAACTGTGCGGGCTGCCGGCAAAAAAAATGGAGGGGGGAAATCATACTTCCACGACGAATGCAAGCCAAAAACGATCGAAAAAAATAAACTATAAGAGGTGGTTGGAATTACCCAAAACTGGGGGGGGAAAAGGAAAGGTATAAATACAGAAAGAGAAACCTCCTCAAAAAAAAAGAGGAGTAAAAAGAGATCATCATGCATTTATAGGGGGGGACGGGGCCACAACTTAAGCGATTCAAAAACCACAAAACAAAACAACGCCCCGGGGGGATCGCAAATTTGAAGAACGGGTATGTTTGGATTCTGGCCCAAGAAAAAAAACGTGAACGTATGATGGGCCGAACAAGGGGTCAAACGACCGACTGGGGAAAAAAACGATTCCGAAGTCGCAAATGCAAAGAAAGGTCCTCCTCCAGCCGACGTGACACAAAAAGGGGGACCCATGATGCGGATGTCCAATTTTGGGGGGTTTCCAAGTGCGAAAGGCGACAAAAAAATTCAAACGATCCGAGTTCTGGTCCCCTGGCTGTTATGGGAAAGAACGAAAAGGCAAAAGGGGTGGGGTGGGGGTGCTGACAGCTGATTGAAGGAGCTGCTAGCACGGGGGTTCGGAAGCAAAGGGACGAAGCAAAAAAAGAACAGGCGGACCAAACAGGGACTCCACCGGGGGATTTTTAGCGTTAGGGAAGTCCGTCCGGAACGAGAATCAGGAGGTGGAGTTGCAAACATAAAGCGGTGAGGGGGAAAGGAGAACCGGTGGGGAAAAGGGTGGCTGGGCTTCTGTGAATTAAGCTTTTCGGGACTCCTCGGCGGTAACCGATCAAAGTCACGAAAAAAACAAGAAAAAAATGAGGGGAAAAAAAAATCCGCGGTGAGTCCTCCAAAAAAGTTTTTGGGGGGGGGGGGTTGTGTGGGGGGGGGGAAGTGGGCCGGGACCTGGGGTGGGAGGAAGCGCCAGCCGCCGCCAACCTTGAAGACCAAGAAAGTGCAAGGAAAGGTGAACAACCAAAGGGGAGAACTTAGAGCAGCAGGGGATGACAAAAAACAGAGGACGCTCCTTGATATGGGAACTCCTACCATCTTCGTTTTCTTAAAAGAGGGGCCAAAAAATACAACATCAAGGGGTCGGAAGAAGTCGGGAGGAAAGGAAGGTGTGCGAGGAAGAGATCGGGGTGAAAGAAGACCATGGTATTGGGGAAAAAAGACTTCCACCCGTCAGGTTTTAAAGGCAGTGAGAGGTCGTGGAAGAAGCAAAGCCAATGGGCCATGGAACGAGAAAATCTTTCAAGATCGGTCAAGAAATGAAAAAGAGAAGGGGGGACTTCTTTTGAAGGAAAAAAAAACCTTACAAGGCCATAGGCTTGCGTCAGGGGAGGATAAGACGCACTTGCCCCTGCCAGGGGGGAGGTTTGGGGGGGGTAAAGAAGGGGACGAAAGAAGGCCAGCTAAACGGGCCCTGGGGGGGGGGGGACTAAAAGGGGGGGGGTTAAGGAGCCCGAAGGATTTTAATGGGAGTTGGGGACTCATCATAATGAAAAAAGAAACAGAAAAGGGAGGAAACCTAGGGGGGGGGGGCGCCCGACTACTGAAGGGAAAAAAACCTGGAATGAAAGGGGAAGAGAAATAACCATAAAAAAGGAAACAAACGTGAGCGCCAAAGAAAAAAAAAAAGTTAGGGGGGGTGAACACCCGTTCCGTAAGCTTCCAAAATGCGAAAAGCGGAATTTTGAAAAAGGGAGTTGACGCGAGGAAGGGGGCGCATAAAACTAGGTGCCAAAAAATCGCGGAAGGGGAATGGTGGGGGGAACCGGCGGAACACAAAACAGCCGCGATCTTTAAATTCAACTACAAGGCGTACAAGGTCATGGGGAATAGAAAAAGGTAAACTTGGATCGAGACAGGGGTGATGTCCTTTTGGGGGGAAAAAAAAAAGGTTGTAGGACAGCAGAAGTCAGTTCGTGGGGGGGCGGTAAGAAAACAGAGAAAAAACGGCGGCAGGGAATGCTGAAGTCAGATAGGGGGGACAAAGAACGAGTAGGGGGGGGGGGTTGAGTTGACACCGAAGCCTTGAAAAAAGGAGGTGCACACGTTGAGAACGTCAAAAAGGATACCACCAAAAGGGGGTCAAGGGGGGGGGCTTCCAATCGAGTAACCAGCCGTGGTGACAGCGAATGAACTAGGGGTCTGGACAAAGAAAAAAAACTTAGAGAAAATTGTAGAGAAGCCAAAGCCAAAAGGGGGGCAGGCCTTGCAAAAACTTCAAAGAGTGAGGAAAAGAACACAAACCAAACTCAGAAGAAGGCCTTGGAAAAAAAATCAGAAAAACGAAGCGGTCGGGGGTTCTTGCTTTGATCAGAAAGAATGGAATTTACGGCCCGAAAAAAATTTGGTTTCAAAGGAAAAATAAAATGCGACTCATAGGTGATCCACAAAAAATGGGAGAAAAAAAAAACGTCTCCCAAAAAAAGAAAAAAAAGTAGAAAATACTTAACTGTTGGGGAAAAAACGCTGCCCGGTAAGTGTAAGATCAACGCGGTAAAGGAAGAGCAAGTCTGGGGGGAAAAGCTGGAGCCACCAAAAAAACCCTGGGGGAAGGGGAGGAATCCCCCATCCCGTGAAGAGGCTACCAACACGAAGTCACGGAAACGAATGAAAAGTAGGACCGGGAACATATCGACGCAGGCGAGGAAGAGGGCCCTCCCAACAATGTACGATCAAATCAAAGGGTTTCGTCCAATTGACCGGGGGAATGCCCACAGAAAAAAACAATCCCCCACCGGCGACCGTCGCAGTATGACGTGACTACACATTTGGGGTTAATGGACCATTGAGCGTAGATGAATACATACGAGTATGAAAGGGGGGGCCTCAACGAAACTAATGGCAACCTTGCAGGGGCAAAGAAGGAGGGGGCGTTTCCAGCAAAATTGGGGACGGAAGTCGGGTACTACCCCAGGAGCCCCCGGGCCGAGTGACCAAAAAAAAAAAAATTGGGGGGTTTGAACCATCGCCGCCGCGTCGAAAGAAGGGGAAAAACAATCGTGGTGGTAAATAGCCGGGAATTGGGGGGGGGCAACCCCTTTATTGAGGTCGCAAAAACCGTTGTAAGGCCCCTGTGGACTTAAAGGGCGGCGAAGGAGGGTCCGGGGGGAATATGGTGTAACCAAAAAGGAGTCAAACGCGGGGGGGGGTCCGGGCTTAGACCAAGAAAAAAAGTCACCACGCAACCAAAAAGAAAAGGCCCACCCGAAACACTTCAAAAAAAAGAGAAAAATGGGGTCGAGGCTTCATCTGCTCAAAACAACAAAAAAAATTAAATGAGCCTCCGGCCTGTGTGGGAGGGGGGACTTTGTGCAGGGGGGAATCCGTGAGGGCGCACATGGGAGTGGACAAAAATAGGAGGAACCAGTCCATAGAGTTTTGGAAAAACTTCATGGGGGGTGAAACAAGCCTATTTCGAGCGGAAGAAGCGGGCCATCAAGGGACTGACAAGGCTAACCTAGAAACTGAACAACACCACCAAGTTGTCCCGATTCAAAAAAAATCCGATCCAGCACCGAGAGAGGGGGGGGTGGGGGGGGGGGGGGGGGGGGGTGTGGGGGGGGGGTGGGGGGGGGAGGGGGGGGGGGGGGGGGGGGGGGGGGGGGGGGGGCTGACCCCACTCAGGACAGAGCCAGGTCAGAAGGGGACTCCCCCCGGGGAAAGGAGAGCAAAAAAACCCATGGAGGCACATAAATAAGGGGGAAGCCGGGGGGAGTGAGAAAAACGAGGATGTCAAATAGATGGGGCTGACAAGAAAAAGTAGTGGAGATGAGGAGCCGGGCGCTGGGGGGGTCACGTTGGAGGGAAAAAAGAAGATGGCCAGGGAAACACAAAAAAACTTGTATCGATAAGGTTTTTTTGAGGTCCATAATGAAAAAGGGATAGATTGAGACAAAACTTCAGTTTTCGGCAGGGCAAACTGGGCGACCGGATTGGTTGATTAAGATGAACAGAAGGGAAGGGGGAAACTAAAAAATCTCAACGCAGAATTCCCCGGAAAAAGAAAAAAACGAAAAGCCGGTTCATACCGCAAAGGCGGCGGGGGTAAGGTGGCGTTTGGAACGACCGGTAGAAAAGACTAAAACCACCCCAAAATGGACGTTGGGGATTAAAAAAGGGGAGGGCAACGGAAAAAATAGATGTGCAAAGAAAGGAACGACACGAAGGTGCCGACGGCGGAACAGCCGAGTTCAAAATTGGGGGGGGGAACCAAGGTGAAGTCTTTGGGTTCCGGGAAAAAAACGGACTTTGGGGGCTGAGATGGAGAGGCCTAGTGTGGGGGCGAGGAACTCAAAGGAAAAAAGGCCAACTGGGGAGGAAGTTCAAAAAAAACGGTATTGAAATCAAACTAACTATTGAAAGGTTGTTTTAAGGTTTTAATAAACTGGAAAGGGAAAAGGGGACGCCGAGTTCCGGATGAAAAAAGACCGGGGGAAAACGCTCCGCCCATGGGGTCGGTGGCCCCGCCGGTCTGACAACCAACAAATAAAAAAGGCGCCGTCCGACAAGAGAAATGACAAAAAAAAAAAAACTGGAGAAAAAAATCGAGGCATACCTGGTGTCAAAAAAAAGAAGCATTGATCATGGTGGTGGTTCACGCCTAAAGCGTTCGTTCAAAAAAGTGGCCAAAATGGGCAAACGAAACACCCCGGCGTCAACTCTTCACCGAAAACTTCCCCAAGGGAAAGTTGTGGACCAAAAACGCCGCCCGAAGGCGGGGGCTGGGGAGGGGTTGAACACCATGGGGGGGGTTCATGAGCGCCACAGAATGATTGAAGGCCCTGCGGCTGTTCCCAGAGAAAAAAAAGTGGAGGAGGCTACAAAAAGAGAGAAAAACATGGGGGGGAGAGGGGGGGAGGGCAAGGTGGGTGCAAACAAAAGAAAAGTCGTGTTCGGCAAAAAAATAAAGAAAAGGAACAAGACCAACAAAAGCAACCATCCAGAAGTGTCTCGTAAAAAAAAAACCTTCTAGCACAGGTTCGTTCGACGCGGTGGCATCGACCTATGCACAAACAGAAAAAAAAGGTCGGGGGAAAATCCATTTTGGAAAAAAGGGGGTTTAGCGAGGAGCCAAGACGCAATGACCGGAATAATTGAAAAAATGACCAATTGGGCTGAAAATCAGTTGGAAGATGAAAACGTTCCCCGCGTCTCCCGAAATTTGAAGGGGGATTTGTGTAAAAAACTTTTGGGCCTTTCATCTGATGTAAAATAAACGAAGGCGGAGAAAGGGGCACAAAAACCGGGGACGAAGGGGGGTTGTCAAAAAACCCCCCACGACAACCGACGGAAATCGCAGGGCGGCGGAAGGGTGGATAAGGGAGCAAAAAAAAAAAGGTACCACCCACTCCACCCCAACAAAAAGAAAGAAGAATCGTCAAAAACAGTTCCGTTGACGGGAAGTGGTCCCGGGCGAGGCGGCGAAAGTGAAGGGGGGGCGAAGAAAAAAGAAGAGGTGAAAATCCAAGGAAAAAGCTGACCAAGTTAGGCCGACAGCGAAAAACCAGCGAGTAACGAACGGCAAGAAAAAAACTCCAAGGGGCAAAACAGAAGGAGCTGCCAAACGGTGGGACGGGTGAGGCCCCCGAACCCAAAAGTCGCAACAAAACGAAAACGCGAGAACGCCACGAAAACAAAACAATGGGGGGGGATCACGATAAACACCAGAGGAAAGGAGAGTGTTAACGGGGCGGGGGGCCCGCATAGCACCCTGGAAAAATGGCAAAAAAAAGCACGGACAGTGTTAAGTAAGGAGTGGGTGAAGAAATTGCTGAGGCGAGGACGAACCAATTGTAGGCAATAATACGGAAAAAAAAAAACCAAAAAGAAGATCCAACAGGGGGGGGGGAGATCCGGGCGTTTTGGGTTGGGAAAATCGGACTACTGTAAAAAAGGGGGCCTCTCCGCTCAACAAAAAACACGTTAAAAAGATGGGGAAGTGTATAAAAGGGTAAACCACAACAGGGGGACAGCAACGAAGGGGCTGTGGGCCAAAAAAAAAAAAAAACCCGTACGTTCGTGGTAGTGGGGGGGGATTGAAAGAAGAAAAACGCGAATGCAAGACACTTGGTGGAGAACTGAACAAAAGAAAAAGGAGGCATCTGAAAATCACCAGCTGCGGGACCCAACAAGTGAAAATCTGGGTCAATGGGGTGAAAAAAAATTTTCAAAAAGGTGTGCTATGCAGGCCGCTCAACGGCGAAACGCAGAGATTTCGAAGGGGCGGGGGAAAGGGGGGGGAACTGAGAGGCGAAAAACACCTGATGTGTTTTGTAAAAATGCTTAACGCAGGGCGTTTTGAAGGGTGGGGGCTCATTTTGGGGGTGAGGGCCGACTGGGCAGTAGACTGACAGCGGAAAAAAACGCCGGGGGGGTCCGAGGAACAGGATGTTTCGCGGTGAGTGGATGAGTGTTGGTGCCCCTGTTTTGGGGAAAAAAGGAGGAAGGCGAGGGCCCTTAGAATACAGATCCTTCCAGGCCTTGATTCAGCTTCGGCTCGGACCAAAAAGCCAAGGGAGACAGATCGTCAAATCCCTTCCCGGGGAAAGGGGGCCCCGATCCGTGATGGGGGGGAAAAAAGCTGATTGTTTGGGGTGGGGGTTTTGGGGCGTTGCCTGGGGTTCGTAAAAGGAGCAAGCCGCCCCACACCTTGAAAAGGGACAGAAGATTATGGGCAGTGGAAAAAAAAACTTTGATCAACCTGGGCTGGAGGAAAAGGGTAGGAATCGCTTTACTGAAAAGGCCTCCAGACATCGGCCCAGAAAAGGCCAAAAACCAGAAGGGAACGATGGGATTAAACACCCGGCCTGCCGCAAAATCAAAAAAAGAAGGCAGGGGGGCAGTGGTTACACGAAGAAACTTGTTGACGCGGTTCAACTCGGGAACGGTAACGAATAGAGGTAAGGAGGCAATTGGCAAACAGGAAGTCCTTGAGCGTAAACGTGGAAGAAGAAAAAGACGGTGTCCACAGGGGGAAAAAAAGTCCATCGGGGGACCGGGAAATGAAAAAACTTCACCGAGGGGGCCAGGGGAGATGCACAGAACTAGAAAGAGAAAGTGTCTTGGTGGGGATGGTAAAAATGAGCCCAAAAAGAGGGAAGGTGCAGGGGCTGGGGACTGGGGACAGAATTCGTAAGAAAAGAAACTAACCTGTGAAGGGGCAAAAAACAATCTGGGCCCCCCGACAAGGAACCGGACCGGGGCGCCGAAAAAAGTCCAGAAACCGGGCAGGAATTGGGAAACGAAAGAGGGAAAAGAAGCACAATCCATTCCAGAAGAAGGGGATGGGGAACGAAAAAACGTGAGTAAAAGCGAAAACCCGTCGAGAAACGTGCGGCGGTCTTGGCCTTTGGGAGGGGGAAAACGGTCACGCCGGTGGTTCGACCCAGAAAGTCCGAGGGGGGAAAAAAAACGAGCAGGCGGGAATCAAACCGGCACCGAAAAATCTAAAGAGCCCCGCATGAGACCAGAAGGGCATTCCCCCCACCCATAGGGAGCGGTTCGCAAAAATAAAGGCAAAAAGTGGGTGAGGTGGACTTCTGGTCGGAACAGCAGACCGACTGGGTAAAAAAAATGGGGGTGCTCAAGAAATCAAAAATCAAGGGAGAAAAAACAGGGGGGGGGCCAGATGAAGTTTCCCTCAGAACGAGAGGGTGGGTTTTGTTCCTCACCTCGGTTTCGACCGGAGTTAAAAATGGTGGGGTAGGCGTCACATCCCGTAAAAACACAAAGGAAAAACAAAAAGGGGTTCCAATGCCGAAATTTTCTAAGGGTTGCCAAAAAAAAAAGTTCGGATTTAGGGGACGAGAACCACACGAAAAAATCGATCAGGACACAAAGAAGGCCAATTAAGGACTTGGGGGGGGAAGGTTGGGGGGGGCTAAAATGAAACAGTCAAAAAAAGATGGAGAAAAAAAAAACCCGGAAACTCATAAAATCCGGGACCTTGGGGGGGAAAAAAGCCAACGAATAGAGTTCGTGGTCCCGTGGGAGAAAAAAAGAAACGAAGAAAAAGGATGAAAAAAAAAACAAGTGAACAACAACGCCATGGTCGGGGCAGAAAGTTGGAAAAGAAGGGGCCAGGGGTAAAAAGGGACTGGGAAAAGACACCTACCCAATAAAGGAAAGCCAAAAATACACACAACCCATTGTTCAGGGGGGAAAAAGTCGGTTGGGGGGCATTCTGGACGCAGAAAGGCGGGAACACCGTACATTTTCCGCAAAATCGTAAAAATCACCATGACCAAGGAAAGGTCCACGACCGGGGGGTCCACCGGAACTCAGTACATATTCGAACCAAAAGGCGAAGAGGGCCTTAAAACCACTCGCTCAAAAAGGGTCGAAGCCGGAGAAAAACGAACGAACCGTACCAAGACGGAAAACCAAGAAGGGATGAGGTTCAAAAAAAAAGTCCAAAAGAGAAAATTGGGGCAACACATAAAAAATAGAAAGTCTCGTTCGCTGGGAAAAAAGGGGACCAAAGAAGGGATGGGGGAGAGAGGAGAGGGGCCCACCGTTTGTGCCTCGGGGGGGGGGGACGTAAGGGAACCCAAAGTCTAAAAAAACCAGGAGGTTTTTTTCCCACAATAAAAAAAGATAGTACATGGGTTCATTAAACCTTAGGGATAGAAGGTGTGTGGGTCCCGCAACACGGGGCGGCTTAAAAACCTTTGGAAAAGGAAAAACGGGGGCCAAGGGATTCGGTGAAAGGGGAAAAATAGGTAAACAGATCAAAAATCTGTGGATTCCCGGCGATCTTCGTAGGGAAAGGTCCAGTGGGACGCCAATCAACGAAACAGAAAAAAAAACAAAGAAAGCCCCGCGGCTGCATCCAGATCTCAAAGAGGGAAAAAAAGGGGAGGAGGAAAAAGGAATGGCCTCGGTGGGGGCTGGGTGGGCACTTGGGCGGCGCCTGTGAAACGGGGGGGAGGATCAACGTCAAACAACCCCCGAAAGGGCCGGTGAGGGGGCCAACCATGAAAGGGAATGCTCACGCCAGCCCCCGGGGGCACTGGAAAAAACCGCAGAGCGAACGGGTGAAAACACAAAACAATTATGCCAAACAACCACCTGAGCACGACGGGCAAAAAAAGTAAGGGGGAAAAGCTAGGACAAGGGGGAAAGTGCGACATCAAAAGGTTGGAAGAAACTAAGCAATAACATCGGGTTCCATCAAAGGGAAAAGGGAGTTGACAAGACCTAAAGACTCATCAATTGAAGACATGAAGGACGCCATGGGTCACACGAGGGGGGGGGGTTGAAACCGCGGGGTGGTTCCGTTGATTTGGGTACGGGGGATAAAAGGGCGGAATGTGGGATCGATAACAGTGGGGTGGGAGGGGGGGGAATCCAGGGTCGTAACGGCAACCCCGAGGCGGCCAAAAAAAAACGGTAGTGGAGATACCGATGGGGATAAAAGTGGCCCCAAAACTTTGGTGGTTCCCGCCCCTCGCGACCGATTCCCGAGCGCGTCCGATCGAACCGTAAGGTAAGCGGGGGGGGGGGGGAAATGAGTACATAGGGGGTCTGGTTTGGAAAATCCCTTGGTCCACGGCCTGGGAGAAAAAAGGGAGAGCCACCCATGAGGGGGGGGGGAGGAAGGGTCTGAAGGGAAAAACCATTAAGTGTCTCCCGGAAGGAAAAAAAAACTGCTTGCCGGGGACAAGCCCGGAAAATTTTGAAGGGGGGGGCCAGAACATTCAAAATAGGGGGGCTTTTCTCAAAGCCAACCAGAGAAGCACTTGGGGGGGGCCGGAAAGGGGAAAATCTAGGTTGTCAAAAATTCGCAATCGAGGGTCAAAAGAAAGGATTTCAGGGGCACTAAGTGGTAGGGTAAGGGTAGTGGGGTTGTTTAATACTGAGTGGGCCTAAACCAAAAGGGAAACTGGAAACAGACCACCACTAGGTCCAAAACGGATTAGGGAAAAAAAAGAGTGAATCCAAAAAAAATAAAAAGTGCAACATGGGGGGTTTGTCGCTGGGAGGGCCGCACCCGCAAAAAACTAACAATGACCAAAAAAAAAGGCGCAGACGAGGGAAATCCACCAGTGGGCACCGAAAGATCATCGTGCAGAAGGTAGCAAGAGAGAGAGCCAGGTCCATCGGAGAACCAACTGGGGGGGATTCCCGACGGCTACGAAGTCCGAGGGGGGAAAGGAGGACACAACCTCGTGGGAGGGGCTCAAAAAAAAAATCCCGAAGGTCGTCAGGACTCGAGGGGCCCGGCGGAAACGGGGACGTTTAAATCAGGTCACCAGATGGCCAATATTCATCCCGGCGGCTTTGGAAAGCGTCGGACCAGGGAGTAGGCGCCACAGGCAGAAGGGGTCCAGAGGGGTCGGGAGAGGAGATCAAAGAACCGCCTAAAGTTCAAATTGTGAAAAAGAAACGAAAACAACAGGACAAAAAAAAAAAACCCGAACAGCCTCGCTTCGAAAAAAAGAAAAAAACAAAAACCGGCCGAAAAAGGGGAGGCCCTTATCACTGCCGAAAAGGGAAAATGCAGGGGACACGGGGGATTTTGGCATCTGGGGGGAGCAATGGAATGGGAGGGGAACGGAGGGTGAGTCCGAAAGCGAACAAGAAAATGACAGCACTAAAAGAGTCCAATCCCACCCGGATCGAGCTTGGACGATAAAAAGAGTGCAAAGCGCAAAAAAAAAAAAAAAAAAAAAAGTCGGTGGGGGGTGTATGTTGCAAGACAAGTTGAAAAAGCTTAGAGGGGACCAAAAAAAAAAATAAAGGGTAGCAAAAATACGAAACTCCTGAGGGTAGAAAAAAAGGGTGCAAGAGGAACGAATGCGCGCCAAGGCAGGAAAATTGGGGTCCCAAAAGGAAACGACCATCTCTTTCTCGTTGAAAACTGCATAGGAAAAAAAAAGGACCATTGGAGGCGAAAAAAACCAATCACGCCCCTCCCCCAACCCACCAACAAAAAAACAGAGAACATCACCGCCATAAAGGCGTAAAAAAGTCCAGGGGAGGGTAAGGGGGTTTGTTCCAGTTCAACACACGAAGGCTAAAGAGGTAAGTATAAAGAAAAAAAAAATCTAAGGGGAAAGTCGGGATGCAAAGAAAAAAAAAGCTGGGAAAATAGCCTGGATCGAGGGAAGGGGGGAAAGGAACATCGGGAAACAAAGGGGGGGAAAAACGCCTGCAGCAGCCACTTTTGGTGATCTAAAGAGCCAAGAAACCCGAAAACGACCACTCCACCGATCAACGGAGGGGGAACAGCGAAAAAAAAAACAAAGCAGGGGGGGGGGGGTGCCCAAAAATATTAAAGGGAAACAGCCATACTAAGTGGTGTCTTGGAAAAAAAAGAAGTTGTAAAAAAAGAAAGTAACAAAAAAAGGGCCACCACTTAAAAGGTTTGGGGGGGGAAAAAGGTTGAGGGTTTGCAGGAGCTTGGGCACGCAATTCCAACCAATTTTAGGCCAATCAGAAGTGAAAAAACAGGATGCCAAAAAAAAGGGAAGGAAAGAAAGGGAAAAACAAGGAGGGGGGATCCGGGCGGTGGGTGGATCGTGAGGGTTAAAAGGAAAATGCCTGGAGCCTGCCGAACTCCAAAACGGGGGAAGATATAGTCAAGAAGACAGTTTGATAAGCGCGGTCCAAAGGGGAAGGAAAAGGGGGGGCTATGTAAAAAACTCCAAAACAGCCCAGAAAGGGGTACGGTGAATGGCTTGAATCGGGGGAAAAAAGGGGGCGGCTGCCTACAACTTGGGGGGGGAAAAAAGGACGCAAAGGACGAAGGGAAAGAAAGGGAAAAAGGTCCAACAAGCAACCAAAAACCTGAAAAAAAAAAAAGGGAAAAAGGGGGTGCACCTTATGTCTTGGGGAGGGGGTTTGGAAAGGGTGGGGGGGGGCTTGGAATGACGACCCAAAAGCTCGGGAGAAAAAAAAAAAACGAGATTTGGCCTGTTGAGGGGGAAAACAAGAAAAAGGAACGACAAAACATCTTGGGTTGTCCATTCGTGCAAAAAAAAAAAAAAAAAAAAAAAGATAATGGGTGATCGTGGAGCGGGGCTCAGGGGTCGGGAAGAAAACCGGGCAACAGAGATTCAGGCGCCCAAAAGTGGTTCAAAAAAAAAAAGAAGTGCCGTTGTGGGAAAAAATTGGGGGATGTAAAAAAGGTCCGAAGAATCAATTGCTTTTAGTACACTTTGCCTTATGGGGGGACTTGGAAAAAAGGAAATTCGTACGGGGAGAAAGTCACGAAGGTCTGCAAAGAAGAGGACGGGGGGAAAAAGGTAACTAAAAAGCCGCTGCAGGCACCACTAATCTCTTATGATGGAAAGTCACTGGTTGGGTGGGGGTGGCGTGAAACGGGGGGGGCAAAGGGGGGAGGGGAAAACAGGAACACCATCCACGCCGTCAAAAAAAAGTCGAGAGGAAGCTACGAAAAAAACGCTGGGGGCCGTGGTGGGAAAAAAAAAAAACAGGGGGAAGTTTTGCCGCGCCCACCCAACGTCAAAAAACATAAGCTTGGGAAGGGAATGGAACCGGCGCCTAATCCCGAAACGAAAAGGGAGTTTAGGGGCGGATGAGATGGGGAAAAAGGCGAAAGAAAAAAATCCCTCCAATTGTTCTGGAAAGGAGGGACCAGTTGTTTGTGGGGCAACCACGCGGTAAAGCCTCGATCGTAAAAAAAAAAAGGGGCGAAAAAAAGAACGGGTCCGGGGTGGTCAGGGGGGTGCGGTGTGAAAAGAGTTCCGGGAAGAAACGTTAAGGGGAAACGATTAAAAAGCGGTGGCTGGATCCAACCCACAGGGAAAAAAAAGCAAAAAAGGGACTTGGTCTTCTGAAGAAAGGAAGATGAAAATCCCGATAAAAAAAAAAAAGAAAAGGGAGGATGGGGAGGACCTTTACATAAAAGACAAAGGCTAGAGAAAAGGGGGGGGCGCGATTGCCCGTCCGCCGAAAAAGGGGAACGGGGAGTGGGGGAGGGTTCGGTGCAAGCCCAATACAAAAAAACCCGGGGCGTACAACGGGGAAGAAAAGGGGACGGCGCCCGGGGGACTACGATTTGAAAGCAAGCAACCAAAACCATGAACATCTGATCTCTAAGGGGGAAATGCCTGGGGAACCTGTGGGGGAAAATAGACGAGAGGGGGGCTGTAACTTTGGAGTCGGTTTTAAAAAAAATAGTGAGCGGAAACCGGGGGGGGAGCCCCATCAGGCCGCTTTGATACAAAAACGGGGGGGAAAAAAATGCAGGGGGCCAAAAAAGACTATTAGGTAAAGGAGGAAACGCCTGCCCTTCAATGCCGGGAAAGAAGGGGGGGGACCAAAAAAGGGGGTTGATTACCGTAGGGGGAAAAAAAAAAAAACAAACATGCAGTGCGGTTCGTGGTCAAGAGGACAAACCCCCCCGAGGCAAAAAGGGGAAATCAACGCGAGGAAAAAAAAAGAATCGGCTGTTCTAAGAAAAAACCCCCTCATGAAAAAGTGGGGGGGAAAGTTCAAGAGTTCCCCCTGCTCATGAGGGGGAAAACTGGAAAAAGATGAAAAAAGAAATTCAAATAAATTGGGTGGGGGGCAAAAAAAGGGCGCAAGGGGAGGGTGAAAAAAAAAAAAATTGGAGAGAAGGGGAATTCGCCACCACAAGAAAAAAAGAAACGTAAAAAGAATACCAGAATAGCAAAACTGGAGACAGGAAAAAAAACAGGGGTGAAAAAGGCTTTGGGGCTTTGAGAAAAACAAAAAGAAGGAAAAGCAAACCTCTAAAGAAAATAAAGGAAGGGGGAAGCAGCTAAGGTTTGATGACCGGAGGGGGGGCCGACGAATCAAGTAATTGGGGGGGAAACCCAAAGAAATGGGTCCACTCCTGGGGCCAAGAAAAAAAAAAAAAACCACCAGTGGGGGAAAGCTCATAGGATCACGAAAAAGACAAGGGGGGGGGGGGGGCATGGTAAAAACGCATCATCCTCAAAAAAAAAGAAAACTTGCAGAGAACCTTACCCAGGAAAAAGGGGGCGAGGGAAAACTGCGGGGGGAATCGGGAAAACATGAAGAGAGAAAAAAAAAAAGGGGGCACCACCCACCGAAGGGACGGCGTACCCACCCTGGGGAAACCCAAAAAAAACGAAAACGGGCACGAGGCCGGGAAAAGGGGAAAAAAAACGTCAATATAGGAAAGGGCGAACTCAGGAGGAAAGGACCCACAAAAAAGGGGGAGGATCAGAGCGTGTCGCAAAAACGTTAATGGAAAAGAACAAAGCCCCTACCAAGACTCAAAAAAAACGCAATGAGGGGATTCCCCAAAAAAAGAACGGAAACAAGGGAAATTCAGGATTAAAAAAAAAAAAGATCCCTCGGGGGAGTTCGCAGAAAAACAAAAGGACGGTGCTTGAAAAGGGTGGAGGGTGCAAAAAAGGGTCCACAGAAAGTTCAAGTCCAGGGGAAGACGCAAGCGAATTGTCGCTTTTTTTGGGGGGAAAAAACAGACCCGCCGTCCGGCAAGACATTAGAAAAAAGGGAGGGGGTGTAATAGAGTTGGGGGGGCCAAAAAAGGGGAACCGTTTTTCCGACGCGGGGGGCAAGCGGAGTGGGGTGGGTGTAAAACATCCAACAGGGGAGGACGGGGGGGTGGACGGCAGGGGAAAGAGGGGGGGGGACCCACCTGAAAAATAGGGGGTGTGGGAACCGAGAACGCTGCGTGTTGCCACGAAAAACGCCAAAACGAGGCAACAAAACAGACCAGCCAAGACCAAAAAGAAA
>Ga0179593_1667946_pt1 | contig 25185 bp, 33 predicted proteins | sample CZODoug2_1_08_16_FD_185931 | JGI IMG/M metagenome (GOLD analysis project Ga0179593, IMG submission 185931) | Vadose zone soil fungal communities from Angelo Coast Range Reserve, California, USA - CZODoug2_1_08_16fungal (PacBio error correction) | ecosystem: Environmental > Terrestrial > Soil >...
TGAGGAAGGTCATGATTGGCCAGGTAGGAGACGACAAACTAAGACTGATCATCGGAGCGCTAGGCCTGCATACCCACAAAGTAGTTCTTTTTGCGCGTGGGACCGGAGCACGTTCGAAAACGCAGGGTTGTGCCGGAATACTTAGGTAAAAAAGCTGCTTCCGTGCGAGAGGTGGGAGGCAACAGTATGGAGCATGAGAAGAGGGGGGGGTGCTTGTCCGTATTCGAGGGTAACTACAAACCCATCCAACACTATTAAAAATAGTGGCAATTTCCAGTAGGAACAGATTGGAATGTGGGTAATAAAGTGGGGGAGTAAACGCTTAAGGCAGAAATGGCCGAAGTGTGAGCCGCGCTCAAAGACCGAAGACGGATTAAAGAATGGGAGGAAAACGACGTGAGATCGTCACCGACAGCTTGTGGAGCGGGTCCGGCTACGATTCGACGGCGGGGGTGTTCAAGGGTGAAGTAAAACAAAAAAAAATAAAAAAAAGGGTATGGGGGGACTGATGGGAAGATTGGGATGGGAAGGCAAGAAGGAAAACATAAAGAACGCATGGGAAAACTAACAAGGGGGGAGTTTGATCCGGGGGAGGTCCTCAGGACGTGAAAAGGGTAGGCAGGGGGGTCAGTGTAGGTACAGGTAGGGACATCTGTCACAACTTGGGTCGGGGGAGAACTGGGCGATAGTGGGGGGGGAATGGGGGGGTCGTGCCTTGGGTTGGACTCAACTAGGAGCGATTAACGGTTCAAGCGGAGGGGATTATGAAGGGAGCGCAGTGGAAAAGGAAGGGCATCGTGTCCAGATGGGAAGAAATCGAAAACCCAAACTTAGACAATATCGTGGACGGGCGGAAAAAGAAAGCGGAATGGGGGCGCGATCCTCGGGGAGAGTTCTCGGTGGGTTTGAGAGATAATCGCGTCAGTTTTTAAGATGACGATGATAGGAATAGGCAGAACATCGGCTCGGGCATGGAACAAGCGATCACGATAAGCCATAGGGGGAGAATGAAAAGAATAGGGGGGAGAACGAGGGGAAGAGAAAAATGAGCCAGTTAATCTAACTAAAAGACGATGGGCCTTTTCAATGGGAGCGGCCACTGTTCTCAACAACGTGGCAGAGGAAAACTCCCGAAGATCTGGGGGTTAAAGAAGGCGGACACAAAGATGAACTTACCTCCGGGAAAGAGGGGAAGTTACGAGAGTGAGTTGCACGCCTAATTCGGAGACTAAGGAGTGTAGGGTTTGGGATTGGGTGTCGAGTCGAACCTTTTCAATAAGGAGAGTGACTTGTAGGGTCAAAAAGGGAAAAGCATTTAGAGTCTAAACAAAAACTGAAAAAAAAAAAAAAACCCGTGAAGAAACGAATCGCAATACGAAGAGACCAAAAAATTGTCGATTCATGATCCCTAAGTCATCAGGTTACTAAAGAGGACGAGCGATGAGACTGGACTGAGGAGATCGCAGTTCGAAAAAAGAAGGGAGTCAAAGAACTTCTTAGAGAATTAGAGACGGACGGAAGCTTGGGGCTCGGCGTACTCAAGGTGAGAGGATCAACGGGGAAGTTAAGAGAAAGACCGTTGGGGGGGTTCAAATGACGGGGACATCAACTTGATTAAAACGAAGTATTCAGGAGGTATTAGGGGGGGGGGAAGGTAAATTTAGAGAAGTGTTAGGGGGGAGATAGCCGCACAAAACCTGCTCGCTGCAAGGGGTCGGAGGGTTTGGAGATGTTGTGTTCCTAGCAAAACGGGTTTTGGAAGAGAAGGAAAACCACCATTTTTAAAGGGAAAAGCCTTAAAGAGTGCCACGTTTTGGAAACGGTATGAGTCAAAAGAAAGGGGCTTCGTGCTATCCACATCATATAGGAGGTCTGGGACTAGGGAAAGGGCTTAACGGGTGCGCACCAAAGAAGGGGGTTGCTTAACAATCGAAGGAAAAACACACGAAAGTTGCAAATGACGCTATCAAGGAGAGGGAGGTGGAATCGGCTAAGGCTTAAAAATTGGCAAAGGTGTTTTCTAAAACAGAAATACAGGGAAAAAATATCTACATCAGAAGAAGAAAAAGGTAAGCGAGCGCATCGTCCAAGAAAAAGGGTGGGAAAGATCTTTCATCACTCACCTGAGTTAAAAAAAACGAGCAGAATGAAGATTGAAGGCCAAATCAAGAGAGAGGGCTCAATTTAGGACAGAGAAGGACTGGCACTACGCGAAATGAATACAATTCCGGGGGTAGAAGAGTAAGTTGCCGGAATTGGAAAGAAGTTGACCTTAAATCTCAAGATCGAACGATAGCCTGGGGGGGGGGCCGAAAGAAAAGCAAGGAGCCTATAAATTGAAAAGGCTTAGACTGGGGGATAAAAGCAAGAGCGATCGATTGAAGAGGTGACAGGTCCTACAAACGAAAATCCGTGAGCATATAATTGCAGACGTGGTGTACCACCATGAAGTGAAGAAGCCGAGGACGAATCCTGGGGAAGGTTTCTGGTACACAGCGGGGTGAAACGGGGCTTCAAAACAAAAAGACTAAAAAATAAAGCTAAGGGAAATCAAAAAAAAGGGGGAAAAAAAAACCACGCCGGAGTGATTAAAAGGAAGGTAGAAACCTGGGGAAACATGAGTGAATGAAAGAGGACCTGATATCCGAAAGGGAATGAAAGTTCCCAGTCGCAGGGAAAAGGGATATCCATTGAAAAATAAGAAAAGGGAAAAGCCCAATGAGTTACAAAAACTCATTTAAAAGTGGGATAAAATAAATGGGACGAGTGAAAGAGGGGGAGCCGAGGAGTTTGACAGCAAAAGTTGGTTAGTGGGGGGGGCATTCACAAAGCCCAGTCCCCCAAGTTCATATAGGATTAAATAAGGGCAGTGACCCTTATAGGGGATAGGAGACTATACGTTAGTTCTGGAGATGCCAACAGCGAGCAAATGGGGAACGGGGGTAAAAACAAAACGCCCCGCTATACTTCGGAGAATGTGACGTTCCCCCGCAAGGCTCTCAAAGCTGATTCTCTTGAGGAAAGGATGTGATAAAAAAGAGGGGGCCCTGAGGGTGAACGAAATGCTTCAGCACCTGATGGCTAACTTTGGGGGGAATCGCCAAAGGAGTGGGCCCTCTTTACTCCCAAATTATGATCAATTTGATGAAAGACGGCCCGAGGGGGGTGTCCAGACGAATGCGTTTGCGCACGTGAAAGTTGGTGGCGACAATGGGGGGGAGCTTCCCCCAAGGGCCGGACGTGGAGTCAAGGAGGAGTTGGGGGCAAATGTTATCACTGCTAGTGAAAGAAGGGCATGTTTCAAGGTGGAGAGAAACGGAAACGCAGACGTCTGAGGGGGGCTAAAAGCAGGGTGTTGAATAATTCACGCATGTCTCCCTGGAAGTTGGAAAACAGAAAGTGACCCATATTCTCTCTCAAGAATGAAGGCCCAAAGTACCGAAGTCGACAGTCATTAGAGGGGTGATCACATTTAGGACCAAAAAAGAAGTCACCCTTCCTAACAAGAACCTACAACGACAGAACCATAAAGGGGTTTTAGAAAAAAATTGCTCAAAAAACCCCAAGGCGGGGGCGGCCCGGCACTTACGTGGAGACAAGGGGTAAAAAAAGGAGACCCTTTCCGGCTTCCACCCGAATTTAAAAACTAGCAAGGGGGAAAGGAAAAGTACCCGGGGAAAAATCGCCGTGGCTGATCTATTCACAGAAAAAAGGTAAGATGAAGAGCTCAGAGTGAAAGAGTGCTGAGAAGAAGTCCTTCCCTTCAGGGGATGTGGAAGTGCGGAAAGAGGTGGGAGATGGGGGGGGGGGCCAGGGAGATGGTGTTATGGGTGTAGGGGTGAGATGGGGAAGATTGGGACTGACAGAAATGCCCAGGCAGTCAGGGGAACCCTATTCAATGTCTTTTCCGGGATTTTTATTACAGGCACCGGGGGAAAAAAATAAAAGAGTTTTGGGTTGGTGACAGAAAAAAGTAGAATTAGGACCTAAGACTCTCTATTGGGGTGAAGAAGGGGAATATTGAACTGCTGAAAGAGGGGGGAAGATGGGGGGGCGAATGTTGGGATTCAGGAGAAAGGGGGAAAGAAATCAAAAGGACAACACCGGAGTCTACCACCGAGCAACAGAAACAGAAAGTTGGAGCGTTTGGGGTTGGGGGAGACGAATTAAAACACTGGGGAAGGGGTTGACCAATTGCACCAAATTTTCAGGAAGAAAAACGGAAGAAAAATTCAAGAGAACCATGACAAGGAATCCGTGATGGGGTGAACCAAGGTGGAAGGGAAGGCACTTTTAAAAACGTTGAGAGAGGGCGAAGCTGCATTACATAAGGCAAAAGAAGAGGCAAGTTATCTAAACCTAACCAGTACAAGGCCGGACCGTGGATAGGGAAAAAACCTAGGAGTTAGAAAAAGAAGGAATTAAAAAAAGAGGGGGGAAAAACGATAACCCACTGTTTAACCCAATTGGGGGGTAAAATTATGCCATCTTAAAGGGGTCAAGAAAAGGGTCAGAGGTCTGCCAGTAACCGCAGAAGCCAGGGCAAACAAGTAATGGCATAAGAGGGGAAGTTAGGTGGAATTAGGAATGGAAGTGGATGTATATCATTTAACTAACTAAGGGGGATGTTAGGGGAGGGGGGGGATATATGAAAAAAAAGGGGGGGACTGTCTTAAATTGTAACAACTTGACTTCGCCAAAAAAAAAACAGAAGAAAGATGCCAAAGAAAGGGGGTTCCAAATGTAAGGGAAGAATTTTTGAACTGAGCCAAATTTCACACACAAGAAAAATTGAAACCAGGGAAGTCGTGGGGTAAAGTTAAGGAGAGGGAAACAGAAATCAAAAATTAAAAAGTATTTTGAAGTTATTGAAAAAAAAAGAGAGAAAAACTCGAAATCAACCATGTGAATAAGAATGAAAATGGGATAGTAATTGGTGTCCACGCAGGTATCAGAAAAGAGCATGAAAAATCAAACGGAACTACAATAATGTTTGATAAACCTATATGAGAGGAGTTGGTCGTTTAGGGATTCAAAGGGGGGGGGAAGGATCTCACCAACTGCCCTGGTACATTCTGCTAGCCGAACGGGAACCCCATCATCTCATCTAAAGACGGACCGGAATAGAGACGGCAAATGCCGTGTTATCTCTCTACACCACAAGGGAGAAGGCATTGGGAAGTCAAAGGTACAAGACAGAGGGATTTGGATTGTGTGATCGGGGTATGGAGCAGGGGGGGGGGGACGGGTGTCCTGGGGTGAAGTGCACGTCTCACCAAAGGAATGATAACGAACACAAATGGGGGAAGAGTGATATACTTATGTTGATAAGGGGGGAATGTGGAGAGAATGGTTCTTCACAAAATAAATTACACCAAATAGAATTGCAAAGGAATTCTTATTCCCATTTGAAGGGTTGCGTTGGCTCATGGGTGAAATAAATAAAGAAAAGACGTGGGGGAACACCCCCTTTTAAGACTTCCAGTGAGAATCATAAACCAGGATGAAAAGGGGGGGGAGAAGGAAAATTTAGAAGCATGCAAAGCCAATGGAGAAGTCGATGATGATTTTCGGGTAGAAGGTCGGATGCAGGGACAAGTTGTGCATTCCACAGATTGTTTTAAGAATGCCTTCCCACAAGTTAAACAACGGGGAGGCCTTAGACAGGAGTAGATAGAATAGGACCCACGAGATCCAAGGACAAACAACGTTCCTGGGGGGGGGATTAAAAAGGGATGTAGGCTAGGGGGAGAGACATTTGATGGGGGGTTAAAGTAAATGGTAAGATTGTAGAACAGGGATACAACGTGGGTTCAAGGTATGGCCCAATTTGTACGACGTGATTTCCTTATGGTGGTAAGGGGGGTTTACTACCCAACCAGCCAGGGGACTAGGTGCTAGAAAGAGATCGCAGCAGGTAGAATCTCGGCTTGGGGGAAAGCAGAGTTAGGAGAAGGGAAGGCGTCACATCTTTTAAATGGCGCACCGGAATGGGGTCTTTTTTTCCGAACCATTCAGGAGTAAATCATAGGGGCAAACGAAACACCCAAAAAAACAAATGGTGAGTGAGTTTGTTTAATTGAGTGAAATTTGTGCAGGAAAAATAGGACCATTTTCGTTTGGCAAGGAAGCACTAAAGAAGACTTCTACCTACCTGTTCAAACCAATGGGAAGCTTCAGTAGGGGTAGATAAGGTTGGGGAAAAGAGGAAAAGGTAAAGTTAGTTGCAGAATCCGCCAACCCACAAAAAGGGCGGGACACAATCGTAAAAAAAAAATAGAAAGGTAATCCAGGACTCGTCTAATCTAGTCTTCGGTCGAGTTCATCGACGGGGAAGATTAATCTAACTGGGGTTGAATGGTCACACACCAAAAGGATTGCAATTGGAAAGGATGGGGCCTTTAATAATAAAATCTGTGAATGCACATTGAAAAAGGGAAGCATGAAAGGAAACTGAGGAGTGAATAAGGAGTGCACACTTACATACATCCATAAGAAAGAAAAAGAAACCTATTTGGTAAAAAAGGACATCTATCACAAGCAAGCATTGACCAGAAGAGGCAGGGGGGCTGATATGTAAAATATGAGCAAGCGCCGTTCTCTTAGAGCTGGATCTCGTTAACGATACTTGGGTCAAAAGAGGATCAGACCTGCTCTTAATCAACACAAATACCAGGGATCTTGGGGAAAAGGCTGACTTCGCCCAGTTCAGAGGGTAATGAAAAAGTTGACTTTTCCAAATACGTAACACTTGGGGGAATGGGGGGACGGCTTCGAGAAGTAAGTGCCCAGGAAAACGGAGGGGGGTTTGAAGGGCAATTGGGTCATTCATCAACCAACTTAAAAAGGGTCTAGCTGGATAAGGGGGGAAGGTTGAAGAGGTTCCTCTGGGGGGAAAAAAAGGGTGAGCAGCGCAAGGGAGCCTGTCGATGGTGGGGCAAGCAAGAGTGAGGAGGAGCAACATATGATTGGAACCCGACAAAGGGGACTGTCTCCATGATGGCGGGACCATCCTTGTCATCTAATTCAAGGACGTCGTTTAACCTGGGAAGGGGATAAGTGGTTCCAAGAAGGGAGCAGGAGAAAGAGGGAGAAAGGGAGCTCGGACATAAAACGGAAACATGGGGAGCTACCATAGGGTCTTTCCAACTCTTCAGGAAAAAAAGAAAGGGCTGCTGGGGTTCCCCAAAAACTCCTACAGCAAAGTATCCCTCATGAGGGGGGGGAGCAATTTTTGAAAATCTTGAAAATAAGTTGGAAAAGGGCTAGTGACCGCAAAAATGCTTGACAAAAAGGCAGATGGACTGAACAGGGAATGGCTGAAAAGGGGTATAGATTAATCCGGTCAGAGAAGAGTCCCAAAATCGAGAAGAAAAAAGGAAGGGGATTCACATTTTTCCAGAGTATCATCAAGGTTTAGAGGGGGTGGGGAAAGGGGTTCCACAGAGTAATCAGGAGGGGAGAAAAAATATACGGAAGAAGGGATCCTAGAAGGTTGTTCCCCCAATGAATCTTTGAAAGGTCGTCAGCAAAGGGGGTTGAAGTGGGGACTGTTAGGCAGGCAAAAAAAAAAAGAGCTTGAAGGATCACTAGGAAGGGGCTTTTCGTAAGCGTGACCCTTTGTAAAGGGTTGTATCCCCATGGTATGGGGGGGGGTTAGCTTGGGATTTCCGAAGGAATGGGTCAAGACATGAAAGGGAGCAGAAGGCTACCCATTTGAAGGGAAAGGAAAGAATAACCGGGACAAAGGGCTAGGAAGACGCTTTTTCCCATGATCTTAAGGGGGTTTACCGGGTAATTAGAGGGAAAAAGGAGGGGTCTTGAGTCGAAAGGTACAGGACGGTCGGGGCAGGATCTTTGGCCCCTGTTTGAAAGAAAAACCATCACCGGGGCCCGACTGGACAACAATTCGGCCATGAGGGGAGACGCTCCAATGTGTACAGCACACGGAGGGAGGAAACGGATCACGGATTGGGGGGAATTCAAACGCTTCACATCAGATGGAGATCCTCACTCAGGAAACAAGTTCTTAGAGCTAGGGCGGCAAAAAGGGGGGAAAGGTTACGTTTCCGTTGGAAAAACTTCGGACCAAATATTGCCAAATCGGCCAAGGAAAAGAAAAAAAAGGAGACCAAGAGTAAAAAAAAAGCTTTTCCGTTAGGGGAGAAAAAGTGAGACAACCAGTGGACGAATCGTGATCGGGGAGAAGCGGGGGTTCGGCGGAAGGGAAAGGGGTCAGTAGTTGCAGGAGTAGCCAAGACCCGGAAGGGTTGGATGGAGACCGATGCGCCTCGAGAAAAGGAGAAAGGACTCTATATGGAAGTCAAAGAAGGAAGGTAGGTAAAACCTTCAATGTTGAGCATTTCAAAAAGCCCCACCCGAGGGCCGGTGAACTCCTCAAAAAGAAAGAACGAATAGGCTCACGCAAGGGGGGAGCTGCACAAGGCCAGGAAAGCGCGAAAGATCGCGTCTCTTGGATCAAAAAGGAAAAAGGGCCGGTGGCCCGTCTCCGGCAAGTGAAAGAAAAATTAGCGAAAATTGAAGGGGGATCACGGACGAGGGGAGAAAGGACACAATCTCCTCAACACGGCCAAATGAAGGATGGGGGTCGTGGCGGTTCCAAGAAAACGAACCCGTCATATGGAGGGGCCCCTCGCAATTCTACTGTCATTCATCAGAAAGGGATGGTAAAGGAGAACAAAATTGCCCGGCAGGAAATGCTCGGGGCATCTAGAAAGTAAGCGCACGCAGCTTGAACGAATCTGAAGTCAAGAGTCTTATGAAGAGTTGAGAAAGAGATTACTTTGACATCGGAAGGCAAGTAAGCCGCTTTTTGGCGGGAACCGGAAGGGGAGATCCGGACGACCAGGGAGTTGCAAGGGTCGCGTCTGTGAACCGTGCGGGGCGAGCGGTTAAGGAGTTGGGGGTTCGGGAGTGCTAATTTCCCCGGCGGGGGAAAGGCAACGCAAGAGTGTCTCGTCATTCGAGAACGTGTCAGACTCGTATCAGAAAACACTACACGCCGGAGGGAAGGGAAGGGAGGCTTGCCTCTAATCGGGTGACTCTGAGTGTCTCGCGAATCGTCGGGGAGGGGATCATCTTTAGAAAAAGGGGGGTGAGAAACCAGAATTCGGAAGACTCTTAACTTCTGGGAAAGGGTATTCATGCAGGGTTCTAAACCGGTTGGGGGGGGGGGGGGAGCAAAGCACCAGAGCGGATAGTGTCGAGTAAATGGATTCTGCTTACGTATGTAGTGAGGTCATATCAATCGGGAGGGGGTTGAAGCTGGGGTCAAGGCAATGAGGGGTGACTACCATGTGAGAGACGCGATATCCTAGACAGTAAGAGAGGGTTCTTTCTAGGAGAGTATAAGAGGAAAGAAGTTGAAAATCCTTGAGGGAAGATGTCCGGCGCCACGCATCGAAAAAGTTTCCTAAAGACGAGTCACAGAAAAAGGGGAAAAGGGGGGGAGACATCGGACGATGGAAATGGTCATGGGAGGGGATCTCCGCCATAAACTTCAAGCGGTGTTAAAGAAAGCGGAGAAGCCATGGGTGATACCAATTCGCAACTGAACAAAGTCGTACGTCTGGATAGGAAATCCCGATTTGAAAGATCGACCGGGCAGAAGGGAAAAGCCCAATTGAAAGAGAGAAGTCCTTGAGGCAAAGGCGATCAACTCATGTGGGTCTCCAGACAGTGGGCGGGCTCTGCTTGAGGGGCTTCGGAGAAAGAGGTCCTGTTCCGAAACCATCGGGAAAATACCGCGGGGGTGAAAAGTGTCTAGAAACCATCGGGGGCACCATTCTAGAGTTCAGCGTTCACAGGTCGACGATATCGGCATCCCAGCTGAAGGAGGGAACGGAAGGCGGGAAAGTCTCGCCAAACCGGACTATGGGGAGGAGTATGCGCATTCGAAGGGGGAGCCACGTTTATTTAACCAGACCACCTCAGGTAGAACTTACCTGATGAGGGGGAGGCATAAAAGTCTGATGGTTCTTATTAGGGGGGCGGCTAGCAGAAAAATGGCCAAGGTTCAAAAGAGTCTTCGACGGGTATATGTGCCTCCAAGGACACAGGGTCAAAGGGTCAAAGTGGTAAAGGCAAATTGGGGGGGCGATCAAAGTGATGGGGGCTCAGGTACTAAACGCAAATGATCGTGTTTAGCCGACATGGGCGAATAATTACTAGGTCTCAAAGTGGCTCTTTTGTCGACTTGCCAGGGTTCAGTCGCTCCGAACAGATTGTAGGGAGAAAGCTGAGAGATTATCGCTCACAACAACAAAGGAGGAAAGACGCGGCTAAGCACGCGCTAAAGATACAGCCATACCAGGAGGGATTATTCAGCCGCGCGGGGAGGGGACATATGAAACTGAAAAGAAGTAGTCATCTTTGCGCCGGCCTTAGAAAAGAACAACAATCATCTAAAAATAATGGTCAGCTGGGGAGGAGGGGGGGCGATGCCAGCGAGGATCGAAAATTTTGGATATACGGGGGGCCCCGGAAATGCAAAATCGAATCAGAGGAGGCAAGGACGGCCTCGAATACATCTCCAGGGAAAAGTGGTGGGCCGGGTAGTCAGAGTGTAGGCCATCAGGAAAGTCCTGTCGAGGGGGACACGGGAGCACATACTTTGGGGCGTTTGACGAAATAGGGAAAGTACTTCTTAATTACACCGGTACGGGCGAAAGGGTGCCTCTCCCTGCAATACCCAGTCTGGAATAGTTGGACTCTCGGAGAGCAGAAAGGACATGGAGTACGGGGTGCTAAGAAGGGAGTCTTTCTCCTTGGTTGCGCCTATAACCTAGCAGAAAAAAGTAGGTATGGTTATCGGGGAGTGAATGGTGGAGAATCAAACGAGGCAAAGGAGAAAAACTAAAATTGGGAGGGGCAAGAGGTGGCTATCAACGTGATAGTCATTTTGGGCTGGAAAGTCTCTCCATCGTCCGAAAGTTGGTTGAAGGCTGATCTAATTTGAAGGGGGGGCATTTTGGGGGTCTGTCCTCACGAGATGGTAAACTCGGTTATTCAAACGGTGTGGTTGTTTTTGGGGGGGGGGAGGAGGGGAGAGGGGGGATGAGCAAGGGGATGGAAGACAGTGGAAGAAGTGGCAAATAGCTGGTGGTAAGGGAGAAGTGAGGGTAAAAGGTTCAGGGCGTAGGGGAAGCTGGGTCTCTTACTATTTTAGGCGGGAGGGGAGATTCTTCTACTTGGGGTAAGTCCTTGAAAAAATGTCTACATAGGCCAACGGGGGGCAAGAAATATCGTTATCTAAGAAGGTGGAAGAACGTCATAGAGGGGATGGACCTATCAATCCTCTAAAGAGAAAGTAAAGGCTGAAGGTTGCTAAACTCCAATCGCGAGTCCTATGACGTAAAGAGCTCATGGACAAAAGACGCAAAGTAATTGCAAAGGGAATATAGGTAACCGGACGCGAAAAGCTAGGAGAAGATGAGGAACTGCGTAAAGCAGAGGACGTAATAGAGATGACAGCTTTCCTGTTGCCATCGAAATTCCCAAGTTGCACAAGGAATTAATACACTAATAGGGTGGCGGGATGGGAAAAAGGCGGGAACACCTATGGAACTATCATTTCAACGGGGTAAAAGAGAGGCTAACGTCCGTAGTAGGAGGTGCACGAAAGCGTCGAAACGAAGTGTGAGGTGGAGAAAGGACGAACGTTGTCGAAAACAAACTCTGGCGATGCAAAAACAAGGACAGGTCTTGATTCTGAGGTCACCGAAAAAAACAAGTGGGGACTCCTCCTGGGCACAGAAAGAGGTCATGAGAAATTTCTTTCTATCCCTCCAAAGACCGGTGTCCGAGAAAAGATCGACGAGAAGTGGACCGAAAGGGGAATACTTAATAGCGAAGAAGGCCAGAGAATTTCCTCAAAAAGACATCTGGAAGGGAAGCATACGTCGGAAGTCACTAGTTGGGGGAGAAAATGTCCGTTTGGGAAAACGGACTGGCTTAAGGAACAAGTGTTCTGGGTCGAGAAAAGCTGAATGAAAGGAACAGTTGGGTATGGATAATAACTGAAATGGATGAGCTTGTGCGAAGAAAGAAAACCGCAGAAAGGGACGCTACTCGAGCCAAGTTCGTTGAGGAGATTGGTGGGGAGAAAGAAATCAGAGAAAAGAAAAGGGATAAAAAAAAAAAATGAAGGGCCAATGTCACAGGGAAAAAAACGTTGATCCTACGAGTGAAAGGGGGAGTTATTGCTCTGCTAGCAAAGTATCGAAGGGATAGAGAGCTGGGCATGGAAAGCTCAAGCAAGACAAACGTCGTGATTGCGGGAAGAGGAGCAGAAATGTAGTCGGGAAAGTCATAACAGGCTTATGTGGTTTAAATCTTCGAAGGAGGAAGGGAGGAGGTTGGGGCCCGACGAAAACCGTCAGAGACTAGTTACTATTATGCAGAAATAATCGATCGCATAAGGGAGCAAGACATGGGGAGGACGGTAGAAATGGAAAAAAAACCAGGGAAAAGCGTCGCTCTAACAGAAGAAGGAACAGATCCGTCAGTTCCTAAATCCCCAGACGTAGACGAAAAGAACTTAAAGCCCGAGGGTGGGGCAGGAACTATTTCAGGGGAAGCGTTTGTTGAGGGGGGGGGAGGAAGGCCCCTTCGGAGAAAAAAGGGAACGATTACAGCTTTGGGGGAATACAAGCGGCCTAACAGAAGTGAGGCGGTAGACCATTGGGATAAGGGGCATCTCGCTCGGGATGGAAGCATGGAAATCCCCGCAAATATTGGTAAGAGGGGGAATCACAGTGTACCACAAGAGAGAAAGGGGAAGGAAACGAGGGCCTAATCTCTTGAATCTGGGTCTGCATACGTGGAAGAGGGTAATTTTCAGAGTACCAACACTACAGCAAAAACGGATGGGGAATAAAAAAAAAGGCGGAAAAAGAAGACAAACTCCTTCTATTAAAAATTAAATATGGTGGGGGGGAAACACGGAATATCATATGGGGGGGAATCTTATAGGAATTAAAGGAAAATGCATCTTGGCAGGAACTTGTCAGGGTGGAGGATGGTGATTTCGGACATAAGGGGTAGGGGAAAGCCAAAGGATTTGAAAAGAAATTGAAGGGTGATACAAAATACAAATTAGGGGAAAGTGGAACGCATAGCAGGAAAAAAAGCTATTATGGAGGGGAAGTTGGTTATTGGGGGGATGGAAAGAAAGAACGAGTGAAGGGATGCCTGATGTACATTAGGACTGTCAAAGGAAAGGGTTTGATGCCGATATCTCTCGGAGGGACGAAGCATGCAGAAAGCTGGGGCAACCCTTTTATACCAAAACGAAAATGCTTTCGCTACAGGACCGGAGGGTAAAGGGAGAAGAAATTTTTGGCGAAGGGGGCTTAACGGGGCTCAAAACACCCGACGACGGAGGTGCACTTCAAGTCCGAAGACAGCTGGGGGGGAACAAAAAAACGTTTGACTGAACAGCTCAAAAATTGCGACGAGAAATGAAAATTTGTGCCACAAGGGGAAGGGAGGGGGGGGAAAAAAAAGATTCGTTTGAAAGGAAAGGGGAGGTTTTGGAAGCCCGAGGGGTGGGGGGGGGGAGGCACTACCTCGCGGGACCGGCCGATGCTGGTAAGTTGGGAAAAAAGAGAAAAAATTCTCTTGTGAGGACAAGTGGACCCATTGGCATGGTCAATGGAAAGAAAGACTACGTATAGGGGAGTGCAAAGAGAGTGAAAAAAGAAATACCCAGGATCATGAGAGTCGGGGAGGGGGCAAAGCAGAAGGAATATTGACTGATCCAAAAGGAAACTGATGACTGCCAAACAGGGATCGAAGGGAGGAGTGGCGCGGTGGAAAGTCAAAAGATTACAGCACAACGGACCTTACTGAAAGGCAACCTAAAAGAAAAAACAAAGAAAGGGTTTTTGAGATGAAAAAAAGACCGGAGGAAACCCGACCTTTCCTCTGGAAGGCGACATGAACAGCCGGTGCCCTCTCCGGGAGGGAACCAGGAAGGTCCAAGGGGAGAAAGGTGCGGACAAGGGAGTCACTGCCCGCTTGGGGAGGGATCAGCACCTTCCCCGCGGCGCATCGGGAGAAAATGGGGAGGCTGGGGCAATCTGCCCAAGATCTAAGTGAAAGAAATGCTCTGTCATGGCATCCTCCAGGAACTCAGGACCTCCTGGCTTCCCGATGGCGAACGCGGGCGGGCGGAAAGGTCTTGGGGCCGGGCCCCCTCTTGTTAGTCTGGGGGTTGGTGCTTTCGGAGGGGAAGCCTCCCTGCCAGCCGGCCGGGAATGCCGACCGAGTCCCCATGGAAGTGGATAGTTCCCTGGAAAAAGCAAGACGCCCTGCCGTGAAACGCAAATGCCCTACGGGGGGGGTTTGAACAGCTTGCAACCCCCAAAGTCATAATTAGTGAAATAAGAAAGAAGAGACTGCCAAGCTCATAGGGGAGCGCCCGAGAAAAGCACCGAGGTCCCTCCAAAGGGGGAGTTATATGGGTTAGGGGGAAAGGGTGGGTCCGCAATTTGGGAGTTTTGCAAGAACCAATAACAGAGGGGGTGGGATCAAACCCACAGGGGTACCACCCACCCAAGAAATGCACAAGAGAGGATGAAATGAGTCATATTTGCGATGTTCAGGGACTACTTCAAACGAACGGCGGTTGAGAAGGAACAATTTTTCAGATAAAAAATCGCAATTAAAGATCAAAGGAGCTAACTCGGGGGGAAAGGGGATGAAAGATTTGGAACAGAAAGTGTGAAGGAAGCAAGGTAAACGAGTTGAAAGAGTAAGGGTCTTCCTAGGCTGAAGGGCTGCAGGAGGAACTAAGTGCTGATCGTTGGGGCCCATGCCAGAGTACAAGGGAGGGAAGGTTTGAGTCTGGGTCCCAAAGGAATAATTAATCCCAATCAGGAAAGGAACCATACAATGGCCCATACCTATAACAAACCAATGGGGTGTTCTAAACGGAAGACCATAAAAGGAAAGGTGAGGGGGTAATCATGTGGCAAGGGGATCCTTCCAGACAAGGAAAATCCATTGACAACAAATAAAAAAAAACAAAGGTGGTCAGTTGGTGGGAAGGGAATAATATTTGGGGAAAATTCATGAAGGGAAGGCAAATTTGTGGTTGGGAGAAAGTGGCCGGGAGGATGATACGGTTTGCCTTTGGGCATGTCTAACTGCCAAACCCAATTGCCACCTGGAGTACCAGAAGAAGGAAAAGCGATTGCGCTGAGAATTTAAGGAGAAGGAGTTTTGGAACAGGAAAAAAAATTTTCACAACACCGAGGGGGTTAGGAGCTCACCTGGAGGGTAGAGGTGGGGACTGGAGTACAGAAAACATGAAAATCAAAGGACTGTCTGAATTTATTTCCACCACCCAAGGAAAGAGCTCCAAAATACTCGAGAAAAGGGAATAGTCTCGGCGATAGGTGTAAACGCCTGATGTGTGAAGCAGAGAAGGAAAGAACGGCTACAAGACATAGAGAAAAAAAGATATAGAGGAGGGGACACCCAGTTGGGGGGGGTGAGATGAGCCAAACCAACCCCAGGATCAGAAGACCACAATCGACGGAGTCTACAGGAACTCCAAAAGAAAGCGCCTAGGCCCCTACACTGGGATCAATACCGGCCGGGCCCCCGCAGGCTGAAAAAACCTGGCATGTCCCGGGCAACCTCGCCACGGATAAGGATAGCGACGGCACCAACCCGACGAGACGTGACACGGGGAACAGGCGTAGGAGGGTTGGGGGGGGTGTTAGAAAACTTGTACATGGGTCACCAACAGGCCCCCTTACCATGAATGAGAACCTGGAAACGATCACCCCATCAAAGACATCTCACGAAGGGGAAAGTGGATGACCTTCACATCCTGGGTATATATATAAACAAGAGAATTAAGGAGGGGGAGGAAGAAAGTATATAAAAAATCAAAAAAAACCCAAAAAATGTCAAGAATTTGGAAGGATAGTAATGGTATTGTTTTTATAGTCGCGTGAGGGGGTCATGTTCCGAGGAAGAAACATCTCACACAAAAGGGTGTTGGGGGCGAAAAAAAAAATTCACTAGAAAAAAGGTGAGATATGGGACATAGAAAATGTGGAATCATGCTATGGGGAGGAGGAGGGGTAACAATACTGAAATTGCCAGCCTGAGAATCCTGGTTGAGCTGAATTGGAAGTTGAGGGGGGGAAGGGGGGGAATAACGAAAAAGGAATTGGAGAAGTTTTAGAAGTGAACCACCAAGTCACTTGACTGGAAAGAAAGACATGAGGGTGTGAAAGTGAGAAGTAAGGGAAAGAAAAATAAGTGCTCCCCAGGAAAGACTAGGTTCAAAGGTAATGAGGCGTTCAATGCAGGGAAAAAAAATTGCATCCATTACAAAAAAGGGGGGTGAAAATTCATATATCCTTAACACTGGAGAAAATAAAAAAATGATCTTAGGAGGAAGGTTGGGAGGCACAGATATTCCTCAAAAAAAACTCAACTGCACTGGGGAGGTTGGGTACACTGGGGCGGCGGGGGTGTAATAAGGAAAATTAAATCATTGGGGGCACACAATTTTAAATGATGGATAATGTTAGAACAACCACGGGGGGAAAGACAAAGGTGTTGGGGCACTGTCTCTGGTGAAGAGGGGCAAAAAAGTGCTGTTTTATTAGGGAGTAAGAGGGGGGGAAGGCCACACCTGTACCTATTGGCCCTCTGGGGTGATGAGTGGAAAGTAGAAATTTCAGAAAGGGGATTTATGGTAGGAGGAAGAAGGAGGTCCAACGTTTGGAAAAAAAGTAACCATTTCTTGCACTTCACGATTAAGACATTCAAGGTTAACCCAATAAGGGACAGAATGGTGAGAATTGGAGTTGGGGGGGGGGAATTTGATTATGGGGGTGGAAAAAAAATTGCCGCCCAGGCAAGTTCTTTGGTCAGTAGAAAGAACCGATCAAATACGGAATCAACGCGACCTTAAGGTCTGAAGCGGTCTGTGGTGAGAGGGGGGGTAAGAATCCTTGTGGGGGAGGAAACACAATTGAGGCTTCAGGAGGAAAAACATTGCGGCCCATCGAAAGAGTAATGTAATTCCTCAAACAGAATTGGGAGACACTATAGCTCGCCAAACGGATCTTCCAGCTGGGGGATAAGTTTTGGGAATCTGTAGGCAACACCACACGTAGTGGGAGTTCAGCGAGTGGGAATAACCATGGAATATTCGGAAAGGGAAATTTGGAGAGGGAAATTAGTCCCCCTTCGGATGGCATTCGGGAGGGCTTGCAACATACAAACAAACAAAATCACACCCTTTGAGTAACACAAGAGTTCTCATCACAGGAAAGCACAGGCCTCATCAAGATGGCCAGAAGGTGATGGAAAGGAAAGACAGGTCTGATCTCTGGGATGAGAAGAAGGACCTGTCTGAAATCGAAGGGCTAGGATAGACATCTCCGAGGGGACTGGAAAGGGGAGGAGCCGGTTTGGCAAAGGGTGGAAGAGCATTGTCCAAAAGTAAATTCTAGTTGGGAAGAATTTTCCGGTCTGACCAAAGTCAACAGAAGGGCGCAAATATGACTTGGGGGAAGTAATATTGCTGTATAATTCTATCAACCTTTTAAGGTGATGGTCCAGGGCTGGATATTGGGGTGAGGTTCCTGCTTTGGGGGATTGAGGAAAAAGGGGGGGGGGGAAAAAAAAGGAGAAATGCGCCTATTTACGGGGGGGGAGGGGAGAAAAATAAATACTGGATTTAATGATCATTAAAAAAATAGGGAGTCGGGTGTAAAAACCAAGATACTAAAAAGGTGGTATTATTCCCAACCTCTACCGGGAGGAGGACAAATCATAATTCTCAGGAAGGAGGCAGGTGAGAAGGGCCATGGAGATCACAATAAAGTCTCATGAAAAGATACATTGATAGGATCCTGGACAAAAAGAAAGGGGTGACTGGGGAGAAGAAGTATTTGGACAGGGGTCCTTTACAAAAACGCGGAAGGAGGCGTCAAACCTTCGGACGGGGCAATCCATATCTAATTGGCATCAGGGGAAATTGTGGGGTAGCAATTTGGTGAAAAGGAAAAGCAGTAAAAGTCTAGTCAAAGGTGGACACCTTCGGGGGAGGCACATGTGATCATAATGGCGTCCTGGGTGGGATCCTCTTTGATACCTTCGCTCGCTAAGCATGGAGAAAAAAATCTCCTTCTATGGGTAAATAGGGGGCCAGCCAGAGAAAAAGACTCATTTGCGGGGGGAAAGGGGGTAGGGTTCCACTAATGCAGGGAAGCAAGGAAATAAATATAATTATATAGTGTAAACTATGAATGGGGTCCATTACATCGGGTAAGGGACAGGGTAAAAGGAGGGAGGTAAGAAAGGCAAAACAACAACGGCTGAATGAGCCAATCGGGGGCAAATTCTGGGTTACACCAGGTACCAGTTGGAATTGGGTACCTGTTGGGGGTAATTGGTTTAATTGAGGTTTGGAATAGGAGGTTAGGAGGGAAGTCCGAAATTAAAGATGCACAAGAGACTAGTTGCAAGCTACGAAATAAAGCAGCACGGAAGGGAATAGTCGGGTTCAGGAAAACAAACCGATGAGAGGGTTTAGGACAATCAATGAGATTTAGACGGCTTGGGGGGGAGGGTTGACGGGTTTGGTTGATTAAAGCTGAAAGTTCGAGTATAGTGTGTGGGAGTCAAACGCGGCCCAGTCGGGGAAAGAACTAGGGTCAACACAGAGTCGGAGGAACAGCGGACTAGGAGGATCTCCTGGTTCCAAGGCCGCAATTCATCAAGAAAAAGGGGGTGATGCCCAGGGGGGAAGAGACAACGCTTCTGCAGATCGAGATGAGGGTATCCCAGGTAAGAGCGTCAATCAGGGGAGAAGCAGGAAGTATAATTGGAAAGGCCAACTGTATCTTAGGGACTAGGATCAGGGGTGGATCTGGTAAGAAAATGAGGTTCCAACTCTATTAAAAAGGAAAGAGTTCGACTAACACGGAATGGACGTCTCGGGACCTGTTGAAGGAAGGTCGTCACGAATGGACTTCAATAAGGTGGGCGTCTTCCGCGAGGAAAGAGCGCCGTCAAGGCGAGTTTAGGGGGGCGGAAGGGGGGCCGCACCCACAGGGGAAGGGTTGCTGCGTCGCAAGAGCGGAGGGGCTTTAAAAGGAGGTCATGAATCCGCAAGGGGGCGCTTGAAGTCCGCGTTTTCTGGTCGCCATCGAAATTAAAAGAAAAGAGGCCTATTAACGGCCCATCCATTTAGGGCATATCAGTTAAGGAGAAGTAGTTGCGGAAAGCGGACGCAACCGCACCCGACGGGTAGTCGGGGGACAGTTGGAAGGAAAACACCATGCTCCGCACTACTTTGGGATAGCACGAGCCCCAGTTCCGGAATTAGGTTACAGTCCTCTCCAAGAAATGTTCATCGAAGAGAGGGACCATTTGGGGGAGACGGAGCAATGTAAGAAGACTTCCTAGTCCCCCAATCGACCCCCGAGGGGGAAAGTAACAAGACCAATTGCGTCGGCGAAAGGCGTTGCGTTGTGAGAAGAGACATCTCTTCGCAACGAAAAAACACGCCGACACTGGGGGGCAGGTAAAATCCAGCGAATACGAGGGGGCCTTTCCCTAGAAAGGGGACGATGACCAACGGTATGGCAGCTGACTGTTCGAGGGGGGAAATCGCGGCAAAGAAGGAAGATCCTCCGAAAGGCGCGATTCTCGGACAGAGTCTGTATGAAGATGGACGTGGGGCGGAGCCCGGGATTAAAGGAGAGGAGTAATGCAAAGGAATAGACGGAATCTTCTCTTGGGGGGGGGGGAGGCGCATGGACATGAATGGGACGGACGGCATTTCTGGGGTAGAAGGTTCTTGTTATCCGGAGGAGACGCGTTGCAGAGGTCCCGTGGTTTAAGGCTGAGAACTAGCAAAGAGGACGGGTTCCGGAAAAGACAAGAACAGACTAGGGGGGAAGGGCGACTCGTATCAAGAAAAGACAATCCGTCGGCGACATCGTCGAGAAAAAAGCTGAGATGAATAGAGCACTAAATCTTTGAAATTAACGGAGGTAATCATGGGGGGAAAAAAAGACCGTGTGGATACCCTCAAAGGAATAGGGAGGGCGTGAGTGAAAGGGGACAACGTGGGGGGGAAAAAACTTGTGGTAATCACAAGACAAATGGAAGGCTTAATCTGGGGAAGAGACGGCTAATCTGCCGAGGATCTATGAGGGGACAAGAAGAGCTGAGAGAAAGGAGAGGCTGACGTTCATTGGGAGGGGGATGTGTACGCGCAGGGGGGTCTCTAGATCCTCGTCAGGCGCGCGAGTAGAGGAGCAGACCGAGCCACGTAAAAGCCGGTTGTAGGGGGGGGGGGGGAGCGACCCCTCCGAGAGGGGTCGTATGCTTCCCGAAGTGCTATGCACAGATTTGACTCCGCAGATGTTGGGGACCTGGGAACTCTACCCGCTAAGAGTACCCTGTCTTTGAAAAAGGCCGAGAGCACAAATCCACAGGAGAGGTTAACCGTATAAGTAAGCCATAAAGTGAGACAACCAGCCGCCAAAGACAAAAAGAGCGATACAGAATGAATTAAAAACCGGGTTAGGAGCAACCTGTACAGATGGAACATAAATGATCTAAGAAAGGCAGCTCCACAGAAGAAAGACATTGGGAGGGTTTTTCCGACGTGGGGGGGAGGTGGATTGATGGCTTCAAGATTCAAGTCCGGGAAAATCGAGAAAAATCCAAAGCAACTGGCGATAAGGGGGGATCGGCGGTTAAAAAGAGAGAAAGCCGTCGAATGTGGGGCAAGGGAAAAAGAAAAGGGGGGACGAGAGTAAGGAGATCAGAGAAAAAAGGAAGGAGAAAACGGTAGTCTTCAGGGGGGGACTCGGAATTCCACAAGCAATCTTTGGATTCAGGGGAGGAAGTCCTTTTTAAGAGCAACCAGGCTGGTTCTAGGTCCAAAGGGGGAACTTTAGTTGAAAGGGGGGGGTAAAAGGCCAATCGTCAGGAATGGTGGCTGAAGGTTTGATGCCTTACCAATAATAAAAGACAATCCCCAGGGGAAAAGAAAAAAAGGCTCGACTTCCTAGGTTGCTCCTAGAGGCATCTCAAAGAAAAGCAGACCGTGGCATAACGCGCCTCTGAAATTGTGAGAAAAAGCTCTCCAGAGGAGCTAAGTCGGAAGAAAGTTATAGTTCAGCCGGGGGGGTTGGGGAGATCGGACGGGAAAAAACACAGGCTGCAAAAAGGATCGTTTGTCCGGCATAAAGAAACGGGAAATAAACCGCGGGTCCAGACGAACCAGGGGGAAGCGAATTGTGGGAGCGGCAAACAGATATATACTAAACCAAAGAAAACCCTTCATGATTCCAAAAGTAAGGCGCAGTTTCACGGATAAGGATAAAAACAGCTGCTTGCGTTAAAGGAAACGAGGAGAACAAGCACCGTAATTCCTCCAAAAGAATCTACCCTATGCAACTTTGCGCCGGAAGGGACCTACAAAAATCAGGGATACAGATACAGGTGAGGAGAGGAGATACATTAAAAAAAAGAAGAAAAGGCTCGCCTCATGTTTGTCAATTAGAGGGGGGGTGCTAGCAAAGGGAAGGCTTCTTCTTTAAAGTGAAGAAGAAAGAAAGGGTAAACCATATTGGACGGAGATAGGATCTACAATTGGGGATTTTTGATAAGGAGTTCGCAGGGCAAAAAACAAAAACCTCTCAACCAGGAAACGGGAGGTTGCATGGGGAAGTCCGCAGAAAGTTAGGGCCTTTTTTAGAAAAAAGGCGGTTAATTGAAGTATCTTCCGTCAAAAAAAAACAGTTACTTATAGGGGGGGAGCACGCGATCCCCCGACCTCCGGGAGGGGGAGTAAGAAGGGGGACTCGCAGGGCGGACCACGCCAAGGGGGAGGGTGTATACTGATCGAAGGAAAGTCACTCCATGGAGTTCCCAGGGTGGGGTCCACAAATTGAGAGACCATCTAGCGACAAAAAAAAAAGGGGGGAATGGGGAGAGACTAGGGGGGGGGGGGGGGGGGTGCAGGAGGTCAAGGGACAGACGAAGCCGCAGCAGCTGCGAAAAACTGCAGAGCGTAAAAACATGGAGTGAAAATAGACTAAGGGGGAAGAGAGACCTAAAGGAAAGGCAAATTGTGAACGGGTTAAGGTACATTTCAAACAGAAAAAAGGAGTTGTTGAAGGACTGATCGAGAGTGCGTGGGATGGGGCGGCAGGGGGGGGGATCAAAAGAGGAAATGGGTTTCCCGATTAGGAAAAAGGCACCATCGCTGAAGCGGATTTGAGGAGAAAAAGAAGGCGAGGGTACAGAACGTAATAGTGAAAGACGCGGCGACCAAAAGGGTCAAAAAGCAGCCAGATAACCAGAAGGGAACGGCATCTCAGCGTACTAGCCCTCCCTGCCCGGGTCGAAGTCCAGTGCCTCTTTACTGTTTCAAGACGAAACTCTCACGAAGCGCGAGTCGAGGGGAGATATACTAAATTGGACGAGAGTAACATATCGGAAAAGGGGTGGAAATGACTTCAAAAGAGAGTAAAAGCTCATATGAAAGCTCGAAGAATATCTAAATGAAAAAAGGAACCAAGGGGTGAGGGAAAAGAAGACGGCTTTCCTTGGAGAGGGACGGGGCCCACTATTTGGAACTGGGTCATTGGACGGGGCCCAAGAAGATAGTCGTCTGTAGTAAAAGAAACTTAGGGCAACTAATATTGAAGGGAAAAAAGGAAGAAATATGGCTGATCTAGTTAACGTACTGCTAGGTATGAAAAGAACATCCGTGCGAAAACTACTTATGGGTATCTGTGGAAGGGGCAAGTTTCGCGATGACGCGAAGATCTCGGGACGAAAGTAAATCATTTTTCAGGCAAAGACTAAAAAAAAATCCATGTAATACCGCAGGGACGGAAAAAACAGGAACCGTACCCGCAAAGTGGTTCGTGAAGACCGCCGGAGAAGTTTAACGACCAATAAAAAACCTCGATTATCGGGGTCAGGGGAAAGAGCATCCTTTCAGTCTCAAGATGCCATAATCTGACCAACGAAATTTAGGACGGAGCGGGGGCAACTCGAAATTGGGGGGAAGCGGGGCGAACGGGGGGGAAAGAAAAAGACTGAGGGTAGGCGGAAAGAAGGGGTTCCTTAGGGGTTAAATGTCGGAATGAGGAACAGGGGTCGCGTAGGCGAAGGGGAACTGGAAGAAAAAAAGGGAGGGGTTACGTGCGAATAAAAGAAACAGAAAGCACAAGGGAACCCCGGGATCCTCGTAGCAAAGTTGACGGTGTTTTAGAGATTTTAAAAAAGAAGGATTAGTAAAACCCTGGTTCCAAGGGTCCCCCGGGAGGAAACATGGGGTATCCTTGGCGAACCAATCAATGAACGTATGGCTCGGAGTCATAATCGATGATGTGGAGGAAGGAATCTGGACGGAAAACTGTTCCTGAACACCCGTCTTGGGGGGCGTGAGGAGCTAGTCGAAAAAAAAGGTTATCTGGAAGAAGTAGACTAAGAAAAGTCAGGAGGGGGGGGGAAATCTTCTAATTTCAGAAACAATGGGGGAAGGGAATGAGGTTGCGACGAAACGAAGGGAGGGAAAGATCGAATGAGGAATAACTTTAAAGGACGAAATCGTCTCAAGCAAACCAGGAAACGGGATTTGCGATCTTGTGAAGCACCTCCTATACTTTGGAAGGGGAGACGAAACGGGAGAAGGTTAGACAGTCTCCTTTAAGAGGTAGTGGGTAAGAGATCGAAGGCCGTAAGCGAACTGAAAAGAACCAGGGTGGGGTCCTAATATTTAATTGGATTGGATAGAGTGGGGGGGGGGGAAAGAGTTCAGGAGAGGTCATGAGCGAGAATATTCAATAGAAGTGGCGGGCAATACATAAAGATCAAGGAAAAGAAAAAAGTGAAAACAACACAGACCCCAGGACTAAAAAAAGGGAATCCAGGTGGAGGGATACCTCATTCGGATCTTAATCTTGGGGGCTGAACATGGAAACCCGGGCAATAACGTCTAACTAGGGGTCCCTCCAAGGGGTAAAACAGCGAGAGAATGATGCGCCCGAGGCCGCGAGCTCGTGGCAGAGGGGCCAAGGCAGCGGTTAAAATGGGCATTCACAAAGACCTCGCATAAGAAGAAGGGGAGGTCAACAAATTTCGATACCCCCAAAGCCGGAGCAGAGTAAACCCGGCGAGGATAAAAAAATTAAGAAAAGGGAGAAAAAAAAAGAATAGTCAAAAAAGTTCTCATACTAAGTAGAGTGCAATGGGATTCTTATTTCAGACCTTTAATGGGAAAGTATGAGGTAGGAGTAGATCAAAACTCAATGGACAATGGAAGGGGTTTAAAAAGTGAAAAGAGTGAAAAGAGGAAGGGCAAGGGGAGTGGAAGAAGGAAAGCCGGGGAGGTTGAATACGAACGAAAATATTTTCAAAATATGAGGGATGTATTGGGGGGGGATGGGACAAGGCATAGTAATTGTTTTATAGACGATATAAATATCATGGGGGAGAAAGCACTAAAAGAGGGACTAGGGACAAGTTTGGCAATAAAGACCAGAAGGGAGTTCTACTCTTGAAGAGGTTCAAAAGGAAAAGAGAGGACTGAAGTTTTGGGGAATGATTATGGAGAAGGAGGATCTACAACCAAATTGGGAAAACTTAAGTCATGCAAAATTCTTAAGTCGTGGCCAACATTTTTGGGGACCTAGCGGGGGGAGACCGTCCACGGGCAGAGCAAACAGTCGAAAAAACAAGAATTGGCGTGCCCCCTGCTCCGTATTTCTTGAAAAACCGAATCATTCTTTTGTCCTAAAATTTGAATCAGAGTTGGAAATCTTTGGGGGGGTACGCCCCCGAAAAGCGCACGTGGGCCCGTGGGGCAGCTTTTTGCACAGGCGCAAGAGGCTCGGGAGGATGGAAAATGGCACATCACGTCGCTCCAAAAGGGCTAAAAAAGGGAAAAGGATGTGACAGGGGAGAGGTTGTGACGAAGAAAGGATGAAAATTGAGACGGATCGGGGGGGACGGGTCGCCTGGACAAGAGACTGATCATCCAAACTCAGAATGAGTCTTCCGGACCAAACCGGGCAGGTAAGACAGTCCTTTTTCGCGGGGTCTATACATTTCCGTTCCAAAAACCCCGCAGAACCTGAATGAAAAGCGCCTTAAAGA
>Ga0179593_1263656_pt1 | contig 25175 bp, 25 predicted proteins | sample CZODoug2_1_08_16_FD_185931 | JGI IMG/M metagenome (GOLD analysis project Ga0179593, IMG submission 185931) | Vadose zone soil fungal communities from Angelo Coast Range Reserve, California, USA - CZODoug2_1_08_16fungal (PacBio error correction) | ecosystem: Environmental > Terrestrial > Soil >...
GCCTCATTCAGCGAAAGCAAGGTCGTAAGAGGAAGAAACATATAAACCGGAGGGGATCGTCAGAAACAGTCAAGGGGAAGAGAATGAGAACGTTGCATGAAAGGGGCACGCCCACATTGAGCGGAACGCAAATTGAAAGACGCCTTAGATGAGTAAACTTGTAAAAGTACCAACGCAAAAAGGGCAGTGCGAAATGAAAAAAAACAAACGAAAATGCGGGAAATTAGAAAGCCTCAGAAGCGCCTTAGGAACAAAAGAAAGGCACATCGAGCACTGGTCAGCTACGAGGCAAAAAAGAGAGGGGCACGGTCTTGGACTTAAACGGCAAGGTAAAAGGACGGGTGAAATAAGAGCCAAAAACTCGGCACCATGCGGGTTTGAAGCTTTAGGCGGAGAGCGGAGGGGAGAACTTGACGGGCGACCGGGGCGAACGTCCAATAATCTAAATAGTAGAAAAATCCGGGAAGAGGGGGCATCACGGGGGGGTGGGCTCTTAGCCAGGAGAGTACTGTGGTTCCCTGATGGCCAGTCTATCAAAGGACAAGCGGCGAAACGAGGGGGAAAGCGGGGTCGGGAAAGCAAAAGGGGTTACGGAAGGAGACGAAAGCCATCTTAACTGTAAGAAATAGAAGTTGAGCGGCGGAGAGGAGGAGGAGCTGGGAGTGGCTAAAATTCGATTTTGGACGAAAAAATTTACGATATGGAGTAAGACAAAAACCTTTCAGGAGAGGGGGAGAAACGGCATACCACAAAAGGATATCGTACGAATGACGCCTGACGACAAAAGGGACAGACAAAAGGGGGAAGTGACCAAAATTGAGCGGGGGAAAGCCCAAGAAATAAAGGCAACTGGATGGAATGTTTCTGTGAAGGGAATCGAGGGAGTAAAAGCCCATTAGCGCAACACAAGAACGACACTGAAAGTCTCTATAGCAATCAAAACCGAAAAGAAAAGGTGTGGGTAAAAAGGGGGGAAACAACTGAAGAACAGGGAGGAAATATGAGACAGAGAATCATGTGGAGGGCAACAGTACGACGTCATTCGGAGTAAACGTGGGGAAAAATCCTAAAGCGTGTAAAACGGGGAAAAGGTACGAAGAAAGGGCTCAAGATCAAACCGGCCAGAAAGAAGTATTCACCGGCTTAGGGGCTGCAAGGGAAAAACCATTAGACAGTGCCCTTGCGGCGCAATCTTGGAAAGGCAGTCAGGAACTATAGTGTGATTAAACAGGCAAAGGTTCAAGGTAAAAAACTCAAAAAGGGCTCTTAAACAATCCAGACGTGTAAAATCGACAGAAGAAAAGAAGGGACACGGGTGAGTTAGAGCATGCGGGAAGTGTCTTCCAAAGGGGGTATGGGGAAGCAACGATCAGAGGGGGGGAAAAAGAGACGCAACGGCAGGAGGAAACAGTCGCTGCTGGAAAGATGTATGTGGAAAACGATCCTTACATGGGTACTACACTGTTGCGTACCATAGAGTCGTGGTTGGACGAAGAGACAATGGCGTTACTTTTCTGGAAGAGTGCGGGTGTGGGAGGGGGTAGAGAGATTTGTGAATCGCGCATACGGCTACCACAATTCCTAAAAGAAGAAGGTTACGGAACTGGGAAAACTAAAGGAGTAGCTCCCCTTAAAAAAGTGACAGGAGTGGTGGAACAATGGAACACAAAAAAGCTAAGCATGTTTGGTTTCGGTGGGGCATCAGGTTACAACGTTTAGACACTGCAGAGGGGATTATGCAAGGGAGTCGGGGAGGGAGGGAGGGAGGGGGGGTAGCGCAAGAAAGAGGGGAAGGGGGGGGCGATAGGGGGAAGATGCGCAAGCGGGTCCGGTGAGGAACGGAAATGTCCATAACTCAAATTGTTGGGTACACGTAAAAAGTAGAAGGGAACAGACCAGTAGGGAGGAACTGAAATGCGGTGGGGGGTGGTTGACCGGAAGGGGGGGGCATGGGCGAAAGGTAGTTTAAGATATTAGCCAAATAGATGATCCTGCTAAAAGATCACAGACTGCGGAAGCAGAGTCGGAAAAAGAGGAAACCTAGGAAGGGACTGTGGGCGGCATCGACGCTGACCGAGCCAGTTGCTATTGGTAAAGGCCGAACAAACAATTGATTGGCAGAAGGAGGAAAGAAATGGAGCCTTCAAAAGCGAAGGACAACGGCCTTGGAGGGGTTGCTTTGGGAAGAAACGAAGAAGAAAATACTGACAGCCGGGGGAAGGATAGGAAGAGGGGGGGTCAGGGCCCGAGTCACAAATGTCCGGGAGGGACTCAGAAAAGGCAGTGACCGCCTAAATTGGCACTTGGAGGGGATCTTACTAACACTGTATATAACTGGGGGATGGAGGGGATTAAGGAGGGCCTATAAGAGAAGAGGAGGAAGGGAAAACACAAAAGCCGACCAGAATCCGCATGCGTGGGTTGCCTCTGTCAGACAGAACAAGGGGAAAAAAGGTGTCAGACGGTCAAAGGAATTATATGCCCGGGAGGAGGCCAAGAAGGCCTGAATATGGCTCGCCTGATTGAAACAAGAAGTGAAAGACAAGAGGATACGCATGGGTATGATCTGGGGCTCTTCGTAAGATATTAAAGCGTTATAAATAAGCGGTGAGTCGGTCACTGGGGGAACGGACACGGCCAAGGATTGAAATCAAGAAACTTGCACCGACAACGAAAAGATGGAGTCAGCGAAGCAGGATTACCTTAAGTATTGTTCCGGAGTCCACAAGAAAAATAACTGGGTGGGGAAGACGGCTACTCAACCTGAGTAGGGGAGCACACAGAAAAAGAAAGGATAAGATACAGTAGCTTGAGAGGGCAATAGAACGCCGGAATCCAAAGGTGGTAGACGTTTCTTTCCTTTGCCGGTTACCGAAGCTGGAGGAAAAATCCGCCGGAAGGGAGGGAAAATTTTTCGTGGCGAGAGAAAACGCGGGGTTTGGGAAACAATCAAGAAAGGGACCATGGACTCACAAATCTTAGAAACGCGGCCGTAGGAATTTTGAAAAGGGGGGTAATGGCAGGTTCCAGACGTTGGGACGGGGGAAGACTGGGGGAGGGAAAGAGGGGACTAGTAAAATCAATTGAGAAGAGGCCGTCGAGATCGCTCTAAAATTCCATCGGTTAAGGAAGGGCCGAGGTGACCAGGAGGCCCGCGCAACAAAGAAGAGCGAAGAAACTGCAAAAAGAAAAACCTACAAACACGAAGAGAGAACAAACAAAGGGAGGAGGAAAAGGAGAGAGCGGGGGGAAAAAAAGACAGGGTGGTTCGTTACAAGTGGTCCAACGGACAAAAATCAGGTGGCAGAAGAGGTGGCGGGGAAAAGGGTGAGAGAGTAGGTGGAAACGGGGGAAAAGTGGAACGCGTATTAGCGAATTCAAGGCTTCTTAACGTGGGGGGACAATAGTCCAAAAGAGGACTCGAAGTACCTATGAGGGGTGAGTCATCGAGATCCTCGACGGCTCACAATACGTGAGTGTGTACATAGGAACACTTGGGTCGTCCACTCCAATTAGTCTTACGAAGAACGACAAACAAATGCAGAAAGCCGAGCTACGACTTGAAAAACTGGGATATTAAGCAGGCGGTAGACGCGGAAACGAAACAATTCCATTTGGGAAAAGCTCGACAGAACCATATTCGTTCCGCAACTCAAACGCGAGGCAGAGCATGTCACGGAAAAACGGACGAAATAAAAACGCGGCTCAAAAAGGCGGTGGGGCGCAAGACAACTCGGCGATTCGATCGTGCGACAGCACACTAAGTCGCTGATAAATTTAAAACATGGGGGGAGGCATGGGGGGAGAGCAGGTGATACAGCCTACAACCAATAGGCAGAGGGGTCCGGTGGTTGGGGGCCTCAGAACATATCTGGAAGCATGAAGGAGAAGCTCAGGGACTATCAGAAGTAGGTGTGTAAGTGTGGTAGTGCTCCCAGACTGGTGTAAGAGGCACAATGGCAAGTGCTAAACCACTCAAGCTAGATTGGGAGATTTGCAAAAAATATACCCCATGAGAGAAGAGGATAAGGACGGTTTTTAACGATTTGCGAGACAGGTCGGAAGGATCCCATCAGAGGAGAAGGAAGGCCTGAACTAAACGACGGGTGTCGAGAACAATGAGACTTGAATAAGGAAGACACAGGCGAAGGAGGTCGGGGATTTTTTCATGCGAGCTACGCGTTAGGAGAAGAGACATTCAAAACTAGGCGAATCCAATTACACCGACAAAAATGTTGCGAGCACGGGCTAAGAGGAGACGTCGAGAAAAGGTTGAATCGGACAGCGCAAACGCACCAGGTGAAAAAAAAAAGCCGATAGAGAGGAAATGACGGAAGGATGAAAATATACAGTCGAGCGACCTACAAGGGGGACAGTGCGATTGGAGCATATCACGGGCAGAAATTTTTTCGGATTACAAGCAAAGGGGGATCGGGGAAGCGCGACCACCGATGCAATCAAATATTCGTTTTTTCAAGAACATTCAACCCAAAAAGCGGGGGAGATGGATCCAGAAACACCTCTATTTTGGAGAAGAAACAGGACAAGCGAGGAAAAGGCTACACCAAGCGCAAATAGGAGGACGGATGAAGCTGCCATCAGTTGGTTCCAAGTATTAAGATCAACTTGTACAGGGGAAGTGAGGGAAAGGAATGACAAAACGTAACGAAGCGGGTTTTCTCCTCGATAACAAAAGGGTCAGAACGATTAACTGAGAAGAAACAAAATTGCAAGGAAGTCGTCGTGGACATTCCACAAAGCATTGCAGGTACACGGGATTAAATCACTCCTATGCTTGGGTGGAACCAGAGTATTAACAGTCGTGGGGGTTGATTGTGAAAACACAACCCTCCTCTAAGAAAGCAAACAACGCTTACAGAAACCATAAAGCAAGGGAAAGGAAGTCGTCGCCAAATACGGAGAGCATCTAACGATAAAAGAACGATATGGTTTTTAACGAAGGGTGAAATCAATCGAAGTGAGTGCAGGCAGAAGGGGGAGGGAGGAGTCAGAATGGGGAGCAAACACTTCAGAGTCTTCAGAAAGACCTATTGGGAAAAAGGACAAGGCATCATGGACGAACGAAGTTGGAAGTGGGGGGACTATTGGAAGTAAGGCTTTCAACTTCATATCGAAAGTACGGGCACTGAGACGGTACTCTGTTGAAAAGACAGGGAAAGAAGGGAACTTCCGGCCGATCGTAATCCAAATTGTTTGTTCCTGCCGCCGGGACGAGCCCCCCGGACCTAATGCGTGGGTTCATTGGGTTTTCTGGAGACCAATATTCTTGTAATGACACCGGGGGAAACCCTCCGCAAAGAGTGACCCGAGAGGGCCAGGGAGAAAGTAAAGAGAACCAGGAGAGCTGGGTCTTCATCAAACAAAAGGATAAAAAAAGCCATCTCTGGGCCGTATACCACGTCTAGGAAGCAACTAAAGTTCACCATGGGGGATTGGGGAGGTGGGGTCGCAAAACGGTTACAACTATGGGAGGGACACGCCTGGCAATACAGATGAAACAAGACAAGGGACCATCAGGAGCTGCTTGGGCATTTATTGAGGCCTAGGGGGGGGCTGGTGACCCGATCATTAGGGGGAGAAGGTTTCTAACGTTGGAGCAAGCAGGCCTGGAAATCTGGGAACCAGGTAAACAAGGAAAAGGTTGGGCTTGGCCTGGCCGCACCCTGTCTGCGATAAGGGGACGTTAAGTCAAAAAAGGGGTGTTCCGCCAAATCGATTTATCCAGAGCCAGACTACCAAGGCAGCCTAGGACAAGAGAGCGGAAAAAACGGCGTTGGGATACAAATTTGAATCCACAGGAACGTGAGGAAACGTTTGCCCGATGGACCACGAAAGACGTAGGTTGAAGAAGAACGAAGAAATCCGTTCACCCACAAAGCCGCCGGGAAATCGACAACGTGAAAAATGGGTGAACTCCAATGGCAATCTTGGAAGTGAATCCAGTAGGGAAGGGCCAAAGCTTGAGGAAGAACGATAAAAAATCAGACTCTAATGGTCCGCTCCTATGCTGCAACATAGGTAGAGCAGTGCACGTGGGGCGTCGAAACAGGAAAAGATTGGGGACGAAAAAGTTAGGAGTGACTGGAGTCAATGCCAAGGCAAGGGTGCACGTGTTGGAAGTAAGAAAAAAATTATCATGAAAGAAAAGAATCCCACATCCATCATGAATTGGCCGGTCGTGGAGAAAGGGGGCGCATAAAAAGCACGGGGGGTATCCGGGCGGCCACATACAAGGTTGCAGACGTCGAAACCAGAGGAGGCATTTTTATTGCGTGCGAAGACAAAACCTTACGTGGCGTGCCAATAGTCTGCACCAGTTCGGGCGGTGAAGAAAAGGGTAATCAGGTGAATAGGATCGAAAATATCAAGTTAGGCGGGTACAGTTGACGTAACAAAAAAAAGGGGGCGCACGAATCTCGATCAAAAAGAGAGGGAAAGCAGAGGATCAGAAGCGGCCAGAAGTTAATCATCCTATACCCTTAATAAATACTCTTGAAGACGACTATCAAACGAGATGAACAATTTTAACAAGAAAATGTGAACCGGGCGGAAAGCCCACACGAGGGGGCGGGACTACGAGAAAGGATCCATACCGCCGAAGTGATGGTGTGGACGTCCCGACAGCACTTGGTGTATTTTCCACAGGAATCGGAAACGCGTCGAAATTCGACAAGACCTTGATTGGGGGGCTAATGCACGCCGCTGAAACACGGCCGAGGATTAAAGTAAAGAACCCAAAAAACACGGCCTGGAAATAGTGATCCATCTTCGGAAAGGGACGGAAAAGGCGTGCAGAGACTAACTAAAGAGCAAGTACTACGGAGTGGGACCGAGCGGAGAACAAGATGTTCCTGTTTAAAAAAATATCGGAGCGGATCGAAAACGATATGGGGGCGCCGCAGGGCAAGAGGCGAAAGGAGAGGGACAAATGAGATAAAGCGTTTTTAAACAAGGGGGGAGATTTCCAGGGAGGCTTCTTGGCGGGTTAACGGATAAAGAGTCAGAACAACGGCATACTGTAGCCGAGGACATCTGTACCCATCAAAGGTTGAACAGCGGCGAAGGGGAGATAACATGGGGAGGATCCTGTTAAGCGAGGAGGAGTAAGATCGAGAGGAGGGGGCTCTTGGAAATCGATTTGGCCGGAACCTTTAGCAAAAGGGGGGTAGAGAAAACCGAAAAAGGAAAGACAGGGCGACAAAAGCAGTAACCCGACCGGATCGAGTGGTACGGAAATGATCACCGGGAGTCGAAAACTACTCAAAAAAGTGAACCTCAGGGAGCAGTTACCAGAAATAAAGGAAATACATGAAACGGGATGTCCGAGAGGGGGAAAGAGTACTCTATCTCTTCGGGAACCAAGGAGCGCACCGAACGGAACTGCGAAAAAAGTTCGCGACCATATAAAAAACCCAGGGCATAGGTAAGGTGCGCTCAAGACGTGTATTAAAGAAAAATTCGGAGAGAATATTCAGGGACATAATTTTTATATCTACCCGGCCCTTCGGATTGAAAGTGAGAAGAATAAGCGAGGTAAAAACAGTTTCTTGGAAAGAAGAGGGCATCAATATCAACCAAAAAGAAAGAATCCGGGTTTCTCACGGGGGCGGCAAAAAAAAATTGGGGTGGCCTACCTCCCGGGCAAAGATGAGGCGAGGAGTAAAGAGTCGATTGTGAGTAACGCAAGAGTACCTCGCTGAAGAGAAGTGAAACTCGATCATCGAGAGAAAGGTGACGTAGTGAAAGAGAGGAAATGGGTGCTGGAGCTGGATCGCGTACAATATGCGTGTGATCCTCAGGGTGGATGTTGTTTGTCACAGCGAAATTCCGACAGAGGACTTCGTAGCCGTAAGCAAAGTCGCTTGATTCACAACTGTATTTGACCACCATAAGGAGCTATAAGGGTAAACGAAGAGGGGTACGGACAGAGAAAGACATTGTTTGCGCGAAGAAGAGGGGGTGACGATGCTGTAACAGGGTTTGCTGTAAAGAAGACGGTGGGGTTGGGAGAAGGTGGGAGGCGGCACAATTCAGTCCACACAAGAAACCGCCCACAACGAAATTGGGAAATCCACAACCTAACGAAGAAGCGCTGATGCTCACCCGTCAAAGAATGACAAGGAGGTTTAATGGAAAAGAAGACGCTGCAAAGGGGGTCAGGGGAAGAGGTATGATTCCTGACCGGAGGGGAGGAAACAGAATCCGGTGAACTACTCAGGTCCATAATCACGTTTTGGTCCAAACAAAGTGGTAAGGACAAGGCACAAGAAGAATTGCGGTTCGGTCTTGGTAAGCATGACAATGGGGTGCCCTTAGGTCAAAAAAAAAGAAGAGGATCACTGCGTAATACAGGTCAAAACAGGGGAGCGGAAGTGCGGAGCTGGAAGGAATAAAACCAACAAAATAGGGGAAGGGTACAGGCAAAAAACAAAGTCAGTGCTGTTGGGTAAATCCTAAATAAAGTGTGTGGGAAATCAAGATAAAGGAAATGCCCCGGGAGTGCATGTTTTTTGGGGAATTGCGCCTCGAATCGCTAAGAGTGATCAGTCGGTGATATGCAGATCAAGGTCAAAAAAATGTAGGCAAAACTTGGTGGTCCGTCGCAAAAGCAGCAAAAAGAAAAGTTAAAAATTGTCGTTGGAAAGGCGCAGCGGACCGGAGGGGGAGGCTGTAAATCACGGCGAGCGGGGCGCAAAATGGAAAAACATAGTCCTACAAAGAAGATTGATCAACCTGTCCGGCCTCAGTATAATAACCTCAAAGCCAAGATCCACCCGCCTGGAGTCCGGCACGGGAAAATGGCTGGGATTCTCAAAGTCTTGGTAGACAAGCAGTAGGGAAAGACTAAGGGGGGAAACCACGTGGAACCAAAAAATATGGAAGGACGTCATGGGGCGGCGTTGGTCGCTAATCGGGTAAGAGGTAAAGGGAAGAGTGAGTCAAAGGCCCTTTTAACGGCAATGGAGGGACGAGGGACAAACGGCCCCGAGCTGAGAGGTGGGGAAGTGAGCGTTTAGGGGAGGCGTGACAGTTGTTACAGGTTCCCTTCAAAGGCCAGGAATCCATAGCCAAGCTTGTGGGTGATCGGGTGGCGAACTCAGGGGCGCACTCATGCGCAAAATCCACCATGCTCGCACGGACCAATCGCAGTGCGGAAAACATGCGCTGACAAATATATGTGGCAGAAAACGAAGGGGGATAAGTGGGGACTGATGTTCCGTGTTCCGGACAAGACACCAGAGTGGTGGTGCGACAATAGGTTAAAAAGAAGTCTTGGCGAAGCTTTCAAAGCCGGGGCGGGTCGGGAGAGGAAGAAAAGACCAGGAAATCAAAATCGGCGCACCGAAAGTTTAAGGAGGTCGGGGCCTCGGGTGGGCAAAAAGAGTGAGGACTGATAGTGCCCGGAGGTCAGTGTAAAATCAAAGGGGCTCCGGGACCGCGAAGTCGGGGGGAGAGACAAGGACACTGAAAGGGTCCGAAGAACCGAGTCGGAGGGAGAAGTCCACTTACTGCCGCGAATAAGGACAAAGACAAACGGGAAAGAAAGAAAAACACGACTAGCAACCCGAAGCTCAGAACTAAACACCACCTTATTATGAGAAATGAGAGGGAGGTAGAGGGTCTTGAAAGGTGGGTTTCCTGGCGCGTATTCGCTGAGGCGGAGGGGGAAGAGGGCAGGGTCAGTTGACAACCTCGGGACGATAGACCTATGTACGTGGAGGTGGGGAAACGGGCGAAAAGGCGCGATAGACCGTGGAGGTGTTGGGGCAGTGACAGCCAACAGGGAGGTGCACGCAAATAGGTCTGGAACTTGGGACAGAAGGCACTAACAAACCGAGAAAAGTCGCGCACATACGGAGAAGAGGGTTATGGGCTTCGCAGGGGATCTTGGACCGCGCAGACAAACAAAGGTCGAGGGAGAGTCGCAAGAACAAAAATATGTTTGAAGCAACTCACAGGAGCTGCTAAGCATGAAGGGGAACCAATAACAGAATCCACAAATGGGCTCAAAAGGCGTGTCTTCACAAGTACGGGATGAAATGGTTCGAGAAAAATACTCCGGATATTAGCTGTTTGGCCGCATGAGGGCTAAATCAGGTGAGAAGAGCCATCACAAAAAAAGCGCATTTATGTCGAAGTGGGGGCCGGGAAGCCGAAACAAAGATCCCAGAAGGAAGGGATATCTCTAGACTATCAATCTCAGCCGGTGAGAGGGGAAGGACGCTCAAGGAGGGAGGCTAACTGTACAATCTACACTAGGGTAACGAGAAACGAGGGCCGCGCAAATAATAAAAAAAAACATTGAAGAATCACTCGGTGAGATGGGCAATCGTAGGTTTAGACAAAGATATGAGGAGACATATAGGAAGAGGGAGACCCAGAAAGGGAATGAAGTGGAAGTTCCTTAAAGACACATACGGGTATTACAGGGGGGCACAATTGCTTGGGAGAGATGGGAAAACAGGAATTGAGGGGTCGTCATTAGGGGTGAAACGGACGAGAAGAGAGGGAAAAAGATTCTATAAAAGCAAAAAAGTCAAAGTTAAGCTGAAGTAACGAGTACAACTACAATTGAAACAAGGAGAGGGGGGAATGACGGTATGACCGTCTAGATTGAAGTGTGGGGGAAAGAGCAGAGAAGTAACCGAGGACTTCGAAGAGCATTTATACGACCGATGAAAGCAAAAAGGACTCAAAAAAAACAGAAAAAGACAAAGGGAAAGTGTAGGGCAAACCGATGAAGGACTCGTTACTTCGCCAAAAAAAGTTAGGGGTTGGCGGGGGGAAAAATGCTTCGAGTTAAAGATTGAAGACCGGCACATGGGGGAAGGGGTGAAAAGACGACGGGCCGCGATTCACGCACGAGACAGGGCGTGAATTATCCGGCATGTCAAACTCGATTGAGGAAGAACCAGGAGGAACAAAAGGGGGGGATTACACCAGACCGAAACTTACACGGGAATGGCAGGCAATAAGCTCTGTAAAAAAAGAAAACTGGGGACAAAAACGGGAATGTAGGGACCGGGACATGAAAAAAGGAACGCGAGGGGGAGACTCAATCCAAAAGATAGGCATCAGGTACATGCAAAAGAAAGAACACATAAAGGCTCGTCGGTAACGCAAGTCCACCAAGCCGAAATTCTGGAAGGGAAAAAGAAACCAATTAGGGGGGTTTAGGTGTTGAACCGCGAGTAAAGGTATCGTGGCTGGGGTTGCGATGAGGGGCGCAGTAAACACCGAAGAGGGAAAAGTCAAAAAAGAGGGAAAAAAAAAGAATCGCACCTTGGAGCTGCCAAAAGGAAACTTGACGATGGAAGCTAAAAAAAATGCGTAGAAGAAAGCGATATTGGTTGGTTAAAAGAAGTGCGAATAGTTTCAAATAAAAATCGACTTTAAGGTTCGGGTAGGGGAGTGTTCATCGAATAGGTCGTGGAGCCCACTTAAAAATCGCGAGATGCGGATCACCGTAAATAACTGTGATGGGGGGGGGAAAGAAACTTACAGGTGTCAAGGATACATCCAAACCGAAGGCAAAGCAAGGCACAGTTATGAGGGAATGAGTTTTCGATTTACACGGGACCTGTAAGTGCACTCATTAAGGCGCTGAGAATCATCCACTTATCGGAGGGGGGCAGCTTACGGAAAATGAGTCCAAAGAGACCAAGCAGCCATTCTCATATAGCTAGTGCCAGGAAGGGGCCAAAAAAGTGGGTGGGGTGACGACATCCGGACGGTACATAACACAAAAACGAAACGAGGTAGGGTGTGGCGCCTGCAAGCCCAGATGGATCTTTAAATGAACCGGTGGGTCAATATCGCGGTGAAAAGGAGGAACGGGAAAGTGCCATAGGATTGCACGGGCGCCTGGCCATCAAAGGGGGGGGACTGATAATATGAGTAACGCCGAAATGGATAGTGGAAAAACAAATCAGGAAAGAAACCCGAGCGATCGCACCAGTAATGTTGAAAAAACCAGTGTGTGCGGTTGGGAAAAATGATAGAGGAACTTTGGGGCTTCCTCGGTACAGCTAAAAACGTTGCTCGAAGTGGGGGCTTGGCCGAACTGCAGATTACAGGACAGGGGGGAAGACCAAGCAGCGAGAGAAAGGTTCTTCTCGAATTGGAGGAACCTAAGCAACCATGAGGGATGAAGAGTTGGGACTGCAGAGAACGGGGGGGAAAGGCTGAATCTGGCCGTACCGACATGTCAGGGTGGGTATGCCGGGGTCGAAATTGCGAGAGGGGTGCAGGGTAAGATTCAACACGTATAATTGCTTGACAGGAAAAATCGACTGGCCATAAATAACGCAGGAAGGGGGACAAGAAAGGGGGAGTAGAAAACCTGCTTGCTGAACAAAGGTACGCTGATTCGCTAAATCGGGAGCGTAACTTTGAAGACGAAAGATGTCCACTTCGGCTAATAGAAAGGCCTTCCTGATCAAAAAGACTCACTCCAATCCGAAGGGAAAAAAATAGAACAAGTAACCAAAAAAGGGGAAGTCCCAGAATAAAAAGATTTCAGATCTTGGAAGTCCCTCGGGTAGACCGAAGGCGTAAAAGGGCGAAGAAATATTTAAGCGGTTCGAGACAGAGGAGCAGAAAAACGTAAAGGGGTAGGGGGAGGCTTGAAAGGACCGAAAGGGGGTGTGCCGCGATCGTCTGAGGAAATGACAAGGGAAGAACCGGCCGGAACGGGGGGAGGAAGGTCCGCTTATCAGAGGCGTGAAAGAAGAACTAGAAAAATAAAATTTTCATCGGGGATGAGGAGTTCATACCGAGAGGCCGGGTAGACTCTGAAGCAAGACAAGAAAAGGGTCGTCCACACCATAGTCGGCGGTGGAAGGGCGGCGAATCAAGACGTGGGGGAGTCCAATCGGTACTGCAACCAGTTCAAGACATGATCAAGGAGAAGTGTGTAAAATCGGGAAGGGAGAGAAAAGAAGATCCAGATGGTGATAAACTTGAGGAGGTGAGGAGCGTGAGGAATGGACGGGAAGAGTGACTAAGCTCAAAGGAGGGAAGAAGTTTCAAGCGCAGGAATTCGTTACAGGCAGAAAAGAGAGGATTGATCGTCGCGGCAGAAAAAGCGAGGTGGGACAGTGTCACTCTGAAGGGACTCTTGTGAGAGGCCGCAAACCGTGTCGGGCAGGGGGAAAGAAGAAATCAAAACGCCACATTTATGGGGGGACGCAAAGCAATGTATGTCCGGAGAAAAAGGCAAAAACGAAAAAGAAATTCGACAAGACCAAATTGGGGAAGGTGTTGGCCATGAAGGCACGCATCCTTTCGGGCCCTCTGAAGTAACAAGTCAAAGAAGGTAGAGAAACACGAAGCACTTGTTTGGGAAAAAGGGAAAAGGACAGAGGGGGAAAAAAGTACAGAGACGAGTAGACTCAAGCGAACCGAGGAGATGGTCACCGGTTGGGGCACGCAGTCGAAAAGAAATGGGGACTGAGGGGAGGAAAAGGAAATATGCAATAGATCTCGAGATTAGTAGTGGGAAGTGGGGAGGGGAAAATATCGGGTGGACGGATTTCAGCGTCGATCAGTAATCAAGGCCGAAGTGAGCAAGCCGAGAGGAAAAAGGTACGAAAAAAAGAAGAATCCGTACCGGTAGAAATCCGGGTTAAACGGAGTGGAAGGGAGATTCGGAGTAAATGGACTTATCGTGGGGGGACCGGGAAACAATGTAGAAAAATTTGGACTCAAAAAAAACCCCAAACCACGGGAAGAAAAGGTTCGTACCAGGTACACACGCCCTGATACTCTTTGGAGAAGAGGAAGACGGAGTCAGGAAAGGAGAAAAGACACCCATGACACCAAAAAGGGTCTTACGCCCATTTATAAGAAGCAAGAGCGATGGGAGGTGGGAGGTCAATCGGCTCGAAGGCTGCCAAACCAATACGCACCAGAATAAAAAAAGTTTCTCCGCTAATCATAAAATACCAAAAATGGAAAAAGTGTAAGTGCGATAAAGGGGTAGAGAAAATTTTAAAAAGTTAGGAGGACAAAAGACCAGATATATCTACAAGATAAAAGAAGGGGTCAGCTCGAGCCCGAACGTCCCAGATGGATTTCACGTGGGAAATCCTGAAGACTACGATGTAAAAAGGGTTGGACCAAAACATTGAAGAATGAGAGATGGTCAATAAGAAAAAAGACCTAAAACCAGAAGGGATGTAAATTCGCTGGGGGGGCTGAGTTCCGAGAAAGGGAAAAAAAAAAGGTTACACTAGGAAGGGAAAGCCAAGCGTGGAAGGGGAAATTGATAACGATTTGAGGAACCCTGCAAAGTATTGAATCGAGGTACGGAGCTGAAGATGAGAGGAAATCTGAAACATTATTGATAAAGGCAGGGGGAAGTGAAGGGGGGATTCAAATATGAGGGATCCGCATAGATTGAGTTGGGTGGGGGGGGAACGAAATGGGTGCACTCGGGAACTACGAAGTGAAGGGACACAAGGTCATTAAAAACAAAGAGGGAAGTCTTTAATGTTAGGGACAGCGAAAGGAGGTTTGGCGACAGTCAAGGGTTGACCCGAGAGTTAACGGGTGAGGGGAGCTTCGGGGTGTGGAGGTTCTCGAGGCTGAATCGAGAGGGAAAAGAAAGTCAAAAAACCCACCCCGGAGGGATGACCGCGGTTCCCAACTATAGAGGGGCGAAGTATAGTCCCCGTCACATAAAGTGACAGATGGGGAAGGCAACAAACAGACGCATGTGTTGAGGTGGCAAGGTACATAAGGGGATTGACTGAAAAGTGGGGGATGAGAATACCGCGAGGAGGGTTCAGCACTCCAGTAACATTAACTGAAAGAACAGGGGTTGGGGCCAAGTGACGGGGTATCCGTTCGTTACCATGAGGCAGCCGTAGGGCAGCGCAAGTCCTTGAAGGTGGCGGGAGGGGTGTCAACCAATTTTGGGGTGAAGGGAGTCGCGGATAAGCGATGAGACCAAGGCTTCAAAAAGGCGCTGGGAGGTGGAAGGCGAAAAGAGGCTGAGAACGATTCTCCATCCGGCAGAAAGGGAATAAAAGTGGGAGTGGTCACGAAAGAAAGGGTTGTTGGGCGATCGGAAGTCTAATATCGAAAAAGGGCCCACGGGGAGTGGCTGTTGAGGGCCTAGGAGATCTAGAACGGGCCCGATGAGAAGGGAGAGGGATAACTGGTAAGGCGATTGGAACTTCCACTTTTATCAAAGAGTCCGAAGAAAAAGGTACGGGGAACATTTCGTTGGTGAGGGCAAGGAAAAGGACTGTTGCTGCTAGGAGAGGAAGGCAGGAGACGTGAAACATCAGTCAAAACCCAAAGGGACGGGTATTCAAGAGAAAAAAAATTGTATACCAAATCTGGGGAGGGAGGAAGGAGGTTGATCTTCAAACCCGTTCTGTCCGAGAGGGCACGAGAGTGGACTGAAAGCGCCGAATAGGCAACGGGGACCGTGCAGGGGGAACTCATTGGGGGACAGGGAGTGGAAAGAAATCGCGGTAGATCGCTTGAGACCGGAAAGAGAGACAAAGTCTTGAGCGATCACAAGAAAAAAAAAACTCACAAAAAGTCGCAAAAACAAAAAAAGAAAAAGGTGGAGGCACTCGTAAGAAATAATGCTTAGATATTGTTAAAACGAAATATAGTCAATACACACCAATACGATACACTAAAAAAAAAAGAGCCGCTGGGTATATAGGGATCGGCGGCATACAAATCTAGCCAAGCCAAACAGAAATACGGCAAAGAGAGGGAAGAGGAAAAATACCCAGATGCGCTCGGGGGAATGGCACAGGAGAGAAATTACAGTTCATGGTTCCACAGGGACGTTCGGGGTTCGAAAATCGTAGGCTTAAGGTGGGATTGTTCTGGAAAAGACGAACAACCCAGACGGATCCGTAAAAAAGGGGAGCGATTTCAGTTGGTGTGTAGTGGATCGAAGGGGCGGTGGAAAGGACTGACTGGTCACGGTAAAACTCATGAGAGGAAAGAGCTTCGAGCTGTAAAAACCCCATCAAACAGGAATGAAGAGGGAAGTGAAAGAAGCGGTCAACGCGCCAAGGACCTTAACGAAGAAAGAAAGGAATTGTAAAGAAAACAACGACGTAACCTCGCTCGCCACAACAAAGGATGAGGGGGAAGTGGAGGTTTTTCATGAGGGGGGCAGCCGCGTATCCGGAGGCAAGTGAAAAGGGGAAAAACCGTTCAGGGGGACACCTCGTAGATTGGAGGGGAGTCGAGACGCATTGCTATAAAGAGTTTGAAAAAAGAAGGCTAAAGCTTCCCCGAAATAGGACGAAATGGAACAAAAGGAAAGAAAAAGCGCGCCGTCGTACTTACGAGAGTATGTTTGGAAAGAGGAGCACATAGTGACTCGAACGACAACAGATTTTAATCTGCGCAACGAAAATTAGGATTGGTAACCACTCACGACGAGGGAGGGCTGCTAGGGAAGTAGGGAACCAGAAAAAAGACAACGATGAGGAAGCGGGACCACACTCAACCGGCTCATCTGGGCGACAACGAAGGGCCGGGTGTGAACGCGGGGATGCGGAAGGAATGGGCTACGCTAACATGATCCAGAAACAACAAAAAAGGCGGATGGGATCCGTAGGGGTGAAGATCGACACAGATCAAAAGCCGAAGATCTCGACGAAGAGCGCGAAAAATGGGGTAGAAGGGAGTATCCATCAATCAAGTCGCGGAAGGAGAGACGCAGGGTTTAAAGGATACGAGTGGTCCGAGAAAACAAAAAACCATGGGGAGAAAGCGCGAAAAACAGTCGGGGGAACCGTTTCGGCGAGAACAATATAGAGAACAGATCAGATCGGGGGGGAAAAAACGAAAGGGGGATTAAAGCAGAGGAAAGGGTGCAGGCAGTGGGCTGCGTGTATGAGGAAGTCGGGCTCGTTCTGGGGTCGGCAATGGGAATGACGCCTCTGCGAAAGTTCGATAAAAAGGAAAAGAATTCAAGACTAAAAAGCTGCGTCATGAAACAAGCTGTAAAAAGATATCAGGAACGGGAGTCTACGTACAAGGTGGGGGGGGGAGGAAACAGCGCGAGGACACAGGAAAGGAAAGGTATACAAAAACGGGACGGATAATATTCGGGCGCAAACACAACGAAGGGGCCGCGGATGGAAGTTAAAAAAAAAGGCAGAGGACAAGAGACGACAAAACCTTTATTTCTGAAGCACAGGGGGATAGGACAGAGTTCGATGCACGTAGAAGGGTATAGCTGGGGGACAGACGCGAAAAACCGAATTCAGCCAATGAAAGTGGGAGGGAACCATGGAAAGAGGTGGGGCGAATAACCAACAACAACAAGGTTGGCTGGAAACAACGACCGAAAAGGAAAGGGGAGGGTCAGTCGGCTACCCGGAAAAAGGTGAGGCAGGGGTGACAACAAGTTAGTTAGGGACCGGTCATGACTTCCAGAATGGGCAGGGAATGCAATGAACAAAAAAATAACAGGGCAGAGAGTCTCTGATTACAAAAAATACACACAACAGAGAGGAGAGATTCGGGTAAGGCACAATAAGGTCAACTTTGAAGGGCAGGATCAAAACGCGGTAGGATAGGTTAATGGGAGCCTATTGGGCGTGGGAGGGGTGGAGGGAAGGGAAGGGAACCGACAAACGAAAGAAAAATGGGAACCCCGGAAAAGGTTAAAAACAAAATTAACGAGAAAACCTGATTTGTGCCAAGACTTCGGACTAAAGGGAGAAGAAGGGAGGGGTGTAACGAGGGGGAAATTCACTTCAATTGAGATACAGAGGTCGGAGAATTGAGGAAAAACTTCCAAAGAACGAGATGCAGTCAAAGTTTGGGGAAAAGACCCACTTTTAAGAGTCCATCCATCACAATACTGAAGAGGGATGAGGGCGATTCAAACAAGAAATAGTGTCATCCTAGATCCTTTATCATACTTGAAAGGGCAGGAGAAAGCTCATTACGAAGGCCACTTACAACAAGACCGACAAAAGAAGTGGACAAAGGTTTTGGCCTCCAAGGAACAAATATTCTGTTAGCGTCGGGTAAAGGACCATAGTAGGAGGGAAAAACGGTGTACAAGAACTAGATGCAGTTGATGTACCAAGTGAAAGCAGAAGGCTTTCACTGGATATAAATGGTCGGATAGAAAATATGTCTTCAGTCAGGAATTGGTTCAAGAACGCTGTGGCAAACCAAGTATGGCGACCGGTGGCCAGTAGGTTTTTTGATGGATGAGAAGTTGGGGGGGTAGGGGCACATCACCGGGGGTCGACGACTTGGGCTTTGGGACCATCATAAGAAAAAGGACGTTGAACAAAAAAATGACCAGCAGCAGTTCATTTTTTCTTCATGTTTTTGACAAAGGTGGAGTAAAGAGAAGACTGATAAGGGGAGGTACAGGGGGAGAGAGGTCGCACGAAGCCTGGCACGTCCAGTATGTTCTCGGTGGAAAAAACTCGCATGAAAGTGGTAGAGTACAATCTAGAGAAAGGGGTGCCGAAGAAAGAGAGAAGTGTTGCCAGAGAAGAAACACTTCATAAAATACTGCAAAGCCGAGTAAACCGCTGCCGTACACATGAACGGGATTAGATACAGCGAGAGGCGAAAGTTTGCTGTCAGAAAGGGAACTGAGGGAGAACGTAAGGGGGGACTGAGGGAAACGCGGAAAAGGGCACTACCAAAAGAAAGCAAAACAAAAAGGAAACAAAGTGAAGATAAAAAAAAAAAAAAACGAGGAAGTGTCAAACTCGTCTATGGCATCATCTGGGAGTACGAGAAGGCCCAAGGGAGATCAGATAAATCAGTGAACATCAGTGGTGACGATGCTCTGCGAAATCGTAGAAGAGGAAGTTCGTTCGAAGAAGTGATTGTGAACTCGAGCGTTCACGAACGTGTTGAGGGGGGAAAGGGAAATAGAAAGGTCGGACTTTTTGAAGGAGAAAGGGGGAATTTCAAGCAAGTCAGAAAGACATCAGAAGTTAAGGTATGTCGAATTTCGCGACGCGCGTTCCTGAACTGGCAAAGAGGGGCTGGAGGAGGAAACACCAAAGCTGAAGAAGAGCACTTAAGAAGAACGGTGGGGGTAAAAAGACGGTCGAAACAAGGAAGGAAGGGAATAGGGTGGAAGGGAGAGGGGAATGAATCGCGGACGATAAGATTTGTGGTCCTTCTAGATGAGAACGAGTGCGGCGCGCTGGAAAGAGAAAGTAAGAAACACGGGGAGAAATATATATATTTTTTTCAAAAACAAGAGAAGAATGAGGACGATAAGAACAGAAGAAAGAATACTGTCAGGTCATATGACGAGATTTCAATTGCAACGCAAGTAGGAACTTTGCTAAAACGCAAGTAATGCTCGAAAAGCACTTAAAAACGAAGATGCGTTACTCCCTACACAACTGGTGGAAAAAGGATACAGAAAAAAGCGGGCGATTCGACAACACGGACATGGGAGTGGGGAGGAAGGGCAAAGACGAATGATAAGCTGACCTCTACGGACTCCAACGAATGGAGATGATCCAGGAGAACATGGCTTGCTTGAAACAACGCTCGGAGGGAAAACGAGTGCAGGGAAGAAAAACCGGACATCTAAGATGGAAAGAAACTAGAAAAGAGTGTTCAACTGAGTAATCGCCGGATCGAACCGCGCTTGCCTTACGAAATGTCGAACTGTCCAAATCGAAATGGGATATAGAGGGCAATTAAAAGTTGTCCCGGGGGGGGAGGGTACCCCGAGGAGAGTGCACGATTAAGCGTCACAGATCAGGAAGCAAAAAAGAAGTGGACAGCAGGTCTAGAAAACATAAGTGGTAAACGAGAGCGGGAGGAAGAAGACGTACAGTTTCACAATCCGGTGGATCGCGGAGGGAGAAAATCGCGTAGCTTGCTGGCATAGCTAACTGAGGGGAGAAAAAAATTTACTACTGGAGTTAAAGAGAAAAACCCGACAGCCCTTTTTGACTGAATACAACTGGGGCAAGTCCAAAAATGGAGAATCTGGTACGGACATCACCTTCTCCAGCAGAAAGACAAAACCAACTCTGGGAGGAATCAAGAGGAAATACATGAAGCTCGAGATGTACTAGGTCTTTGAACTCAAGATGTATGAACATGCTGCAAGCCCAAGGAGAGCACACCCCTAGACCGGAAAAAAAAAAGGAGTCATCGAAAACAGCACTTGTAGAGGGGAGAGCAGAAGGCGTAAGGAGAGATTGAATTTCGGCTGAACATCATTCAACTATATGTTGTCGTCTCCGGTGCAGCGCCCTCCATAGGGTGAGAGCAAGGACAGCCCGGAAAAGTTGAAAAGTGGGAATCCGTGAAGACGGTACTTGAAGTGACAAGAATTGGGAAAACCACGCCAGGAATAAAGCGGGGGATGTACGAGAGGAAAAACATTTTGGTAAGAAGGAAAGGCCTCGGGGAAAAGACCATTTAAGAGAAGAAGTAGTAAGGAACGAATAGTCTAAGACAGTCTCTACAGACGGCAATGACGAAGCGCAGAATCAAATTCAAGGACAAATGAGAGAGGGAAGGAAAGTCTTCAGAGGTGGATCCGCAGATCGGGATGGAAGGTGGGCACGACAGGGACAACTTAGGGAGCAGAGGGAGAGGGAAGTCACACTGGGGGGGACAAGACTGCAGGGAGGGAAGGGGGGGCGGAACGAAGGAGTGTTGGGGGGGGGGGCGAATGCAGGGAGGATTTAGGTAGCGTAGCGGGTTAGGACTTCACGGTTGAAGACGAACAATTCAAGTCACCACAAAGAGTAAACTTGAAATAAAACAACCTTAACTGTCCGAATTGCTACAAGCCAGAAAGGGAAAGGCGGGGTGAGTGAACCACGAAGAGAGCCCGCATGTGGGGGTCTTGTGCATAGGTACTCGAGGCAGGACGGGTTTGGGGGGACGAGAAAACACGCAAGGAAATGAATCAGGGGCATATCACAATGGGGTGTGAAAAGGAAGGATACTTTCTGACAGTATAGAAGGACGCAGTGAATGGAAAACGGATGGTTCAACTAAAAAGGTTTGGACCTGAGGCACATAGTCAGATGGAAAGATTGAAAAGAGCGGGCAGGAGGAAATGAGAGCCTGGGTCTAATCTGAAAAAAATAAATATGGGGGCGGGTATCGGCATCGGGGGAACTAGGGGGTGTAATCCTAAACGGTGGGGTCGATCATGAATAGGGGAAATATTTTTATGGTATAAAGAGGAGGGGCACTTTATTTGATGTTGGGGGACCGCGATCAGAATAGGCCGGGATCCAGGTAGAATCCTGTGGACGGAAGGGGTAAAAATTGACGTCAGGAGACGGAAAAAGGAGTGGGGGCAACTGGGTAGTTTTCAAAACGGTCAGAGAAAGGGGGCGCTTTAAGAGGGGAAGATGAACGAAGCGCCGGAAAAACGAAACGACAAAGAATCGAATGACGGTCCAAACGACTAGATAAAAAACCCAAAGTGTATACAAAACCCTTCTTTGGCAGTGAAGCAAATTAATTGGGGGGGGCGTAATGAAGCTTGGAGCCAAGAGGGTGCAGATATTGCTCACGAAAGGTGGGAAAAAAAGGCGTGCGAAAGCGAAAATGCGTCATTTGTGAATGATCTTTGTTACGGAAAGAGTATAGGGAATAATCGGGCAATAACAGCAAGGAGGCAAGTAGGGAGAGATCAAATTGCGTCCCAGGAGGATAACTGGATAGTGCTCGAATATGTCGGAAAGGCTGGAGAATGTGATGCCGCAGAATAGGCACGAGAGGTGAGGAAGGGAGGCAACGTAAAACAAGAAAGATCAAAAATCACAGAGGGCAATCACGTATGAGGGGAAAAGCACTGCTCCGTATAGTTGAAAACAAGCAGTTAGAGGAAGCAGGGGGGGGGATTCGGTCCCGTTGGTATTTAAGGATGTAGACAGCCCGAAAAGAGGACGTGGGTTGGAAAATATTTTTTAATGTCTAACTTCAAAGAGGAATTGTCGTTTTTCTGCAGCCAAGATCGGCGACAACGAGATAGAACCACAGAGAATTTTCATTGGGTAGGCCAGCCATACTATTGCTTTGGGAGGGGAGTAAAGAGGGAAGTACAACTCAACTGTAGAGGGGCAAGATCAATAAAAGTCGCGCTTCTATACATTCGAACAAGAGGTACTTCCTAATAAGGTGACCTGAACGTTCAACTAGGCCGCAAGCGCCGAGAAGGAAAAGACTGAAGAACAACCGAACCGCAACATCATAGATAAAAACAAAACGGGAGGAATGAAAATATAGATGGCGGGGCGTTTCTTTCATTTTGACTGTCAAAGAGAGGAAGGGACAAGTGCGGCAGAGAGACGTGCAGAACTAGAAACAGAGGGAAGGACGGGGATGAGTTTAAGAGAGACTAGAGGCTCGAAGGGGGATGACATGAAAGAAAACAACAAAAAAAAAAAACCGAATATCTGGAGACAAGCTGAATCGAGAAGACGAGAAGAGAGGGAATGGTTCCAGGTGTCGCCGTCTACGCGCATAAAGACCACGGTCGATTGGAAGCGGAGGAAGAAAAAGCTGGAACACAACACGATGGGGACATGAAGAAAAAACCGAAACGAAAGCCATCTCGCAGATTGGATGCACAAACAAAAAGGGATCTCGAGGAACAAGACATTAGGAATGAAAAGTATTGTTCGCATATGGGCTACGGATCAGGAAGAAGGAGAAAAGAAGATGGATGAAGGGGCCGAAGAAGAAAATATGCAGAAGCAGAAGATGTAGCTACTATCAAATCTCGCTAAGTTGCAAAGTGGGTCACGTCAAGACTTGAAACATCCCAGGAGGAGAGCACGCGAGGGGACCGCTACGATTTGTAGCAAACAAGATCATAAAGCGGCGTAATACCAGAGAATGGACGGCAACGTCTGGGGATTTCAGTAAAAAAATGTATAGAAGGGGGAAAAAAAAGAAAGGCAGTGCAAAAACTGACGGTATACAAGCTGGTGTCTGCTTGATATAGAGACAAGGGGAAGGACTTTGCTGGGGGAGCTATGGTGCAATGGCAGAGAGAGCGATGAAAAAAGAAGAGGTCCAGGACGCTATTCTTCAGGACGGGAGACAAGGGCCCAACTGAAGAGATAGGCGGAAACGGAAAAGGTTGGACTTAGGGACAGAAGGAGACTCTATATCCGGGGAGAGTATACAAGAACAATAGGAAAAGTTAGATGCGCAAAAGCAACCCGACAAGGGGCCTTTTTTCTCAGGCGTACGCGCAATCGAGTCGACGTCAACAAAAACAGTGATTTTCGGGGGGAAATTAAGCACTGAGACGGGAAAGGGCGAGAGGGGGGAAAACCATATGCGGGAAGGACCGCCGAAGCACGCAGGAACCCACGAGTTAAGGAGGAACCGCAGGATACCTCGGGTGGCGATAAAAGGAAAAAAAGAGTTGACAAAACGCAATACGGAACGGAATGAACGAGAGAAGTGGTGAAGAGACCTTATTCTTAAGGGGGTAACCGAAAACGGTGGAGGAAGTAGGAGAACAAGGAAAGTCAGCGGTGATCCTCACAAAAATGAGGAAGAGGACCGGTGAAAAAAAAAAGGAGGCAGAGTCTTCAGTGGATTCCAAACCTTGAAGTGGCTGGACGGAGGAATCGAAATCACGCGTCTATATGAACCGAGGATAAAAGGGTAGGGCTTGGGGAGTTGAAGGGCGCCTAGCACCCGAAGCTAGAAAGTCAAAAACCCTCACGATTTACGAAGCAATCAGGAAAAATAGCTGGAGAAAAATTCGGACCGCTAACCCATGTCATAAAGAGGGTTAACGACAGTGTGGTCAAGACGACAGTAGGAATCCGGATTAGGAGACAGAAATGGTTCACAAAACAGCAATGCAGGAGCAAAACCTAGGGGAAAGAAACTGGGAAAAAGCTCCATGCCGAAGACCTAGTGGGACGAAAAGGGTTTTGTAAAGTCCGTCTTCAAGACAGAGGAAGGATCGAAGACCTGACACGGGGCGCAATCTTACTCGGGACTTCCAACCGGGGGTGGAGAAGAAGTAGGCTAGTTGGTTCCTGACCCGAAACGAACCACGAGGAAATCTGGGGCAAAGAGGGGGGTGAACCAGTGCATGGGAAGAAACCCGTTTTACCCTCGCGTTGAACAAGGGAATGAAGATGTATCCGGAACTCTCAATCATTGGGGCGCTGGGGGGGGAAGGAACCGAAATGTTCATATCGAGTTCGAAAAATCGAAAGGAAAGTGAACCATGTGCGGTTTGGGTGATGAGAAAAGTGGGGGTGAGAAGGAGGCGCACTGGGCTTGAACGAAAAAGAAGAGGGGGGAAACACTTCAGAAGCGGGCAGTGTAATGATATGGAGGCTAATTTGGGCTGGACCATCAGATTTCTTTAGGAAGTGGGGGGACTATACGGGGAGCCGGCCAGGCGGAGGCCGGCCTAATCCATTTCTGTTTGGGTACTGTGGGAGCACCCTGGACCGGAAGGGGGAGGGGTCAAATCGAAAGAGGGTGGACCAAAATCTAAGAATAAGTCCAGCAGCTAAAAAATAATAGGGCCGACGAAAAGAGATGAAAAAGTGTGATTAAGCTCAAGAGGACGCGGGCGAAACTGTGGGTGCTCAAAACAAACCCCCCAAAACAAAAAAACATTCCACGGCGGCAGTAAAACCCTCTCGAGAGAGGAGCCTGCAACAAAAACGAAGCAGGGGCCCCCCGGGGGAAAAAGGAATGGTCAACATACGAGAGCAATATTGACAGATGATTGGAGAGGGGGGACCAGGTGTAAGGAACAGGGCGGGAAAAAGCAGAGATATGACCTATGTTTCGCGGGAGGAAAAGCGTAGAGGTTACGGGGGGAAGGGCCACAGTGGTTAACGAATCAGGTTCAAACATGCAAGGTGCTTCGTGACGAGCAAACGGGACGTGAAGGGACGCTTAGAAAAAGTATAGGTGCCTTGAATGCAATCCATCAATTCACGGTCTGGAGGGGTCGAGAAAGGGAGTTTAATACGTAGGCAAAGAAATTTGGATGGACGCGTACACAGAAATTCGGCCAATGGAAGGGAGGGGTCAGGAACCGAAGGCCCGTGGCGTGCACGTCTGCAAGTCCTGACATGTCGAAGCAGGGTCGGATGGATTGTCGTAGACAATAGAAGGGATTTAGATCCGTTTCAGTATCAAGAATG
>Ga0179593_1732432_pt1 | contig 25172 bp, 22 predicted proteins | sample CZODoug2_1_08_16_FD_185931 | JGI IMG/M metagenome (GOLD analysis project Ga0179593, IMG submission 185931) | Vadose zone soil fungal communities from Angelo Coast Range Reserve, California, USA - CZODoug2_1_08_16fungal (PacBio error correction) | ecosystem: Environmental > Terrestrial > Soil >...
CCTTGTCGAATAAGATCCGACCTTCTGTACATAGCCAAAGGAGGACCAACCTCAGCCCCACCCAAATCTCTACATCCACCTCAGCGCCCAGCTCGACGAGGAGACACACAGAACGAGAAAGCGTAAGGGACGATGTTCCGAAAGGGACGACGGAGCCCAAACTGGCCAGCTCCCCGACTGGCGAGGAAGCCGGCAGCCCTGTCGAAGTAAGGAGTCCTCCAATGCGCAGGCGGGGTGTGACATCACCTGGTAGAAGCACCAAGAGCAGGCGAGGAAGCAAGAAAGAGTCGTCTCCGCACCCAGGGAGCCTCTGGGGTGGCGCGATGCTTACACCAACACGTCAAGGGAGAAACGAAGAGCTCACTCGCGAGAATCCAGACCGCGCTGGTCGAGCGGCAGACGTATTGAGGGTTCCTGCGGCAGGAACAGGGGAAAATCCTAGACGAGGACCGTTCGGTATTCGAAGCGAGACCCGCACCGTCCAAAAAGGGTCAAGGCGCGGCGTGCAGAGCCGAGCACGAGGCTTGACTCGGCCCACTCGAGCGGTGGCGAAACCGCGGCCAGCCGTCTGGTTGCTGGAAACACTGGGATGCATGACGGACTTTTCTCTAAAGACATCCGGGGGCCACGACAAAGGCGATCCCCATCGTTCGGTTTCTGCCGGGTCCTTGGCCTCAGAACCCCTCCCATCCAGCTAATTGGCGCGAAAGCAGGACGAGGAGGGGATGCCCCATTGGTAATTGGTGCACCCGACCGGCGGACACTCTGGAGGACGGTTGGCATAAACCCGGTATCACGGGGACCAGAAAAAATTAAGAGCAGTCCCAAGGGTGCCACACGGGTGGGCGGGGTACCAAGTTCCATCTCGGACCGCGGTACCCACCAAATTAGCCTTCACAGCCAGCCACAGGGCAGCGCAGCGCAACGGCCATTTGCCGCGTCGTTGAAGAAAAAAAAGGAGAGGTATCGAACCGGGTCCACCCGTGGAAACCGGGGGGGCTAGGCACTGCGGCCTTTCGTCTGCAGGCCTGTGACCCTCTTCTAGGTCCGGACACTCTCTTCCTTTCTGGCGACGGACTCACAAAAATGAGGGGGTCCCGGCGTCGCGGTACCAGTGCCCAGGAAAAAGGGCGTGCTCGGTGGAGATGGTCATCTGCGCACCTATCACCCAGCCAACTCTCCAATAGAACGTGGGCGCTCGGAAAGAAAAAAGTCACCAGGCAGCCGGCGTCACTGGAACGAATGCCACAGGGCACACAGGTCATCTGCGACCAAAAATTACAAAGAATACGCTACCTCGGGGGTCAGTGCCGGATACCGATCGCGCCTCAGTCGCTGTGGGCCAAAAGAGGGGGCCAAAAGTACGGGACCGTTGGACCATCCTGAGTAGAGGGGGTAATGACCCGGTTCAAGAACCAACGATGGATTCGATGTCGGAGAGGGAGGGTGACGGCTTCAGCGTTGGCTGTGCCGAAAGCTCACGTCCACCCCTGAACCATGACCCGCACAGCGCACTAGAGCGTAGTCCTCTAGAACGTCATAATCTCACCGGAACTCGTAAAGGTCCATATATTAAAAAAGGGGCTTGCAGTGCTTGGGGAGGCGTAGGGCGGGGGGTTGATGTGGGATTGAAGGGGGAAATTCCTAGAGGGGGCCGCGACAAAGGAAGGAGACCGGGTCCATCGCATTTCTCTTCTACACAACAGGGGTGGCAAGGTTGGAGGTGGTAAAGACTGGGCCGCAAATCTCCAACAAGAAAAGAGAGAAGATGGTCGTCTGAGACAGGTATTCTGACCGAAACCGAAAAGAACCCCCGTGATGGACTATTCCGGAAAGCGCGGGGGCCAGGTTCAAGGGTGTCGAGGGGATCGTCCATCGTTGCGCAGGACCGAACTCTCCTCCCACCAAACCCAAGACGGACAATCCAGGGGGTAACTTCTTAATAAACGAAAAGAGTGGAGACATGTGACTGGGAGGAGGGACAACCGATCCCGTATAAGTGCCCTTTGAATTGCTCCTTTTTTCCGGGTAGCGAATTGAGACCCCTGAATGCGGAACGCTCCTCCGCCCTCCTAGCACTCTCTACATCGTGGGTGCAACAGGGGGGGGGGGGGGTGGGGGGGGGTGGTTCATCACCCGTTATCTTGATTGCTTGAAGCCAACGTACACTCTCTCGGCCATGGGGCGACCTGGCCGAGCCGGGTCGGCCACAATTCCCCGCCCGGCCTTACCGGTCGGGGGGGAGAGTGCCTAGACTAGGCGGCCGGTAAGGGCGTCATCCGTACAAAGCGCACAAGCGTTCCTGGTCGACTTCTCACACTCTGACATCAATGTGCTTTTTCGGGGGGAGAAGGGACCGGGAACGGACTTCTACACCCCTCACTATAAACAGGGCCCTGGCCATCGGCGGCAACCCATCAGGCCCTCACGTACTCCATTCAGCCCGGCGAGCACGGAAAGCGAAGTCACATCACGGCAACGCCTAAAAGGTCAGCGGGGACAACCACGTGACACGCCCAGTTGACCCAGGGAAGATATCTTCCCGCTGGTCCAGGGTCCACAACCATGGGCCTGGTAGGGGCGCTGCTGATATTGGCGGTCAGGCGTCGAAAAGCGTCGAGACCCAGGGCAGGCTGGACGGTGGGAATGTCGGCGGGAAAAATAGTAGCGAACTTGCCCCTGAGATCCGGGTCCAAACGTAGCCTGTCATTCGACGAACCCAAAAGGACTGGGGGAAAACTGCTCTAGAGCGTGTTTTTCCATCGGGGACGGATGACAGGGGGCTGACCAGACGGGGACAACTCCCGCTGAGCGCAAGGGGACAGGGGCAGCCCCCCGTCGCTTTTAAAAGATAGAAACATGGAGAGGGAGTGAGAAGGAACTGAACCTCGAGGGGGAGGACGCCGAAAGCGCAAACTACGGGGCAGAGGTCAACGCAAGCACGGGCGGAATGCTGGACTGCTGTTCGGGAGTTCTCGACGTTGTCTAGGAATAACGAAAGGCCGACTTCAGAAGATCTGGAACTTCTGCTGGACACGCGCACGCTCCCGCGCCGCCCCTCGGGGTCGATGGACATCGGCATTACCGCTGTTGGGAAAACCATGACGGGTGGAGGCCTCATCGAATGTACCAAAAAGAGGGGGAGCGGACTACTCTGATCAGAGATTCATGCCATGCTATTATTGAAAAAAACGCCGGACCGCAGAGGGGCGGCCGAATTACAACGGCTGCCCGCCGGGTTCAAGGGGAAGAAAATTTAGAGACCAGCAAAGGGCTCTGGCCAGAAGCGCCATCGCCGGGGGCCCGACTGCGATCGGTCGGGGGGGGCCAGATATCGTTCTAGGGCGCGGACCGAAGAAAGAGCTGAGGGAGTAGGACGTAGCTGGGGAGGACGTGTTCGATGGGCGTCAACTGGGGGGGAAATATTTACCTCCGAGGCCGATCAGGAGGGCCTCTTCATCTCTAGAGAAAAAGGAAGAAGATGCCTAAGGCCCTTTAGAAGCAATAAAAGACTACGGTGCGACCACCCCTTCTTCTCCAGGCCGAAAAAAAGACCATCTCGAAGAATAATCCACCCGCCGGGAGAGCGCCCCTAGCCCGCCTAATGGGCGGGGGTCAGGGAGGCGTGGCGAGGGACTGCCAAAAAAACTTTGGAGCGCCTCGAATCAGTAAGACCCTAAGGGAGGGAAGGGACATTTTCCTCAGCAGCTGGGCCGGGGGCCAGGGAGGGGATCAGGGTAGGAAAACCGGAGCAGCAAACCGGTGAAGCTCAGACCTCGATACCGTCGGCGGTCAAGGTGCGTCAAGGGCTCTATAGAAAAACTCCATCGGTGACGGTCGGAACGCCAAAACGAATTCCACCGAGGGCATGGAGCAGAAATGACGGCTTCGGAAAGGACGCAGACAGGTGGGGGCCGACGGGAGGGAAGGTGAACCCGAAAGACGACCAAGCAAGCAACTTCGTCTTGGAGGAAGACCAGGTCGGTACGACAGGCGTTGTCATCACCGGCTGCGGGTGGCCCCTCTGGTCAAACGGTCTGGCAGGACGACAAAGGGGGACGAACGCCTCGCCTGCCAGGACGAGGAAAGAGTTCGTGGCCACAGGGAGAGGCGCACGGGTCCCTCAGAAAAGGGTCCAGGCACTGGACTTTGTCAACGGCGTGACTTTATTGCCCCATAACGGGGGAGCACTAGACGTCGACCGCGGGACCGAGGTAGGGAGGGGGGAAAGGAACCCTATCAATCTGGCCGGGAGAATAAAGCATAAAAACGACAATTCCCCAAGGTGCCCACCACTGGGAGGGTTGCCATTTTAAGCGAAGTCCCGCCCTTCGACGGCCAAATCGAAGAAAACAGCAGCGGCATCTCGAACCGACAGTTAAGAGAGGGGCAAGAACGTTACCAGGGGCCAGCGGATCTTGGGAGAACGTTAGCAGGGTAAAAAGAACAAATGCGTTCCGTGCGAGGAAGCTTTGACGTATAGCGTAGGTCCGTGGGGAAGATCGGACCGCGGGCAGGAGAAAGGTAAGGAACGACCAGACTTCAGGTTGGGAAAGGCCGTAAAAAGGGTGAGACCGAGAGTGAAAATTTCGCTGGGGGTCGAAAAAATCGGGCCATCCCCGCACCTCGGAGTCCGTCGCCCGGCGGAGGGAGAAAAGTCACGCGGGGGAAGTAATCCCAAAACGGAATCCCTGTCAGACGCTCTCCCACTCGGCCAAAGCCAGACCTCTTTCATACAGAAAATTCGGACAGTGATGCCGCTGCGAAAGAACGAGGATCGACAAATTTCGAAGAAGGGGGGGATTGGACGGGAAACCATCAAGGAGAGGCGGGTGCTGGGAAAACAAGCAGTAACAGGGAACAAGCTTTGGGAGGGTCTTCTAGAGGAGATCGATTCCTCTGGGAGGTGGCCATCTTCAATCGAAAAAAAACGGCGCCTTCACCGGCGCCGGGAGAGGTAGTATACCAGTCGATCAGGTACTTTTCAGTCTCCAAACGGAAGGAACCATATAACAGCATGTTGACCAATTTGGGGAGCGGGAGGCGCAGGGAGGGGGGTTCGTTATTGTGTGGATGTTAACATGCCGACAAAGATGGCCGCGGACCGGATTCTACCACCTTGAGGGGGGACAACGCTTGGGGAGATCAGCCCCAGGGGGGGGGCGGAGTGTGAAGGGCGTGGACCATCGTCCTCTAACTATCCAATATCTCCCAAAAAAACGGATTAGGGGAAAAAGATGGGGGCGGCCTAGTAAGAAAGAACCTGCACCTGGTGGACTGATCAAAACGCGGTCAGGGGTCTAATCGGGGGGCTTTAGGGAGAGGCCGGTGGAAGAACAATAACCATCCCAAACTGAAACAAACCCTCCCGCAAGAAAAACCTTGAAAGAAACTTAGGGGGACCTTGAGTTTCGCGCAGGAAAGAAATATCTGATGGAAGCTGCTAAACACGTAGACTGGCGGGTGGGAGGGGGCCGTGAAGCGCCCGTGCCAACCCCCAAGGAAGGAATTCTCCCGATAATCGCGACCAACTCGTGGGAAGACGTTTCATCACCCCGTTAAGACCAGGAGCGAAAACTCAGCTCGGCCAAGGGGCGACCTTTCAAAGCAGAGCAAGCAACAGGACTCGCCGTCACCTAGGTAAGTCCGTCGTGGCATGACACCGGAAGGGCGTACATCCAACCTCGTCAAACAGGTTTCCTGGACTCGACTGTCGCTTCTCGAGTCGAGACGGGACTACAGATGTGAGGGCGGCGGATCTGGGCGCCGCCATTCGAACAGAGGGAAAAGCAACCTGGTCGTCAAAGGTGTTCACCTGGACAGGCGGCTGGGAGAAGCGAACTAGGCTAACCTTTCAAACCTGCGCCCGGCGAAAGGACCAAGCCAAGAAAGGACTTCACAACGGCCAGCCCTTAGGGACTTCGTGGTACCGTCGGTCACCAAAGGAAAAAGCCGTTTAAAGAGGGAAGAAAAGCACCGCTTTCCCATCGAAACTGGAAATTGGGTGTCGTGACACTAGTTCAGGCGCTCAAAAAGGTCGCGGCTGAGAACTGCGGTGCGTCAGAGATGAAATTGAACGACACAATTTTCGGGCACACTGAAATTGCGAGGGAGGGGTGGACACGGCCCATAGGGGGAAGACAAAAAAGTCCCTAACAAGTTCCCGGGTCCCGAGAAGGAGAGTTGACAAAAGGGGGGAGGGGGGAAGAAAGAGGGGAGCCGGTTCCGCGCGCTGAAGAGGGTGGTGAAAAACGGGACTTGTTATAGTCACATCCGGACCCGGGCGCCGAAAGGACCGAAAGGGCTCGCCGGGTATAGTCTTCCCCCGGAGGACTTGGAGGGGAGTGAAGATAAAGGTCTTGCTCAGTCACTAAACCGATGGGGCTGGGAAACGCGAAAAACACGCGACTGGCGGACAACGCCTCTGCCCCGCGGCTAGTCACGCACAACAAGTGGTAGGTGCGGGTCGAAAAGAGTCTGGTACGTTCCATAGGAGCTGACCTGATTCTTCAGGCGCAGGCCGGCCGTCTGGCGGCGCGGCCGCGCATCGTGTATGGACATCGTCCGACCGAAAGGCAAGCCCACGAGGGACGGGTGGAGCCACTCATCTCGATAGAAACCTGGCAAGAGGAGCATCGGTTTTCTTATACAAAGCTGAGCACAAAACTATGGGAGAAAAGTGGTCTCTATCCAGTTTATGAAAACCCGCAAAGAGAAAACAGCTGGAATCATGACACCGGCTTCCCTGACGGGGGAAAAAGAGAAGAGGGGAAGTGGGGAGAAGCTGTTTCCATCCCCTTTGACAGGCCAAGCTCAGGCGGCCATCAACAAAAGAAGTTCCCGATAATCTGTGCTGGCGCTAGAGGACGGACCTGGGCGCGGGAGGTGAGGCCAAGATTTTCTACTAAAGGTGGGAGAGGAGTCTGCGGGGGAAAGGTAAGGTCGCCGATCCTGCTTGGAGAACAGGCCTTCGAATCACAACACTGATAGGTAAAAGAGGAGGAGTCCTCAGATCGGCGACCGACTGGTACAATACAGAAAAACGCACCTAAAAGTCTTCGCAAAGATCGGAATCAAGAAAAAAAACACTCGGAAAAGCAGCAAATAGCCCTATATCTTCGAAAGGGGCCGGGGATGTTCCGCAGACGGCTGCGGCGGGGCCAGGGACGCGTTGCGTCCAGCTCCGCCGAGAAGGAGAGAGGCAAATGGGTTCATGATTCCGAAGCTTTGGCCAGGGGATGAAACATCACCTGTTCAGAGAAACAAGACAGGCCAGGGCAAGTAAAGGGACTCCGCTCAACCTGATCGGAAATTCAAAAGAGCGCGATGAACCTCCACAAGTCAAAAGGGGAAGGGAAAGACGCAACAGAGGGGGGGGGGGACTAATGTCCGATGTAAAAAAAAAAAAAGGCAAAATTGTGAATCAGAAAAAAAAAAAAAAAAAGGGGGAAAAAAAAAGACGGCAAATTCGGCCGAAGAAAAAAAAGGATCCCTCGACGTCAAAGTTCGTAGGAGTCTGCCCAGGAGACACCCGCACGGACCAAAAAGACGGAGGCGTGACCAAAAGTCACCGGTCTTTGAAAGCCTGGGAGACAGCGATCGGTGTTAGCCCGTTCGCGTCCATCCCATCTTCAAAAAAATCAGGAGGTCACGACGGTCGGAATGGAAGAAGAAAAGCCGTGCACGCAGAGAGGACCGGAAAGCCTCGGTCTTTTTTCCCGGTCGCGGCGCAGCCGGGTAGGGGCCCGGAAAAAAGCTGGAACCGGCTTGACGCGAAAAGAGCGGTATGCCAGGCACTGTAAAAGGGCCACAGGAAGGTAGAAAGCTGACCGTACTGTGAAGGGTTGGTCTAACCTGAACGGGAGCGACGAATATCAAACAACATCCACAAAGTGTTGCTGGAACTTTAAAAAAGGAAGGCCACTTCTACCCGGGCGAAAAAAGCAACTTCATGCAACCGGCCAGAAGACGAGCGGGGGAAAAACATCAAATGACCGTGCGCAAGCAGGGAAGAGAGCCATCGGTCAAAGGTCCCCGGTTTTCCGAAAAGCTTCTTTCCCGGGGGGGTTTTTACAAGTCAACCTCTTAAGTTCAGTGGCAAAGCAGTCTCAGGGGCATTTCTGGAAAATTGCCCGGAGACTCAACCAGGAGGGGGCAGGACCGGGCCGGTCCCCAAGAGTTAGGGGGGGAGGATGTTACTGGTCTCTTTTGGGAACGGCTCAGAAATTGCAGGCAACCCAGAAAAAAAAAAACACTCTGAAAGGGGTCCGTCGCGAAGCATCAGGAAAGAGAAAGGGTGAACCGGCAATAAGGTGTCCTGGAAATGACCCGCAAAAACCGGGCAGCCACCGAAATCTCGCGCAGCCATCAAAGAGAGAGGGGAAAGCTTCTCTAGGGCGCAGGTGAATGACGGCTACGCCTCCAAGCCATCGTCCCTGGCCGATCAGTTTCTCTGTGGGAAATACACGAGGGTTTCCTGACAGGGGGGTCACTCCGTCAACGGATTCTATGTCTTCAAGGGGGATTCGTTGGGAAGAGTCGTGCTTTTGCTGGGGCCAGACGCTTCACCAAGCGTAAAAAAGAAAACCCATCCGTTAGGAGGGGGTAGTACTACATTCGATGGGGAAAAATATGAGGGAAAAGATTCCTCATTTTACACAAGGGGAGTTTACGGGCGTTGGGGAATGGAGGGGGGGGGGGCGGTATTGGGATGTTCAAAGGCCATGGAAAGAAAAGGGCGCGAACAAGTATTGGCCAGAATTAGGCATCAGGACCAGGGGTTCGGCTTGCGGGTCTTTTGTAAAAACGAAAGCCATCTCGGAAAGCAACAACAAAAGGGGAATGAAAGGAAGGAAGGAAAAGGTGTAACTGGATATTAATGCTTTCCTCAAAGACCACGAGCCCCTGGGGATGATCGAGCAAGGCCAGGGCAATTTTTTCTAGAGGCGCGGGACGGATGTGGAATCGACGACTAAAAAAGAACGTCCCCCACCCCCGAAAGACCCACGAAAGACCGCAAGACCCCTTTGGTCATCGTAATATGGGACCTGAAGAGTCCGGGAGAGGAAAAAGAAAAAGAGTGGGATCGTGGACTACGGGGACCGATAAAGGGAGGTTCAGTCGCATGGTTTCAGAAAGGCTTCGTACCAAACGACCACTAGGAATCCGAAAGAAAATCCATCGCCGACTCTGTGGGGGAGGGGGGGGCCCAGTGTCAGCAAAAGGGACTCGGGAAGGGGGGGTTGACCCGAAAACGCAGAGAGGCCAGAACCTGGGGTCAATCGAAGGGGTGAGAAGCTCGATCGAAAACCCGGAAATAGTTCTCGTATGGAGGGGTGTTCGAAACCTGCATGTCTGAAAGTCGTGGGGGGGGGGGCCAGTACCAAAAAAACAGACCGTTCATTTGGAAGAAACTTCGGCGAAGAGAATCTCTCCTTCCATTCGATTTTGATTTGGGTGAGAAATGGGTGTGAAGATAGAAAGGGGGAGAGGGAAGGTGGGAGGGATGGTTTTCATTCGGGAGTCGGGACCTTCTAACCAAAATCTAGAGCAAATGTTTTTCCCTTCCGTCTAAGGCAAAAAATGTAGGTCTTCCGGGGGAGGGCAAGGGAATCAGAGCCAAGGTCCCTATGGGCCAAAGAGTGAAAAGACCTTCCGAATCCAAAAAGGGGAGGGTCAAGCTTAGAAACAGCCGGGAAAAAAAAAGGCCGTGTGGACCCTCTGGGAAGAGATCCCTCTGGAACTATGGTAAGACACAGAAGAGTCCCTAATCCTGTAGATTCTCTTCGTCTTGGTAGGAAGTAGGTTAGACTTCTAGGGAGGGGATAAGAGGAAATTTAACACGACACCATTTGCGCACCGGAATTGGGCTCTAACTATACCCGAGGATTTTAAAAGGAGAACCAAAAACGGAAGGAACCTCGCTGTCCTCTTGATACGGAAAAAAAAAATTGGGGGTCAGCCATCCTCATCAAAACTGTTTAGAATTCAAGGGGTAGGGGCCAGCCGGAAACCCAAAGGGGAGGCGCAAAGGGGCGAACCTTGAAAAAACATGGTCTCTCCTTTCATGAGGCGGACACCGTCTTTCTGCACTCCAAAATGAGGAGGTCAAGGAGGAAGACGGGATGAAAAAGAGAAACGCTCGGGAGGGCAGGCCTCTTTCTGAAGTGCACCAAGAGGACGGCTTTTTTTCGTGCGGGAAAGGAAGAAAGCGAATAACGGAAAGGCAAGGCAGATCAGCTTCGGTCACCTACTGATAAGGGGAAGGACCAATTCGCCGCCAGGCCTGCATCGTTGGCAGACAGTTGAGCCGATAGTAAAAAGAAGCCACGGGGGGGGAGTAAGCAAAGGATAGACGAACCGGGAAAAAAAAAATCAGGGGAAGAAGGGGGGGACGAACTAGGAGCTGAGAAGGAACAGGCGCGAGAAAAAGGCTCGGCCATTAGGCAGGCCGGAATCTCGGTTTTGCCCGCGGAGTAATCTAGAAACCGAGAAAGAACGGGGTACCTCGCCGAAACATTCAGTGCCAGATTGCCATCTCCTCCTCGAAGTCGACGGGGGGAGAAATAAAGGGTCGCCCGATATCTTTGAAGTTATGCCGGTGGCTTCAAGTCAGTATCGGCGCGGAGTTTTCGAGAGAAAGTGGGGATATTGATCAGGGACACTTTCCTTTCTTATTTGGACAGCAGATCTGCGGAGGCATCTGGGAGAAAACAGGAGGAGGAGGAAAGAGAGGCCGAAGGAATTAGCGACAAGGGGACTCACCGTAGAAGTACGCAACATCGCCCCTTAGGAAAGAAGAACACAACTCTCCGCCTAATCCCCAAGGAAGCGATAGCCCGATAGACGGCTAAGCAGCGACGAGGGGACCTACGGCTTGCGTCGGTGAGTGGCCAAAAAAAAATCAAAAGAGCAGGAGCGATTACCTGCGTTTTTCGGCAAAAGAAGAAGGGGGGGAGGATTCAGAAACTGGGTCCAGCCTGGGCGGGAGGCGGTGAAGAAACACGGTAGTATCAAGCTCTCCAAACGGTTAAGAGATCCAACGGATGCGTCAAGGCTTGCTGTCCCGGATTCTCAGAGAGGAAATCAACAGACATCGTCAGAGGAACACCGAACATCGGCGAAGGGCCAATCCAACGCGCATAGACGGTCTGGTGGTGCGTGGCCCTCTTTCCAAGAAGGACGCGGAAGCGGCCGGTAGACCACCGATCGGCCCTCCCCAAACACAGCAAAGAGGAAGAGAGCCCGAGCTAAGGAGTCCTCCCAAACGAACTGTGGAGGAGAAGAGGAGCCCCTCGTTCTTGTAGGAGGCAAAGGTCGAAAAGGAGGAAAACCGGGGCCGCCTCGACCTTAACGCGAAAGTTCAAGAAGCGGGCGCAGCCAGGGCCTTAGGGCAAAAACCCGAGAAAAGTGGTAACAAAGTTGAAGCTCGGTAACCGGAGCAAGCGGGGGGGGATGCCCCCATACTTGGGGGGGGGGGGAACTCGATAGCGGCTTGAACTTATTAAGGGTTGAGAATTACATGTCTCTTTTCCGGGTAAGCGAAGCAGAGTCGGGACCCCCAGTTCCCAGCCACTTGGAAGGGGTCAGTCACGCAGACCTTCGAAACCGTCAAAAAAAAAACATCGAAAGAGGAAGGAAATCCAAAGGGTCATCTCCGGGGAATGTGGACAAAAGACGTACCGAGGGTCCATTGATCCAGCGACACACTCCGTGGTCCCCGGAGTGGGCGGGGGGTGGGGGGTGGTGCCCCAAAAAATAAGGGAAGTGCGGGGTTACGTCCTCGTCGAGGGCCTTGTAAAGCTCCGGGAAGAATGGGTACGTGACAAGGTCTACTTCAAGACCTCTTGAAACCGGGTGAGGACAGGGGAACTTTTACGAACGCTATGAGGGGTCGAGGGGGGGGGAGAAAGGAAGAAGACTCTGCCTGCAACCTCCACCAGTCGGAATAGTCATAGAAAACTCAGGGGAGAAGGCGACCATGCAATGACGAAAATCCCAAAGAACCGGAAGCCCCGGGAAGATCGCTCAGCAAGAAAGAATCAGAGACCTCTTTCATAACGCCGCGCGAGTGGCGCTAAGGGGGCGCTGGGCCAGGTCGACCAAGTGGGAGGAAAAAGCAAGGAACGCGGGTCTTAACACTGGGGAAAAGAACGGACCCGGGAAAGAGGCTGATATGGCGGGCTTCCCAAGGGGGGGAAAAAAGCTAACCCCACCTCCCCCGGACCACCTGCGCCTTGCAACAAGAAAGATCCGTGCGGCGGGGTATTGAAAAATTAGTTATGGCCTGCGGCCGATGGGATATAGTGAACCCAATGGTCGAAGGGCGGACGCAGCAGGCGCATGGGGAAGTCGAAGCATGAGAGGAATCGAAAAACACGATTCTACGGGACCAGCAATAAATTCGTCTGACAGCACCCAGGCTTCGGGTCGGGAAGGGACCATCAGGAAAGACGGGGAGAGGCGAAGAACAAAAACGGAGGGGGAGGATAGTTAGGTGGAGGCTCTGGGAGGCCGGAGAAGTGAAACCGCGCACCTCCCCCTCCTGGTGCACCCGGGGTGCTGAGACCGACCCAGAAGGGGTGTCTAATCGTGGCTCGGCATAAAAGGCATTTCAGAAGTAACATCCCCAGCACCTAACCACAATGAAAACTCCTGCCATCAAGGCAGCCAACTGGAGGAAGAGGCTGAAGAAGCGGAAAACCAAGCCACGAACGACGGACGGAAACCGCCCAGGGAGAGGCCGGTGAAGGAGAAGGTGGTGCCGGGGGATTGCCAGGTAACAACTCCCCGAGGACGAAAACCCTTACACTCCTCGCCGCGGATCGGGCCCGGGCTTGCCCCGTCAAACATAGGCTGGGAAAGGACAACGCGAACCTAAGGGACGGAGGAAAAGCACGGAATTCGGAAGCGGAAGCAAAGGGCAGTAACGCCCCGTCGAGGAGAGTCGGGAGTGGCTTCTTCTAAGCCATAGGAAAGGCGTTAGACATCCAGGACACCGCGTTCACCGCGTGCCTGGTCGGACCGGAGAGGAAGGAGAGAGAGCTCGGGCGGACTAGTCCGAGACGGGACGTTGCAGGCGAGCCCTAAGGAGCACACTCACTCCCTCTGGCGACATAAAATGGGGGAAAAACGGCCGGGACCACCTCCATAAAATGGCTTAAAGTCTCCAAGTGACACGGGAAAAAAAGAACTAAAAAAGGGCAAAATCTAATTTCCTAACAGCCTGCCGCGCCCCGATATTTGTCAATCGACAAACCTGGGAAACAAGGTACCCTCGAAAAGCTGAAAGCGGTACGGGATTGTGACAATCGCCGCGGCGGTCTCGAGGGGGGAAGGGAAGGGGGAAGGGATTCTCTTGCTGGGACAACAGCGAATGCAGACTGCCCGCACAAGTGGCTGGGCACCCGACTTTAAAAGCTGAAAGAGGAAAAGGCCGCGGGATCCGGGGATGGACTGAAAAAAAATAAGCCGTTCCTCCTACGGCGAGGTGACCCTTACATAACCTCGGCCTCCGGTTCCTCCTGGAAGTGGGAAGACTGCAGGCTTAATGGTAAGGGGGAAATAAGAACCCCGGCTGCTAGGGCGACCTGACAACGCCCGCGAACAAAAAGATGCATGGAAAGAGGCCCTTGCGTTTCACACAAGTCTTCGATGCAAAAGGCAAAAACCCTCTTGGGTCTGGACGCAGGAGGATAAAGGAAGAGAGCGGAGGGGAAGGCTGCACGCGAACTCTGTGGCAGCAAAGGCCGGTGTGTCGGTGTCTCAGAAAAACCGCAAAAAAGACGTCGAGCAGCTAAGGGGAATTCTGTGGCGGACACGCGGAAGGAAAATTCTAGGAGGAAGGAAAGAAGAAGCCGGGGGGAGATTGACATCTTCCGGGAGCCCGATGTTGCTGAGGGGACCACAACCACACGTCCGCTCGCGCTAACAGGGGCAAAAAAAACGCATCCCAGGGGGGCTGACTAACTAGGGAGGTCGAAAAAGGCCGGTAACTTCTCCGGGGGCTCACCAAGGTGAGGAAAGAAGGATCGCCCGAAAATGGTATCATTTAAATGAAAGACCTGCTAAAGCCAGTCAGCACTCAGACGGAATGAGAGATCTGGCCATCAACCGGAAGAAGGAAGAAAGACGTCTCCCTTAAAGGGAACATGGCTGGCGAATAAGTGGCTTCTGCTCTAGCACGTAGTAGAGGGCGTCTGCACTGGAGGGGATCTGTACAGCCGGTAAGAAAGGGGAAGGACAAAAAGAGAGACAAAACCAGAGCTTATTAAATAGGGCCGAATGAAGAAAGAGAAGGAAGACACGTGCAGAACTCACCTCTCCCTCTTAGCCCAAAAAAAATGAAGACGCAAGAAACCCGTCCGATCGCCCTAAAGATAGAGGAGTCGAAGACTTCTGGAGTAAGGAGTGGAAGAGGGTGGCTGGAAAAACCTCTACCGCAGGAAAAGGGAACCCGGCTCTTACGTGAGAAGCATAAAGAGGAATGCGGTCTTAAGGGGGCAGCCCCATCACCTGGTAAAAAAGATCAAGAAGGGAGGAAACGGTTAAGCTCATCTCATCAAGGGCGTCTCCGGACACAAGGCGACTCGTTCAATGGCGTCCTATCGGATTCTTACCCGGGAGAGTGGCCGAGGCCCGCCCCGCAATCTTGAAGGGGACAGAAAGACCGTTGCTGTCAGGAGGCATAGAATAACGAAGCGACGCCGCAGTTGCCAGAGCGTAGAGACTTCGCCAGTCAAAACAGAGAGAGACAAAGAACCTACCACACCCGAAAGTTAGTCGGGGAAAAAAAGGACGAGGCGTGACATCGACAACGCGAGGTGCAAAACCTGGAACAGAAAATAGGGTTCGGGCAGGACAAGTAGACCTTCAGTACAAAGGAACGGGACCGCCAGACATCCGAGAGCTGCCGGAAGCGGGGGGGGGTACAGGTAGCGGGAGCCAGGGTAATTATGGAAGACTCCAGGAAGCTGGAACAAAGCTTGAAGGCTGCGACCGAATGGGATTTCCCAGTACGTGAACGGGCCGGAGACAGCGGACATGGGGGACTGGTTGTTTCAGAATGACCCAAATCACTGGAGTGGGGCACACTAGACAGCAATCCCCCAAAAAGCAAAGGAGGGGGCCAGGAAAGCGAGTCGAGCCGGAGACGAGACTCAGCCAGCAGACCGCAGACTAAGATACCGCTAAACATGTGACCCCATCCCGTACCAAAAACAAAAAGGCTGTTCCCGTGGTAAAGATCTCGGGAGTCAAACTGGGAAAAGGTGGTGCCTACGAACATACGTCTGACCGGGAAGGGAGAGTCCCTTTCGGCATGCGGAAGCGTACTTTACCGGGTCGAGCCGACTCAAAGGGGGGAGCCGAGGGGAAAGGGGAACCTTTGACGACCGATGAGTGAGAGGATCGGTGTTGTATCCGTCATAAAAGCGCGAAGGACTACAAAAAGCACTCTCGGAATATCACGCAGAGGGAGGAGAGAATGGGGAGAAAGGAAAGCGTTGACTCTTGGAGATGATGAAGAAACTGCCACAAGGTCGCAGGACTCGCACCACTCACCAAAACCAATCAAAGGGGTTTTCAGCGAACGTGTGGAAAAAAAGGGATAAATCGGGCGGAAGGAAGCAGCGATGGCCAGGTCGCCAGGCGGAGGAGGGAGAAATTGGAAAAAATAAAGCGGGTTCTGCCTGGGAAAAGAAAAAAAAAAATGGATCGAGAGGCGAGGAGGCGGGAGAAGGGGGGCGTATTTCCATTCCCTGCCACCTCCCCAACCTTGCAGGGAAAGACAGGGCTTCCCGGCGCGGTAGTCCGAGAAAAACATTAGAGAGACGGGCTTAAGAAACGCTTCATGGACCCAGAGAAGGGATTAAAGGGGTCTGGAAGTGGGTCTCAGGGCGGGGGTGGTCGGGAGGGTTCCTTTTCGGAAAAGTCAAAGATCGTAGGGGCCAGCGACAACGAAAAAGGAAACTAAGCGCGGTTTCTTTCTCCTCGATCAGCCCAAGGGAAGGCGTGAGTCGGTCCATCATGTAGACGTCAAAAAAACAAAAAAAAAAGGAGGCAGGGAAAGAGAGAGAGGGGTCGGGAGGGGAAGTTCGGAAGGACCTACCACTAAGCACAATTGCTGATCGGAGAAAAAGCTCATGGGGGCGAATCGGTTGGCGGCAGAAAGGGAAAAGCCAAAGAAGCAACCCCACAACCCGAAGTTACAGCGGGGGAAAGAAGCAAAATGTTTAACCTTCGGAATAGGGACCGAAAGTCGTCCGAACAGGATCTACGATCGTAAGAACAGGAGACTGAAGGGAACCGGGGGTGTCCATGGGGGGAAGGAAAAGCAGACAACGCCCCCTATTGTCAAGAACCATCAAAAGCTCGACCCGAGAGGAAAAAACGGTACCCAGGTTCATCAGAAAAAGTTACGGGGGAGAGTTAACTCCTCATAGATTATGGGCTCCTGGCCAAGTTATGCAGGGAAAGTGACAACCCCTGCGCTGATAGAGGATCAGAGTCGAGGGCTAAAGGTCTGGCATTTTCCAGGACACCGCGAGCGCGGGCTCGTCGAGGCTAGAGACGCGCGACGGAAGATTCGAGGGTAAGTTTAGGGAAGCCGCCTCTTAAGACGAAACAACCGAAATAGTTCTCATGGGGGAGAGGGCGCTCTAGGCCAAAGAAAAAAAGAATGGGATAGATACCCGTAGAATGCTCCGGCGAGATGGGCGAACGAGCGCAAAATTCAAACTCAAAGGAGAGACGGTGGGAACACGGACGGGCACCACATGTAGGAATGGAACCCTCTGTCGAAGATGACCTGGGCAAGTAATTATTTTTCAAAGGAAAGGCAGACGTGGTCGTCGCTGCTGAGGGAGGGGGAGAAAAGTTGCGGGCTGGGAAACCGACTACGTACGCGCTGCTTGACAACAAAGCCGGGCAACATGGGTCTGTACTTGCTCTAAGCGCGAACAGGACGCTACGGGTCATGTCGAAAAACAAGGGCCTCCCTCACGGCAACGCGGTCGACCGAGGGGCCGTAAAAAAAGGGGCATGAGATCGGAAAAGGCGAGAGCAAAGATGTGGGTGGGGAGAGGCTGAAATAGAAATGCCATACCAAAGAAACTGGACTGCCCTCTGGAGACGAAAAAAGAGAAAGCCCCCTGCTTAGGGTCCTCAGGTCAGGAATAAAAGGGGGGCGGTGACTAACATGCACCCCGATGGGGACACGACTTGCAAAAACGCAACGCTCAGCTTGGCGACGAGGGGGGCAAAAAAAGCGGGTAAAGCCGGTAAGGCGGACGCGTGTGGGGGACGTGGGAGGGGAAGGAACTTTCCGACGAGAGCAGAGAGAAAGCGAGCCACGACATATTCGCCGCGCAACCGCCAAAATAAGGGATGGCCAAAGTCCGGGAAGAGGTAGAGGAATCAAACGATGACTTTTAACAGAGCGCATAGACGCCCTTGGAAAAAGCGTCAAGAGACTACAACGGATCTGCTCTCACCGCTGCTGAAAAAGGAACTAAAAGAAAGGGTAGGCTCACCCAAAAAAAGGGAAGCAGAAACTTAAGACCGCTCCCGGCTGCACGAGACGGTTCAACCAAGGCTTTTCACAGAAGCGCTGGGCCAGCTCCGAACCACGCCGGAAAAAAAAAACAATAATAGCCGGAGAGAGTTCAGGGAAAGAATGCCTGTTGGCTTCAGGAGAAGGGGAGTAAAGCTTGGAGAAAGGAAAGTGGGCGAGGGGTCCTGCGGTATGATCAAAAACGGACGATTCCAAAAGGCTTCGGCATCTCTCTACAACACCGGAGGAAAAGAAGTCCAGAAGTCAAACCCGGATGGGAGGTCACAAGGGAAACCACGAAGGCAGCGGCGGCCTCAAGACCCACGCCAGAAAAAAAAAAATCAAAAATAACCCTATATCTGCGTAAAGATGGGAAAGAAAAAAAAAGTGGAGGAGGGGCGAAAACGCCACGGTGCGGGAAAGCCTAAAAGGGAAAAGGGAAAAAGGTAGCTTCAACGGGAGAAAGAACCTAAAACGGCCGAAGCGGTGGCGCCCATCGTAAAAAAAAGATAACCGTTGAAAGGAGAACGAGGCTTCTCCGCTCACCCGGATGCTTGACTTAGGATGGGGGGACTTCATTCTCTATGCGGGAGCGCCAAAAGGAACTTGGCAGCTGCCACGACTAAATCCATAAAACGGAAAAAAATAGAGACCTAGAACGGAGGTGAAGGGGGAAGCATTGCCTCAGCAGTGCATCTGAGGGAGGAATTCTGGATCTCCCCGACGTAACACAAACACGAAAAAAGAGGGACCAGAGCCTCGCCGCGTTGAGAAAAAAAAGCTGCCAAAAAGACGCATGGGTCTCGGTCAGCCCGTGATTCCAAAAGAGGGGGAGTTCAAGACTGTCTTCATACAAACGGGGGGGGGGGGCCGCGCCTCATAATGACCCTTCTATCAGCGGGAAAAAAAGTCCGGGAAAAGAAATGTTCCCGATGGGGACTCGAAGAGTCCAGAAAATGGAAACAACGTGAAAATCGAACCGTCGGGCCGGCGTGAGAAAAAAAAAAGGACTGGAAAAAGAAGAAGCTTACCGTATGTGAGGAGGGGGGAAAAATTACCATATCAGCTGGAGTCCGATATAGCATAAACCCCAGTTTCAAACCCTTGGAAAAGGGAACAGGAGAGAGGAAGTCGAATTCTACGCCGAGGAAAAAAAAAATAGGGCAGACTCCGGCGCCGGACGACAGGACATGGAAAATGTGGGACCCATCAGGAGGAAGCGATCGCGCAAAGCGGGTCCAGGCGTGGAAAAACGCGAAGAAAATAGCGGCCGGATTAGGAAGCTGGAGAAGAGGAGATTGCTTGGCCACTCAAAATCCGGAAGGGTAAGCCGTCCGACGAACAGCTGAAGAGTTGTGAAAACGCCTAGAAAAACACAAGAAAGCCGGGAGAGACTCGAGAGGTGTTGTAGACGGTCAGTAGAGAGCACCCGCCAAACACAAAAAATATCGCTGCTTCGGAAACGAAAAGGCAACAGTCACCGGTTGCCATCACTGTAAAAAAAAAAAGAACAAAGGAAGAGAGGGGAGCATCCACGAGGACCACGGAAAGGAAGACAGCGCAGGAGGACGAAGGGAGAAGCAAGCAAGGGCAAGGGAAAGGCCCAGGCCAAGCTGAGGTAAAAGGGGGCAAGACAGGGTGGAAACCTGGGTCACGACCGACCGAGGGGTCGCTAGGCGCGGGGGGGGCGGAGTCCTGGGCGTGTGAAGCAGCGGCCACCTACACCCGGAACCACCGACCTGCAAAAAGAAAAGAGTTAAATTAGGAAGGAGAGACGTCGATCAGTGGGTAAGGGAGGCAAGGGGAAATAGAAAAGGTACCCTGATTCCTCAGTGGAACCCCAGGATTACTGCACAGAGCAGGGCTGGGGGGGCGGGGGCAAAAAGGAAGTCCTACTCGGGGGCAAGGGAAACCGATTCGAAACGACAAACAGCGCTTGAAGGCGGCCAAGAGAAGAAAACCAAGGGGTGGGGCGCTTCGGGTTGTGAGGAGGGGGACATCAATAAGATGAAACGGGGAACCATGTGCACTCAAAAAAAGGAAAGATAGATATGTCTGGAGTCTATGAAAAGAGGGAAAAAAGAAAAGAGCCAGAATGGTTTATGATCGGCGGGGGGAAGAGTGAAGGGTCAAGTGGTCGAACGGGTGGTCGCGGCCATCAGGACGGTCTGAACCCGAGCAAAAAACCCGCCCCCACAACCGAAAGGGAAAACCTAAAAGTGGGAACCTGCTGGAAAGTTACCTAATATGTGGAAAGGGCCCATGGGAGAGACTGGATCGAGGACTACCGAAGCAAACTATCTTCAAAGGTTGGCGCATGTGTTAAAGTGGGGGAGGAAAAGCTGTCAAAAGCCAAGCCAAGAAAAAAAACACTTCGAAAAGCCGAAGAAGACGAAATGGTACCCGGCTTTAACCGTTCAGAGACCAGACTAGGGGAGGGGAAAGCCAAAAGGGGAGGAACCACATGCTCTGCCCGTCGGAGAAAGAAGAAGCGACTGAAGGCATCACCTGAAAAAGCAAAAAGGGCCTGACCAAAAGCGGGAGTAAAAAGGAGAGGAGAGCGAGCTTCTCGAGCCCGTGGAAGGAGGTCAAGGGAAAAGAGGAAAACCTAAGGCCTGGTAGGGGAAAGAGAGGCTGCGAAGGTTATAGAAAAATAGGGGCGGGTCGGGGGGGGGGTAGAAACGAAAAAAAAACCCCGTATCAGCGCACTAAAAAGGAAGGTAAATGGTGGCAAAGGACGCTACGTCCGGGAAAAACCTCAGAAGAAAATCGAAGAACGTAAAAATGCAAGGCGAAAAAGGAAAGGAAAATAAATCGGAACGAAAACGTCTCCTCCAAAAACCTTCTGTGGAAGGGATAAAATAAAAAAGGAATTAAAAGGGCGCCGAGATCGTCCCGCGCAAAAAAGGGTGAAAAGAAAACAATAAAATCTTCCATTTCAGGCTAGCTGGCGAAGGGGGGAAGGGTGCTGCTAACTATCGAGGCTCGTACTAAGGACTGAAAAAACAAGTGAACTTTGGATGCTCGGGCTGCTCATATCCGGGGGAAAATTATGGAAGCTGTTCGAAAAACGTCCAGACGGGAAAGGAAAAAAGGAGGGAACATAACTGAACCGCTCTTCCTCCGCTAAGAAAGGGCATCAGGGCTGAAGGGGGGGGACCATCCGGAAAACTGCTTCACGAGAAGTGAACTGAAAAAAAATGGCCTCCGTGAGAAGAGGAGGAAACGACCAACACCAGAAAGTCGTGCAAACGAACAGGGAGAAAGACGGGAGAGAAAAAGAAGGAAGGGGCGGACGCGGTAACCTCCGCAGAACCAGAAGAAGCGTTTTGTTCTTGATATCGATCAGAAAAGACATAGGGAAAAAAAAAGAATGAGACAGCTCTGACTGCTTAGAAAAAAATAAGAGAGGACGAAGGGTAGGCCGCAAGTCACAGCAAGGGGAGGGAAAAAGGAGCCGGAGGGAGGAAATCCGTCCACAAGGTGGAGGGACGCATCGGCGAGGGGACATGAAAAGCATACGTTTTATCGGAAATACGAAAAGCTCAGACACCGGCGTTCCTCTGGCCCTGCTGAACGGGTGAGATGGGGCTCACTCCCTCTGTAAAAAATTAAGCTGCACCAGCCGCAGAGTAATCACGAGAAGCCCAAAAAAAGACCGGGTTCCCATCGCCTCGCGTCGGAGGGGGGAGGAAAAAAAGGTTCAGGGCCAGCCTAAAAGAAAACGAGAGGAAAAAAAAAAAAAAAAAAAAAAAAAAAAGAGAAAATGGTCCGAAGGAGCTCCTTCCGGGTGGCTTCGGAGAGAGCCGGGAAAAAGAGAGGGGAAAAAAGGGGGGCGAGTGCGGAGGGAACGGGGTCCTGTGCGATCTGTAAACCAGGTAAGGAAAAGGGGAATCGAAACATGCATTCGCCAATCAAGGAATAAAAACAACACACGGGAGGAAAGGAGGATGCAAAAAAATGAAAAGACGGCGACTCGGCTGGACACCGGACAGGCGAAAAGAAAAGAGGAGCCAGCTCAGGACTCACCTCCCGCTCCCAGCACCGCAAGGAAAAAAAGGAAGAGCAATACCCTATATCTGCGAGAGATTTTTAAGCCCGCAGGGAGAGTGGCAAAACCTTTTGCGGTCCAGAAAAAAAGTCGAGGGGGAAGGGAGAGTAAGAAGAGAAAGAAGAAAAGAATGCCGAGTCCTTCGTTCGGCGGGGGAAAAACCGGGGCAAAAGAAGAACCAACGTGAGAAAAGGCGCATATAAGGAAGGGCACAGGTAGGGGATTAGTCTTGAAAGGGAACTAGAGAGAAGGAAACAAAGGCTACTTCCGAAACCAGCACAAAGAATGGAGATTAAACTAAAACTACCCGCTCGTTAAAGACGCAGAAGGAGGAGGAAATCTGGAGTCATCATTTTCCGAGCGAGAAAAGTCGGAAGGAGTAAAAATTGCCCCGATCTGATAAATCCAGAAAAACACGCCGTCCAGGGGGTGCTTTAAAGCCAAAGGTTTTACTAGCGACCGCAAAAGGGGGGGGGGACCGTCGGCTTCAGGTTTGGAAAAAGCGACGGTCTCATAAAACGACGGGGCGAGGACACGACGGCCAAGCCCGAAAACAGCGTGGTCGTTTGAACCAGAGGGAGGGGAGAAGGAAGGGAAAAACTCGTCCAAAGACGGAAGGGCGCGCGAACAAGGCAGAGAGGAGAAAACATTTTGGAGGAAATGAGGGGAAGGCGACGCGGACCGTAGGGTAGGGGTAACATGACCCGGAGCAGGCGGGTTCAAAAGGAACGATCATGAAACCACCATGGGGGAACCACGGGGGCAGGACATAGGGCCCTCGGAAGGGGAAACAAAGGGACCATCCTAAAAGCACTCAGGTCAGCATAAAGAGGGAACCATGATCGTAGTAAAAAAAAGGAAGTAGGGGCGAGGGGAAAGTAGGAGAAGGAACCAAAGGTCCACTGAAGGGGGGTAAAAGGGTCGAAAATCTTACCACTCCGAGAAAAAGGTTCAGACGGGGCGGGGTAAGCTTCCTCTTGAGGGCAGGGGGGGAAAGGAAAACGCAGGGAAAAAGTAGTGGGGGACGGTCGAAAAAAGGACGAGGAAAAGGTCCCTGTCCCGTATGCCAGGGCCAAAAAGGGCGACAGGAGAGCTCGGGGGGGGGTATAACGTGTCAGAAGTCGCAGAAAGAAAAAAAGCCAAAAGAAAGGAAGTCCGTCGCTCAAAATCGAGCGAGCACTAGCAGGGAGCCCAAAAGAACGGTATGGAGACTCCCTTCCACGAACTTGATACAGAAGAGAGGTGCCACTAAAACGAACTCCCGGAGGCATAGGAAAAAAGTTTTCAGACGGGGGGAGGGGACAGGGGGAGGAGAATCCCGGCTCGGACAGAATAAAAATCGGGCCCGGTTGTCAAGAACAAGCCGAAGGTAATCGAATTGGCGACTGCCCTGTACCATATGGATTATGGAGGGGGGGGGAAAGAAAGGAAGGAGATTCCTAGGGGAGGGTTCAGGGAGAAAAAAAAAAGCAACGGAACCACCTTCAGAGAAACTGCAAAGCTGACGGAAAGAGAAGGGGAGTCCGACGAAGGTCGGGATGGCCTTCTGCCCGGAACATACAGGGGGGGGAAGGGGAAAAGTGAAAAAAAAAGAATCTGGGGGAGGCTTCGGTCAGGGGAGTTGGTGGGGGAAATGGGCCGTAATTCCATTCCGATCTAGTCCGAGCAAGGAACTGGGAAAAAAAAGATCTTGTCCCTTCGTCCGTCAGAAAAAGGGGGAGAGGCTGGGGGACGTTGCGGTCAGCCAAAAAAAAAGAAGTCCATCTCTCCTAAAAAACCACAAAACCTTATGGGATAAAGGATGAGGGGCGGAAAAGGAGGACTGCTGGACCCACCGACCAAAAGTCCGCAAAAAAGGGGGAACCGAAAAGGGTAAGGGTGGGGGTAGCTTTGGTCGCGGCCATCGAGAAGTCATGGAAAAAAGACCCGAAAAACCCCCACCCAAAGACAACCGAAGCAAAAAAAGAAAAGGACTGACAGAATTTCCGCCGCCAGACCAGTCTGAAGATCGTGAAAAAAGGAAAAATCTTAAGAATCATTTTGTTCACGGTGAGGGGGTGCAAAGAAGGGGAACTAAAAAGCGAGGAACCCTTCTCCCGGAACATCCTCCAAAAAGCGCTAAAGGGGCCCAGGAGGGGGAAAACAGGGTTGCAGAACAGAGGGGAAGAGGTAAAAAAAAAACGCGACCCTAATCGTCAAAAAAGGAAAAACCGTAAAAGAAAAACGAAATGAGTCCGCCCGTGGACCGGGAGGAAAATGGGCGAGGGAGAGAGGAAAGGGATGCTGCCCTGGAAAGGTGGCAAAAAAAAAAGGTCCACCGCGTTAGGCCAAGGCTAGGGAAAAAGCACGAAAGGCCGAGGGGAGGTTGCAGGCCGATAGGGGGCTCCGAAAAGAAAAAGAACGGAGGAAATCGGTAGAGTGGGGTGAAACCTTGCCGATACGCCGGGAACCTCAGGAGAAAAAAGAAGAACGTACTCCATGCGAAATAGCTGGAGGAAAAGAGAGAGGAAGAAGACGAAGGCCGCCCGGCCAGCCCGGAGGGGGGTAAAGGAATTACACAACCGGGACCAAACCTGAGGAAAAGCCAGGGGGACTCCCTCTGGGACGCGGTAAGGAGGGTGAAAAAGGACGACAAAAAACACACATTTCCTCCGAGGGCTGCCGAGGGCGCTGGACGGACGAAGGCTGAGAAAGGAACAGGGAAAACTGAAAACAATTGCTTAAACCTTGGGGACTGCTCGGCCGGAGGGAGGAAACACATCTGATCCGTTCGGAAAAAAAGACCTCAAGAAGGGGGACAGAGGAACGGCGAGACCCAGTACAATGAAGGGGCATAAAAACGCGGAATCCGTCAAGTCATCTGGGGGAAAAGGATGAGTGGACGGGGAGAGAAATTAACGGCTTCTAACGACCGGGGAAAAAACTCGAAAGCGAAAAAAGGAGGAAGCTCGCAAGGTTCGTCCAAAACCGCAAAAAAACCTCTGGAAGCCGACTTCTTAAAAAGACGCTTGGTCGAAGGTCAAAAAAGAAAATGGGAACTACTGCTGGGAACTCGTTGAGAGGTCAGAGACGGGGCCGAGAAAGAAAACGGTCCTACGTCGAAACAGCTAGGGAGAAAAAAAAGGCCTAAAAGGGGAGATGCGCCAAATCCGAGCAAAAGAGCGACTGGGGAAAAACAGCATTAAGGGAAAACTGCAACTATTGACGGGGTCCGAATAAATAAAGAAAACGCAGGAAATCCGTTTGAGAGAAAGCTAGAACCGAGAGCTGCCTGCTTCCGATAGAAACAGGGGGGGGGGGAGAAAAACGAGGGCAACCATTCGAGGAATCATACTCAGGTCTCAAAAAAGCAGGAGACGAAGAATGAAGTCCGGCGGAAAAGGAGGGGCAAAACAACCGGGGAAAAAGACGCCAAGAGTCGGCCGGGGGCCGGAAAGAGGGGAAAACATTCGAAGAGGCTAAGGAACTGCCTTGTTCTTCGGAAATCTGGCGACTTTCAAGAGGTAGGAGGGAATGGGCAATCTATGGGCCAGCCGGTAGCCTATAGGAAAAAAAGGCTCAAGCAAAAGA
>Ga0179593_1345493_pt1 | contig 25163 bp, 28 predicted proteins | sample CZODoug2_1_08_16_FD_185931 | JGI IMG/M metagenome (GOLD analysis project Ga0179593, IMG submission 185931) | Vadose zone soil fungal communities from Angelo Coast Range Reserve, California, USA - CZODoug2_1_08_16fungal (PacBio error correction) | ecosystem: Environmental > Terrestrial > Soil >...
TTGGCATCTAAGGGGATAATCTTTGTTCCGTTGGGACTGATCAAGAAAAGATTACCGACAATTAACTCCCAAACATGGCGCACGCCTGGAAAAAAAAGGTCCATCCACGGGGAAGAACGGTTCGGGGCAACATAGGAGGAGGGTACTGTGGACAGCTCAGGAAAGGGGGTGGGAAACGAAATTGAGGAGGTTTGGGATTTCCCCCGGAACCAAAAAGGGTGCGCCGGTTTTCGGCTCTAGCAAATGGGACCTAGGCACCTTAGCCATTGCGTTTCTGGGGGACAGCACCCAGAAAAAAAAAGAAAAAAGAAGTGGAGCCAAAGGAGAAAAAGTCCAAGGGTGGACAGGGGAAAAAGTGTAAGAAGGACATTTTCAGGTAAGCCCCGGAGAACCTCACACCATTCCAGGAAATGCGCCGACAACGCCACTAAAGAGAAAGCCGAAGTCTCTCACGAGGTTAGGAAACTCTAGGCAACGCAAAAGTGTCAACTGGGATTCTACGCTAGTCGTCGCCCTTAGGAAGACCGAACAAACGAAAAAAGAGCTTCCGGCTGCAGACAAGGCAAGAAGAAAGGGGGGAGATGTTTGCCCCATGGGGGACCGGAAATGTGTTGCCTTTGGCGTTTAAAAGGCGTATCCTCCTTTGAAGCTAGCTTCGCTTGCGGAAATGAAGGAAACTGAGGTGGTCCCCCGGAAAGGGAATTCAGAAAGAAAGGCGCAAATGAATGGAAATGACTTGGAGCCGGTGCCCGAATGGTTCAACCGAACGGCGGTCACGGGAACAAGATATTACACGAAACAAGGATTACAAAGGGAAAAAAAGAGGAAAATCCCCCCAGCAAGCAAGGTATAAATATGGGCAGAAGTGTCAAGTTGTGGACATTACTGAAGTCTAATGGGGGCACCGAAGAGAAACTGGAGACCAACCAACAAATTCTTCAAATTTCCCGTGACAGGGAGGAAGAATCGGGGTTCAACGAAAGACCATAGGGGCGCATCGTGATTGCACGTGGGGCACACAACTGGGAAAACAGCAAATCCCAACCATTCCGCGGGGAAAGGCTGGGACGCTGTATTTTCCACTAATGTAGGGGGGCCGGTTGAGGTAAACCAACACTGTCTTCAAGAAATTGATGCTTCCGGGGAAGGAAAAAAAAGGAACGTCAGAACAGGAACAGCAAACGGAAGGATGAAGTCAGGCTGGTCGCAAAAAACTGCAAAAGTCGGCAAGGGGCAAACGAGGAGTCACGAACACATGCTGCGAGTTACAAAGGAGAACTAAAAAGAAAGTGGGTTGTACCGAACACCAAGGAGTTTGTCCCAGAAGAGGGAGTGCCTGAGTACAGGAGGCCAAAAGGGGAAAGATCGAGTGGGGGACGGACACGCGGAAGTGCCTTCGTCCAGAAAAAGGGAAAGGGATGAGGATGGGGAACCCCACCAATAGCTCACCGGATCGCATGCGCGAGAACCAGGAAAAAGTGAACTGCAGCGAGAAAAGGAAATGGAGCCGTAACGATGCGTTACCGCTGAAAAAAGAAAAACAAGCCGTTAAGTCGGCTCAAGAAGGGTGGGAAAGACGTTGTCAATCCAGTAAGAAAAAGAAAGAAGAGGAAGGCATGGGTATTGCACAATGCAAGGGGTATTTCTAGAGAACTCTTGGTCTAGGTCAAGTCCACGTAGACCCGGGGGGGGGGCATCCTGGCGTAAAGAAGCGTCAAAGATAGGGAACACGAGTTCAAACACGAAAAACACCCAACAAAATCCCTGGGGTTATGTCTCGTACCTCGAGAAAAGGGGAAAACGGGCAGGACGACCCCTGTCCCTGATAGTCGGAGGACAGGAACAAGACGAAAAGGGGCAAGGACTTAGTTTTGCTTCGGCGTGCCTGGTTGGGAGCAAGACGCCTTATCATCGTCTCTCGACAGAGGGAACAAATGGAACGGCTGTACTGGAACTCTTCAGGGGGGGTTTATTTTCCATGGCGGGGGCAAGGGGAGGGGTCATTAAGAAGAGTATGAAAATGAAATGCCTAAAAATGCTGAAGGTGGGGAAGAAGATAACTCAGGGGGCAGACCCGCGACATTCATTCAAATGGAGTGGGAAATCAACCCTGTCAGGGGGGGGGGCCGATAAGTCCTATAAGAAAAAACTAGGAAGTGGCAAGGGAGGACCCCGGCGCGGGGAGGAGAGGAAACACCCGACTGGAACGGGATGTGTAGCATCTTCAGGTAACTTCCAAGAAGTTATCTGAGACGGGTGAGCGCATGGAACCTCGCCAGGGGCGGGCAATCCGAAGTCCGGGACCGCAGGTCTTGGGAGAGGGCCGACGCAGAGAATCGGTCAACGCTATTGAAGGGACATCCGCGCAAAAGGGAAAAACATAGTGGCCGAGGTACCAGGCAAACCAGGTATCTAATCAAAAAGGGAACGACTGAGGGTCAAACGGGCGGTTGGACTTCAGGTCAAAGATTGACGGTCAGGGGGGGGGGTCAAGAGTGGAAAACATGCTGCGGTGCTCGAGCCAACTTCCTTCAGTAACGGGAAAATAGAATCCAGCCAAACCCAGCGTGTCCGGCCAGGTGAAAGAAGAAAAAGAAAGGAAAACCGGAAAGTCTGGAAGAGGCGTGAGGGAAACAGGGCGCAACGAGGGGAACCTTATATAAGGCAAAGAAAACAAGGAAAGGAGTATGGCCCCCGAATCACCTTTTAAAAAGGCTGGTCTTATAACAGTGCAAGGGAAGTTCCAGGGGGGGGGGGGGAAACAGACTGCCCCACCCAAAAAAACAAAAAACAAAACCCAACAAAAAAAAAAAACACCACCCCTTCTGCAGGAATGCAGGGTGCACACGAAAAGCGATCTCAAAAACAACAGAGAGAGATCTAAGGGAAAACCCCGCCGAAAACTCCGGGCAGAGTTGCAAGCCTGGCGTAAAAATTTCTGGAACTGGACCTCAAAAACGAAGGAAAGGGATCTAGAGGGCCCTATCATCGGGAGGGGGCTGGCTTCGAAAGTAAGACACCTCCTGGCGACGGGACGCCGGGAAGTTTGCGCATGGGGTTGAAGACCGAAGTCTTTCAAATGAGGTTAAACCTTCCTACCGGAAGGGAGGAAAAAGGTCAGAACACGGACGGAGTGTGCAATCGTCCGCAACTACGGAATGGACTCAAAAACTCGGGTAACCCCACCTTTCATGGTGGGGAAAAGATGGACAACCAACGCAACCTGACCGCCGTCGTCAGGGAAGAAGGGAAGTCAAATCCGACCAGTTGCGGGAACGACTGCACGATCCGTGTCATGGGCCGGAGAGACGTCAAGACTACCGGCACGACAAAAACCCAGCACCGGAGGGTCACGGCTCCAGGACGTGGACCTGTTTGCATGCCCCGGGAGGTAAAAAAAAGATGCCCGGAAAAAGTCCAAAGGACGAGGGGGCAAAGGGGAGGAAGAAGTCCCCGTGATCAACATTACGGGTTAAGCAAGAACAACCAAAAAAAAGGGGTTTCCTTCATACAGATAAGGGAAAGCTAGTCGTGATAGGGAAAGAAGGCAAAAGACCGGGGTGGCCTAACCTTCCCTCTGTCACAGAAGGTTCCATGAAAAAACCAGGAGAAAAGGTGAGGGAAAATAAAACAAGGCCGGCCTGGACGGTCATAAAAAGAAGAGATCCAGAAAGCATGACCCCCGACAGCGGCAAAAGAAGACCCTTCCACGAGGGGTTAAAACCAGCTTCTGTTCAAAAGCTGCGCCTTAACAAAAACGATCTGGAGAAGGAGTCGGGCGCCACACCCAAAACAGGAGACGGGACCTACCTGGAAGAAAAGGTCGCGGAACCACGGTAACTAATTTTTCAAGTGACCTAATAACCGAGCCAAAGGGGAAGGGGGAGACAGCTGGCAAGGTCCTGGGCGCAAGTGAAGAATTGACAGTCAACGCCCAGGAGTGTGGGGGGGGTGTCTGCTGAGGGGGCGATGGAGAACGAACTGACGAGGGGCCGGAAGGAAATGCCCACCTCCGTGACGGAACCTCGACCACGCAGACTGGTCGCCCGAGAAATACGCCCTGCAAAAGACACGGACTTTATTCCCGAGGGAGCTCTTTCGGTCTTACGTTTAAACAAACTGAGAAAAACAAAACAAAAAGGGAACCTATCACGCTTAGGGCATTCAAGGGAAGCTTTCAAAAGCAAGGTGAACCGAGGCCAGGTTCCTGGTCCTGTAAAAGGCCGTCAAAGTGACGGAAGAGGAATGGATCCGTGGCCGGGATTAGGGACAAAATTCAACTCTCCCCCAAAAGGCATTCCTTGGGGCATGGCAGAAGGAAGATGAAGGAGACATGCCCAACGCGATCTCCGGCCAAAAAGGGCCTCGGGACTCACACACACGATGGGGGGTTTCCTGGAAATCCAGTTAGGAGATTCAAAACCCCAATTTCTTTGCCAGAGGAACTCTGATGAAAAAGAAAGGCGTGGAGGGGAACCTTTCGTCGTGAGCAAAAAGGGACCTCCTCTGTTGCGACAAAAAAAAAAAAAAAGAAGTACGGGGCGATCTGTTCGACGACGGGCAGGGTTTTTGGCAGTGGAAGGCATCACTGTGACGTGGGGGACGAAAACAGGGGAGGAACCCTCAAGGCATCAGCCCGGAGGGGAAAAAAAAGAATCACAGGTTTCCCTGCGGGGGGAAGGAAGGGAGGGGGGGGTCACCGTGACACCCACTTCCAGAAAGGCGCAAAGAGGGTGGAATTGGAACTAACCACCGAGCGTCTAAACCTGCAAAAAAAAAAAGCACGGAACTCGAATATCGAAATGGGTAAGATAAGGAAATCGAGGGGGAGAACAGTCTAATATCGTCATGAAACCAGGAAGGGGGGGGAAATCGTGATCCGGGGCGGGAGCGGTTTCAACAGGAAGAAAACTTTTTGGCCGTTTCATCCGGGGTGGGAGAAAACGACACTGAGGACAAGGAGAAATCAGGGAGTAAATATGAAAAGAGGCCAAGTCATTTCCATGAAGGGAGGAATTACGATAAGAATGACCTACCGCGAAACCAACGGTTCCCGGTGCATTTCGGACAATCGAAGCTCGAAGGAGAGAAAGGGGACGAGGAAAAAGGAAAAACTGTTCGTAGGGGAACGGGATAACCAATCTCACCCGGAAGGAAGGGAAGAAAAGGGAAAGAATTCTTGCGAGGGCGGCAACGGATGATACTACTAAGAGTAACAGGCCAAGGGCAACAGGCGGGGGGAAAAATCGAGATAATCCCGCGGAAAAAAAAGTCGGCTGTGGGGGTAGATCGGGGGCCGTGTCGGAAAAAAAAGGGGGGAAATGCCTGGGTTGTGGACTCCAAAGCAGGGCGACGACAGGATGCACAGACAAGGTAAAACCGGGAAATTGGGACGCCCTGTGGAGAAACTTCTACAGGGGGGGGGGGATTTGTTTTCCCAACAAAAAAAAAAAAGCAAGCTGTACCACGGAAGACTAAAAAAGAGAAAGGTGGTAGGTGAAATAGACTCAAGCAAAAAAGACAAAGGACTGACTGTAACCATGGATCGGGCGCTCAGGAGTCGAATCTGGTAAACGCACCGGAAACTGTATGGAATGGAAGGAGGAGGAGTGGCATTTTGGGTCGTAAAACTGTGAGAGAAGTAAGGGTCTCATCCCGTCAATAAAAACAAGAATTGTCCTCATGTAAAAATATATCTCACAAAAAACGACTTAGAGGGGAGGGTGAAACTATCTTCTACCGGGAAGGTGTTCCGTTTAAGGGAGAAAAGGAAAGGAGTAAAGTACCCGTTTAAACTCAAAATCAACTCTATCAAGAACAAAAATTCCCTCACACTGGGGAAAAGAGTTTGAGGACGCACCCCCGAGGAGGAATACTATGGGGGGGAGCAGAGAAAAAAAAAAATGTGGAACCGTCAGCCTTGCTTCTTTGGGGGGGGGGCCTTCGCGCGAAAAAAAAAAGCAGTAGAATGTTTGGCGGAAGCGACAAGCTTTTACCTACGCCGACAAAGAACGCCATTGTCTGAGGGGGGGGGGGCAAGACCCCACAAAACTTGGAGAAAAATTGAAAAAAAAGGAGTACAGGGTCCCTGGGTAAAGTGAGTTTGTCCGAAGAAATGTTCTTCGAACAGAAGACCAACACCAGGCCAAGGAAAGGGCTCCTAAAGCCACCCTATCTCAAGCCGAAGGCTCGAAGAGGGGAAGGGGTATAGAGAGGGGAGAAATGGAACTGATTGGCACGGCTGGCAACTCTTCTCTTCTAATAGTACGGGCCGCAAAAAAAAAACTCTAGGGCACGAGGCCTGACCAGTGCTCAAAAAGGGGGTGGAGATTGGTTCTGAAAAAATGGTAAAGAAAAAAGTTGGGAAGGTAATCGTGTACATCTCTCCTAAGGTCAATATCTTTCCTCTGGGAACAAGACATGGGGACCATCAGGGGTGGGACCCAGCGGGGGAAATTAAGGAAAGGACTCAAATGGGGGGGGAATGACTTGACGGCACTAGTTACTCGATCTCAAGACGAACAAGGGGCGAGAGACAGACAAATTACACTTCCACACATTGGAAAGAGGACAACCCCTAAACGAACCGTACCGAGGCAAAAGGGTTCAAGGGTTTCAAGTAAGAAGAGCCGGAAGTTTGCGCACCGCGGTAGACAGAAACCAAAGAATAAGGCAGAACGAGGTTCCGTAGTAGCATGGGGACAAATCTTTTGTTCGGACCGACACAAGGGAACATAAGGAACGGGGGTGTGCAAAAGGGGAAAAACAGCTCCGCCCCATTCCGCAGGGAGCGAGAGGGGATTTCCACCTACGGGCTGATGCCGGGTTCTGATCCCAAAACCCGTGAGAACGAAAATTTAAAGGGTCACGAAACAAAAAAAACTTCACCTGAAGAGATGAACCTCGCCGTTAGGATAAGGGGGAAACGGTGAGGACAGGCAAAAGTCGAGTTCACTTTGAAAACGAACGTTAAAGGAAATCATACCTCGGAAAAAACTCAATGAAACCTAAAAGGGGTTACGAAAGCAACACGGGGGGAACTGAAAACGTTTGACTTGCCGGAGTAAAAAGCCCAAAAAAGGGGGACGGGAAACGCGGGTAAGTACTCAAGAGGCCCGTCGTCCCTTACCAATCAAATGCCGGGGAGGAGGGAAAAGATAGGGAAAGGGAACGCATTCCGAAAAAAAAGGGAAAGGAAGAGGAACAAAAACGGAAAATGGGAGCCAACCATGCTAAGGAACCATTACATTCAACAAACAGTATAGGTCGGAGTGTCTAGTTGGAAAATAGCCCATAAGACCTCCCTCGTAGAAGAAGGGAACACAAGGGAGTATTGAAAAGAGGCGACCAGGATGGGGTCTTGTCAGAAAGTAAGGAACTGTGCATCCTGGTCAATACAGAAAGTCAAGTCGACCTCGTAAAAAAAAAACCTCAGAAAAAAAAAAAAAAAGAAACTGGAAAGTGCGGCGGTAAGAGCAACCCAGCAGGTTGCCCAGAATCCTGTACTAACCCCGTGTAACTTGGAGAGAGCGGACAAAACAACACACATAACCCGCAAAAAACGCAAGGCAGTTAGTCTCGGAGGCGTAAAGGCCGGGGTGTGAAAAAAGCAGAGGAGAAGGTCAGGGGCATCCGTATGAAAATGAACAGCTCTTGGGAAGGAAAATGCCGGGGTGTTAGTTAAACGAGCGATGAACTGCTAGGTAGGCGTCGGCGGAGTATGGAAAAAAGAGGCAGGGGAGGGAGGGGTAGTCATACATCTCACGAGGGTCCGACTCGCGCACCTTCTTCACCAGTCCTTGAAGAAAAGGTCACAGTGACGAGAAAGAAAAGAGTTCAAGAGAAAAACCTTCAGGGGGGGGCGGCGGGAGGACACCCGAAAGGGAGGCGCTAAGCAATGGAAACGGAAAAATGGAGCGGACAAAAGGAGAAAACATGAGATAGGCCTCGCCAGGTGCAGACAAGAAGGAAAAACGCGGGACAGCAGTGCTGGGTGGAAAGCGGGAAGTCGAGACAAGGTGGAAACTCTATTTCCGGCCATACCATAACAAGCAGGGCCTGGTGGACCGACTGTCAAAAAAAAAGCAAAGGAAAGTAAGCAGGGAATAAGCGGCTGTCACGGGGCTTGGTGAAAATGGAAAAAAACGCTTGAAAGGTCTGGTGTCAAATAGGGGGGGGCTCAAAAGGTAAGTAGTTTCGGAAAGAGGGTCACACTCCGTGATTCGGACTGAACGACGAAAGAAAAAGAACGTGGAAAGGAAGGACACCCTGGCCAGACTCTGTATCCACAATAAGCAATAGGCTCAAGCCGCGGACCAGAGCCAGAGGTCCGTCAGGAGATATTCCACTCACACACACGATGAGTGGCAAAAGATAAGCACCTTTTCTGGGCAAAGGAAAGAGAAAGGCCAAAGGTCCGAGGAAAAGGAAAAAAGAAATAAGAGGCGGTCCGGCGGGGCAAAACTCAGATCTCTCACAACAAGGAATAAAAAGATCTGGCGGGTTACCCCTCCGGCCAAGGCGCAGCAGTCTGTGAGCAAAAACTGAATCGTCAATTATGAAAAGGTAAAGACTCAAGACCGAAAGAAAACGCCGAAAAGGATCAACAAAAAAGATCCTACTGGACGGGGGGCCTCAGAGGAAAACTGCGGACAACAAAAAAGGCGACGCATGAAAAAGTCGCATTGGTGGGCAAAGTTCTGTCCATAGGGGCCAAGGGGCAAACTTTACACTCTGTCCAAAAAGGGGGGGGGAGGATTATAAACAGGAACGAATACAGGGAAGGTGTCCGCTGGCGCAACTGACGGGAACTGAGCAACTATGGACCCCCCAACGGTCAAGGGTTGACAAGGAATTGCCAAAACAGCCCATTGACCGCCGTCGGCATTGAAGTCACGGAAGGTAATCATGGCCGTTGCGGTCAAAAGGACACGTACCGGGTACGGGGATGGCCGGAAAAGATGGAACCGGGAATCGACTCCGTCAGAGGAACTCCAAGCAAAAAGTGAACCGGGAGGGACCGGATTTCCGGAAAACCTGGCGAGGAGTGGGCGAATCGAGTCGGAGGACTCACTTCTGGCGTGGAGGCTTGAATGGAGCAGTACCAGGTCCCTTCGGGTGTCTTAAACCCGAAAAGGGGAAAAAACACTCCGGGGTTAAAAAAAAAAGCTCATTGAACTTCTCGTCAGGATTAGCACCCTTACCGGGGGCTAATGCCCGCGGTGCAAGTTCGGAAACGTCCACCTATTTAGATGGGGAAGACTCAATCATATAGGAAACTGAGTCCAGACCCACGACGAGCATAAAAAGAACTGAAGGAACAAAGAAGGAGTCAATAAACCCGACACGTTAGGAAACTCTGGTGAATGACTAAGACAGACCTGTAGAATCGGGGAAGGCTGCTTTGGAGCCACAAAAAATGCCGCTTCCCGAAACGAAAAAAAAATAAATAAGTCGATACCCAGAGGTTCCGAGGGGCAAGGGGAAAGCGAACACGAGCCAAAAACGGGTAGTTACAGGACCTTGAAAGGACGGGGTTTCGCTAAGGGTTCCACCAGAACGCAACAGTCTGTGGGGGGGGGGGGCTCTGGAGTGGAAGGGAGGGTGGGCGAATACAACGGGAAAGGGAAACCCATGCCCGGTGCCTGGAAACCTGGGCTTCAAACGAAAATCCAGTACGCCGAGAAAAATAACGAACCCCTGTGAAATGAAACCTCGACCTGGTCAAAAAGAAAGTTCACTGGCAGACTGGTTGAAAACACCGAGAAAAAAACTTCGATCCTAGACAACTTGTCTTTTGGGGGAGTGAAAGGAAGGTACAAGGTAACGAGACAAAATGTCCTGTTCCGGCACCAGCACGTTGCAACGCCGGGAAGAGGAATGTCTAGTCAAGTTCAGCGAGGAAAAGAAAGCACCCAACTGCAGGACGGGGGCAGAAGGAAATCCGAGGCCGGACTTCAAATGAACACCCGCTATCTCCGGCCAAACCTTGGGCCTCACGGAGCCCAGAAAAGCAAAGGAGGGTGACGGGCAACGACGGGTGTCACGGAAAAAGAGAGGGGAAAACCAGAAAAGGGGGAAAAAGGAGCAGAATGCTGTTCGGCCGTTCGAAAAAAAGCCACATTGAACCGAAACGGTTGCAAATTGGCTACCAAAGAACCTAAGCCAGGAAGACGAGGTAAGTTCGAAACTGCATGGGGTGATACCGGAAGAATCCATTGAATGGACTCCCAGGGGGTAAAACAACCGGAATAAAAAGGGTTAAATAACCAAGGCAAAGGTTCCCCTTAATGGTGCGATTGATTGGGTGACATTCATTGACCCAAAAGGAACCAGAAAAGATCAGGCCCGAGGATCCTGACAAAAAAAGGAGTAATTACGGCTCAAAGGAATCAGGATCTGAGGGGGGGTGGGGGGTGTCGAGGAAAAAGTGGCGCAACAAGTCCATAGGGCAATGAAACAAAGGTGTGTGGGGAAAATAATTCTCCTGCTCGGAGCGGGGGGTGGCGCTAGAAGGTTTTGCCTTGTAGACGGGGGGAGGGCATCGGAGCCGCAGTTAAGCTATCGGGAGGGGGAAAGTGGTGTCCCGGCGCAGGAAGGTCAAAAGGGTGCGTGAAGCTCTGAAAGAAGACCTGCCGCGGAACAGAATTGGTAAGTTCCATTGGAAAAAAACGAAGAAGAAGATTAACTATTACAACACGAAAAAAGGGGAGGGACCAGTGTAAAAACAGGGTCGCACCCGGGGAGAAACCTGGCCCCAAGCAAGAAGCGACGGGGTCGGCTCGGAGGGGAAAAAGGTCAACAGAGAAGAAAAAGTGCCCACAGCCGTGTCTATGGAAAAACCGCGGAGAGACCGACCCTCGGCGAGCCTTCGGCGTTAAGGCTTTCAATGGGAGGGGGAGACCAAATGGGCGGGGTCACCCGCCAATGTTCAGAATAACATGGGAAGAAGGCACAGAGAACCCGGGCACTTGGGACGCCCTTGTACTAACCACGAGGAAATGGTGGTGGGAGGTGTGGTGGGGGGAGGACCCAAAAAGATAAAACCCCCTGGCAGAACATCCGGACTGGTCTTGCTCAGAGATAACTTAAAGGCTCAACTAGTTTTACGGCAAACGAAAAAAGCAAGGGAGGGGGAAGGGGGAAAAAGAATACGTGGAAGGGAGCCATGTAAAAAAAAGAAAAAGAACACACCGTAGGGACCCCATGGGTGTAAGGGGGTGCACGGATCGCGTGACTGGGTGAGGAAAGTTCCGTTACTCAGAAAAAGGTAATAAAAGAAAAATAAACAAAAGGGAGCCTACGGGAAAAGTCTGAAAAAAACAAAAAACAAAGAGTCGGATTGAAAATAGGTATAGGGTGTAACGAGCTTCGAACGCTGTTTTCCGTTTGCGGGCCATGCAAGGATAAAAGAGACCCGGTTCCTCCAACATCCCACGAAGGGCGGCACCCCCTCCCTCAAAGTCCATAGGTTCGTGGCCAAGCGTCGGACGGTACTATGGATGCAGAGAAAACGATCCCTGGGGACCAGCCAGAATTGACTTCTGGGGGGGGGTGGGCGTTCGCGCGGGCCAAACCACTCCGGGTAGCAGGTGGAGAACTCGTCCGAAGTTTGCCCTACACCTGAATTCTTACGGTGGAGGAGTGGCAGGACCAAAAATCCAAAAGAAGGGATAATTGGAGACACAGGCGTCCGGGAAAAGGGGACCCTTGCTGGGAAATGCCATGTGACTTCACCAAACCTGCGTGGGGCCAGACACCCATCCATGCTGTTTTGGCAAAAAAAAAACCCCGAAACAGCCGAAGGATCGGGAACTCTTGGGAGGAGAGACCTAAATATCACGAGGAAAGGGGGCTGTAGAAGACTCGTCGTCTCCCTTACGAAAAAATGAGAAAGCAATCTTCAGAGGAAGGAACCGAGCCTACCGGGAGAGGGGGGGGAATCACAGAAAAACGAAAGGAAGTTGTAAGATAGGGTACAGGAGAAAAGTCAAACCGAAGCGGCGCTTGGCTCAATGACAAAAAGAAACAGAAAAAAAAAAGGGGCTTCTTAAAGAAACGCACATGGTAAAAAAGCCCCTGGCCACTCTTTCGAGACGGGAACTGACCAAAAATCGATGGAAAAAAACAACGATGAAAAAGGGCAAAAAAGGGGGAAGCAAAAACACCATACAAGAGAAAGAACCGATTGGCCAATGTCAAGGTGGCAGGACGCATAGAGAAAAGGGTTGGCAAAAAACGGTTAATCAAACAAGCAGAGTCCTTAGAAAGGGAAGGAAGGGGTCAGGTGATGCGATCGGTGGGAGCGACCAGAACAGGAAACTTTCTGGAAATTTTTGACGGGTGCCACCAAACAACAATGAAAGACCCTGCTGACGCGGGGTGGAGTGAAAAAAGGGCTGAGGCCCACCCCGTTGAGGGGGTTACCACTCCCCTGTCGTCCACAGTTCGCAAAACGGCAACAACTTCAATCGAAATCACGAGAACGAAGAAAACCAAAATCCCAAGGGGGGAAAACTAGGGAGGGAAAAAATTTTCAACGAGAACTTTCAAGAAAACGCGAGTTGAAAGCAAGAAGGTCTCCTAGAAGGGGGGGTTCCTAGAAGCACCATCATTGGAAAAAAACGCAGAGTGAGGACCGGAGGGAACGAACACCAGTGGGACGGGAGAAGCGCGGGGAGGGGGAAAAAGACTTCTGGCGGCACGGGACCACAAGAAAATGCCGTTGGGATAGGTTTGACGCAGCGGCAAAGGGGGGAAGCAAGGTCACTATTCCATAAAGAAACTAGGGAGGTCAAGGAAAAAGAACAGACCGGGACCGAGCTGTACCGCGTCACGGAAATGCCAACCAGAGTTATCGGGGCGAGAGGTTGGAACTCGTTCAACCATACCACAGCCTCCCTCGAAAGTATGTGAAGGAAAACTTATTGAGACGGCGACCAGGGTGGTTAAAAAGAAAAGGACCCGGGAGCCTGGGAGAAAGACGCGGCAAATGTTAATTCGCAAGAGAACCACAAAAAAGACACAACACAAAGAAAGGTGAGGGGAAAAATGCGTAGAACTCGGAAAACAGCTTTGCCCAGCACGGTCCGTTACTAACCGTTCCTGGCTGACGGAGGGAACACAGACCAGGAAAAGAGGGGAACCAAGGGGAGGGGGAGGAATTTCGCGGCGTAAGCCGTTGGTTTCGAAAAGCCTTATAAATAGCTCTGAATCAAATTGCAAAGTGGAACAGAGCTGGGAACCGAAAAAAATGCCGTGGATGTTACTATTGTCGGGGGGGAAATGAGGTAGAATGATCGCGGCGGCATGAAAGGGGCAAGCCGAAGGGAGGGGGGGGGGTATTCATCATCGAACCTCGGTTGGGACCGCCTCGCGAACATTCAAAGAGGAGGGCACCGGTCAGGGTGAAATAATGCCTATCACGACGAAAGGCAAGAGGGAACCCATCAGGACATTTTTGGAGGAGGAGTGAGGACAAAAAAAAGGGAACGGAAGAGGATCCGTCCTGCCCTTCCACTGAAAAAGGGATAGTGGACTACGGGTATAAGCAGACTCCTCGCAAGGAGGCCTCCAGAAAGTAGACCGCAGGTGCTGGGGGGGGTGAGAGGTGCCTTCGCAATAAGACGCTAGGAAAAAAGCCCCGAAACCACATCGGTGGGAATGAGGGAAAAAGGAAAAGTTCCAGACGCTTACCGTCCAAAAGGGGAGGCCGACGGCAGGGGAAACGGGGGAGGGGTGGCCATTCAGGGGGTACACACCTGGGAAAACGTAGGGGGGGAAGGAAGGGTTGAAAACAGGCAGCGGGGGCAAAAAGCCAAAAAGGTCTACGTCCTTCTGGATTAGACTCGAGCACCTCACCAAAGGGCCACGTGTCACAAAGGGACAGAAAAGAAGCGGGAAACCACAGCGCACGGTCTGCATCGGAAGTCATAAAAAAGGCCGTAAAAAACCCTAACCATACCGTAAAGAGGAGAAACGATAGAAAAGGGGGCGGCGCGGGAAAAGGATCCAGTTCCAGAAACGAATTAAACTGGACAAAAAAAAAGAACCGGGAGGAGGCGGGTAAAACCAAGAGATCTCATCACAACAAAGAGGAAAGAGAGAAGCTATTGGACCACCGCAGAAACCAAACGCCTGGAGGCATCAGAATCTCATGGAGAACTTGACTCGCCCTAAAGAGAAGAAAGGATTCGGGGCATACCTCGAAAAAAAAAAGTGAAAGGCGCGAACGACAAAAAGGAAAGAGAAAAGAATCGAGATGAAAGTGCAAGACTTGGAAATACAATGGAGGGCCAGGGGTTTACACCTGGCCTGGAAACTCTGGCAAGGCTGGGGTTAATGAGAGTTGAATAAAAAATGGGGGCATCGGGAAAAAGAAGAATCAAACTCAGGGTTTACCCCCGACCTTACAAAAAGGGTTTACCAGGAAGTGCCACCAATTACACTCGTGAACGCGGAACGGCTTCAGGAAAAAACGGTTCAGCTCTCCATGGTCAGGGTTCAAAGAAAGGAACGAAAGGGGTCTGATCCGAATAGCGATAAGGAGCAAAGCAACAAAAACCATCCCCCGCGGTCCCGTTAATGTAAAAAACTGAAAACAAAGAAAAGCAAGGAGTCTATCATCAGAACCCCAAAGAGTCAAAAAAGGAGTTCGACCGAAGGCAAAATTCCGGAAAGAATGTAGTCCAAAAGCAGCCAGCCAAAAACGCGCAAGGGTTACATCACGGCACATTAAGGAGAGTCTTGAAAATCAGCACCAGTACCGTTTTTGAGAAGCCGCGGTGAAATTAAAGAGGCCCCGGAGTGAATGGAGGAGAACATAAAAAAGCAACTATAGTTCCAGGGGAAGCCAAACGAAAAAAGCCGACGATAAATAAGTCCCCACGATAAAACTACAACCCGCAAAGCTTGAGCGAAACGAGGAAACAGAGACTAACATACCGAGACTACGATAGGGAGGGGGGATGCGCAAAAAACCCCACGGAAAAGCCGCCAAAGAAATAGCTCTGCAAAACTTTCCAAGGGTTCCATCCAGTGTATCAGAAAACGAGCCGGAACGTGTAGAACCGGCTGGAAAAGACAGGGGGTAGGAAAGTGGAGCGACGTCAGAAAAATGTGGACTTGGGGGGTTGGTAGGGGCTGATGTGGAGAGAGGGCGATCCCTGACTCTAACCGGGAGAAAGGATCCCACCTTCCTTGACGACACCATCGAAAACCCTGGCGCCGAGAATACAAAACCTTGAGAAAGAGAATTGCCCAACTAGGGATTGGCGCTGTTACTGGAAGAATTGACCACGTGAAAAACAACGTACAAAAATATCACAAGGGGCCGGTGAATTTAAAGGGAGCGACAGCAAATTGGTAACGGCTCCATGTTGAAAAAAAAAAACGGGGGTCAATCCCAGCAAGTTAAACTGCTGACTCAATGAATTCTATCCTTGGTCAGCTAACCCTCATCCAAGCAAAGGGGGAGGCCGACGGCAGCGTCCCGCGTCAAAAAAAAAAGAGGCTGAAGCCCCACCTGGTGGGCCTAGGCAGTGTACGAAAAGAAAAACGAATTTGATCGGTCAAAAAGGGGGCTGAAAAGGAAAACCCATTTCTGAGAGAAAAAAAAAACCTTCGTGGACTCAAGAGGGGTCTTTTAGACCGGTGGCCGCGCACCCACATGAAATCCGTACGGTTGCATGGGGAGAACCCAAGAAAGGGGAAGAAGCGGAAGGTATGAACGTGGTCGAAGCATTGTTTAGGGGTTAAGTAATCAGCAATGTCGAAAAAATCCCAGGGGAGGGTAACCTGACCGGACATAGACCTGAAAAGGCAAAGGAAGCAAGTTAAAAGGAGGGGTGCAGGGCTGTGGGGTCAGTGGAAACAACACGTTCAGAAAAGAATGCGAAAGCTGGGTCAGGGCCGAACCAAAACAGATTCCTCAACTGGAGACTAGGTAGAAACGGAATCGGATTTGTTGCAAAGTAACCGTAGGGTGGGGAAAAACAAATTCGAGAGCGTACAGGAAAAAATTACACTGTTTGGCCAGCGGAAAAATCCGTTCCCTCGGGTACGGGGGGAAGAGCTCCCTTTTAAAATGTCATCCCTTGGGAGGGGGTTCATCGGGAGACTGGGCAAGTTAAGACGCGATCGATGTTCCGCCAAAATCAGTTAAGGAAGGGGGGCTCCTTGCTCTGAAGAAACTGACAGTGACAGGGAGGGAAAAAAACTTGTTCTCCCCCTTCATTAAGACAAGCGAAGACTCGGCGAGGAGAAGATGGAAGAGAACCCTCAAAATTTCGTTAAGGGGGGAAAAGGTGAGTAACCAAGCAAAAAAACAGAAGGAGGTAAGGAAACCCGTACGAGAAAGTCTTTCTAGGCGAAACCGGGAAGGCCGACGCAGCTGTAAACAGAGGTTCCCATCCGCGAAGTTATACTAGGAATACCGCCGCGTCGAGCCCTTCGCTTTGTCAGATATGTGCAGGGGCGTAAACAAAAATAGGCACTGGTGTTTCAGTCCCGGAAGGGGCAGAACATGAAGCAAAGCCAGTGGGGTCCCAAGAAAACCTGGCTCACTGTGGCGCAAAGTCTAAAAATTGGTGGGAGTGGGGGGACTACAAAAAGAAACGCCCCTGGTCCGAGGAAAGGGAGGGCGGACCCATCGAAATAAAAAACCTAGCTCACGTGGGCGTGTTCCGTAGGCCGCGAGAAGCACAACGAAGGAAACTTGTATTTCCAACATGGGTCGAACTAAATAGTAAAGGGGTGGCTAATCTTGGGAGAAGGACCGTTAGGGAACCATTTGCTTGAATTTTGGGACCGCTACCGAAATGTTGGGTAAAATGGTAAGGTACTTAGTGGACTGAGCCAGCTCAAAGAAAAAGGAACACCAAAAACCTAGAAAAGGGAAAAAGCGAGTAAACTAAACAACAACAACAAACCGGATTAAGATATATTTTTTTCCGCGCAGCGCCTGTTGTGGCCGTGGAAAACGGACAAAAGAGGTAAAGGAACCCTTTTCCGAAAGCAAAGTACCGCGACGCGGAACCCCTTAAATCACTGTTTCACGACGGTGGGAAAAAACTTCGCCTAGGGAGCGCTCAGAAAAATGGCCCTGTGGAAGTCCCTACGGGCTTCGTGCATGAGCCGCGGAACGTAAAAAACTACGTTGACTGTTGGACCGTCGAGCCGCTGGGCACACGAAATGCGTACAGGGATGGGCGTGGCCCCCCGGCCAAAACTGTAAGGATTCCACGCAGTCCAAGTGGGGCCGGGAAAATGGGGGAAGGGGAACTGTGCAATGTTCTAAGACAACGGCGGGAAAGAAAAAACAGGCCATTACGGTCCGACAAGGCCCCCTATATGACAAGCAAGGGGCTCAAGCATATGGTGGATCGAGAAGGGGGGGGAACAAGAGCACGGCTTGGCAGATTACGATAGGTGCGTCGCCCTTACGGGAACCGAAGGTGACTCAATACTCGAGGAACACGGGACTGCCAGGCGGGCAAAAGTTGCTATTTTGGAACTCACGGGAAAACTACGAAAGGTTGGAGGTGTTAAGAGATGGACATCATCTCAAAAATTTCCGAGGGAAAGGGGGGCCAAGAGAGCAGTGTCAAAGAAAGGGGGATCATTAAGAGAAGAAAATGAGGAAATGACTTGAGACGGGCAACATATTTACTCGATCAAAAAAAACCCCCGGGGAGAGATGCAAACAGAGGGACCGGCAAAAAGGGAAAGCGGAGGGGAAAAAAATCCCAGAGCCCGGAGAACCTATTGAAACAGAAGGGTTCATGAAAGGAGGGAGAATTGTTTCTAAGAAGGACTACGTAACAAAAAGGGTACAAGATGGAAGAGGAGGGAAGGGAAAATGCAGTGAAAAAGAGGGTCAAACGTCAAAAAGGGGCGAGAACTTTTGAAAGTCACTGCAACCAGACGAACCCAGGAAGAAGAACTTGGCTGAAGGTGGGGGAAACCCAAAGCCCGGGTTACCACACACTGGTCGTCACTTACATTGTGATAATTCAAGGCAACCCTTAAACCGGAAACGATGACCTCCCCAGAAGTGCAAAGGTCAGGCGTGGACGCCAAATTAAAAAAGTAAAGAGGTGACCGGAAACGTCACGACAGAAAGAGGACAGGGAAGTTCAAAGAAAATCCTCTCAGAACTGGGTTACGCAAGAAAAGGGTGCAAAAAAAGTGGGGGCTGCCGGAAGGGACAGAGAGAAAAAACCAGGTGGGCAAGGCTCTCGCTGGGTTGGCAACGAAAAGTCGACCCAAAAAACCGTTTGGGTGAGGAGAAGCCGCACCGGATCAAAAAAAAGCCAGAAAGGGTGACGGCGCGGCAGGACCAGAACGGGGGGGGGGGGGGAAGCCGTTACAGGGGTGCGGGGTAACGACCAAAAGGCCACGCCAGCGTGATATGGCTCAGTCTCGGGGTTCAAAAAATAACGCCCAGAAGAGCCCCCTCGGAGGAAAGGGGTGGGGACAAGTATTTCTCGGCTAACAGGGTAGTGCCGACAAACGGAAGTAAACTGGGAGAAAGAAGGTCCAAGGTATTCAAAGAGGAACACCTAAGACGACACAACCACAATACCTTGGCGGAACAGGGTAGGGACTCAAGGCGAAAAGAAGCATGGAGAAGAAAAGGGGGGTTCCCCTTGGCTCGGGGAAAAAAAAAAAGACACTCGGACCGCTTCCATCAGAACGGAGGGGTTCAACGAATAAGCCAGTTGGGTGGGTAACCCAAAGAAAAAAATAAAAGAAGTCTTTCTCCATATGGGGGGAAAAAGTGGACAAAGTGACCAAACCGGTTTTAGTTGAAAAAAATGTCGGAGAACTTTTAGACAAAGAGGCGGCGTATAGGACACAGATCAAAAAAAAAACTTGAGGTTATGCAGACATCTCACCGCGGGTGGCAACGACGAAAAAATAAGGCACTAGCGGGCCAGACCACACAGGGTAAACTGTGAAAAGTGAACTGACCTATCACTACTAACGGGATGAGCGTAACACAGGCGCGTAAAAAAGACAAACACCTGAAGGAAAAGGGGCCGGGGCGCCGGCCTTCAGTACGGCCAATACGTAGCTGTACAAAAAGGTACTCGCATGATAGAAACGCCTCAAACAGGTGCCCATCCGGAAGTACCGGAAAAAGGGAGGGTGCAGGGTGGAAACGCGTTGAAAAAGGCACGAGCCCTGTCAAGTTCCGGAACCTCCACAACAAAGGAGAGGAATTCGGACGAAAAAGGGACATGAAAATAAAAAAAAACGAAGGAAGAAATGGTCACGGGGGGGATGGGGCAAAAAGAAAGGTTAACCACCTCTAAGGAATTCCCCAGATTTTGAAGAGTCAAGGAAACGTTGGAAAAAAAGCACGAGGCCCACTCACCTTCGTCTGAACGATACGCCAGCCACAAGGGAACTTGTCCGGTCCAGGTGTAAAAAAAAAAAGGCCATACTAAAACGAAAAAAAAGAGAACGGTCTCATCGGGAGGCCAGTCCAACAGACGTGTCCGTCAGAGAGACACTACAAACCATCATCCAACCAAAAAAACCACTGAGTATGGCCCAAGAATAGACAGGTCGGGCGCAGTTCGGATATGGGAAAGGGAAGAAAAGGGGAAAAGGACAACAGGGCTGCCACAACTGCCAGGCCTTTGTAAGACGGCGGGGCTCCTCAAAAAACAAAAAAAGGAGAGAGAGAGATCTGGCTTTTTGACCCAAAAAAGAATAGGCTGTTGCAGAGGGGTAAAAAATCACAAAACTGGAATAAGAATCCACCGCCCCAAGGGGAGATAATAGGAAAAGCCGGTCTGGGGCGTTCCGGATGAGAACTGGGAGACACAAAAGGGCAGCGCCGGAACAGTGCGAAAGGGTGGAACCTAAGAGGAAAGAAAATTTTACAACTGGCCTTTACACAAGGGAAAGTTGCTTGAGTACGTTTCAGAAAGACTTCACGGAAGTTGGCAAAATTCGTGCATACAAAATACCCTGAAAACATATGAACCAAAAGTTCAGAGTTTGGAAAATGAGGGCACACCAACTCCCCTTTACCGAAACGAAGAACAGGCAGATAAAGGCCAGTTGCGGCACGACGGAAAGAAGGGGGAATGTCCGGAAATATCGTTGAAAGGGGCTAAAGCAAAGAACGGAACAAAACCACACCAAACGGGCAGGGCTCCGGTAAGTTCCCGGATTGCCTGCACCCAGGTAATCATGACGAGTACAAGGTCCAGCTCACTTCTTGGCATGGAAAAAATGAAGAACGCGAAATTCCGGGAAAGGAAGGTAGGTCCTTCACCACGAACTCCGCAGAAGATACGGGGGTGTTCACGCACAGGAAAATCTCGTCGTATAGGGCATCGGAACCAGTACCGGGGGTGACACTTCCCTCGGTGAAGTGAAGGGGTTTAGCGAGGATCAAAAAAGAGTGAGTAATGAATAACTCAGCACTGAAACTGGCCAGGTCAAACAGACCAGCAAGAGACATAATGATACGCCATAAAACACCCGCCATCCGTCCAACTACAGCAGCAGCGTCAAAAAAACATCATGCTCTGTTTCAAAACAAGGCAGGGCCATAAGGAGCACAAGCGGTGTATAGGGCTGGAAAAAAAAAAAAAAGGCCCTGACTCGAAACGAAATACTGATCGCTGCCGACATAGTGGAAACCTATGTTCCTGGGGGGGCAAAAACTAAAAAAAGGAAAGGGGGGGTAATTACCGGCTTGGGGGCAAAGCAACGCGATTCCAAACGCACGCCGTCAACCACAGGAGGGGTGTGGTTTCGTCTGGTAGGCAAAAAAGACCTTTATCGCGGAAAGGTCGCCCAATGGGACCGGACCTTCAAGGAAAAAATCAAGCAGAAAATAAGGAAAAATCCGAACTGGCAATCACCGATCATGGTCACGAGGGAGGCCTCTTAATGGCGTACTGGTTGAACACCGCAACGTCGAAAAACTCTCACGCGTGATTGGGTGCATTTTGCAAACGGAGGTAAACAGCAAGGCCCGGCTCAAGAAGGGGAAGGGAAAGGCTCCAGGGTTTCACGAATGGACATGCGAGACAGGTAGCGGAGTCAAAAACGGATCGCACCAAACAAAGGGGTCCATGGGTGAATACGCAAATGCCCTCTCCTTCCCCCGCTAGGAAACAAAGAAAAGAAAGGGGGCAGCTCAAAATGTACTCCGCAAGACCGATGGGTCGGGCAGAGTGATTCACGTAACACGGTCTTGGTAGATGGGATCCCTCTGATGGAAAAAGAGCAGAATGCCGGGACAGGTCGAGTTGAAAACACCTCCGACAGGTATTCAGAGGAAAAAAACAAGGGGCCTGCTCCTTAAGTCTAGGTATCGGGGTCAAATGCATTGGGGAGTGCAGGAGCATCAGGAAAGTGGAAGAAAACAGGAGGGTCAAATAAAAAAGAGCCCGAGGATAACGGCTGAAAAAAGGAAAGAGATTGCTGGAGGCGTGTTGGGCTGCACCACGTCCATGAGGAAAAACAAGAGGGTGCATGTCCTACAAACCAAGAGAAGGTAAAAAATGCTCGAGGAGTAAACGAAAAAAAGAATCGATTTGGGCGAAGAACCGTCGCGGTGGGAAAAAAAGTCAGTATCGTCTGAAACCAGGGGGGCGTGACACGTTTTGGAAATCGGATAACCGAAAAATGAGCAGGGGGTTCGGAAAGAAGTGGACGTTAAGAAGTGGGGCTGGGAAAGCGAGCCGGTGGAGTTACGCGATCGAGTAAGATGTGCCCCCGGGCCCAGTCATGGAAGGAAGTGGAGCCTTAAAGGAATGAGACCTTTCCGGGAACCAAAAAGAAACGGGGAAAGCGCACCAAAACGAAGATGAAAAGAAGGAGAAGTAACGAGTACACGTCAAAACTGTTCGTGGGACCATACAAGAGCACCCGGGACTGCCGGCAGCCGGAAGCGAGTCTGCGTCGGAAACAAGGGAAAAATGGGACTACAAGGAATACAGAACAAGACCAATCCGGAAATTGAGCCTTAGATAAAGAAAAACACTATCCTTCAGGATGTTGACAGAAATAGGGGTTCCGTGTCGTCACCGTGATGAATGGTGGGTAAGGTCAAGCCGGTGATAAGGGAAAGGGGAATATTCACATCCATTTCACCCAGGAACGTTGGCCTCCAGGAATCCACGTCGGACCCATTGTGGGGGATGGGGGGAACCAACAAAGCCAAGAGGGCCCAGGCCGCAGGCCGGAAGGAGAAAAAAAACAGCGGAGAAAAAGCAAAAAAACGCCCTGATTGGTGAATACCGCGCTCAGCACAAAGAAGCTGACGGGTCAAAGGGAATCGGTAAAAGAAAGATAAAAAGCTCCTCTTGTGAATAAAACAGGACACAGTGGAGTGAAGTTGGGGACTATCTGAGGGACGTTGGAAAGGTGCCGGGTCAACATGGAAGGTAAATCTACAAGGGAAAACGGAACACAAGAAGGGGAAAAAATCCGAGGAGGACAAAGTCTCACGAACACAACAAAAGTAAGGAGTAACCTAAAGGATTGGGGGGTGGGACCAGCGTCTCAAGGGAGGTGGGAATTTCCGGGAAAAAATGAACTGCGTACGGCCCTTTCAAGCCCAACAGTCAAAACAAACATGAAAACCCTTAAATCCACTGGGACCACGGGGGCGGGAACGGGAGACTTCCTATGGGAGCGCTCAAAAGGAAAAAAGGGAAAAGTCCACATGGGGTAGTTTGTTGCTTCCGCCTGCCTACACCCGGCAGAAGTTGGGAGGGCTCGAAAGGCCCAAAAAAAAAACGCCAGAAGGGTGCAAACTGTTGGAAAAGGTCCAAAGATCCAAAGGGAAGGGGGGGGGAGCTCAACAGTTCTCCCAATTAAAAGGTGACCTGCTTGGGCCGATGCCATGTTATTCGACAAGGACGGCAGGAGAAAAAAGAAAGGAGGAAAAGGACACACCCCCTATCTTACAAAAACGAGTAAAAAAGTATGGAGAGTCAATGCAGACCATAGCACGGCTTTTGAAAAAATGGTAAAAAGGATCCGCTCAATCCGTTGCCGCCGACTCAAGAAGAGCGAACCGGCGGCGAAACAGAAAGGGTGAGGTGTTACTCATGTTCATCGAAAAAAAAATGGGGGGGGAAAGGGGGAAAGCTTGACCTCTTCTTCCTCCTTTTCCACTATCTCAAGAGGTGAACTCAATGACAGGGACCATAAAGTGGTAAAAAGGTCCTTCTTAAGAGAAGACTGCTTTCAGACTGGATACGGACCAGAGTGCCTCAGAAGGTAAAAAAAGCTAGACCAAAAAAACCAGGGGATGAAACGACATGGCTCGAACCCAAGAAAAAAAAGAGCCCGGAGAAACCGATTGGCAAAACCGTTTCAATGTGTTCAGACTCGATCTAAGGGGGTAGCAAAAGAATATTCGAAATCAACGTCCGATTTAACCAGTAAGAAGAAGGGAAAAAAATATCTTGTGGCGGAAACTTGCCAGCGTAGAAAGGTCGGAGTGGGGGAAACCAGCACTCCAAGCACCCTTAACCAGGAACCTTCTAACGGATTTAACCCTCCCTGGCTTATTCAACTGGGAGAAAGAAAAATCCAACTAAAAGAAAAAGAAGAAGCAACAACTTCAAAGTCTAACAAGAATCGCCCTAAGAAGAGGAAAGGAAAATTCAAACACCGTCGAGGGTAAGGAGAGCACGGTCACGAAAAGAGGGAAATTTTACTCATAGGGGAGCTCAAAGAAAAGGTTACGAGAGAACAAGAGGGGGACAGGAAAATCGTTGCTTGAAGGTCGAAAAAACAGGGGGGAAACTGGGGTCTGCGTGTGAGCTAAAAATAAAAAAACCGTCGCAATGAAACACAAGTCAGGAACTGTTTGGGAATTATTTGGCGAACCAATGATCGGGATACGAGTCCCGAAAAACTTTGAATCTGAGCTGTGCAGCATAACTTTACCTTAAAAGAATGGAAGGTACCGCTTAAGAAAAAAATGCCAAAAAAGTGTAATGGAAGACGACTTGTTACAAGGGTGGTACAGCCATTACGCCAAAAGAAGCGCAAAAAAAAAGAAGAGGTGGAAAGGCGTAGGTGTCATAGGCGACCCGGAGGGTGTTCGAGGGAAGGACAACGGAAGGAACGCCTCCAGGGCTACCTTCCGCGGAAAGTATGAGAAAATCGTAAAAAAACCTCAGACGACACAACACAAAAAACCTTCTGGAAAAGGCGTAGAAACCCGCAAAAACAAGGCTTGACATCGAGGTCCTGTACTACCCTCTTGCAAGGTTCTCGGGTAGGAGGACAAAGGAACACTCAGGACCCGATGGGCATCTACTTCAGGGAGGAGTCGGCTTAGGGGAAGGAGGGGGGCGAACCAGAAAGGATAAAACATAGGAAGGCCCACGGTTGAAAAGGGACAAAAGCTTTGCAATAAAAAAACCTGGTTGTGGGTGGAAAAAGGCGGGGGAAAGGTCCTTCGGGGGGAGGAGGGGGTAGGACCAGGCCGATCTCTTGAGTTTGAGAAAGCAAAAGAGGTTGCCGAAGCGAACCTTCGGAAAACAACAGAGAAAAACGGTATTGTGCCCTGATAATGGAAGAAACGGGAAATGAGCGTGAACCCGGAAAGGTGGACGGCTTCTTGACGGAAAAAATGGAACGGAAGTGCGCCCTGAAGACGGGTGCACTGCCAAGACGTGGTACAGGCGATCAGTGAGATAACTCAGACAGCAAGTCCGGGAAAGTACCGGGAGAAGGGATTTTTGGGAGGAGTGGAACCCGGCGCGAGGCAGTAAACTTTCCGGCCATCACAGACAAACTAGATGCCGTCGTGACAGCAACTGGCAAGCTGACCGTAAGAAGGAAATCCGACGGGCAGTCACTTGCTTTTGGGGTGGGAAAGTGAGGAAAAGCTTGACCGGTCTGGGTCCCAGAGTGTATCAAGGGAAGATGGGAGGAAAGAGAAAATCCCGTCCGGCGGGGAATGAAACCACACATGGCCAACGTGTCCAGAAGGTGAAACCCTGCCAGAAAGCGTTAAGAACACAGCCAAGGAGAAGCTCTTCCATGCTAGAAGAAAAGGCCACAAAAAACCGAACTGATAGGCCCACCTCATAAAAGTTTGTCGGACAGGAGATTCGCAGTTCCAGAACTTGACGAGTCCAGGAAAACACGGGCAAAAACGGGGGGAAAGA
>Ga0179593_1675611_pt1 | contig 25161 bp, 33 predicted proteins | sample CZODoug2_1_08_16_FD_185931 | JGI IMG/M metagenome (GOLD analysis project Ga0179593, IMG submission 185931) | Vadose zone soil fungal communities from Angelo Coast Range Reserve, California, USA - CZODoug2_1_08_16fungal (PacBio error correction) | ecosystem: Environmental > Terrestrial > Soil >...
AAAAGAAAAGGGAAAGGGCCCAACCCCGAGGGAAACGCTTATCAAGAATGCAAGGCTAGGGCTGTTGCCGCAAGGAGTCGCAAAAGAAAAAAAACGGAGGGGCGATAAGAAAGAACAAGTTCAAAAGAAATCTATTCGCCAAAGAGCCTGGGGGGAAAAGGGCAAAAAGTGGAACGACAGGGTCCACACGATGGTCGTACCACATGCGTAAAAATAGGGGGGGGATGTGAGGAGAGAGGACTGCGCAAAGAGCAGAAGGGAAAATTAGGGGGTGCCCTCGTGGAGCTTTGCTGTAAGGGCGTAAGTGGGAAATCGAAGAGGGGAATCGAAAATCAACCGAGATGATAAGCGTTGAAAAATGTGCCAGGGTTAGTTCTTTTGGTGGTCAAAAGCGGTCGCATGTTACGGGAGCAAGGGGGGGGACAAGGAGGTGAGGGTGGCCCTCCGTACCCGTTTAGCTCCACGTCGGACACCAAGGGAAGAAGATGGTCCCCTGCGGGGAAAAGAAAATAGGAAGGTCATAAATCCCTAAAGATGCGGAAAAGAAGCTCCGGTGGGGGAAAACCCCCCGCAACAAAAAGTTAAGAACGTGCCTCAGATTGGGTGGGGGACCAGACAACGATTCAGGAAAAAAAGGCGAAGGGGGGCACTATCGTGTGCAGCAAGGAGCAAGAAAGGGGATATTTCACGAAAAGGGAAAAGAGAAAAGGGAAAAAACCGGAAAACAAAAGGTCAGAGTGACCAAAGGTTTCCAAAAAAAAGACCGGTGGGGGCGAAGACAGCTGTCTTGCCTTGTGAGTAAATGAAAAAAAGACCCAGCCCAAAAACCAGAAAAAAGGGGAAAAAGGGAAAGGTTACTCAACTGGAGGGGCAAGTTGGGGACCATAAAGGGCACAGGAGATAAAACGGAGGAAAACAAAAAGAATTCGGTTAGTGGTCCCCCGACATCCAAGAAAACCGATTAGGTGCAGGGAAGAACTGAGAAAGGAAATGAGAACTGCAGTGGGTCCCTTGGGGAGGGAAGTGGATGATGGTAAAAATCGGATTAGAAGCACTAATTTACTCTGGCCTGCAGGAAAGGGGGGGTTGGGGGTCCACAGTATTGAAAAAAAAAAGATGAGGAGCAGCACGGAGGTCGTGAAGCAGAGCCTGCTGGGGAAAAAAGAGAAGTGGGTGCTGAATACAAGAAACGGAACAACGACCCAGCACAAGAGCTGTTCTCGAACTAAGGAAGGAGGGGGTGGAAGCGGGCTAGGGAAAGAGACTGCGGGGCAAGGGATTCAACAAATGTTAAAAGACAATGATGAGGAGGAATTCGTGTTTAGGACCAAGAACCAAAAGGCCAATACGGGGTAGCAAAAAATTTGCCCTGAAGCCCTCACAGTGCAAAGGGGGGGGGGAACACGGAAAACCTGTTCTGTTATCTTGGACCAAAGGAAAGGGGGGGGATCATCAAAAGAACTAAAGGTGCAAGCGAAGCCCGCTGGTTCAATGAGTCCATAGGCGTTTGGGGAGGGTAATAGTAGGGAGTAACTTCAAAGACCAAACTGAAACCAGAATAAGCAAAAAATTGTTTAACTCAGATGAACAGGGAAAAAAGTATTAAAAAAAACTCCTGTTGTCAGTAGGGGGCAAGTCAAAGTCAGTTAGTGCCGGGAGGAAGCATCTGGATCCTATTTACCGAAAGGGGGGGAAAGAGCAAGGCCTTTCAAAGAAGGCTTCCAAACCCCGCTGACTTTAGTAGGCCCGCCGCATGGTGTGGGATGGCGGTTACCTTTGGTGGGAGAAAAAACGAACAACGCCAGGGGGGGGTCTACCGCGTAGTGGAGAAAGTGAAACGGGGAATGGAAAGAAGGTAAGGGGTGGGGGAAGGGAACGTCAGCAGGTTTATCAGGTATAGCAGTAAACCAACCCCGGGGCTGGGGGGAGGGAAACCAAAAGTGCAATACCGTAACGATAAGGGTTGCATGGGGTAACGGGCCCAACGACTTAAAAAGACAAGAGTGTTTTTACCCACCCGGAGGGGGCGGCAGGGACCCCGGTGCGAAACCATTTGGGGCACAAGAACCACACCTAGAAAAACGGTTAATTTGTGCTTGAAAGAAGGGAAAAAAAAAAAGCTCTGGGGAAAGACAGCGGAGAACCGTCGGTGCATGTTCGTTAATTCGTGAAAAGGCGGGAAAAAGGAACAAATCCCAGGGTCAGCGGGGTCAAACAATCAAAGCCACCAAATGGTGAGCACCACGATAACGCGGGGGCAAGACCGGTCAACAGTGGGAACGAGCAGGGGAAGAGTAGTCCGCCCCGCATCAAGGTCGAGGGTCCTTGAAAGGTCAATCTTGCACGAGCGCAAAATGGGAGAGTCCTGCAACGACGACGGTGAGGGGTAAGGGCAGGCCCAAACATCGAGGTTGAAAAAAAACTGCCTACCCAACGTTCACGAACTGGAGAACTGAACCAAGGGGAAAAATAAAGGGAATTAAACAACGCATCCGTTTTGCAAGTATAGTGATATCTTTCTGCTCAAAAAGCAAAAAAGGGTAAGACAGAACCTGTGGGCAACGATAGAAAAAATGGAGGAAAAATTGCGCCTCATCTCAAATTTGTGAAGCACACCTCAAACAAAAATGGTCTCTTCATACTCAAGAAAAGACACGCGCCCGGTCCAATACCCCAAGCAGGGGGAAGAGGCACGGTGACAACAGTGGGAAAGGGACTGACTGACAGGCAAAACTAGCATTAAAAAAGAGAAAAAAAACAACGGAGGAGGAGGAAGAAGGAAACCACTGTGAGGGGGGACCGCCTGTCGTCAGAAGAAAAGGGCACGGGGGAAACTTCCCGTGCAGGGAATAGGGGGACAACGGAAAGGTTAGCTGGCAAAAAAAATGGCTGGGGACGAGGGGGGGAGTAAGGTCGATGGGGCGTGTAACAGAAAGAAGGGGTAGGCTGCGCAAACGCGAGGGGGGGGGGAGGTGCCCACAAGGGGTCTGTCTGCCCAACGGAGTGTGGGGCCTAACAAAAAAAAAAAAAAAAAGGGGAATTAACAGTGTAAATGGAAGGTAGGTGTTTTAAACAAAACTGTGAGTTAAACGCCGTACCGTCAAAAGCAAAAAAGGTAGAGAAAAAAAAAAAAAAAGAAGGAACCCAGAGGGTCCGTGCCCGCAAAAAAAAAAAAACGGAAAGCAGCGTCTTTTTTTGGCAGGGATGCCAAAATTTTCGTGACAAGATGAGAGATCAACAGGAAAATGTCAGGGAAGGGTGGGGGGGCAGCGCACACGGTGACGCACGTGACCTGGGCGTTCGATGGGGGAGGAGCGACCAAGAAAAAACGGACAGTGGGCTGGAATAGAGCCCGTGCCGGGGGCAAATTGCGGTGGGACAGACAGAGCGAAGGCCGGCAAACCACAAAGAAAGGCCAGAAACGTCTGGTGCCAAAAAGCGTCAAAGTAACAAGCAAGGATGGAAAAGCACCAGAAAAAAAGTTGTAAATGCACGCTTGAGGGACAAATGGGAGGGGAGGAAAAGAAACAGGATGTGGGCAAGAGTTTGGCAAGGAGGGGGGGAACAGGGGTTCACGGAAAAAAAAAAAGGATCAACTTTTCCCTGAGGGCTCCAACGACGGGGGGGCGTCCTTATAAAGATAAAAAGTGGCCCCAAGATTTCCCAAACGGTCAATGATGAAAGGGGAGGGGAGAAAGGGGGAAAACCTGAAAGAAAGAAAACACTGGTACTACGGTGTCGGTCGGTGAGAAAGGTAAAGACACTAAGAAAAATGCAGGCGAAAAATGGGATGAGAGGGCAAAAGGGGGGGGGGGGGGGGAAGAAGAGTCTGTGAAAACAGGGGGGGGTAATAAGGAAAAGACCAAATCAAGAGGGGAAACAGGACAGGAACTGAAAAACGAGGAGAAGTGGATGAAAAAGCAAACCGCGGGAAATTAGTCAAAGTCGCGTTTGCTTCTGTTAGAGCATGGCAAAGAAGAAGCAACCGCATAAAAGTGGGGTAGAAAGAGAGCATCGGAAACACGGGAGGGCGGCAAACGAGAAAAAAAAAAAGACAAAAGGGCTCAGGGGGGTGGGAAAAAGAAGGGGGGGAACAGGGGTTAAAAAGGGGGAAGTCAAGCGAAAAAAAGAAAAGAGGTGGGTGGCAAAAATGACACCGATGAACTGACGCATGCACGGAGCCTCCAAAAACGAAGGTTCTAAAAAAAAGGGGGGGTTGGGGGAAAGCCAAAACCATACGGGAAAAAAATCCGGCCTCGTACCCGACTGAAAACTCGTTTCTCTCAGCAGAGAAAAATCGGAAGGAAAGTAGAAGCGGGGAGATTGGGGGTACTTTGGAGTGGGAAGGACACCGAAAAAACCGGGGTAGGGTCCGGGATAGACTAACCGTAACGCAGTGCATGCGTGAAAAATAAGGGGGAAAGTAAAGAAATAACCAAAAAAAGGACCCGGAAAGACAAGACCCTTAGGGTGGTGGGGGAGGGGAAAGAAGACCACATCAGAAAACAAGATGGTCAGAACAATTGGGAATAAGAAAAAAAGGGAAGACAAGGTAGAAAAAAAGCTCATGGCTCAATACAGTTCCAGGGGGGAAATAAGCGGGGGGGGGCAAGGGGTTAATACACGAAGTGGGTCCAGGACAACGGTGGGAAGCAAAAAACCCTTGGTGGAAATGGGGTTTCCCCCCCAACGCGTTCCAGTTTGTTGGCAAGGGGGATGGCCCTGGGGGGGTCTGTCGGTTGATCACCAAAAGAAGAAAGAAGATTTGTTCGGCATTGGGACGTTGTTGGGAAACTCGGGCGTGTCACGACTAAAAAAATGAAATGAAGGAGAAGAAAGTGGGGGAAAGAATGTCGTGAGAAAAAGAAAATAAAAAAAAAAAAAAAAAACACACCAAATAAAAAAAAAAAAAAAAAAAAAAAAGAGGGGGCGACCAGGTACGGAACTGGGGGTCCAATGGGGTGTCAAAATGAGGCCGATACTGGCAGAAAGTAAAAAGTGAGTCCCAAACGGGTTGTACTTGGCTCCAAAGGACGAAGGGAGTGAAAAAAGTTGCCCAAAAAGGGATAGGGAAGATTTGGGTGTGTTCCCACGAATCGGGGAGAAACGGGGAACCAGACGATACTGTCCAAGCGTAACAGCATTGGGGAAAAGAAGACAATACAGCCTGCAGGATAAAACCTTTTTTATATCTGACAAGGGCGAGGAGGGGAGTTACTAAGTGGTCTATTCAGGGGCGATTAAAGGAAGGGAAGACATCGCAAGAGTCGAAAAAAGAGAAAAGTCCGCAGCAGTGAGATCGACTCCCACAGGACCGGAAAAGGGTCCAACGACAGAGGGCCGGGAAGGAAAAGGCAAGAAGCGGCCGCCGGAAAAAATAAGAAAAAAAAAAGGAAAAAAGGACAAAAGATGATTCTCGCCGCGTTGGTGAGGAAGAAAGAAACGAAGGTCAAAAGCGGCTAAGGCAGAAAACACTGGATAAGGGGGGGGGGGAGGAAAACGGGGAAGAAAGGGCAAAACCGGTTTTCTTGAGGGGGGCATCAAAAAACGGAGGAGAGGGAAAATAGAGAGGGAAGGGGAAAAGAAAAAAAGGGTCCAGTCCAAGTTGACCGGCCCAATCATAAAGAAGGGAGGGGATTGAGCGGGGAAACGGGCTTACTTTCAGAACGGTCCAAAAAAAAAAAAAAAATGGGGCGAGAGTCATGAGCGGGGGAGAACAAGTCTTCCGCTCGCGGGGGGGTCAGGGGGGGGAAAAAGAAGGTCCGCCTCACTGGAGAGGGAAAAATCGTAGCGTCTGGGGGAAAAGGAGTGAAAAAAAAAAGGAACACTTGCTCCAGCGAAAAAGGGTGCGAAACCTCGTGTTCGGGGGAAGGGACTGTCCGTAAGTTACTCAGGAAAAGGAGAAACCTGAGAATCCAAGGAAGAGAAAGCTCGAGTCCTGGCACTAGGGACACCGGGGGCAGGGTTAGTTTTTGACTGGTTTTGGCCGGGGGGTTGGGGGAAGACCGCGGGAAAGCTTGGCGTAAAAGGGGAAGCAGGGGAAAAAAAAAAGGGGGTCAACGGCGCCAAACTCGGTTAAGTCAAAAAAAACGTGGAAAATTGGAACTAGAGGGCAGACCCGTCTTGCAAAGCCGCCTTGGGGAAAAAAAACGTCGCTTGTGGCGGAATAAAAACGGGGTGGACCTCAAAAAAAAAAACAGCCCAGGCTACCATTAATCGGCAAAAAAAAATTTGTGGGGCAAAAAAACGATAAAGTGGAGCGCGTGGGGTGGAAGAACAAACTCGGTTTCAATGGAGGTAGCAAAAACCCGTTATTCCCGAAAAAAAAGGTAGAAACTACAAAAGGGACAAGGTCGAATCCTTAAAAACAAGAACGGGCACTCCCAAGACCGTGCCAGAGAAAACCAAATCTGAGGAATTTTAGGGGGGGGGGGGAGAACAAAAAAGAAAAAAGCAAAACCAGGCCCCATTCAAACTGGGAAAAGGGGGCTAAGACAAACTGGATTGTTTTGGGGAAACATAAAAAAAGCGCAGACCACCTGCTGGTTCGTAAAACTAGGGTAGGACCGGATCCCACAAAGGAAAAAAAATTGTCTGACCAAGAAAATTGAAGCAGGAGGAATACTACTGTGTCGAGGGGTAGATTTTGCGAGATGGTACCCCACCCAGTATGACGCTGAGTGGCACAAACAACAGGAAGAAGGGGGGCTGGGGAATTTAACCGGGGAGGGGAAAAAAAAAAAAAAACGTGAGTGACCCATTTAAGACGCAAAGCCCACTTGAGGTTGAACGGGGGGGGGAAAAGGGGATAGCCTGAAAGGGGTGAAAAAAAAAGGCGGTGGGGCTATTGCAAGACTATACAAAGACAAAAACTCAACTCAAAAAAATCATCTCAAAAGAGATGGTAGAAGCACCGAAGAGTGAACGGTGGGGGGGGGGGGGTGAAGGGAACATGAGGGACCACGGCTTCAAGCCGTGCCGTCGTGGGGAGGGAAAAAAAAAAAAAAAAAAAAAGTGGGGGGAAGAAATGAGGAGGATAGACTTGGAGTTACATGGCGTCCCATTATTGGTAAATCAAAAAACAAAAATGGCCAACACAGAGCCGCACCGCCACCGGCAAAACCAAAAAGTCGGCACGGGGGGAAAAGGGGGGGGGGATCATGGGGGGGGAAATTCAGAGCCGCGATCTCTTTTGCCATGGTCCATTGGAGCGGGTGGGGAGGGGAATGAGTTAGGGTGAAGCTCAAGATAAACAAGACGAGAAAAACGCGAAGGGGTCCCAGAAGAATTAGAAAACGCGGATTCCCTTTCAGTATTGGGGGCCAAAGGGCCAGAATCCAAAGTGGTGGAAGTGCCAAAAAAGAGTAGGGAGGGACTATTGACCATTCCCGAGGATATCGGCCGGGAATTATGGAAACTTCAATGGCGAAAAGAAAACGACAGGGTTGGTGTAGGGTGCGCCGAAATGGGGGGTGAGGCTGTGGGAGATAACCGTGGGTGCTCGAAAAAGACTTACACCGTACCCGGCGAGGGTATTGAGGAGAAAGGGACAAAGGCCCCGAACGGGAAAAACGGCCGGCGGGGAGTGGGGAAAAAAGACGACATCTCATGGGGGGAAAACCACGCCGGGAAAAGCTGTGTGGGTTGAATAGAAACGGGTGATAAGGCAAGGGGGGGGGTCGCTCATTTTTCCAATGGGTTTTCCAAAGAAGGCCAATGATGTGAACAGATGTTGGGAACGGGGGGCCCCTCGGGCGAGAACCCATTGATCGCCTTTAAAAAAAAAAAACTGAGAAAGGGAAAAAGAAACTAAACAAAAAGAGAGAAGGTTAAGGTTGCTGAAAAAAACTCAAAAAAACCGGCCAGAAGACGAAAAAGGGAAAAGGCGGGGGGTGAACCCAACTGGAAAGCCACGTGGAAAATACGGCTGCTGGGGTTGTGGGAAAACCAGTAAAAACCGGCGGGGGCAAACCAACAAAAAAAGAAGGAAGCAACAAGCCACAGGCAAGGGGAGCAAGACCGAACCATCGAAAAAGGGGGAGGGCAGAAGTCAACCGTGTGCACGCCCGTTGGGACGACAGGGTCGAAGTTTGGTTAAACGGGAGTCCGAAAAAAAGGAAAGGAGAAATCTCATCACGACTCCCGACGCCCCTGGGGGGTGCATTAGAGGCTGAAAATTAGGTTGGGGGGGAGTAGGAATAAAACCCGGGGGGGGGCGACGGGGGAAGAAAAGGGTCCTGGGGTAAAACTCACAGACAGACAGGAAACCCTGAAAATCATAAGGGGGAAAAAAAAATGGGGAGGATATCAATTTGGTAGTCAAACTTCAACCCCGTTTTTCAGAAACAAGTGAACTAGAACAGGTAGGAGAGAGCATGAAGAAAAAAAAGAGAGGGGAAAGGGTAGGGACAACACTCTCCAAGATGGCGGTTCAATCATCAAAAAGGGGAAGGTAAAAGCGAGAAAACCCCGGGGAAGAGAAGATTCCCCATTGAAAGGGGAGATTGGTGGGCAATTTGGTTCAGGGGGTTGCCCAAGGGGACTTAATGAGGTACCAAAAAAAAGAAATAAGATTCGACACCACAACTGTTTAGGAAAGAGAAAGAAGCTGTGAGGGAAAAGGGATGGGGGACATGAACACTGAAAAGGGGGGTGAACCGTGCTTCCCTGGAAAGGGGGGGGGGGGAAAATGCGCGCATTTATCGGAGCATTCGATGAAGAGCCAAACTCCTCTTGGTGAAATGGTGAAAAGGGCCACGAAAACACACAAGAGATGGAGGAGGGAAAAACGACAGGAGGGTTGATCGTTTCCGGTTCGGGGATGCCCAACGGAAAGTTGGAAAAAAAAGAAGCTTAGTCCCGAAAAGGGGGCCGGAAGATGATCCACAAGGGGGAGGCTCAAGGGCTGGGTTTGGGTCCCACGCCGTCACGTCGACTGGGGGGGGGGAAAGGGGTGGTAAAAATACAGAAACCTCACTTATCGGCGACCGTTTCACATCAAACATCGCCAAAAAAAGAAAAGGACCTATGATATGGGGGAATGAAGTTTTCCGTGCATGTAGAGAAAAAGTGGGGGGGGGAAGGATTAATGTCCGGGGGAAGAGCGGCACCACTGTTTTGCCCGTGCCCCCAGGAAGTGGGAAGCGTTTCGAATGTTGCGTAGGGGAGAAAAAAAAGGTTTCTGCTGAAAAGCAGTTGCGCAGCTGGTTTAAAACAGGGGGAGGGGGGGGGGAACAACGTGGAAAAGGAAAAACCCCGAAGGGGGAGAAAAAAACCAGGAAAAGGGTTAGACGCTTCTTGGTTGGTCAGAGCGAATGCCAAAAAAAACTGGAACAAATCAGACGACAGGGGCTGCTCTGGTTTGGGAGGGTGGGAAGGAAACGACCAAAAAATGGAGCCATTGTCCCTGTCGGGAAGCGAAATCTGTTGGGCAGCCAAAAAAGGGGTAAACCAATCAAGTATCAGACCAAAGGAATGGAAAAAGGGAAGGGAAAGTTCACACTCGTTACGGCTTGGGCGGCCTATCAGGACCACTCGGACCGAAAACGAGGTTACCGTAAGGGGACTCCAAAAGGAAAGGGACACCAGGGGGAGGGAAGAGCACGGCGACTGGTAAGAAGGAGTGGGCCGTCAGTTCTAGCACAACTGTAGAAAATAAGAAACTAAAAATAAATCAAGGACAGGTAGAAAAGAAATGGGAAAGAAAGAAGGAGCCACGAATGCCAAACTTTCTGGATAGAGGGGAAGAACATACAACGGCAGACACAATTTGGGCAGACTGAGGAGGGAGGGGCAATGTAACTTGACAAGAAGAGTTTTCGTGTATGATTTTGACCCCCTTCGCGGGGGGGGCTTCAGGGGTTTTTAAGGGGGAAGATGAGATTGCCGGCAAAAGAAACCAAAAAGTACTGTGACAGCGGGAAAGGCTGCCCATAGACTGTGCAGGAAAAGAGCCAAGACACCTTCCATCAGTTTGGTAAAAAAGTGGTTGTGCCTGGGAAAAAAAAGTGGGGGACCGGGGACAGAGCGGCAAGCTGTTGTTGGGGAAAGTAAACAGAGGCATTTAAACGCAAATGGGAGCAGTGAAAGAACTCAAAGAAAAAAAGAGAACCTAAAAAGGGGTGTTGCCAGACGAAGAAAAACGTGCAAAGGCAGAAGCACGTGATTCCCCCACCCGCCCCCAAAGAAGGGACACATAGAAAAAGCGAAGATACATAGCTCGGGAGGGAAGAGGGTCTTATGGGGGAGTTGGTCCACTTTTGTCGGTGGGGAAAGAAAAACACCGCACAAAGTCCGGAAACAGAGGAGGGAGTTTCCCATTTAACGGGCCTAGAAAGGTCGGAACTCAGTTCTGCCTTAAGGGAAACGATAAGGGGGGATGGGAAGCCACACATTCACCCGGGAAAAAAAAGAGCACAGGAGTCCAGGGAGTGTAAGGGTTACAGGAATTTGCCCTAAGGGAAAGGAAAAACAAAGAAGGAAAAAAAGGAAACTGGGACTAAAAAAAAAAAAGAAAAAGGTCTGTAAAAACGGGGAACGGGAGTGGACGCTTTGAACAAAACCCTGGGGCAAGAAACTGTGTGCACGAAAGGGGGGGGGAAAAAAAAGGAAAGGGAAAGTTGGGGTTAAAACACTATTTGAAGAACGGCTCGGATTGTGGGGGGGAAAAGAAACACAAGAAGCAGATTTGGCCATGTGAAACGGGGGGGGGGGGGGGTAGAAAAAAGAGAGGGGGGGGCACCTCCAGACCCTGAAAAAGAAGGACCCGGGTGTTTTCTGAGGGGTAAAAGGATCCGAGCCCAATGACGGTGCGTACCCGCAGGGATTGGGAGGGGGCGGGGAGGGGGATGTGAACCAAAGAGGCCGAATACAGGTTAGCCTTGCGGTTTGTGAGAAAGGGGAAAAAGCACGTGGGGGGTTGTGGAGAACCTCCGCAAAGCAAGTTTCCGAAAGGGGGGGGAAAGGGGGGGAAACTCAAGGGGGAGATCCCCTAAAATTACTTTGTCTAATCGAGTACTTCAACGGAGGGGGGGATAGGGGACCAAAAATGACGATGGGGGGGGGGGGGTCCCTCAAAAATCCGAGAGTTCAAGGGACCAAAAATGGTTAAAGCCGAAACAAAAAAAGCCTGACATTATGCCAAGTAACCTAAGGGGATTCGGGTACCCGCGGAGTTTATGTTGGAGAAGTGGAGGAGAAACTTGAGGCCTTTCGAGTCAGTTACGAAATGCTCCATCCAAGAAAAAGAGCCTAGGGGGGCGAAAAGAATTCGAGGGGATCAAAATGACAGGGAGGAAAGTAAGAAACGGACGTTTACGAACGGCTGACTAATTGAAAAAAGGGTCATCCCACAAAAGAGAGGGACGGGAAATAGTAAACAGAAACCCGACTATGATGACAGAGGAATAATTTGGGGGGGGGAGGAAGAACCAGCCCACAGGAGGCGAGCCCCGCCATAAGGTGGTAAGCGTAGGGGGGGCGGAACAAAAAAGGGGGGGGACGGGGGGCCAACAAAACTTCCCGGTTGCTTGAGGGGATCAAACAACAAAGGAGGGGGATGAGGAAAATACTAGATGCCGAAGAAAGAAAGGAGGGCACGACTTCAGTCGTGCAAGAAAAAAGGAAGGGCCAAAATGGGGGGGGAAAAAAGAGCCGCGGACTGTGCCGGTTATTAGAAGAAAAACGGGGCAGAGAGTCTTCAGTTATAGGACGCTCCCAGTGGGGCAGTGTGAAATCGGTCCATCAAAGTGTAAAAAAGGGGGGAGGGGGAAAAAAAAGGTGGAAAAGGGGGGTGGGTCGGACACTGCTCAGCGATGAACTTGCGAAAAAAAAACAGGGGGGAGAGGAATGGGACGATGGGGAGGAAATTTCTTAATTGAGTAGCCGAGAAAACAAATCTAGGGAAAATATAGAACGCAAAGAAGCGGGTTCAGGGGGAGAAAAACTAGGGTACGTCGAGGGTTCACGTTGTGGTTCGAGATTTCAAAGAGGGGGACCGTGGGTAGACAGACTTCGTTGGAAGGGAGAGGGAAAAGTGGGTCTTCTCCAATCGTGAGCCTCCTGAATGAAGGGGGGGGACAAAAATAAGGGAATCTAAACGGCGGGCAAAAAAAGCAGCAAAGGTAAAAGGAAGGTTCATCGATTTGCCAGAAAGTCTACAAACGGTTGGGAAGATGATTCACCGCCAGGCGAAAAAAACATTATCAGGGGGGAAAAAAATGGTGTTGACCAACTATCAGAAATTTTCCAAGTAATGGGGGAACTCAATCTAACGTGCAGTGGCGGACGACCGTTGGAGGAGTCAAAGGAAGGGATAAGTTTAAAAGCTTCCCCGTGTAAGGTCTAAGAGGGGAAAAAAAAGAACTATTTTTCTCCAAAAAGAGAAAAGGGGGGGGTCAAATTACCACAAATCATGAGATTCTTTTGCTGTGGGGGGGACACAGAAAAAGGAAACCGCCCCAAGTGACCATTCATCTTACCAAAAGAAATTGCCTTTGGGGGGGGAATAAAAAAAACAGCGGGACTGACATTCTGGAGAAAGACGGGAGACACACAAAAGGGGGTCCTCCAATTTCAAAAAGGTGAAACGGAGGGGCAATGAGCATTCTTCGTCCGCAAGTGGGTCACAAAGTATGGGGAAGAGGGGATGAGTTGAAAAAAAAAATACCACGAGGAGAAATTCAAAGGGGGGGGGGGGGGACGTCAAACAGTTAGGAAACCCGGAAGCGGGTCAAGAATGCTCAACGGAGTCAAGAGGTCGAGCGGAAAGGGAAAAAAAAAGGCGAGATCATGATGGGTGTAGCAGAAAAGGAGGCACCATACCAAAAAAAGTAAAAAAAACCGGACGCTGGGACAATGGAAAGAAAGGGAAAGAAAATCGAAGAAAAAAAAGAGGAGAGTTTTGGGGGGGAAGCGTGGGGGGGAGACAGTCCTTCCCTTGGGTCCAAAGGAGGGGGGTCGAAACCATGGGTTTTTCAAGGCAACCGAAATGAGAGATGCACGTGTTAGCCTGTATAACTTTAAATCGGGGGGTAATCAAAAACAGAGGGGAAAACGAGGATCCGGCCGAAACCGGTTCCCCTGCAAAAAAGGGGGGGGTTGAAAAAAAAAGCGGATGACGGTGCGAAAAAAAAAAATCCGTTGTGAAGCCTCCAAGAATTCAACAGGAAAAAAGCTCTTGAAAAAAAAAGGGGAATTAAGGCCTGTTGGAGTGATTATTTGCGTGCATGGGCGTCCAGAAAACACAACGAGAATCAAACGCGAAAAAAAGTGGAAAAAAAATATGACCCGAATCGCTGCTTTGCAGTAAGGGGGGGCATGTATAAAGTCATGTTCCCTTCCGAATTGGAACTAGCGGCGGAAAAGATGACCAAAGAAGCAAGGAATGAGACGCCATACAGGAGAAGTCCAATGGCACCCTACCCCGTCCCTTGTATTCTCCTCATGGGGGGGAAAGGGGGGGTCTGGGGTAAAAACCAGGGGTGGGTGATCAAGAAGTCTACGGAAAAAAAACGACTATTCCCCGGACTAAAATAAAGAAGAAAGAACGGTGCCAACTGCCCTACGTAAGACCAGGTGAAGGGAAAAAGCCGGGGAGGCGTAACGTTTTTGATCACGGATAGACGCCAATCCGTACAAGGGAGGGGGTTTTGATGGAACCTCAGGAGAAATTGGGAACCCGAACAGGGTGGTTTCCGCTATTTCTTGGGCAAGTTGGGTGTTCCAAGGAAGGAACATTGACCAGGATGTGTGGGGTCAAAACTCCGAAAAAGGAAGAAAGGGGGAGAGAGGCATTTAAAACACAAAAGACAGCCGATATTCAAAAAGGTTTTGGTGTTGAAAACGCCTTTAAAGAAAAAGCAGGGAGAAAAAAGGGGGACGGTTTTTTGGGGAACCAATTGTCCCGTTACTGGGGAGGTACCGAAATAAGGGGGGGGGGAAAACGCAAAGAAGCATCATCACGAAAAAAAAAAAAGGGAAATTTTTCTCCAACCAACCTACCGAAGAGGCAAACTGCAGTCAACCGGGGTTCCGCAGAGGGGGGGCAAATGCCCCAAGAAAAAAAAATCAGTTCCGGTGGAGGAGAGAAAAGGCAAAGGGGTAAAATACATCATGCGAAGTAAAAGGCAAGGCGGGGGGGGAAAAGGGGGGGGAACGGCAAGACCGGGAACGTCTATGGGTTGTGTGGGGGCTTCACGACAAGGACATTCGACTTCTTGACGGAAGAGAGGGGGTGAAAAACTCACATAGGGGAAAACCTGACACATCTTGGGGGAAAAACTTGGGTAGCCAACGGAATGTACCACAACTTCAGGGGGATACAAAAAAAGTGGGCAAACACACAGCAGCGCACAGCGGGAACCCGAGGGGGAAAAGGTTTCTAAACAAACACCAGAGACTTTGCTATTCCAGCGAAAGAAAGAGTAACTGGCAGCAACCCGGTCAGCTTTCCTGTCACGGGAAAAATAGAAAGGAACAAGTGTTGTAGTGTCCTGGACTGCACAGGCAAAACACCCCATCCATCGCTCGACAAAAAAAAGGGACAAAAGAATGCTGGTGATGGAACGCCGTTGGTCAGGCCAGTTCCAAATGTACTTTGGAGGGGAAGAGTGACCTTTTCCTGAATAGGGGACCGCAGCGAAGGTCTTTTCATGCAGTGGGGGATGGACCTCTCTTGTGAAGCGGGTTTGACCCATACACAAGTAAAGAGAGGGGAAAGGAGGGAAGGAAGACTCTCGCTGTTAATCAGGGGTTGCCCAGTTATTTCTGGCCAACGGGGGGGGGGGCAGAATTTCCCGCTTAAAAAATGTTGCAACGGGAGGAGGGGTAAGGGTTTAAATGTCTTTGAGTTTGGACCGCCGTAGCACAGAGCCCGGGGAAAGGGGTAGAAGAAAATCCTTAATCGGGGGCAAACGCCAAAAAGGTAAAAGCCAAAGCGTCGGTGGAATGGTACATGTTTCCTCATGAGAGATTTTTAGCCCACCTATTTGTGAAAAGGGGGGAAAGGAACTGGATTGGCGTAAGTGGGGTTCCAAAACCAAGCTCCAAAGGGTTGTGCCAATGGTTCAAAAAAGTTGCTGTTGGAAGACGGTTCAAAAACTGGGGGGCTCCACCGGCACAGTTGGGCACGGGAAAAGGACTACCTTTTCTAAGGTTGGGGAAGAGGGGAAGGGGTCCATCCAGACTAAGGGAAAGGGGGGGAACAAACCAAAGAAGTCATAAACGCAGCCAATTGAGGGGGGAGGTCATCCTCTTAAAAAAGAGGAAAAACAGGCAAGATCTCGCTTCTCTTTTTTGGGGGAAACGGTTGGGGGTGCAAAGCCGAGCCAATGGGCTCGCCGATTCAGAAAGAGGGGTGGAAGTGAGTTTGAAGGCGGGAACAAAGGAGAGTCACCCCCAATAGCGGGATGTCACTCTGAGTAAACAAAGGGGGTGGGGGCTTCCCATTTGGGAAAAACCGGGAAAAGAAAAAAGTCAGACGCCACGGGAAGATGCAAGTCAACGGCCTTACGTAGGTGTATAACGGGGGTCCAAACGGAATTCAGAGGGGACTAAAGAGGTTGGAGAAGGGGAAGGATCACAGAACGGGGGAAAAAACATCTAAGAAATTGAGGCAATAAACAATTAAACGGGGGAAAGCACATGGGTGTGAAAGCACCTAAATGAAAGTCTAATGAAAGACTTTAAACATGGGGGGGATCAGAACCCTCTTCAGCAAAAAAATAAGACCTTGGGCAATTACGGACACAGCGAGTTTTACCGGGAGGTTGGGAAAAGTTCGAGGGGGCCTTCTCGTTAAGTTTGGTTAGAAGGAGAACAAAGAAATTACCAGAAAAAAGAACAGACTGCAAAAGAGAGCGGAAACACTGAAGGCGGCAAAGGGAGCCGGGACAACCGTAATAACTTTTTTACAAAAAGGGGGGGGGCAATAAAAAACCGGGTTGCAAGGGAATCGAGGGGAAGGGGGAACATAAATTAATATATTTTATTGTTCAAATAAAAAAAAGAAAAAAGGGGGACAACTCACATATACCTTAACAAAACGAAAGAAAGGAAAAAAAAAAGCCACTTCCCCTCGGGACAGAAAAAAAAAATAATTATTATAATCGATATCCAAAAACAACAGCACGAAAAAAAAAAAAGGTACAAACATACCTCTGACCCCAAAAAAAGAGTGACAATCATTAGGAGAGATACATCAAACTGGCAGCATAGGGCGGAGGGGGGGGAGGGGGGACATATGGCATGCTCGAAGCCGGGGATTTTGCTCATGATAGCTTAAACGAAAGGAACGAGACATTGCCGGGAAAAAATATAGGGGGGGCAATAAGGTCCACACCAGTCCCCAGGTAATCGGAAAAGACTTAGGTTGAGGGGAGCACTCAGAGGTGGATAAGGGGGGGGGGGGGGTCCTCCTCGAAAGGGAGAAAGAATCCGTCTCATTGCACCAGAAAAAAGTATGACGTCGGGGAGACAAGGGAATAACCAGGGGAAGGTCTCAACGTTTTGTCAGCGAATGTGGGGGGGGACGATGTTCCCCCCAAAGTCAATTTCCAGTGTGGGAGGGAAGGAGGGGGGGGAAAGACTGGCGGCTCTGGTGGGTTTTCTGGGGCCTCGCAAAAGAACAGAGGGTCAACAGGGAACTCCACTGGATTTGGGGAAAGGTAGTAACGCTCATACCCGAAAAAAAAGGGGAATCAGAGCAAGTGACGTGAATACGTGAAAATCCCTCCAAATTGAAGTTCAAAACCGCCGCGGGGGAACGGATCAGTTTTGAGGGTTAAAAAAGCGATAACTGGGGGTGAAACGGAGGTGATAAAAAGGATTACCGGACTGGGGATCTGATACCCTCAAAGCGAGGGACGAGAATGCAAGTTAGTTGTTCCCTGCCTTTAGAATCCAGGGAAAGGCTGGTGGTGGGTCCCACGGGGAAGAGCAAAAAAAGATTTTCACATGAACCATGACAAGTAAAAAGGACCAGACAAAAGAGATCTTAAGGGGAATCCGGAAATCATACAAGGAACTAACACGGGAGAAATCAAAGGAAACCTCTTGAGGGACTTGAAAAGCTTAGAGTGGATAGGGGGGGGGTAAAAGCTGCTTCGGTTCGAGGTAAACTTTCTCACCATGCAAAAAAAAAAAGCGCAATCAGAAAAAACGGGGCAGGATCCGGCATCACGGGAGGAGATGAAAGGGAGAAAGGAGAAGCAATCCCAATCCGGTAAGGGGACAGAAATACGTCGTAGGTTACCTATTGAAAAAAAGGGAAAGAAGAGGCAAGAACCAGCCGGATAACCTCTCCAAGACGAATGAGCGTAGCAAAGTGGGGAAGGGGAGGTCCTCCTCCGCAAAGGCCTCCAGGGAGAGCACATCTTTGGATAGCATGGCGGGGAAAAAAAAGGGGGGAATTCGCCTTTAACAGGGGGGAGTTAATAAAAAGGAATCAGAACAAAAAAAAAACCATATTAGGATTCAACGGAAGAGAAAAAGGGAAGAAAGAAACAGGGAATCACGACCTTCCCATTCCAGTTGGCAAAAAGGAGGAGGGGACGGGACCTTGAAGGGGGGGGAAAAAAGCCCGGTCTTGAGGGGAGAGATCAAAAAGGGGGGGGGCAAAAGAGAGTCATTCGGGGGAGGGGAGGGACAAGTACGCCCGAGCGGTCAAAGTGGGAATCTCCGGTGAACCGCCAAAGGAAAAAAAGAAGACGGAGGTTAATTTAGTAGACGGACACTGGAAGAACTGGATCGCCTACGTGTTCGAGCTGCGCTTTATCAGTAGGAAGGGGGAACGAAAGGGAAGCGAAAAAACCCAAGAGAAAATGGGCACGAAAAAAGAGCATAAGCGGTTTGCTGGCAGAAGGACCGGCCTAGGGTTCTTGGGTTTTTCGATGAATGGGGAGGGGAAAGGGTGGGGACTCCGATCTGGGACGTATTTCATGGGTCAGACCAGAAAAAAGGATCCCGTCGGTGGGTGAAACAAAAGTAGGGGCTGGGAGAAGGGGAAGGGGGGAAAACACAGTCAAGGGAAAGAGCCAACGGCAAATCGCCTTTTCTGAAGCTACAAAGGGACTGACATAGACACGAAAGTATACACAGTAGTGGGCCTTAGTTTGTACAAACACAACGTATAGAAAATTTGAACGCAGGAGGGGAGGCACTCCGTTCAGAAAGGGGCGCGGATCACGAACGGGTGCCTCAAGAAAAGAGATAGAAGGACGTTTTCAGGGGAGATAGTGGAAACTAGGGGGGTCAAAACGGGGGGGAACAAGTACCCAAGAGGATTACTGGAATGGGGTGAAAAGTGAAACAAACAAAGAAAGAAAAAGCCGGAAAAGGGGGAACTGAGGGGAACAAATGTGAAATTTCCTTTGTTGGAACCAGGGGGCACAGGAGAAGGGAAACAAAAAAAAAACACTTCTTCTGAACTGTCAAAGGTGTTCCGATCATCCAATTCAGGGGGGGAAAAGAAGGTTAAGAAAAGGAGCGACGTCCTGTCCTAGCAAAAGTTTGAAGATTCCCAAGTAGTAAATCGTCTGAGGGAGCCTACAAGAAAAAAAAGGGGGATTCAGAGACAAGGGGAAAGGGTTGTTTCTCCAATTGAAGGGAAAAATAATATGATAGAACGCCATGGAACAATGAATGAAGGGGATTCAAAAAAAAGACTACTGTGAAAAAATACTTGAGGGTGGCGAAGGACCATGACCGTTAACCAAAAAAAAAACTAAAAAGTTCAGAAGAAATGAAAAAAAAAGAAGAGTTAATCGTCGGCAAGGAAAAAAAAAAACAGTGAGGTTTTTTGGGGTGAATGCGTTCCCGGGGGGGAAGAGCACCGGAACCTTCTAGTTCTGGTGGGAAGAAAAGGTTTGAGGGAGGAGGGACACTGGGGGGAAAAGGGGAGGGGTCAATTGTCATCGGGGTAGGAAAAAAGATTTGCCAAGGACGCCCGAAAAGGGCAAAAAAAAAACAACCCGGGGGAAAGCGGGTAAAACGAAAGGGGAAAGAAGACGTGAGAAAAAAGGAAGAGGGTCCTCGATCGCTGTTGTCATAAGAAATGAGGGTTTGAGGGGAGGGGATCATAGGCCCTCTCACATAAAAACACTAAAGAGAAACGAATCACTTTGGTAGATGAGAATTAATACTCGTAACGTCGCTCTTTTTACATTACATTCCATGACCTCTTCCTCCTGAAAAAAAAAGGGGGGTAGGGGCAGGGGAGGTGACTTAACTAGAGACCCGAAAAGGGGCAAGGAAGAAGCTGGGGAAATTTCAGGGAGGAATGGCCCTCCCCCTCAAAAGGGGTGGGCCCCTTTTATACGACGCAAGTTTTTTTCGAGCTTGTTGGGGAAACGGGGAAAACCACCTTGGGGGAAAGAAACCTTCTAAGAAAAAAAGTAGCCAGCCTCTAGGAAAAATTCAGCGGGGCTAAGAAAAATGGGAATCCAAAGAAAAAAAACGGGTAACCGGGGACGAGAGTGAGGGAGGGGGGGAATAGTGTGAGAGGACTCCCAGAAAAAGGAACCAACACCAAAGGGGGTGGGAAAATCACACGGGGGAGCCAAAAACTGGGGTTTCGGAGAAAACCCCAGGGGCATGGACGCCTACAAACGCTTTGCACCACAGAATGTGTTTCGGTCAAAAAAAGAAAAAACAAGAAGTCCATTTTCTGAAGACGGAAAAGGGGGCCAATGACCACCCAAAAAGGAAAAAGCCGAAAGGTGCAACTGGGGGGTTAGTGCCTTACGAAAAAAAGAAAACAAAAAAGGGGGAACGCTGAGAAAAATTGTGGGGGGGGAAGGGAGTAGGTACGTGGGGGGACGGAACACAACCGCAGCTTGGCAAAACCGCAAAGCAGCCAACGGAAAAGCCAATTCATTGGTCAAAGGAAAAACATCGAACGCATGTGCCCCATTCACTTTCAGGGCAACCGTTGCCACTCGGGGGGGGGGGGGGGGGGGGGGGGGGGGGGGGGGGGGGGGGGGGGGGGGGGGGGGTGGGGGGGGGGGGGGGGGGGGGGGGGGGGGGGGGGGGGGGGGGGGGGAAAAACCAAAGTATCCGACAGAAAAAGAGGACCGTGGATCTCTCATCGGCAAAGGAAAGTAACCCATCCTGGGCAAAAGGGGGAAGGGGGGATGTGGAACGGCTGGGGCGGAAAAACGAAAGGGGTCTTGTGTTATTCAAGTCAATAAAAAAAAAAACGTTCAAGGAGACGCGACGGGATGGGGAAAGAAAAAGGGAAAAAAAAGGGGGAAAAAAGCTCCGTTGGGTCAACAGGGGGGGGGATGGAAACGGTAGGGGACAAAAAACACTTCCTGGTGGCGGAAAAATGGTGAACAAATAACCAAAGGGAGAGCCGGGACATCAATCATCTTTACGTGGGGAAACGCAGAACAGATAAGGTCAGCGAGAAAAAGCATGGAAAACATATTTAACGGAAATGCAAATATTCAGAAACTGGAAGCACGTGAAAAAGTTTCAAGTGGGAAAGGGAGGACAGGAGTGGGGTTCCCATCCAAACATCTAGATAAAAAAAAAAAACTAAACGAGTAGGTAGAAAAGATAGAGGAGGGGGGAAAAAGGGGGGGGAAAAACCTCAAGGACCCAAACACTGGTTGGTGACCGGCCAAAATCCCTTCCTTCAAAGGGGGGACCCCGTGCGCGAAAAAGGATTGAAAGGCGGGTGCTAATGAATATCCCCCCGGAAGAAGTGAAAGAAGTGTTGCTGAAAGAATTAATAGGGAAAAATCGCAAAATTTTCTTTTATCGGTGATCGCCAACCGGAAATTGTTGTGGGAAAAAAAAAAAGAGAACCTAGAAACTTTGAGGGGGGATGTCGTTGGTACAGATATGGGGGGGAGGGTTTGGCAAACCACCTGCCTTCTGCCAGTAAAAAGCTTCCTTGTAGAAACTCAAAAGACCGGAAGCGGGCCCGCCGCAAGGAAAAAAAAAACGGAGGGGGGTTTGCGGGGGGAGGATCCAAGGAACCGGAAAATTTTCTTTGCCCGATGAGGAGAAAAAGAAAAAAAGGAAGGAAAAAATGTGTCAACGGAGTGGGGGGGTCACAGAGCGGCAACTGTGGGGGACCGGGAACCAAAGGGCCTGTGTTACTGCGTTACATGGGGGCGGGCGCCTCACCTTCCATGGGCTGTAAAGAGCTTTGCAGGGGTGCACTATCGGGGCGGTTGGTAAAACATCCAGGACGAAAGGACCAACCGAAGGGATCCCGTCGGGGCAGATATAAGGGCTACAGACAAGCTCGGAGGAGCAGGGGGTGTTTGTCTGGACAAAAAGAAAAAAAAAAAAACAAGCCGGAGCAAGGGGAGTTCTCCAGAGCAAAACAAAGGGGGGGGGCAACGTTGGAAGTCGTGGGGGGAAAAAAAAAAAAAAAGGGCAAAATCGCGACCACAGCGTCGATGAACTTCTAAGAAAAAAAAAGGGGGGTTACGGGCCGGGGAGGGAAATTAGAAAGATAAAAAAGTAAAGTACGAAGGGAAAGGGAACAGCTACCGTAGGGAGGTAGTGAACGCTGAAGAGGAAAAAGAGCAGGGGGGGTTAAAAAAAGGGGAGTTTGTCGTCCAGGGGGGGGCAAAAAACACGGTAAAGTCCAAGCTAAAAAAATGGGGACGAAGAAGGGCCGGGCCCCAGGGGAAGCCTCCTGAAGGATACGGCTCTGCCATGGAGGGGGGTCACAGTATATCAGCAAGACCTGGGAGAAAAAAAGGCAGGAAACTGACTCTTATGGGGAGAAAAAGAAAAACTGGGTTTCAGGTAGAGGGGTCCAAAAACAGGTCGCGGGGTGGGGAGGAGACGGTAGGTGTTTCATGGAACGAAAAAAAAAGGATTCCTCCAAGCAAGGAAGGGGAGAAAGGGAAATAAGTCGCTGGGAAGGCTGATGTCAACACGAAAAGAAAGTCCGGGGGGGGGGAAAATTGGTCCAGTTTGAAAAATGGGGGGGCAAGGAAGGGGAGACTCCATCTGATTTTGGAAAAGGAAAGATGGAACGGGAAAATAAACAAGGGGAACCGCCTCAACCAAAACCCAGGGGGGGGCATGGGAATCAACCAGACGGCAAAAGGCAAACAAAAAAAAAAAAGGAAGTGCCTCTTCCAGAAAGAGACCAAAACAGGGGAACCTGTCGGGGCATACATTCAACATCCTGGGGCAGGAAATCCGGGCGGGGGGGGGTGTTCTTTTTTTCGATTCGGAAGGGATAGGAAAAACAAGTTTGGTTTTAACCCCCAGGTAGGAGACGGCACAGGGGACACTCCAGGGGAATGCAGAAAAAAGAGAAGGGTCAAATATGGGGGGGGGGGGGAGGAAAAAAAGGAAGTGCCAAAAAGGAAAGTGTAAGGGAGCCACTCAAGCACGATGGGTTACACAGGGGAATGGGGACAAGAGTCGCCAAGGAAAAAAGAAGGGAGAAGGAGCCTACAGTTGGGACCGACGGGAATGAAAGGGGAGAGTGAAACTGGAGAAAGAAAGTCAGCCAAACGCCTGTTGGACACGGGGCCAACAAAAAATTCAATCCATGGGGGGGGGAAGCACATGGGGGGGAATTGGGCGCAGTCATGGGGATTTTTGTGGGGGGGGAAAAAAAAAAGGGACAAAGCAGATTGGAGCAGGGTAGCCCAAAAGTTATTTGGGGGGCGTGTAGGGGGAACATCGACTACCAAGGAAGCTCCTCCTTTGTCGTTGAATAAGGGGAAAAAAAGACCCGCCACCTGAAAAGCTGAAAAACGAGGAACTTTTAGGGAGGTTGGGGGACAACAATGAGGAAGAAATACCTTTTCGGAACGGGAGGGGGGAAGAGAAGGAGTCAAAACCGGTTTTGTAGGACTTGCGAAAAGAAAAAAAGGGGGGGCCGGAACGACGGCTGGGTGGTTGACCCACGAGTTGAGATCCCGACCGAGGGAAGGTGGGTGTTGAAAAAACACGATCGGAGCGAAAGAAGTTGGAGAAGAAAAGACGTCCTCCAAGGCCCGTGAAAAAGGGAAAAAAAGAAGGTGGGGAAACCCGAAAAAAAGAAAAGCCGGCAATGCCAGGAAAAAAAAAAAAAAAAGCTTGCGGAAGTTGGGGGGGGGGGAAAAGGAAGTCATTTTCTTTGACGGGGAAGAGAAGGGTAATTCGAAAGTAAAGAGAATGCGAAGAAAAAAAAAGGAGTGCAAGGAGGGAAATTAGGAATTCGCTTACCATTGTAAAGAGCGAAAACAAGGAAAAATAAGGCACGAATGGTGGAAACGTCGGGGGACCGAGATTCACACCTCCAAGGAGGGAAGGGAACTAATTAGTCCCTCAAAGAGAATGAGAGAGAGCCTACGTTTGGTGAAAACAGACCGCACATGACCTACAAAAAAAGGGGAGGAAAGGGGCGCTTTGATATCTAGGGGGGGGACGGAAAGGAAATACGTCTTCCCTGTGTGAGGGACGGGCAGAGGGAAGAAAAAAAACACAGAAGGAAATTAGAAAAAAGAGAAATTCCAAGACACCGTCCTGTCACTAACTCCCAGGAGGGGGAATCAATCTCTATCCGGCTGGGAAAGCTGTGACCTAAATGAGGTGGTCAAGGGGGAACACAACAAAAGTCAGTCTAGGAAAGCATAGGGAGGGGACCTCGATGTCTTCCAGCGAGAGGGGGGGGAAAAAGGATGGATACGGGACCCATCAGCCGGATGAAGTCCCCATTACCTGAGGTTTTATGGAGTGGAGGAGCACAGGCGGGGCTTCAAGCCGGGGCTTGCCAATCTTTTTTCGGCCGGGAAAGAGCATGGGGAAAAAAGGGAAAAAAAAAAGAAGAAGCGAGAAACACAGGAAAACCACCTCGCGATCCGAAAGTCAGAGGAAAAAGGGGGGGGGAAAAAAACTGGAGGGAACTTCCTTCTGGAGGGAGGGGGGTGCTGTATTTCCAATACAGGGGAACTTGTTACCGAGCTTTAGGAGAGGAAAGGGAAAAAAAAAGGGAAAAAAAACAAAGAGGGTAGCTCAATCGGGGGGGAAAAAAAAAGGAGTAGCCGGTATCGAAAAAAAAAAAAGGGGGGGAAAAAAATCAGAGATGCGGGGAGGTCCACGCACTTTTGGGAGAAAAATAACGTTTTGGACTCATCGAGAAAAAGAACCTTCACCAGTAGAAAAAAAGGGGGTACAGAAAACGATCCGAAAAAAGGTTCCCCAGCGGGTCTAAGATAACCGGTTTTCAGGGAGGGGCGGACAACCCCGTTAATTGCACAGACGGAGGAAAGGAGAAAAGGGACAAAGGGCCGAGCGTGACCAGGGCAGGAAGTTTTCCACCAAAGCACCCGCAAAAAAAGTCAACCGTGGGAGAACAGGAAAAAACTTATTGCCTTGGTGAAGGAAAAAAAAAAAAAAAGAACTAAAGTCGAAAAGGAAAAGGTCAAAGACACAAAACGGTGAGGAAAAAAGGGGAAGGGTCCGTTGGGAAAATAGGAAAAAAAAGGCCACTGGAAAAGGGGGGAAAAGAATGTCCACTTAGGGGATTGAAGCGGATCCCATCCAAAACCGATTCTTACAAGGAACTGGGCAAATTTGAGGGCATGAAAAAAGGCCAGTGAAAGGTTCTGTGTGAGGGGGGGGTCTAAAGGGTGGGTTGCAGAGGGTGCAGAAAAAAGGTCTGAAATCGGGGGGAGCAAAAACCAAATAACCATCGGGGGGCCTAGGCGTGCAGGGGACTGGGGTTGGGGCTGAAAACAGGATAAGTTCGTCATAAAAGCAAAAAAAGAAAGGGAAGTAGTCCTAATCCAAAAGTGGAGACAAGCGGGAACTGGTGTGGGCGAGGGACCATGAATATGACCCACTCCCAAAAAAAGAAGCGGCCGATACTGGAAAAGAACGATGTATCACTGCCCGAAGGGTTTGGGGGAATCGGGGTTCCTTAGGGAAAGCTTCATCGGGAAGCTTGAATTCGAAACAGGGGGGGGGGGGGGGAAAAGCAACAGGAGAGCGGAGGACTGGGGGGGGGAAAAACGGGGAAACATGACGTCATTGGACAAATAGGGAAAGCACCAGATTTCGAGCACCCGGACCCGGTGTGTGCAACACCCCCTTCTTACCAACGATAGGATCCGGAAAGAAAAACTAAAAAAAATTTGGGCCGCGAAAAAGAGTCTTTCCAAAAGTAAGAGAGGGGGGTTGAGGGTAATTCAGTGCAGA
>Ga0179593_1328430_pt1 | contig 25156 bp, 24 predicted proteins | sample CZODoug2_1_08_16_FD_185931 | JGI IMG/M metagenome (GOLD analysis project Ga0179593, IMG submission 185931) | Vadose zone soil fungal communities from Angelo Coast Range Reserve, California, USA - CZODoug2_1_08_16fungal (PacBio error correction) | ecosystem: Environmental > Terrestrial > Soil >...
AAAAGAGCTTCAAAAGGAAAAGGGGTCAGAGAGGCGTGACCCAAAAAAAGGACTAAAGGGCGGTCGGACACCTAATGACGACATGCCGGTCACGTGGGGGGGAAATCCGGTTATCAAAGCAGGATACCATCTCAGGTCAAGGAAAAAAAAAAAGTCGCTGTTGCTACGTCAAGGAGGGGACGATCTCTGGCCGGAAAAAAAGGGGAAGGTGCCGCCGTGAAAAAAGGAAACTCCCATCAAGACAATCCGGGGTGCGCTGCTAGAAATATCACCTTTCCCTATGACCATCTCGCGAAAGAGAAAGCAGTGGATGATAAATCAAGCCTCAGCGCTTCAGTAGACGAGGAGAGAGGGACCAAGCTCGAAGGGCTGTGGATTAAGCAGGGGTCTTTCTAAATGAAAGCCTCGTGGCCTTCGTGGACCAGCGCTAATCTAGGGGGGGGCCTGGACCCAGAGCTTGATTCAAGGTCGAATGAATGAAAAAAGCCTCCTCGAAACGAGGGAAAAGAGTCAGTACCATCTACCTCCTTCAAGGCGGGAAAAAAAACAAAGTTTTGCACTCAAGAAATTTCAAAAATATCCGCAATAGCCTTCCATGATCCGAGAATAGAAGAGAGTTACCAGACGTTTGACAAAAGCAGAATTTATAATTTTGTCCAAAGGTGGGGGGGCCACAATTATCCTGGAAAGTCCTAGGTCTAATCCGAATCAGCTGTCGGGGGAGTAGTGGAAAAAGGGGAGTGACTTCCTTCGAAGAGTCTTCAAAGCGGGGCCACACGACCAGCGATGAAGGCGAGTGGCCAGCCTGTACGGGATCACCGCCGAAAAAGAAAAAGAGGGCGGGAATTTATCAAATTTTCGAACGAAGGAACCTGAATGCTTTCGGCATCGATCGCTGATTCTGCTCCTTGGACAACGAAGGTTTGGTGGCAGTCGTGATCTTCAGGGCATGTAGTCAACCGGGCTGTCTATGATAGGAGGGGACTTAGGTGAGGGTGGGAGGGTGAGAGGGCGTCCACAGGGGGAAAAAAAAGTGGGAGAACGAAAGAAGAGGCCCCGAAGGGAAGGCCGAAAAGCCGACTCGACGATTTGTTGGGTCTATCTCGTCACGGAAATGAATCGAGTTTGTCGGGGGGGGGTCTCACAAAAACGGGAGAGAAGGTTGACCGTATAAAAAACGGCCACATGGGGGGGAGTTACGTGCTAACATGATCTTTCGCTCTATGGCGTAAACCATAACTCGGGACCCGGGGTACCTTACAATTTGGGAGATGAGGTAACTCAAAGTCACTACAAAAAAAAGGGGGAGCGCGGTAATTGGGGAAACGCCGCTGCGGCGGCGGGGAGAGGGAGCCTTGGGACGATAGGAGGAGGACCTGCCAACAAGTCGTACGATTAAACAATGCTGGCGGTCCGCGGGACACCTTCCGGAGTTTCTCGAGCACTCAGAAGGGGGGGGGACCGGGCTACGAGAATCTCGGAGGGAGAAAAAAAGTCGCCTGCGAGATGTTTGCAGAAGGCCAAGTTCAAAACCGGCCACTGTCAGCAGCGCTTCGGCGCTGAGCTATTTAGGGGTTGAAAGCGCTCCCGAACTCCCCCCTCAGAAGGATGCGTTCCAAATGAGGGATCTTCTAAAACAAGGGCGGCGAAAGTACTACGGCGCCTGGCTTCGAGTGACAAGAAGGGCGGGCTGAAAAAGGTGAACCCACGATCTGAGGCAAAAGGCACCCACCTAGCGAAAAATAGAGGGAAATATGTCCGAAAACATAAGCCTGCAGGAGAGAGAAGCCGAGTTTGCTGTACAGGCCTGGGCCAGACGAAAAGGCTAGAACCAGGGGAAAAGAAAAAATAACAGCTGAGGTGCAAGGCCCAGCAAAGAAAGGACTAAGCCTCCTGCCCGATCGCCTTTCCCAGGAGAACGCTCGGTCCAACGTTGAACGATAGTCGATGGGACGCTGAAGGAGATAGATGCCGAGTAGGGGGAACACTCGCAAAGGTGATGAAGAGAGAGCTAGAACACAACGTGAGAGATGAAAAGGAGAGAAAAGGGCTCTGGCAAAAAAGCACTCTCAAGTCTGCTAAAATTGGTCTCTTCCTGAAAGGACGTCAGCGTCAAAGCGGACGATCTCAGAAAATGAAGTCCTTTGCGGGGAACGAAAGGAAGATCTTCTCAGTGAACTTCGGGTGAGGGCATTGGTGGGACCCTCCGGGAGAAAAAACGCAAAGCCGCGAGGCAGAATTCAGTACGCAGCGGCCGCGTCATAAGCCTGGGAGCCACTCGAAGCCTTAGCTGACAGAACGACTGGGGGTGGAAAGTAAAAAATGGGGAAAGTTCACGCAGGTTGAGCTCGTCGTGTGGTCCTTGCTGCACTCGGGAGGGGGTGGGAAAAGGGGGGTCACCTAGCATCTTAAAAGCCCCGAATTGCGTGAAGCACGGCGTAGAGTTCACGCCGGTGTTTAATAAAAGAGCGAGGTTTGAAGAGGCAGGGTAGGTAGGGGCGTTGCGGGTGTCACATCGCAAGGGAAGCGCCACGAAGGCTGCTGCTCGGTCGCGGGAACTTGGCAATTGTCGGAGCGCCAGAATCGGAGAAGGAGAAAGACCCGCAGAATCGGGAACCTGTGCCATGCTGGACAGAAAACCCCCAGCATTTTCACCGAGAAGGGGGGGGGTAAGTCCCTGGCTAAACACGAATTCAAGGCCGACGGGCCAGGGGATCTAGCAAACAAAGCTCCTCCTCAAGGGGATATATAGTCCGGTCTCTTAGCCCAAGGGGATCAGAGAAAAAAAGGCGAGAAAGGCACGCAAAGAGGATTGGGAAAATCCAATGAAGAATCTTACTATCCGAGTTTCAACAGCAGGGAAAAAACGAAGCTTGAAAACCTGACGAATGGAGACCGTGGGAAGGCACCACCAAAAACGCCAAATTTGAGGTGACGAAAAGACAACTACACAACGCTATTTGGGCCCAGCAAAGTCGGTTGTGACACGATTTCGCGTTTGGGGACAAGCGTTCCTAAAAAAAACAAAAAGACGGCCAGCCAAGGGGGACACCCTGATTTCTAATCTAGTAAAAGGGGTGAAGACCTACTACACTTCCTGTAAAACCAAGAAAAACTGGTTGGGTTCAGAAGCTCACGGCTCTACTGATTTAGTGAACTCCGGCTATGGAGGGAAAGAAAGAGTGAATGTCCATTAAATCCGTTGTGAGATGATCGGAATCCCCTATGGTCTTTTCCAAGTTTAACTGAGCAAAAAACTTGTCAGGAAAGGCCGGTTGGGAGAATTAGAGAGAAGCGCAAACAAGCACTTTAAAAGAAGGAAAAAGGGGACTTAGGCATTGCTCAAGGGGGTAATGGAAAACTTTAAAAAAGTATACATTCTCTGGGCCCTGGTCCCTGTCAAAGATTCACGTTAACAGGGGATCAACGCGAGGGGGGATGAGCTCTTTGTCAAGGTCTTTTGCAAAATTGAAAGTGGTGTGAAGCGATGAAAGGGGGAAGATATAGCGGCGAGCAAGCCCTTCCTTCGAAAGTGCTGTGATGGAAACTATAGCACTAATAGGACCGAAACAGGCGGTAACCAGTAGGGGGCACGAAAGTTCGTAAAAGAAGCACCTGAGTATCCAAAACAGCCCAAGTCGGAGCTCCCGAAGAACTGCAGGCGAACGGCGGTCGGCGCGATTGGGTCGAGTAAGCCACGTTAGTCTAGCGGGCATAGGGGCCACGGTGGGGGGTATTACTTCACCATATAGCGAAACCACTGGCTGCGGCAGCGTATTCGAGTCCACTCGGAGGGGAGGGGCCAGCGTTAATCTTTAAAAAAAAGGAAGAACTCCCTCAAGGGAGGGGGGGACAGGAGGGGAGAAGGAGAGATTGTGTCTTAGCAACACCGTCTGATGAAGAATCGGGGACCGCAGTTGTGAAAGTATACTTCTTAGGGGGGGGAAGAAACGGGGGTCATGCCGTAAGGGACCCAGCGAGAGAAAAAAGAATCTACTCTCAAACACCACTGAGGATGAATTAAAATATATATAAAAGTGCGTGCAAAAAGGGGGAGTACTGAAACGGGGGGAGCTGAATAAAAAAGGAGGGCGACACCTACGAGTCGATTCGGCGGGGGAAACGTTTGATCAAAGAAGAAAGGGCTAGCTCCTCACCTCAAGACGCTACTGCCGCTAGTGGGCGTGGGGGGCGCTTCGAACATGAAAAAGAGGGGTACCAAGAAAGGCCCAAAAGTTCTGCCGAGGTCAGATCGAACGGAGGAACACATCCTGGTTGAGATCTTGGTCCCATCGACCACCGTGAACTCCCGACTCATAGCCGAAGGGGGGAACTCGGATCCTGGGCTGGAAAAATCTACCCAGAAACCGCAAGCAAAAACGAGCGACTGCATTATCCATATTAGAGTCGCTAGGGGGCTGGGGGGGGGAATGGAAGAGTGATGTCTTCTTTGCACAAAATCGGCCCAGGACTACTTGGGGGGACCACTGCGAGCGCGAGTACAAGGAAAGTAGTCGATATCTTTTGGACGGGAAACATCGGAAAAGACTTAAGGGGGAGGCAAGTGGGATAGCTTCTAGCAGCTTGAAGATTTCGGAATCTAATACTCTCTTCAAAAAAAAAACATCATGAAGAACCAAGACTCAAAAAAGAGCCTCAACGAACAAGTATCCATCTCCTGAGAAGGAAAAAGATTATGGTCAACTTACGAAAAGGGTTGACCGGGGACTGGGAGAATAGGGGTCCAAAGGGAGAATGTAAGCCTAGGTCTTTCAACAATAAAAAAAATCATATAGGGGGGGAGCTGGTGCCGCGCAGGCCGAGGAGAAAAGCTGGCCAAAAAAATCGAGATATTCCAAGATCGTGGACCTTGGGGTCGGGGAATCCGAAAAAAAAACCTATGGCTTTAATATCAAAAAGGGGGGGGGTACCCCCCAGGATCTCGAGCCTCGTCAAAGGGGAACAAGTTGAACAATTCTTTCGTTCCGAGCGCTGATCGGACGGTGTTTGACTAAAAAAAATACAAACCCTTGATTTTTGGGGAGGTTCGATCGCGGGGGTCGGCCAACACTTCTTGACAGAAATAGAGGATCAAAGGGTGCGTAAAGTATCCGTTTTTTTCTCAAAGAGGGGGACAGGCGCACATTTGGGGGTATTGAGGCCGACAACGGACGTCGCGAGAGGGTCTGCTCGTCAATGAGGAGGGCGGGTGGGGTATGCAAATCACAAGTATATCCAGTTGGAAAAGGATGCGGGGAAAAAACGGAAGTCCCAAGAAGGGGAGTTTTTTTAAAACTTGGGATTCTCGGTCAGGTCTCGCAAGTAAAGTTAATGGCCAATCACAGAAAACCGGGGAGAAGCCGATGCCGCTATTAGGGGGCATGAGGTACGAAACATGCAAAAGCGATGGTGAAATCTCTCGACGAGGCGGGGGCGCTACTGGGGGCGTTTTAGGCGTCTCGACGGAGACGCAAACCAGCTTGAGGCGGAAGTGCGCGTGAAAAACCTGAGGGGCTCGATTGAATAAATCAAAATGCAGGGAACGGGTCGTACGTATGGAGGCAAGGCGTAGTACGTCGCGAGGTTCGTAAGAGAAAGAAAGGCCAATTAAAGCCACGGCGACATGCTGAGGGGCAAATAGCGAAAAAGAAAAGCAGCCCAATAACCATGCTGCCGGGGACACTCGCGAAAGGCGAACATGGAGGGGGGGGGGCGGGAAAAAAGGAGAAATACTTAGAAGGCTTCACGGCGCTTGAACCTGACCAAGGGATTAAATAGCGAACCAATTAAGTTACAGAGATATAAAGTTCATTCACACGACAAAAGGAATCTAACGAGCGTACGTAAGTGGAGAAGAAAGGCCCTGCACACTCTGAAAACTTCAAGAGGTGCTGGGAGAAAGCTGGACGAGTTTTGCTGGGCACTATGCCACCAGCTGCGATCAAAAAGACGACGCGTCCGGCCGGAGGAGAGGGGTACGGGCAAAGCTCCGCAATTGAACGAACACCTCAGGCAGAAGCGCATAAAAAAACGTGCCCTCGAAAGAGAAGATCAGATCGTCAATGGAAAGGGAGGGGCCTATCTGGTCCCGGCGTTGGGGGCAGGCGCACAGTGCTGACATAGTCTAAAAGGGGGAAAAGGATGGACTCTTCAGCATCCGAGCAAGGTTCAAAACTCAGAGAACGAGAGGCAAAGAGACATTTTACGGAGGGGAAAAAGAGAGTCGGCAGGGGGACAAGGGGGACCTATCGTAAAAGGTTAATGCTCGCGACAGGATGTGGCGCGATGGCCGGAGCAACTGGGGCCCTCACGGCGAGCGACGCACGGAACGTGGGGAAATCGCATAAGAGAAGGCACTTCAAAAAAAGCAGTTCAAGGTCGCAGATCAGAAAACTGGGGGATGGGCAGGTCACTGGGGGGGGGGCGAAAAATACTATAGGGTGAAGAGCAAGTTTGGACGTCTGCACTATAATTAACTTTAAGCGACTGCTGGAAACCCGCAGGGAAAGGCACTAAAGGAATGAAACTTGCCGCTTAAAAGTTCCTCCTCGTTGAAGAAGGGGGGTCCGCTAGTGGTCTAGTGCTGGATTTATGGTTTCGAACCGCCGAATTGCACCACTCATAGTCTTGCAAAAGGTGTTCTTCTTTACTTGGATGGCGCTATCGGCATACAACGCGGAAAAAAAAGGCAGCGATAGGAAGCGAACAGTACAAATCGGGTCCGAGAAAACCCAGGACAGAACAGTGGCAAGCAAATTCAATCCGGGGGCCGGCTGTCGAAAGGTATGGCCCAAGGGAACATAGGTAGGCAAGGCGAAACAACCAAAGCGGAGACAAAGGATGCTGAATCGACTGAACGTTTTTCGGGTCTTACGACGCAATCCTATAAAAGGCAAAATAAAATCCCTACAGTCAGAAAGATTCGAAAATATAGACGAGAAAAGGACGATCCAGACGGTTGGGTAACAAGAACCCCTCACGCGCCTGCTCAAAGACTTTACAAAACAAAAAAAGCCGGGAAAAGATTCGTACCAAGAGAAATCCCTCAGGAATGAAAAAGGGGAACTATTCCAGGAAGAACCCAGAGTGCGTCATTCAGGCTTACTTCAGAGGCTTTCCTGGGATTTAGGTTTGGGAAAACGAAGGGTTCCCAGGTTACGTCGCTCACCTTACACTGCCTATATGACCTCGGTGTCCTAAAGCATACGAGGGACCCCCCTTCCCCAATACGTTGGGGTTTGAGACAAAGGAAGATAAAAGCGAGAGGAAAAGAAAAAGGAATTCTCAATGGCAGCGTAATAGGAGCGGTTAAGAAAAGGGATATCCGTCTTCATAGGGGGGGGGGGCCAGAGGGTTTGCCCTTTTAAAGCAGCAAGGAAAAAAAGCTGCATGCGCCGGGGGTGGCATGTATCAGCCGAAGCAGGGCAAAAACAAAGGAGACGAATTGAATGCTGGGGGATTCGAGAGGTGAAGACCTGGAAAAGTGGAATTGGGGAACGAAGTATAAACACGTGCCAAAAAAAAGGCACGTGAGGGAGCGGCTTGGATCGTGGATATGGGGAAAGGGCCGGGATTTTGGGGTCCTTTGGTGAAATTCAGAAAAAAATGGTGTGGCGTGAGCCGGGGGAAGTCCATTGTAGCAGCACCTTCAAAGCGGAGTTCTTATATGACAGAGGTCCCTCATTAGGGGGCGGTAGAGATAGCAAACTTACACAAAGTAAGGGCACTAGGGGGCGTTCATTTAAAGCACTGGCAATGCAAAACAAAAGGTGTTGCTCAACTAAAAAAGGGCTACGGAGGTCTCGAAATTTGAGAGGGGAGGTTTCTGAGGGGAACCACGGCTCAGTGATTGGGAAATGGCACGGGCAAAATATAGGGCCAACCTTAGGGGAAGGGGGGCAAGCTTGAGAGTATTTTTCTCCCCAGCACGTCTTCAAGAAAAAAAAGGGGGGGGGCAGGCCAGCGTATGTTAGGAAGGGGCAGGCTCACTATCCCACACGAAACTCGCATGATCGAAGTACAGAGACTGTCGAATAGAGGTGCGTGGAAAGGGGGAAAACCCGGACCATCTTAACGTCATGGGGACGAACTTCAGGAGGGGGGAGACCGGTATGGCTGGAAATCCTCCTTCTTCCAATATAACGAAAGAGGATATCGCTCTAAACAAAAAAACGAAAGAGCGAGAAGGAGGGCATGTCTTCGGGGGGACAAGGAGGAAGAGAACGTCGACAAAAAAACTAATGAGATTGGGTACACCTTAAAAATGGGGGAAAGACTGTTTGCAGAAAGAACGAGATCGGAGCCTCACAGTCCCCAAAAAAGCCCGGAGTGCGTGGGCTGGAAAGAAATGAGAACATTAATCTACGGTAAAGATGGCTGCCCAATGGCATTGAGAAAAGTGCTAACCCAACCGAAAAGTTTTTGGGAGGAGAGGTGAACATCAAAAAATCAGATGCCCAGTAGCCTCGCTCGACTTTTCGATAAAACGCAGGCAACGAGCAAAGAAAGAGCCCTAGATCTCGACAACGGTCGGGGGAGTCATCCGGGTGCGAAAATGGCCAGATCAAAACGGGTTAAGGTAAGCTAAACCCATGGAAGGCCCTACTGCGGCGGCCGACAAGAAAACGCCGGAGCCTGATTCCAAGTGGCGCACCCTAATCCGTTCCGCTATAACGCTGCCCCATCAGGGGGGGAAACCAATACCGAACCCGGCTATCATGAAAAAAATCTAAGTAATCAATCATAGATTTTCGAACGGATATTTGACCATGCCAGAATGTATGAAAAAAGGTTGACAAATTAAAAAAAACGGGCTTGACCAAGAGAAAAAAGATCAGCGTTAGAGCTTGCATTCTGCCAGAGATCGTCATCGCAAAAGGAAAGAATATGGCCAAAAGGGGTGCCCTATGAGTAAGAATGGCCGGACTGAAAAAACAAGTAGAATGTTCCACCCCGATTAGTACGAGGGAGTCCGCCTGAATTGACGTCAGAAGAGAGAGGGGGCTGATCGCCAGGGGGGGACTTGCTAGAAAGAGCTTTGGGGGTGGAGTGGCTTGATCGGAACGCGGTCGACCGGCTGGGATAGGACGGAGGGAGGGGCGGGGGAAGCAGGAATGTGTGGAGGTCAAACGCTAAATCGGCAACGCTTTGCTGGAAGGGAAAACGCCTGCCGCGAAGAGGGACGGTGCTCGGAAGGAAAGGCAACTCCTGAGGGGGCGGGGGGGTCTGGAACAACCAAGGTCAGGGTGCCCTTATGAGGAAGGGGAGAAAAACACTGGAGTCAAAACCTAGGATCGAGTAAACTCCTCGCCAAATGGTAACATCTGGAGAAAACGGGATCAGTCAGGGGACGTTTCTAGGGTCCTCTTAAGACGAAAACAGTGCTAAACCATGGAAGGACTCGGAAAGGAAAAAAACCGACGGGCGTGGCGGAAGGGGCATCGCGGCGGAGCAAGGACCCCTACAGAATGAAAGCAAAAGGAGGGTGCAGAAAAAAGGAACACGGGGGGCGGGTTCAAGAGGGGAAGAACAGCCAGTCAAGGTGGAGCCGGGCAAAAGACGAAGATCTCTGCGGGCGATGGTGGGAAACGAAGAGCGAAAAGGCCAATGGGGGAATCCGAACGCAAAGCAGCTCGTGGCGAAACGCAGGAGGGGGGAACGACGGAAAAAAAAAAGCAAAACGTAAAAAGAAAGAGGCGAAAGAGATAGGCGAAATGGCGGGTGGGAAATTGAAAAGGGATTCAGTAGGGGGCCCAAGAAGGGGCCTTCATCTCGCCAGTAGTTTAGGTGCAAAGATTGCTTGAAACCGGCACACGAGAAAGAGCGAAACCTCAGTTGGTAGGAAAATGCTCAAGCGGTGAGACGAGAGACTTGAACAAGGAAGGGGAATGACGCTGCGAAAGGGAAAAAACAGAAGACGGGGAAGCTTCACGCCTCGATCGGGGCGGGCCCATCCCAATGGAAACATCATGCCCGAAAGGGGTCCAGGATCCGGGTCAAACCGAGGGCGCCACAGAGAGTCTTTCTAAGCTCAAAAGTCACATGGAGCTGATCGGCATGACGGGCAATGGGGGGGGGGGGGGGGGAGAAATGGGGAACTGCAACGTCGAAAAGGGACAGAATCATTCTCCCACCTGGGGAAAGAGAGGAAAGAGGACTATCGTCGACGTAGTATGTTTCAAAAAAAAGAAGGAGATCGCAAGCACTCAAGCGTCCATTGACAAGAACAAAAAAATTGAAGGGTGACAAGGGAGGCTCGGTGGAAATGAAGAGGGGGAATTAAGGGGGGATAGAACTTAAGAGCGGAGCAAGCCCGCAAGGCCGAAGCCCGCGTGGGGGGGAAGAACGACGGCCGTGTCATGAAAGAAAAAAATAGCAAGGAGAGAGATCAAAGCACCGGGAAAGGGGATAAGGGGTTTGATGACTTAACAGCCGTAAGAGTCAGTGGGTGCCGGAGGGCACGCAGAGAAAAAGGACTCCTGGAGCTCGCTGACAAGCGCTTTCTAAACGAGAAAGGTCCCTCGATCGTAAGATTCACGACCGCCATGTTGACCCGATTGCCCGAGTCTGAGGTGGGGTTGGGGCGTTGAAGGACGGCTACCCCCGATGCGCGAAAAAAGCGGGGGGTACGAAAGCTGGAACGGGGGCCTTGGGACGCTAAAATCTCCTCCATGGGACGATCGCCGAATATACGAAGTCAAGAGCCCGTCAAGGAAAGGGCAGGGCTGGGAAAAGAGGAAACAGACAGTCACTTTTCCCCTCCAAGAAAGGAAAGAATCCCTGGGCTTCAAGGCTGGGCGCCGCGCCGTAAGAAGACATCCAAATCACGCCGCCGCAGCCTGAAAACATTCATGAGGCACTGGGTGGGAAGGAAGGAAGGAAGGAACATCCTATCATCTACCGTCCCCCTCCAGGATTTTCACGCCATGGGAGCGAAGGGAACGAAAGTTGCAACCAGCTTTGGGAAGAAAGCAAAGACTGGAAAAAGCGCCGGTGGTGGGGAAGAGAAACCCCTTCGGGGGGCCGTGACGCCTAGCAGAAAACCCAGCTGCAGGGTTGGGACTGAAAAAAAAAAAAAAAAAAGGAGAAAAGTTTTGCCAGAGAAATGGGGACAAAAGGGGAAAAAAAGTGGGGGTTACTTCGAACCGAAATCACCCTTTAAACGGGAAAAAAGATCACTTCACACTGGTTCCGACATCCCGAAGATCAGACACTGCCACCAAGTGGTCGAGACGCAGAAAAAAAGAGGGGGGCCGCGCAGGGGGGGGGACGGAAAGCGAACGAGCAGGCAGAATCGGGTTATATCGTCTTTCAATACTAGGGTTGTTTGCTGCCCTCGTACGACAGAAGGGGACACGCAAAAAGGTTTGCGAACGAAGCGCCGTCAGCTGAATGCACGGTACACCAACGAAAGCTAGTTGGCTCGTAGAGTGAAGGCCTGAGAGGGGGAAGTGGCCAATAGAAGGCTAAAAGGGAAGTCAATCGTCGGTCGATCATCTTCGTGCTCGGCGTGGCTTATGGCAAAGGGTGGAAGCGGTGGTGGGGGAAAGGATATGGTTAAAGCAGGAAGAGCGACGAATCAAAACCAGCTGTAACCGCTCGCCAACTACTGTAAGAGTGGAGGCTATAAATAAAAGGAGATTAAGCAAGATAAAAGCCGAATACGAAACGGGAAACCATATTAAAGGAAAAAGAGGGGAAAGCAAAAAAGATTATCACTCCCAAGAAAGAGGCTTGGTGTCACACAGGGACTAACAGAAAAACGGGTCGGCGTCAGTCTCATTTTGAAAAAAACGGATAGATCGATAGGATCTGGGGGGGGAGCGCAAGGGAGGGATCGGAAAACCATAGAGGCCAAAGGGTGTGGCGCAGCGGGGGATCGGGATTAGGCGAAAGTGGCAATGAAGGGCAGACATCGTGGGGGAACCGATATGTGAATCTAAGACAACCACGCGGCAGAGCAAGGAGGTGAGGAGTTACGTTCAATGGGGAGGGGTAAAAAAGGTCGGAGGAAAAGAGGGACAGGGGGACAAACAGGTCTACTTAAGGAGGGCAACTCCCTAAAATCTGGAGTCCAAAGGCCAGAAATGACCTTGAAAACGTAAAATCTCGAAAAACTTAGGAGGAAAAGAGGGAAAAGAGACAGGCGGTAGGGTAGCTAGCCGGCAGACTAAAAAATAAGGGGAGGGGCTGAAAGAAGTCAATGGAAACCTGCGGTCGATGGCCTATTTTAAAAAAAGATCAAAAGGGAAATCAACCTAAAGCCGCGCAGGCCTCTGGAGGGGTGGAGGGAGAGTTGATGGCGACCATCCGCTGGCAGAAAAAAGTTCAGTGCCAGGGCGACGAAAAGAGAACCGGCGGCCTAAAATAAGGGGGGGGTGTTCTGCTATCGGGATCTGATCAAATCACGCCCAGAAACTCTCGCCTAAGATCAAAGGGATGAACTCGGGAAAAGAAAACAAGCCTACAAAGAAGAGAAATGACCAGCTACATTGGGGCGGAAGAAAAAAGCTAAGGGTGTAGGGGGGGGGGGGAATCAGTCTTACGGGAGGCGGGACCGTCCCGTCCTAACAGGAAAGAGGAGATACTAGGTGCATTCCAGAAGACATGCAAATTCGGTGGACGCCGACATCCGAAAGGCTGATGAGAACCAAGAGGGTAAAGATGAAGTGAAAAAGGGCTCTAGAGGAAGCATACAAACCCCATGGGGAAAAAAGTTCCCCCCTCCAAGAACACAAAACATACCGGCCAAGCGCGATTCAAAATTTCGAAAAATTTGGAAAGCCCGCGAAAAGAAAAAGTAGGGGGGGGGACAAAGGGCCCCAATATCAGTAAAACATGGTCCCCTAGAATCACAGAATAGACTTGGGCAAACTGTTTGGGCCTGCGAGGGAAAAAAAGTAATACGCCAAAAAGGAACAAGGGGAAAATCTCTTTACCGCTGTCGTAGAGCGAGGAAGCCAAAAAAAAAAGAGGAAAAAAAGATCAATGACGTTCCATAGCCTACGAAAGTCCGCCTGATGGCTCAAGGAAATTCGCTCGATTCAAAAGGGGTTTGAGAATGGGTTAAAAAACCAGAGGGATGTTGTTTTGAAATGGGTGATCGTCGGCTGTGAAACAGGGACTTGATGACTGCAAAAAAAAGGGGGGGGACTGGGTGGGACGGAAACGTAAACAAAGGGTTTTGACTGTGCTTCAGCCGAATTGCAACTCTAAACCTACAAAGGAAAGGAAAAGGCGAAATCTTTTTTCGGACTGGCTCGACTTAAAAAAGGTCAACTATGCGGGGGGGGCGGTGGTCTCATCGGAAAACACCCCGAAAAAAAAAGACTTGGTGACCGTCTTGTGATGAAGCAAAGGGAAGGAGTGGGTTTCGTTCTGGACCCGATGATTCATTTTTCTCCTAAAAGTGGCTGGAAGCCCGGACGCGGGGCTGAGACGGGCGGTTGTGGTGCTAGAAGGGGGAAAAAAATGCTGGGAAAATACAACAATTTGGAACAGCATCGCTGCGCTGAACGGCGGCTCTTTTCCGGGTCCCTTGTCCTCTATTCCGCTGTGTAAACGGAAAAAGTCGACAGAAGGAAAAGGTGCTTCTTTAAAGGCGCTTGTAACAACAACGGCCCGGTGGGCCACAAAAAGATGGGGGAACTTGCCGTAGAGAAAAGGAAGAATACTCCTCGCTATCGCGATATCAGAAAGACCAATGGTGAAGGAAACCGGCGAGAAAACTAGGATGGGCAGCGCGGGCTGAGCGTCATCAAACCGCAAAGAGAAAGAAACTGATGCGGAAAACTCTAAAGGCTTGCCTGGAAGTGCCTTCGGGCAACAGCCAGGACATCGGCGGGGGTCAAGCCGCTGAAGAACAAGGAGTTGAATGTGCCAAAATCTTCTTGCAGCCGTTCGACCGAGCTCAACTCAGGTCTAATATTTCCGCAAAAGGGAACTCGCAAAGGCGGGAGAGATGTGAAGTTGGAGGGGAATGCCTCTTCAAAGCCCCGCGGTCCTACAAGGACGACGGCCGGCCTCTGCAGGAGACAGAGAACAAGCAAGGGAGAGAAAAAGCCTGCCCTATCTAGTTTCACCGCTAAAAAATCAACTCGTGCGCCCCAAAGAACGAGAAGGGGGGTCAGATCAGAAAAGGGGGACGCTGAGAGCGGGCGAGCCGGGGATTTGTCACCTCGAGAAGTCGCAGATGAAGAGCATGTCTCTAAGGAGGAGGAAGAAGGGGAAAAGAGAATCACTCGAGTAGAAGTCTTGTATAACAACTCCACGAAGAGTATCAAAGGCGAGCCCATGTGGGGGTAAGAGATGAACCACGAGAGACCGTGGACCCGGGAAAAGAGCCCTTGGGAGAAAAAACATCGGCGGGGGGGGGGGGGGACTGGACCTTGCCTTGACTGGCAGTCACACAAACGCGATGGCCGGAAGCATCCGTGGTGGGTAGAGGGCAGCGTAAAAAGTCTTAAAAATAGCATGCATATCGTCAGGCTTCAGAGAACATCAAGGGGAAGGTAATGTTCTTACGGAAGGGTTTGAGAGACGGTCGGGGTGGAAGGGGGGAACTTCACGCAGAAATGCCGTTACCTGGGCCTCTCTCAGCCGATGGACACGGAAGCCAAGGGAATTAATAGGGTACGCCTCAATGTTTGATCCGAAGTGTCCAAAAACATGGGTAGCTTGGCGTTGAGGGGTGAATGGAGGGATCGCCCCGGGGGGGGGGGGGGGGGGGGAAACGACAAGAACTCTGGAATGGCTCCTTGGGGTCGTGAATGTGGCCTTTTGGTAACTATCGACTAAAGAGAAGTTGAGAGAAAGAAAGAATATCTCGGACTAGACGGAAACGGGGAACATGGTCTTTGAAAGTCCATAAGCAAGGTTCACCGCGACGCACGAGATGGGCCTTCATGTTCCTTAACCGAAGAAAGGGGAAGAGGGGGGACCAATTCTCGAAAAAAGAACGAAAGATAAGAATCAGGGGGGAGGAGAGAGGGACTTAACATCGCGTGAACCTGGTCGTCTTAAGGCAGCCTAAAAAGGATCATCCGGGAAGAAAAGGGGACAAAAAAAAAGAAAGAAGATTGCCACACCCAGGGCACTTTTCAGAGGCAAGAATCAAAAAAGAAAGGGGGGGAACCGGAAAACCACGAAAAACCCCAATCGCATATTCGGAGTCAGAGAAGACCAAGAGTCGGGAGGCAGGCCGTGGGAGGGACTTAAGAAATTCTATTTGACTTGCGCGTTTGGGGGACGTTCATTGAAGATCAACGAAATTCACAATGAGTCCTCTACTCGAACGGGGTTGGGGGGGCCATAGAATCACAAAAGGAACAAAAATAATTTTGGTGGATAAAAAAGGAGAAAGGAAAGAATCTATCATTCCGGGACTACCCTTCTGAAGCGGATCGAGAATCCAGGGGGGAGAAGGGTATCTGGGCATTGCCCACCCAGGGGGTGACTGGAGGCAAAGGCTTACTACATTCATGGAGTTGGCCATGAGTAAATTGTTTTGCGAGATCGGGTTACGAAGCCAAGGGGAAAACCGACGAAGAGGAAGTCAAATGATGGAAGAGGGGGGGGAACCTTTGTCATGAAATTTTGGAAACCAAATTGCCATGTATAAAACATTTCCGGGGACCGGACGGAAAAGGACTTCGACAATCAAAAGGAGTGGGGATACTCGGCGATGGCAGGGGGGGCCGGGGGATGAAGCTTGGGTAGTGCGGCAATTCAACAGGGGACAGCGATAGAGCGTAAGCCTTAAGGGGAGCAAGAAAATGGGGGGAAGAGTCATCCGGATTAGGCGGAGAAAGGTGTCGTCACGGCGAAAACGGATAGAGCCCGACAGTAAAACAGAGGGGGCACGAGGTCGTGAAAAAGAAAAAGATCATCCAGCAAGGGTCGGAAGGGGGGGGAGGGAAGGAACTCGGGGCAATCAGGACGGAATAGGCTGCTTGGTCAGGAAGAAATGCTAATGAAGGAAAGCTGGAAAAAGAGGAAGGGGTTAAATGATAGTCACAAAAAATCGGCGGCAAAACCACGTCAATCGGCTGGATCTAAGGGGAGGGGCCCGTAAATCGAGGGGTGCAGTAAAGAAAAAAGTGACTCGTCGATTTTAGCAGCAGAAGCACAAACTCGAGCGAACTTATAAAAAAGGGGATCGGGCGGGCAGATATTAGGGATTGAGCTTGGGGGGTAAACCTGGAAAGGTGACCATCTTACCAGGTCCATGGTAGACGTCCGTGTTTCTCCGAACGGATACTTTACCCCGAATCAGTTCTTACGAGAAACTCCTGGATATCGCTAGAAAAAAAAACAAATGGGTAATAGAGGAAAAATTAAAGGAAAATTCAATCTGCAATGGTATTCGCTGGAAGCAGACGGAAAGATCCAGGAGCAATACTAAGTATACAAAGGGGACCTGCGGTCCGGGGGGGGAATCAATGTTACAAGAAGCACCTAGCATCTACAGCGCTCACCTTAATAAAAGGCTCCTGCCCGCGAGGGAGGGGGCGGAAGGGTCAGGAACCTTACCAAGAGGGGGGAATGAAATTTATGACAGAAGTGAAAAAAGAAAAAAGAGGAACCTAGCGCACATGCCGGTGGTGCGCTGATCGCATCTCACGGACCCAGACAAAAGCGGGGATGACCTTGAGGGAATCGTTACCAGAAAAAAAAAACCGAACCCGGATCACAGTCGCTATTGTCTGAAGAGCGGGACGAGTGGATTGCAGGAAGTGGGAACTGCGGCTGACTCACGTCAAAACGGGTGTACCGAGAGTATAAGTTAACTTAAGCCTATCGCTCTCGAAGCAAGGACGCCGGAGAAGGCCATTTCGTTGGCTCAAAAGAAGTCCGGCTCTACGCAGACACACAGCCGGAATTTCCCCCACGCCTAAAAACCCCGAGCCGCCCGGCCAAGGCCCTCGATCAAGGAAGAGGACCTCAACGGCCGCTTTGATTTCCAAGCCCGGAAACGAAGGAAAGGGATTGCCCGATGCCATAATTATCAGGCATTTCTCACAAAAATCGAGCCGAACATTGGCGTGGCAGGGGGGCCGTTCTGCGGACGGGGAGAGGGGAAGGAGGCGCCAAAACCACTTTCCCTCCAATTCCGCGGCCCCTGCCTTGTCTTTAAGGTGCCCGACGCAAAGGGGCGAAAGGAGAAAAGGGGGAATCCCAATGGCAGGAAAGAAAAAAAGAAGGAGGCCAACTTAATTGTAGAACAAGTTCGGCATCGGGGGTCGCTGATGACTCCTGGGTCTCAGGGAATCTTTATTGGGGGGGGGATGGGGGTGGGATCGGGCGAAAACCGCGGGACGCGAGGGGACGTCATGTACGTGGCGTGTCTCCGTCACATTTGGTAATTTGGGCGCAACGAAGGAAAGGGGGCAAAGAGAATGGGACGGAAGGAAAAACCTTCCTGCCAAGAGGGGTTTGTCGGTGCGCGAACAGGGAAAGCAGTGAAGTGGAAGGGGGGTTCTGTCCGCGGGGACTTGACCGTATGGACTGATGTTGGCAGTTCAAGTTTAGTGTCTGGGAAAGGAGGGGTCGAAAAGGGATCGAGGAGATAGGTCTTCCCATCCAACGGATGAAGGGCGCGTTTGAGAAGTGGAATGACAAAACAAGGAGAAGGAGGGGGAATAAATGAGCTCTAAGATGAGTGGGGGGACTGAGGAGGGAGGGGGGGGGGATGTTCGTTCTGCCGCCCTCGATGCCGTCGCCGGCCAACCTTCTGGAGGCAAGTTAGGGCAGGCGCGGGGGGAAAAACCGGGGTGGGAAAAAGATGTGGGGAGGGAAATCCCTTTCATGCCCTACTCTGTCCGGCTCGCGGAGCTAGGGGACGGAGAAAGGGAAAGGGGAAACTGGGAAAAACCGCAAACTAGTGCGTGGGGTCACGGCAGGTCAACATCCAACACCACGCAGAAAAGAAGGGGCGGGACCCCGAGAGCGCAGTCAAAGGTGTTTATAACGGAAGGGATTCAGTGCAGGGGGGGGAAAAGAGCGTCTGTAAGAGACAGGGGGGGAAGGGTGAAACGTGGGCAAGCCCCGGCAGCAACCACTAAGAGGCCACTCGTACGGGAAAGGGGAAAAAGGGAGTCAAAGGTGAGAGAACTAAGAGTTACGATGGGCGTCGTGCCTCTGCCGGGTCGCCGCTGCTATACACAGAAAACTTAAAGAATGCCCGGCGAAGGGCGGCTGTGAGGAAAAAAATTCACAATCCATAGAACGGTCAGTGCGAGCACACAATCCAGAAACCCTCGGGTAAGGGCACTACTCTGTTCACCTCAAGGGAAAGGACAAGGTCTTAGACCAGGATAATACGAGAATGGAAGAGGGATCTTCCGTTCGACATTCCATTAGGGTGTGGATCACCTTCGAAATTTCTAAGACATCACATCTCAGAGAAAAAAAAATTAGGAGGAAGACAAGAGAAAATAGTAGATTAGCAATCTCATCTCTCTGCGGGATGGGATAACCACTCCTACGGCACGACCATTCCATGACTTATAGGGGGGGGGAAAAAGATAGGTCTCCGTGGATGCACGAGTAAAAAAAAGAGGCAGAAGGGAAGCGCTCGGGCGTAGTAATTTCGAGAGCTGGCCGGCCAACAAACGAGCCGTGAAGTAGTGATTAAGAGACATATGCCGGAAAAGATGAATGAAAAAAAAAATGCTCGATCATACCGGAGAAGTTTTGTCTTGCAAAGAAGGAAAGGAGGGTGGAGCTAGGTCGTGGTGGGAATGAGGAAGAAGGCTTTCACAGCAACGGTGGGCGCTTTCAGTAAGGATTGGGGGGAAAGGACACTATGAAATAGGGAAAGGAATTTCACAGGCACCATTGAATCCGAGCCGAGGTGTCCCAGCAGCAAGCATTGGGGGTTCGTACCTGCGAAAAGGAGACAATTGGAAACAAGCAACTACTAAGATGTCATCGTCGTGAGGGTGGGGAAGGTTCTATATACGCAAAGACAGGGGCCGACAGAGAGAAGAGTAAGAGCACGGAAAAAGGCAAAAGGGCTGTCGGGGAAAGAAGAAAAAAAACCGCAAACGGTCCTTTTGGTCAAGCGCCTGGCACAAAACTGTGGGCCTTCACTGCTCGGGAGGGGAACGCCAAACAGCAACGAAAAAGGAAGACAGCGGCGAAGGCCTGAATCCGGGGAGGCAAAACGGTTCTTCTTAAGGTGACACGGCAAAATTAAGCAAAGGATCACCTCCCGAGGGATGGGAAAGCAAGATAAAAAGAACAGAAAAAAGGCGGTACATAAAAACAAAATCCGCTGAAAAATGCAGAAATACGGTCAAAAGTTCCCGTTGACGCAAAAACGAAAAAAAACAAGCAACGACGCGGTAAGGGTGAGTAAAAGATCAACCGCTTCGGCGCAGCCGTTGGGCGGAACTTCAGGAGAGGGGGACCTGAATTCTGGGGGAAAAGGATTTGAAGGGAAGGAGGAGCACACACGGACAGCTGCGTCCGCTTCCCAGGAAATGGTTGGAATGAAAGAAGCCGCTAAAGAAACCACTAAACCAAAGAAATGAAGGGGAAGTGAGCACGGCGCACTAGAAAAGGAGTGGGGGGGGTTCGAAACGAGCCAATGGTAATGAAGGATCTGAAATCGTCGAAATCAGGGGGGATATCATTGTAGTCATCGCCCAAAGGGGGGGGGGAGGGGGCTGGCCCTTCTTGGCACATTGAAAACGAGGAGGGGAAAATCGTCTTTCTTGTTGGCTATTTACGGAATAGGTACCGGACACGAAAAAGGAAAAACTAAAAAGAATTCTTGGGAGGGAGGGAGAGGGTGAAAAGGGGGGGAAATGATATGGGGGGGGGGGGGGGAAAACGGGACATTACCTTTCGGCCGGGCTGAAGGTAAAGTTCACGACCATATCGAGGCTCCTATGCCTTGGCAGCTCTTGGGGAGGAGGGGGGGAAATGATAGTGGGGGGGAGCGAGGGTAGTCCTAACGAATGCCATCTTAGACTCGCGCCATTGGAAATCGGAGGAGTGAAAAGCAGAGAGAGAGGAGGGGGCCGGAAAAGTATATCTTGACGCAGGGGGGGGGGAAGGTAAAAAACAGTAGGAACTTTCACTCTTTCGGAGAAGCCAGGTCACTCCCACAGCCCCGTCGGAGGGCGCCCTATTAGAAAGGGGAAGTAAAGGCTCGCGGGAGGAGGGATAGGTCAGAGGGTCAATAAAAGGAGAGAAAGTAAGGGAGGATAGTTCCTCGTGCTGGATCGGGCAAAAAGATAGCACAACCGGAATTGTAGGGAAAGTAGGGGTATAGGGGAAAATGGATCCCTGAAGAGGGAAGTAAATTTTTCCGGTTTGAAATGGAACCGCACACCCTCGCGGAAACAGTTTGAGCATCGGGGAGGGGGGAAGGGGAAAAAAACCAGAGGACCCATCGGGCCAGGTGGCCAGGGGAGGGACTTCAGTAGGTTTAACTACCTCCGGTGATGGTAGCCGGCGTCCCTAAAGATCTTAACGCCTTGAGGAGCAAAACAACACGGTAGGGGGAGTCCAGGCGGGCAAGTCGAACGGTAACTCCTGGCCGGGATCCCGGCGACCACCTAGTAGAATAAGAGTCCGGTGGGGGGGAAAGGGAACGGGGGTTGAAGCAAGATCAATAAACGAGAAAGAGAAAATGGAAATCAACCTCGCGTGACCTCTATGGTGGGGAGGCTGTGCGAAATTCAGGGGGGGACGAAAAAAAAAAAAATGGCCCATCAAAGTGGGGACGTGGGAAGGGACAATCAATATCTACTCTACGCAAGGGGGGGGGTCCGAGGGGGGCCATCTGAAAAAGAAAAGAATCAATGAAGTCAGATCGGGAGACGTGTCTAATCGAAAAGCACCGCCAACGCGAGATATGAGGGAGCCAGTAGGGGAGAAGAGAGGACGTTCATGTGGGGATAAGGGGGTATTAAGGTGTCTTCAACTTGCCGGAACGGTTTACAAGAGAGAATAAAGCGGAAGGAAAAGAGATGCTTCAGGGAAGGGAATCGAAGGGGACAAGAATGAAAGAGGGGGGAAGAGGATCGCTCCCCACTTTCATAAATCACCGACCCACCCTCTATCTCTGAAAAATCATGAAGTTAAAAACGAGCCTCAAAGAAGGAAAAGGAAGGAAAAGCCGGAAGAGAAAAGAAAGAACAAAAAAGAAGGAAGGGGGAAAAAGGCAAACGTTCACGTCTAATTCTAAGGTTGGCCAAAAGTTGGCCAATATTATCAAAAAAAAGGAAACCTCTCGCAAACATAAGAAGAGGGCGAGGGGGGTGGGACAGAGGCAGTCCGAGGAGGAGAGGAGCAATCTCCAACTGCGAGGCAAGCTTGACTTCGGTCGTGAAGGGGAAGAACAATCGGGTTCGTAGAAAAAAAAGGGGGGGGGTAAGAATCCAAAATGGAAGAAACGGCCTCGGGTAACTTTCCTGTGTGCGGCCATCGGATCGCTGATAAGGGAAAATTGTTCTCCAGACAAAAAAAAATTAGGGTGGGAGGGGGGGGAGGGAGACGCGGCTGTCGGCAAATGCGGTCCCGCATAGAGGGATTGGGGAGTGAGTGGCGGGGAGAGAATTCACATTGTGGGGAAACGAAAATCGGCAAGAAGGGGGGGATGGAAAAGTCCAGACAACTGCGGACTAAAGGGGTGGAGGGAGGAAGGAAGAAAACTTCAACCATGCGAAGGCTGGTGTGGTCCAGCTTAAAAAACGGCGAAGGGGGGGGGAAAAACAGGCCTGAGGAAAAAAACTTGGGTTGGGCGGAGGGGGCAACAGGGTCGTTCAGTTCACGCTCTCGGAGGGGCCATCAAAGGGAAGGGCTGAGTACGGGAGGAGTTTTGGTAGAACTGTTCCGGCGGAAGAAAACAGGGAGGGGTCAAGGAGCAGAAATCTCTTGTGCCTTCGGGCGTGCTGCTTGGACTCGATGCCGGCTCGCCAAGGAGGACGAAATAGGGGGGGGAAGGTGAAGTGCAGGGGGAAAAGGCAGGGAGGGTGTTCGAGATGAAGGAAAGAAAGGGGGGGGCATTTCACCGGGCCTGGCGACTTCGAGCAAGTCGAAAAACAGGTCGCTAAAAGAGAAGAAAGAGCAACAAGGGACACAACTCTCAAAGGGTACGGGGAAATGGGCGAGTCGGGAAAGAAAAACAGAAGAAAAGCATAAATGCTGGAGGGGGAAAAATAGAAGCAGGGGGGATTCACAAACAATTTTCTGGGAAAGGGGTGAACTTCTAAACGGCAAATGATGGAACGTTCCTCTCAGAGGGGAGAGATCTAAAAGGGGAGTGAAAGGTGAAAACACTAGAGGAGGGAAGACTGGAAAAAGAACGCTAACAGCGACCTGCAAAACCCTATGAACCTCAATCCGGTTGCGGGGGAGACGATATTTGCGGGAGGCCTCGGCAAAGGGGGGAAGTAAGTGCGAAAGGAAATCAAAAATTCGCCCTTCCGCGCTTCTTTGCGGGAGGCCAGCTCAAAAACTGGGAAAAAAAAGCAGAAAAGGCTCAAGGGGACCAAGGGAGCCTCAGAGTAAAACTAGGAGACAAACGCGAAAATCTCCAAGGTTCTCTCTCTTCAAATGACGAGTGGGCGCCGATCGAGGCGACGGAGTGGGGGGATCAAACGTCATGCCCAGGACGGAAGGCAGAGAAGAGAAAAAAACACGGAGAGAGGAAAAAGGAAAGGAATAGAAGCTGCACAATCAGAAGGGGACGGGAGGGGTCGGGATGGTCTCCCCAACATCAGCACAGGCCGAGAGCGACTGACGAGATCGAACCACAGTAGAAGGGAGAAGGCGGGACCTAGAGAGCGCTAGGAGGTAAGGGGTGGGGGCAGAGCCCATTACAAGGGGACCGGAACGCACCGCAAAGCCGCAACTACTGTAGAGCGAGGAGGGAAGGGTCTGGAGGCAAAGCAACAGAGGGAGGCCAGATAAGTTCAGGGGAGGTCATACTGGGGAGGGGGGACGGTGTCCTCTGGTGAGCTCGGTCGTGGGGGAGGGGGGGTTCAAGAGGTTGACAGGGTAAAAAATCCGTTCGTCGTCAAAGCAAAGATGGGGGGCCTTCAGGCGTCAAGAGTGTCACGCCCGCCATGGGGGAGAGGCAGATGGGGTCCGCCTTGGGAAGGGGGGGGGGGATATTCAGAATCTTAACAGGCATCTCCCTAGGGTCTATCGTGTTCAAACGGTCGGAAAAATTTTGGGACGGTCGGGGGGAAAGATGACTGTAACGGTCTAGCTGTAACACGTAAGGTAGGTCTAAGAGAAGGACTTTCTTTTTGCTCCGTGAAATGTCTGACGCCATCGAAAACCAAAGGTGTTGCCCTCTGGGTATACCAATGGCCCTTCAATGGAAGAAGGTGTTCACTTCAAAAAATAGGAATAGGGGGACAGTCCCCCCTAAATCAAAAAAGCTATGATAGTAAAAAGATGCCCAAGGGTAATCATTAAAAGAGGGGGAGAAAGGGGAGCTCCCTGGCCTCCGGAAAAAATGATGGAAGAAAAGAAAGCTTACTATCTTTCCAAACCCCTCCAGCTGCCGAACGACGGAAACCTGTGACGCGGAAAAAAAGAAAATGGACGCAGGGAGTTTCCAGTACGTATAAAAAAGAAATAAACCAGCTTCAGAGGGAAAAGGAACGTTTTCTTACTTCCAACTTCTGGCGATTTCGCGTTGGACGCCAATTCCGGGCAAAGGGTAGAAAAAGAAAGGTCAATGCACAAAAGCGTCACCGCAAGGGGTGAAAAAGAAGGGACCACTGCCACCAAGAAACGGGGTGGAGAACAAAAGGAGAAAAAACCGAAATCAAAAGATCGATTGCGCACCTTTCTAGGGCGGAAGGCGGGATCAGGATGGTAAAGGGAGACGCGCCAAAGAAGGGGGGAGCGAACTTTCTTAAAGGAAAAGAGGCACGCAGGGGAAAGGGAGGAAAGTTTTTTCTATGACCTCGCTCGAAGCAGGTCCACAAACAGCGAAAAAAGAAAAATCTGGGGAGGGGGGAAAAAACGGGGCGGAGAAAGGGGGACCAAGGGGCCAAAGAGAAAATTACGCTGACGGAGGGGGAAGATCCGTCGACCATCATCTTCGGATCTCAGGGAAGGGGGGAACGCTAAAGGTGTTTTGGGGAAGGGAAGGGGGGTAACAAGTCTTATGTTTGGGAAAAGGGGGGGGAAAAATAGAGCCGGACCGAGATCCAGAGCGTCGACATGAAACGTCCTTCTGGGCAGCAAGAGATATAAAGGATGAAGGGGGAGGATAACTCAAACTTCAAAGGGGGGAACAGGGGGCCCGAGGGGAACGTGAGGGAAGACCCAGGCGGCTCAAGTGGGGCGCCTCAGACGGGCGACTTCAGCGCAGCGGAGGGACGTCTTTGGTTATCGATAGAGGAGTGGAAAATAGGTAAGGTGATATGTAAAGAGCGAAAAGGCAGGGCTTCAGCGTTCCCTTCAATTTGGACGGGGGTACGGCAAATCGTATGGTAAATGTCGATGGCAAGACCGAAACACGCCAAGAAGGGGAGGGAAGGGAGTATGTTACGGGAAATTAGATCGACGTTAGGGGAAGGGGGGTACAACCTTCATACCCGAAGAGGTGTCCTCAATCTGGGGGTGTCGACGACGTAAAGGAACCCTCTCGGCGTCCACAGATACACTTTGATAGATCAACAAAAGACAAAAGGGAAAGGGAAAAGAGAGTGGGTCAGGGGAGGGGTCAAATTCTATCTCTGGAACCCTTAACTCCTTCGGTCGACAGCGAAGTCGACATGGGACACCGGTCCGACGAGCGTTGATCCGCTGAGCGAAAAGAAACGACTCCTGCCGCGAAGGGAGAAGGGGGGAGAATTTCTCCGAAAAACGTAAGCCCACAAATCATTGCGACGTGAAGGAAAATAAAAGAATTAGAGCATGCCGGTTGGGGCAAAGAGGGGTCGATATAAAAAGGGACAGAGGGCAAAAGAAAGAGCCTCGAATCGGACGAAATCGAAAGCCAACGCCGACCCCGAGCGCCAGCGCCCAAACCGAAAGGGAAAAAGGGGGGGGGGGGAAGTGGAGCCGGGTAAGGAAAGACAGACGGAAAAAGTCCGAACTGTTGGACCGAGAGCGCTCCCGATCCAGCCAAGCCTATAGCGGAAAGAAAGAAGCCGAGCAACTCTACAAAAGGAAGTAA
>Ga0179593_1462910_pt1 | contig 25151 bp, 25 predicted proteins | sample CZODoug2_1_08_16_FD_185931 | JGI IMG/M metagenome (GOLD analysis project Ga0179593, IMG submission 185931) | Vadose zone soil fungal communities from Angelo Coast Range Reserve, California, USA - CZODoug2_1_08_16fungal (PacBio error correction) | ecosystem: Environmental > Terrestrial > Soil >...
AAAAGGTACAATCTCGAAGGACCGAAGGTTATTGGTTACGGGACGAAATGGATCAACTCACCCCCTCCGAGAGGGGAGGGGGGAAGGGGGGGGAACGGGGAGAGGCCGAAAATCTTCTCTTCGGAAAAATGGGGAAAAAAAGGAGAGGGATGCGGAGGGGAACGCGCTGTTCAAATGTAGAAGTCCACAGCGGTCGTAGAAGAGAAGAGGGATCGAAACAAAAGAAAGTTTCACCTAGGGGGGAGCCCATCCTCGGGGTGTACGCCTGCGAAATAGGCCGGGGTGGTGTGTGGAAAAAAGACCCGTGAAGAAAATTGAACTCTCACTTTAGGGGGGAAAATCAGCAGCGAGGGAAAGAGACAGGGGCAGCTTGCAGCCTAACTATACACCGACAGTGGGTCATAGTGTGGAAAAGAAGCCAGGGAAGAAAAGGTCGGCTTGAGTCCTCCTCAGCAGTTCAAAGAACCTACAACCACTTGTAGCCGTGTGGGTGGTGAAATTGACAGAACGCAAGAAGGGGAGAAAAAACCACCCTTTCTCAAAAAGGCCTTTGTCTGGAAAGGAAGCCAAGCTGGAAGACAGTTGGAGTCCCGGAACAAGGAACTGTAACTAAAAAAGGCAAGAATACCACATTAAGGGTTCAGACGACAACCGTTAGAAGCAAAAACAAAGGAGCAGGAAAGAAAAGGAAGCCTAGGTGAAAACTACCGAAAGGTACTAATAGCTGAACCTGCAAAAGTAATAACGTTAGGTCGGCAGAGTCAATCTCGTAAAGGAAGCGCACCTAAGGAAGAAGGCCCAGAACAGGAGGCCGCTCGTTCACTCGATAAGAAAGAACGCAAAAGGGAGGGGACGTGGCAGCCAGGAAAAGCCGAACGTTCTCTACATGCTTATTAAAGTCAGGAGGTCATGCTCTTCTACCGGAAGGAGTGCCAGGGCAGCAGAGAACACAACAAAATATAAGGGAGCGGGGGTTGCCCGTTGAATAATAAAATTTGGGGAGACGACGGAGAAGAGGACCCGGACCTCGGGGTTAAGAAGGACCCGCAACTCCAGTTAAGGAAAGGCTACGCTCCTAAGTCGTACAAAAATAAAGTCTAACTGCGAGTCGAATAGTAAGCGCGGTAGGGAGGGGATGACCATCCGGTAGTCTAACTTCCTCTATCATAACGCGTGGAAAAAAAAAAATGGGCTTGGATGAAAGGAGGTTTTAAAATCGGACTTCCTTTAGAAACCATAATTAATAATTTCGAGAGTCATACTCATGAAAATACCAGAAAGTTTATTTTTTCATCCAACAAACCAGAACAACGTCGGAAACCGGTTAAAACCGCTGAAAGGGAACCGGAGTAGCAACTGAGGTAAGGGAACCGTGACGGGGGGGGGAAGAGTTGGGTTTTCGATTAAGTACGGCACTAAACACCAAAGACCTCGGAGAAAATGGAGAACCCTGATCGAGAACGAAGAAGCAAATGCCAGGAGAGGGGCCTGAAAAAAAAAAGCAAAAAAGAGCTACAGGTAAAATCCGCGAGAGTAAAAGCTGCTTGTCGCCGTACGGGGCAAGGACGAAGCCGGTGAATGGGTACATCAAAGGGTAGGAAAAGAATTCGGGGCCCTAAAGCTGTAAAAACGGTAAAAAAAACAAGGGTGTTCAAACTCAACCACTCAAAGTTGGGGCTGACGGCCATGCGGCGCTGTGAAAATTCGTGGGTCAGTACGATCTGTTAACCGCTCGGACCTTGAACCATCCCACAGACGGCCGAAAAGATACCTAACACTCTGACCCGTGAACTCTGTGATGATTCTCTTTTAAAGTCCCTCCGGCAGGCGGTCAGCGAAGAGAACGGTTATGAAGGACCGGAAGACGGGCAAAGATAGGAGCTGCAGATTTGTTGGGGGATGGAGGACGGGACGCTGGTACGAGGGGAGTGAGAGAAAGAGAAACCGGATTGCCTCCATCAAAGTCTCACGAAGAAATTCGAAAAGATAATAGTCAGGGGGGAGGGGGATCGCAGGGGAGTTCAGAAGCGTAGGCTCCGTTGGTCACGTGGACCAACGAAGAGGACTTGTGAAATCAAGGGGGAAGAAGGAGTGTTCTGGAGGAAGCGTCAGCGAGTCCGCTCCGCAACGCGTCCAAAACGTAGAAGGCTTCAAGCTGGGCCAAGGAATTGAAACACCGCGCGCTGGCCGTAGGAGTTCCACGAAACCGGCCAGAGGGGGGCCACACATCAATGCCCGCGGCGGAGCAATATGGGCCCTTTAAAAAAGAAAGAGGAAAGGCCGTCCAGAGACTTTATACTCTGCCCAGGGCCCAAGCCCTCAAGCAATGTAATATAAGGGGGGGTGTCCTATTAAAACGCGATCTAGCAGAACCCGACTTCCCAGCGGAGCATAAATGAAAACGAAAAAAGACAAGCCCACAGAACGCAGGGTCGTATAATCAGTCTGAGACCGCATTTGGAAATGGTTGGGACTGAGTATCGGCACCAGGAAAAGGGAGGACGCCGAAGGGGTACTGACTGGCCAAGGGTTCTTCGAGACGGGGGGTCGAACGAGCTCAAAAAAACGTATGAGGAAACGACGCGATAGTTGGAAGCCAATCGTAGTCAGAAGGGGAAAACAATGAAAACACATCGCCTGCAGAAAGGGGGGTTAGCGGCTCAATCACTTCACACATACCGATCTCTACGAAAGGAGTGAATGTAAAAATAAGTTTCGCACCTCGCTAAAAAAAAAAGCGGCGCCGCCGGAAGTCGGGGGGGGAGGTCGAATCGTCTTGCTCGGAGCCAACGGCTGATTCCAGAATGGCGTTTTTGGCGAGGGCGCGTTGGGGGCCAGGCAGCGGATGGGGAGGGAAGCGGGGCCGCGCCGCGACAGATTGACGCGCAGGGGTCTGGAAAGGGAACTTCGCTCCCGAGGCCGTGCACGAACGCCCGAGATCGAAAGCCACCTTGGTCTAACGAGGGTGGGGAAGGGGGAAATCTACAACACGCCGCAAGGAACCGACGCGTTTCCAATGCCCGAGGAAAATGGTCACCCCATAGAGAAAGGGAAAAAACTGAGCCTACCACTAAGGTTCACTACAAGATCAAACAATGAAGGGACCCGGAAGAGCGACACTCTTGAGGGAGGCACATTTGGTCGAAATACCAAGGAAAAGCAACGGAGAACACCATCTAGCAGAAAGCCGATCCTGGAACGCTTCCTGACAAGTCACTCAACAGAGGCTCGGCACTTCCGGAGGGGCTCACCTGCTCCACCCAGAACCATTCATCGTGTAAGACTGTCTCGGACTCCTCTCGGGAAGGGGGTTCCATTGGTGAGATACGAGGAGTTAACAATATCCGCCCTGTGTAACACCCAAAACGCAGCCGTCAGCTAACGAAGTCCACCACCAACCCGTGAGGAATGGATGCTGGGTCTGGGAGGAAAAAACGAAATATAGAGGCCAGGGCTGAAAACATGTAAAAACAGTTGCAGGCGTTGGCCAGGGATGACTTACGATCGTATCTAGGCAAACAGGGGATGGAGCGCTAAAGGGGGGCTTTGTTAAGGGTAGCTGCGGGTGCATACATAGACGGGAAGGAAAAAGTTGAGTCGGGGCGGGGAAAAACCATGATCATTGAGAACCGGGGGAAAGGGGAAACCGGGACAGAACCGGATACTCTTGACACACGGGTCGGGTCAAAGCAGGGTTGCATGTGAGTGGAATCTGCAACCTTTGCCGAGGGAGGGGTCTTTGGGTCTTTGCTTAAAAAAACAATCACGGGAGTGGCCATGAGTTATCAAGGACTTCGTCAGATAGGTTCTAGCAGTTGCAGAAAAAAGCATAAAACAGCGGAGTGTTCGAACGAGGCCGGCGGAGAAGTCCGTATGAGAAACAGGGGCCCGCCGCGCTGCCAGTCGTTGTAGGAGAAAGACGGAAGTCGAGATGTACATGCGGGAAGAGTTTCCTGCAAGCCCGAGTGGTAGGCCAGGTACGAGCACCCGTAAACTTTTGATCTTTACAAAAAAACAACCCCTTGAGTAGAGGCTGGGCGGCCGAACAGGTCAACGAGGAGACAGAAAATCCTTCCTTCACTTTCAAGAAAGAGGGATACCTCCTAAGGGGGCGAAATGGCTCTGCCAGAGAAAGGGAATATTTATCGCTGGGCCAAAGCGACGAGAAACGATGTTCGGGCCGAATGGGGCGTGGGGAAGCAGAAGGATTTCTCTGACAGGACACGGAAAGAGAACAGAAGATTCGACCTTTCGACCGCAAGTTAAAGCGGAAGCGGGTTTACGCGGCCGAAGGGAAATTGATCCCGGGGGGGTTTTGTCAGGGAAGTAACCTTCATGTTTAGGAGAGGGAATTAGGGACGCGTCTGGTTCCAAGGAGATCCCTCTACCTGACGTGGGGAAGGACAACCTTCATCAGACTGATCACTTGTTGGGAGGTAGCCAAGGCGTCTGCGCGTAAACAAACTCGTCGACTAGGGCGGTGGTATTCAAAAGACATGATGGACATCATATACAAACGAGGCCTGCACTTAGAGGCGGTGGGGGAAAAACTTTCTGTGGAAAATCAGGAGACTGGCTTAACCGGGTTTAAATTTCCACGGAAAACTGAGAAAATTTCGAAACCGCCCGGTGAGTGCGAAGTCTTGTTCCTCCGCAAGGGGGACAAGGTGGACCAAACTTCGGGGAGTTGATATTAAAAGAGGGGTCAAAAAAGACAAAAGGGCAAACCTTCCTGCCGGCGCCCAAAAGGACAAATCCGTCAACCATGGCCAGCCATTTTCACAATAGCAAAGGGATCAAGAAAAGGTGAAGAGCACTTGTCACGCAGAATCGACCCCCGCGAAAAAAAGAAACTCAGGGAAAAAACAGCCACGAGCCGGAAGGTCAGAAGAACAGGGGAGGCGACATCCTTAACAAGCCAGCCGGGCTACCCTCTTATCGAATATCTCTCAACAACGGGAAGGAGGAAAAGAATTGTTCCGGCGAAGCCGGCTGGTTAATGAGTGTCCTGGAATAGACCAGGAAAAAGGGGAAAGTCTTTTGTGAATTGTATTTCCCTGCGATACGGGTGGTCGCACGGATGGAGAAAACTTGGAATGAGCACCGACCGGCGAGCGTCGGAGTACATCGGTTCCGGGTGGCACTGCCAAAGATTACTTCGCTTGGAGTATCGGATGAAAAGAGGAAAGGAAAGTGGAACAATCAGTTGGGATAGGCACGGCCATCGTTACTATGGCGAAAAGCACCGCCCTTAACAGTTACACTTGAGAGCAAAATTGGGACACCCGGGGAGGAGGCGCAGGTCAAGCCGCAAGGGGACCGGGAGAAAGGGAGAGTTGCATCCTGAACTTTATTACACCGCAAGGGGGGAAAAAGTCAGTTTTCAACCGACGCATCAAACTTGACGTCGCGGGCTATCCATAAGTAGGGGAAGGGATACATATAAAACGTTGAGCATTTGTGTGAGGTTATCGGAGAATGAGGTAACGCAACCAGGCGAAAAGATAAGGTCTTGACAGTTTCGTTTAGAGGGGGAAATAAAAAAACGAGCGGGAGTGACAAAGGGGACAGAATCACTGGTCACTAATCCACCCAAAACACTGAATGGTAGGGATAGACCGGATGCAGGACACTCATCCATGCGGAACAAAAACAGGCCCGCACGCGTTGAAAGGGTCGAAAACGTGGTTAAGCCTTGGACTAGAAGGAGGATAATATCGCAAACCGCGAGCCTGGCTCGAAGAAAATAACCGAACATCAGGAAACATCGCAGGGCCCCGAGGAGCACCAAGCGGTCCGTCGGGTTGCCGCGCCAGTTTAACCAACAACCCCCGGCGAGGCAGGTCTGCTCTGGGTGGAGGTGGGCATGCTCGATTCACAGTCCCTGAGAAAATTTCCAGAAAAAAAGCCAAAATCTAACCTCTGTTGAGCAAACGAAATCATTGAGGCGGCTGAAACACGTTACCGAGGTGGTACCCTCCAAAGTTCCTGAACGGAGATCGGAGACGGACTCGCACCCAGTAGAGAGACCTGCTCGTCGGATGAGAAAGACGCGGCGGAGGTGTGAAAGAAAGAAACACGGATGAACTTACCGAGCCGGCAAGGGGGAACAGGCCTTGGACGGGTGGGCTCTGGGACGGTTGGAGCGAACCTGCCTCGAGAAAAAAACTACTAAGACGAAGTAGGTCGACCTCAGAAGCACATTTAGAAACCCACATAAACACTACAGACTGGGAGGAAAACCAGTGGGGCAAAAAATTGCAAACAGGCGAGGCGCCGGCAAGGAATTAACTCCTGAGTTAGGAAAGGAAAAGTGGGTTAAGTCTTGGGTAACTATTAATTGGAAGAAACCTCAACACGCGAAACTGCTCGAAATCAGGGTCGTCCAGACTCCCAGGTCAATGATCGATAGGGAGCTAACAAAAAAGCGCCGCCCCAAAAGGAGATCCAAGTTAAGGGAGGGGGGGCCGAATTGGACGCTAGCCAAAGGATTAAATGGGTCAAACAAATAGTTCCGCAAACAGGCGCCCCGCGATCCATATTATTAACTTCAACAAGTGCATAAGACGTCAAGCCTAAACTGTTTGAGGGTGGAAGAGGACGAAGGTCTAGGGGGGCACCTTTTTGGGTGGGTTTCTGGAACGGTCGTATCTGGTGAAAAGAGAGAGCCTTTCAAAAGAAAAAACGTCAGCGAATGGACGAGAAAAAGGAACGGCAGGAAAAAACGAAGGGGGTAGTGAGGAAGTGAAGCCCCTGAGAATTTCGGGCCGAAGAAGAAGATTAAAATTGGATCTGATTAAGAAAGACGCCAGATTCCTACTCGATGGGGGGGTGGGTAAATGGCGGACGGACTGACCGGGGGGGAGTACTAAACGCGATACACCCGGCCAGGGGTTTGCCGACCAGCAACTGAAACGTCAGGGGAGAGCGGCGGAAACCCTCTTCAGTTGACAAAGGCAGTGTCTTGACACGGCGAAAGGGGGTGCAGGCAGCTGCTGGCTTCCGTGTAGAAGATACTATGGGGGGGGGCCCAGACAGAGTGGCACAAGGTGGGAAAAAGTTACTACAGGGGGCTGTATGATGGGGAAAAGGCGAAGATCCGATCGTCAGGGCAAAAAAAAATCGCAGGGAGAAAAGGGGGAAGCAGGCTGGACGGGTCCATGCTTCTGCCCGGCGAGACGAAAGTCGTGTCGACCCGGGAAAAATATCGCCCAAAATCAGCTGACAAGACACTAGAGTCTGGCCGCATTCCAACGAGCCTGGACCACGAGAGTCAGTAGACTCCGACCACGCCAACTGCCGAACGTGGGTGGAAAACTGAAGGGGGGAGAGAAGGAAGCAAATGAGTATATCCACTACCGTCCCCTTCCGCGTCATATAATCGAGGGGGGTGAGAAAGTCACCAGAAGAAAGGGAGAGGGTCGTAGAGCTAGTGGACTGAAACTCCCTTTTAGTTCATAGAGTCCATCTACAAACCAAAGGTCCCTACTGAATTTGTCCCGAACGGGACAATTCTTAACGTGGCTGGGGGGAAAGGGAAAACAAAGCTCGAAAAACAACAGAGGGAGGAAGGAAAATAGAGTTTGGGTAGCGAACCCAAGAGAAAAGAAATAATCAGTTACAGGGAAAATTCGTCGGCAGCTGCGGGAGAGGACTCCAGAACTTGGAACAAATGCGGCCGAAAAGAGCGAAACGAAGAACGTTCCAGAGGGTCTCAAGGGAGCAAAGCGCTAGACGAAGAAGGGGTTAGGGGTGGGCTTGTATCATCTTATTCACAGAGCAAAAAAATTCAAAAAAGACGTGCGGTTCTGTCTAAAGGGCGAACATGGAGGAGGTAAAAACACTGCTTGATCTTCCAATCCTCGGCCAGCGGGGAGCTTGGAAAGGGCTGCGAGAGGGTGCTAGGGAAGTGGAAGACTAGAGAACTTAGTCGAAGGCTGGACTTTACATTAAAGGGAATCCAAGTTGCTCCGCGCGGGGGGCAGACCAAGGGATAATACTAGATGTACGCCCGAAGCCAAAGGGAAGAAGGGGTGTTGGCCGGAACGCTACGAAGTGTCAAACCATATGGAGTGAAAAAGTCCCCGAAGATCACAAGCTGCGCGACGTTCACGAAAAACTGCTCCTGGACGAGGGTCCTCAAACTCTAAATGCTAGGAAGGTTCAGGAAAAGGGAGGCGAGCTCAGGTAAACAAAAAAAGGGGGGAATCCCAATCCACCCAACCGGGCAGCTAAACGAGAAGGAGAAAGCTGGACTGCCAGCTAAAAGCAAAAAGCTTCTGACGCCATCCCTCTCCTGAGGGGAAGGCACTAAAAAATAGCCGCTGAAAGCTGTGTACGGACAAACTGGTCAGCGGGGGGGAAGGATCTACGACGTGTTAAGGGGCGGCAAGGCTCCGCGCTTTGCAACCGAGATAAAGAAATGGTTAAAAGAGCACCAGAAATCCGTCCACAGCGGGATGCCGCTTGCCACAAAGAAACCCATGGAGGTCTTTAAGGATGCCCTCAGTTTAAAGTGCGCCATAATGTATGACTCTTTTGGAGGCTCTCACTATTTGGGTTGGGGAAAAAATGGCATGGAAAGGGACTATGACGACTAGCTGCAATCTGGAAAGACACAGGAAATGGACAGAGAAGGGGTTTCTTTTTTTCCTCGTTTCTCTACTAAGCTAGAGAAGCGTGGAAAGGGCGGGAAGGGAAGCTTAAAATGTAGGAAGTGTACTCTTTTTAGTGCACCGGAGAAAATCATCGAAAAAAAAACAATACTACGGAAATACACCACTGTCAATGTGAAAACTAAAGGGAGGGGGCATGCAGGGCCGGGAGAAGGGGAAAAAGCCGTCCACCTATTGGGTAAGGGGGTGTCCGGAAGAAAACCATCTCACTGTCGGTTTACAGGTATTTTACGCAAATGAATAGGATCTCGGTAGGCCCAAGGCAGTGCAGCTCGCAAAAACAAATAGAAACAGAAACCAGAGTTCGGAGCGATTCGGGCGGCCGTACTATCCTGTATTGAAGGAGAAATGAAAAACGCGCGGAAATATCCGACGTGGGGAGGATTAAACTGAGGAAGTGGGACAGAACCGTGCCCCCGGTAAGGAAAAGGGAGGGGAGTCCCCCAAGTCAAAGGGGCTCGGCAGTACTCCAGAAGGCACAAGGAAGAAGACAAAGCAAATCTGAGTTGAGGGTGGGATGGCAGAATCAGGGGACTTGGACAATACAAATGGGGAAGGACGTCGTCATAAAGGAAAATGAAGACGAATGCGGGGAGGTCGCGCAAGAGAAAAGGGTGATGGGAGGGCCAGAGAAGACCAAGGTTCGGGGATGAGGTCCTATGTCGTGGCACATTCCGATTCTTGAAAGTAAGTCAAAAGGGAGAAAGGGGCATCAGTAGACAAAAGGGTACGAAGGTCGTTTTAAAAAGGCTGCACTGATGTAAGCGAACCCGTCTCTGCTATCCATGGTCAGAGACAACCGGACAGGGGGAAGTTCCTAGGGGGACCGAATACTGTGTTGACGGGACATCGCGAACCGGCGGAGAAACAGGAACTCCACAGTGCAGCACTCTTAGAGACCTTGGTGATGGGGAAGAAGAGGACGGTCTGCTCAGAAAATCCCAACGGCTCTGATGATTGAAGGGTTATTACAGAACGGACGAGAATAGGGGGGCATCATCTACCACTGGCTTCCAGGAACGCGGATTAAAGAAGCATGACCCAATGGAGGGTTAACAGACCAGAGATGCAAGCCTGATCTCGGGAGAAGCCTCAAGTAAAGTGAGGCCCAGCCCAGTGGGAGGTTGAAAACTGGAGGGTAAGCCTTTACCGGGTGGGCAAACCCAAAAAAAATTCGAGCGTCGGGGTTAGCAGATAATATGAGGGGAAAATCAAAAATGATGGGAAAAAAAAGCGGCAACCTGCCTATCTGCACCGCTACGACTTCATAACGTCAAAAGAGGGTGGTCCAGGGAGAGAAACCAAATGGCAAACATCGGCCCGTGTCCTAAGACGCGGCACAGCGGATCGGGGATATAAGGAACCGAATCCCTTCTACTAACCCGGCGCGACTCAACTGAAAGGAACAAAGAGAGGACCTCACGGTGGGGGGGAGGGGGTCGAGCGATAAATGTCAAGGAGAACATACTGAACATCTTCCTGAGGTAAGATAACGAAGACACAACAAAAAAAAGGGAAGAGGAGGGAACAAGCTGGAGAGGGAGACTCAGTAGAAGGCCGGATGTTTCAGGATGGGTAAGGAGCGGGTATAGAAGAACCCAGGAAAAACGGCGGGACCTGGTATTTACCTTATGTTAACGTTATCGCCTGGTGAGTAGGTACGGAGCTGAGGGAAAAGGACTTACCTAGCCTACAGTCAGCTTTCGTAGGAGTAAAAGGAGAAAACTTAGACTGGTTCCAACAACTTTTACTTATCAACGGTCGACGGATGGCATCGTCAGTAACGTTGGGGAAATCAAAGGGTTGTATAGCCACACTAGGGTTAACTCAAAGGGAGGAAAACGCGCCCTCGGCATTGGGGGTTTCCGTTCAAATGAACCGGGAGGGAAGCAGCATTTGGACACCGGGATCACGGGCCGGTGAAAAAGTTCAGCGCAAGGAGTCCCGAGCTAGCCATCGGACACACCGCACTGGAAAGGGAAAGAAAGGTTGAAGGAAGTTTATACGGGGGGGAGGGCGGGCAAAGGGGAGGGAGATTGCAATTCCCCTAAGCTCGTCAGGGCAAAGAAAAAAAAAGGAAATTTAAAGTGTTGGTTGGGAAAAGGGAGGCGCCGCCGGGGCGATCACTAACCACCAAGGGCTCGTCTCGTGAGGGGGGGAGGGGGTCAACGTACCGGTACTCCAAAGGGGGGCGATAGGGGAGAAAGGTAAAGGAACTGGAGAAGGAGTAAACGCAAAAGAAAACAGGGGAACGGACGGAATACAGCGACATTGTACTCGCTGCGCTGACACCGGACTCGTGGGGGGAACGTATGGGAGAAGAGGGGTCGAGGCAATTCCTGCCGGGTTAGCCTTTCTTGGGATCATGAGAGTAAGGGAATGAGTGCAAAGCCCTAAGTAAGGTCACAACGACAAGGTGCTCGTGTTTCGGAATGGGGGGGCCCTCGGAGGAACCATCAACCACGTGGAAAGGAGGGCGCTACAGTGGAAAGACAACCTCTAGGACATGTAGAAGAGATGGGAAGTACGCGTGAAGAAGGGGGGCGAGGAGCAACAGGACCTTCAATCCCAGGAAGGCCACGATCAAGAAATCGGGTTGCAGCGCTGAGAATCACCGGGGTTCGAATGCTTATCATAAAAAGACACCCGCGGGGTTAAAAAAAAAGAACGAAAGGTGGCAGGAACGGGAGCAGGCTAACGATCGTACCCTCGTAGAACCTACGGAAATAGGGTCAAGAAGGGGGGCGGGCAGGTATAAGTCCTCCAAGGAGTCAAGGCATAAAGGACTAGGATCAAAATCAAGAGGTTTGCCAACGGGGGCAGAAAAGAGGTTGCGAGCGGCAATTCCTTCTTGAAGCCGCCAACGACGAAACGAAGTCAGGGCGCATCCCACGACATGGAACCTCAAACCGAGATGTTTTAAGAACCGACACCGTAAAAAGAAAAAACTAGGGGAGCAAAGTGCACACCCAAAAGGCCAGGGAAAGAAGGGCACTAACGATTTACTGAAGGGAAAAAGGGGGTTCAACGGATTTTGCGATGGGAAGTCCCGGGCCCCGACCGGGGCACTGTCGCTACACGGGGGGTGATCGGGGACAACGCAGCACGCCCGTGAAAGGAAAAGTAGTTTATCTGAAAACCGGCAGCGAACGATAAAAAGGCCACGAAAAGGCTGGGAATGGCCGACTTGTTAGCGGACTGGAAAGAGGGAAAAAAACAGAGGGGGCACCGAGGACATGACCATGTGCCTCCAACATTCGTGGGGGAAGGGAACAAGGGGTCGGAGTCAGTTTAGCTTAACTCCCTGGGTCTTCCTACGCCAAGCACGAAAAACTTGGGAGGGGGGGGGGAAGCTGAAAGGCGCTTTGGAAGGAGGGTCGTTTGTGGACGGGGGTTGAACCGCTTTCCTTTTCGGGGTGGAACTCAGCCTCTCGAGCCTGATAAATTAATCAAAGCGTCAAGAGGGACAGACCTAGACAAGGGAACGATGAAAAGAGTAGGGGAGGGGGGGCCGAACCACCATGAGAGGTCAAAAGAAACGGGTAAGTGAGCTCAGGAAGACTGCGACAGGACAGGGGTGGAGAGGAGGGGGGTTAGGCCGATAAATTGGTCAGGAAGGGAACGAGAACGAAAGGGGTTTGAAATCCAGCAACAATGGTGGCCTATACTTTAGCGGCTTCTCTGGACTCACTTAGTTGGAAAGAACCAAGGGGAGGGGGGAGGTAACAGTCGCAGTTTAGGGATCAATTGTTAATTTTGAAGAGAAGAAAGAGTTTGGTTGTGGAACAATAAGATTGTAGTGGTTTGCTTCATCTTAGAGATTCTTTTCTTGGCAGGTTCTCTGCTATTAGAAGGCTCTCGGGTTCTCTAAACAGATAATGAGAAACGGGTGGCTTGAGGGGTAGGTCATGTCCGCGGTCTATCCATAAGAAAGAACGTGCGCGGTAGCGCAACTACCGGGCAAGAGACCACTCCTGAAAGTATGCCCGGAAGCGAGAAAGCTCGGCCGGATAAGTTAATACATCTTTACAAAAGAATGGGGTATAAGGAACGCCCTTGGGGCCTAGGGGAAAAAACTAATTGGAGCCTCAATCTTAAGAGATCAGGGGGGAAAAGAAACAAAAGTACCGAGGAGGCAGGGAGAGAGAGGGGCCTAGCCAGAAAGTCCTAAGGGGGAGGCGCGGGATTCTGGAAGCCAATGTGGGGTTACGGGAGAGTCCTCGTACCGAGTTCAATGCAAGCAGGGCCAAAGGGACGGGGGGCAAAGGTCAGCGGGGTGTTGAGAAAAGTAGAAGAAAAACAAACGTATGGGACACTTAGAGAGGTGTACAGCAGCTAAGAATAAAAGGGCAAATTACGGAAAATTCGGCCTGCATGAACTGTGGGGCCCGAGGCGCTAATAAGTCACAGGAGGAAGGAAGCTGGGTGGAGGATCTAGAGAAAAGGACGGGCGCTGTCAGGCTTTGCTCACCAGAGGGAGGACTACAGAGCTCTTGTTCCGTCGTGGGGGTAAGAAAGGGATCAAAGAAACGTCTTCCCCCCTCGACCAACCGTCATGATTCCGTAGACAGCTTTGGAGAAGCGAAGGAGCGGCCGAAGAGTCGGGGGGGAAGAAGGGCGAGATATCGATATCATGAGGGCAGCGGGAATCGAGGTTTGAGAAATCTTTGCAAAGGGTCTTGGGGCGGACTAAGCGACCGCGGAGAAAGGATCTGATGACGTTGAAAGAGGCGCCACCTGGGGTCTCCAGGAGCAGGTGGAGGGGAAGAAGGGGACGGGATCTAACGGAGACGCCTAGAAGCCACAGACGGAACTAAAGGTGCAACCGGACACCCGCTACAGAGTGGAACCCAACCAGATAGGAGGAAAAAAGACCCTGTCTGGCTGTCCTAACGGAAAGAGAAAGCCCCCTGAGCAAGGGTCAAACTAGAAGGGACGCAGCGCAGCGCGAATGCAGAAGTCTTTATGGCAATTGGGGATCTTTCTAAGAACCAGGTTGCAGCGTCCTGCACAAAAAAAAAAACGAAAAAAAAAAAGGGGGGAGGGCTATCGTAACGATCCCTAAATGTAGAAGGCGGGATCACTGAAACGTCGTGAGGACCTTAAAAAACGTCTCCGTGGCTGTTTCCATGCACAAGTATACAAAAGGAACTGTTCCTATTTGTCAAGATAGGAGAGAAGACCGTTAATGGGGGTCATGGGGGGCTGGCTCCCGACAGGTTCAACCCGAAAAGGGGGGGGCCGCGGTTCAAACTAAAAAACACGACCCAAGCCAAAAGAAAGATCAGATTCCACAACGCAAACAGGTGGAGGAAGACGGCTTCAACTTCAGTGAGACTTCTCTCATAAGGATAAAGGGTCGCGTGAGGCACAAGCCATGGGAAAAAGGTGACCACTGGGAGAGGCGGTTGCCGTCTGACGTCAGACAAGTGAGGAGCACAGGAAGGAAAAGAGAGGGGTTAGGGTTTCCGAGTTCATGGCCGGGGGTTTTCGATAAAAGCTAGTGCATGACTTTGCTGGATGGAGTCTCGACCTTAGTAAGGGAAACCGGGGGAGGCAATTCGACTTAAATAGACCCCAGACGCGTAAAAGACTGGGGAAGGCCTGACAGGTAGGGAGTCCAGGTGGCCGTGCTGAGGGGAAAAAAGGGGTACAAGGGCGACCGAGTTTTATCGTTTTTTACGGGTGCGAAACCAGCGAAGGGGGGATGGGGGCCAAGGGGTGAAATCGCGAAATGAAAAGGGGTAGGACATCGTCGGGGCGATCCGAAGGCATCAGGAGCTCGCACAAACTCATGCATCTCCGGACCCCAACCTCGGGAGGGTCAGGGAGGAAGGGAGGAAAGGGGACTATCTCCGTGGGATGTGTAAAAAACAATCCCGCCGGCGGAGGGGACGCTATCCGAGAGGGGGGAGCAGTTTCTACAAGACTGTACTATGAGAAGGGATACTGGCATGAACGAAAAAAACGGAAGGGCTAGGCGAAAGAGTAAGTGCAGCTTCTTCGAAAGAAGAATAAAAATGAGACAAAGGGATTCAAACATTGAGAGGGTCTGTTTTGGGGGGTTTGGGGGGGGGGGGGGTCCTTCCCTGGAATTAATGGCTAAATCGCACGGCGAAGTCATTCAATAATGATTTGAGAAATGAGACGGGGAGGGTAAATGGTCGCGGAAAGCTAATGAAATCGGGTATTGGTCGGCGTGAACCTCACCCGATTTTTCTTTGGAAGGAGGAGGTGCTTTGAAGACAGGCAAATTGGATATTCGTGAAACTCAAAGTCAACTTATAAAAGTTGACAGAGTCGGCTCAAAGTCGACAACGGAGAATGTTCACAGCGGAACGGAGTTAAGTTCACTCGCGTAAGTACAGGTATCCTTACATGTAAGGCCTAACTGCGGGGGGGGGGGAGCCGGGGCATGGGAAAGAGGGAGTTGGGGGCAAGTGGGTAAAAAATCTAATGGAAAGTGGGGCCGGACCCCGTCCAAAGAGGGGAGCCCGTGTGAGGTTATACTTAGGAGGAGCGATCAAAAGAAAAAAACTGGATCGCGCGGTTTCAAGGTGATTCATTCAATCATGAAGTAAGAAATCGCTGTCAAAGGACCGGAGGAAAAGTAGTAAACGAAAATGGAGTGGCTGAACATTCGGCTTCAACTGCAGGTGAGCGGGTCCAGCCGGCTGAAAAGGAAACCCTCACCACGGGGCAACGGGAAGGGTTCACTAAAAAGGGTCCGGGACAAAAAAGAAAAACGCCGGCGGTTGCAAAGTAACGAGTCTTGCCTATAAAACGGAGGGACCCGTAAGGGCGAGCAGAAGACGCTACTCAGGACCCTCACCAAGGGTGAACGGCGACCAAGGGGAAAATAGAACTAAGGGAATAAGAACTGTCGAGGGGAGACAGCAAACCCGGTCCGCCGATCCTGAAGAAAAGGAGCTCAACGGTTTTACTAAGGACACTGAACAGGAAAGAGGTAAGGTCGAGGCATAAGCAAAGGAAAAGATAAAAAGAAAGGCCGGGACCGCTGATAAGAAATAGACTCCAAAACACAAACAACGGGTAGGGAAAAGAAATATTACGTGAAGACGAGGACGAAGACGGGAGGTGAAAGGGGGTGGGTCCGGGAATGATCCCGAGACCAAAAGGCCAGAGGAGGGGAATGGGCGGGGGACAGTGAGTTTACTTGAGCTGCAGGGTTAGCGACGGAAGAACCTAGCGGAAAGAAAGAGAGATGGTCAGAGTACATCGGTAGCGAGGTGCACCGGGGAGCCAGGGGCCACCAGCGGGGACCGGAGAGGAGGGTAAGCGGATGGAGACGAATTAATTTGTAACGCATGTGGGGGATCGTAAAAATCAAAAGGTAATCCTTGCGAAAACCGCCCCGCCCGAGTGTTTGTAAAAACGGGAAGCCCTTGCAGAGGGGGGGGAACAAAGTTTTGAACCGAGAAAAGGAGGAAAAATTGTCGAGGCAGGGATGGAAGGGGATAAGGGGGGGAAGCTCTAACGAACGGAGGTGGACAAAAAGGGGGGAACTGCTTGGGTCAACCTTCTGACGAAGGGCGACCCTGGACGTCGACAGGAACTCCTCATCGATGTCACAGGGCTGCCGCCCCGAACTAGGGGGTAGATCAGGGTGGTTTAGTTGATCAGCAGCAGAGATTCGCAAATCACGCACCCGGCTAGCCTCCTCTTGAGGGACGGGGCTTGCAGTTACTCCAACAGCCTGGAAGCGCGGGAAATACCCTGGGAAAAGTATTCCCTTTTAGAAGAATCAGACAGGTAAGCAAAAGAAAGGGGAGGAAGTTACCATACCGTAATGGTAACCGGCAGTCTGGACATAACGAAGGAAGAGGTTACGTGGGTCGAAAAGGTGGAATCATTCCTAAGTTAGCCGGGTGCTTCGTTCGTTCAGAGAATCTCCGAAAAAACTGGGACCGCCGAGAATAAGCAAAACGAAACGAGTAGTCGGGACCCAGACTAAAGAACAGAGTAGTGTCGGGGCTATACCAGTTGTAAACTCCGAGGTCAGGGGCAGCCATCTTCTTGATAAAGGAAGGCAGTGCGGAGGGCCTCATGCATTTTAGGGTGGGGAGGGGTGGTGGGTTAGGGGGGTGGGAGGGGTGGGGAGGGGGGGGTGGAGGTTGATTTGGTGGAAAGGAGTGTGGGGGGGTGTGGGGGGGAGGAAGTAGCGGGGGGGTACGGAGGGGAGCGGGGGATGGCAAGTGGAGGGGTAAGACGGTGAAGGGTACGGGGAAGGGTTGATGGGTAGAGATGGGGGATGGGGGGAGACGGGAGGGGGAGGGCGGCAGACGGCGCGGTAAACGGGCGCAGGATACAAACAAATGGTAAAACCGACTTTGGTAATGGAGGGGGGGGGTAGCCCAGATTGTGGGGGGAAACCGTCCAGGGGAGGGTAGATTCCTGGCTTAGGGACTGCGCGGGCTGGGCTAAGGAACGGGGGGCGAGTGTGTGGAGGCGGACTGAGGTGTAGGAGGGGGGGTGCGCACACGCGGAAAGGGGAGTTCATACATGGTGGGTCCGCTCGGAGGTCATGGGCAGCACGTTAAGGGGGGATGAGGGATGATGTGAGAGGGAGGGGGGTGGGGGGGTCTCGACGTAGTGAGGGGGGGGAGAGAGGTGGTAGGTAAGGTGCTTGGTAGGGAAGGAGAGAGGGAAGAAGAAAAGGGTGAGGAGCGGGGGCGAAGGGGGGAGAGTGTCTATAACGGAGGAATGAACGGGGGAAGGGTGAGGGGGTGGGGGGAAACGCGAGGAAGCGAGTAAAGAGAGGAGGGGAGGGTGGAAGAGGGGGGTGGGCAGGTAGAGAGTAGGGGAAAAGACGAGGTGTGAAGGGGTTTTTAGAAGGGAAGCCGCCGGAAAAAAAAACCCTACTGGGTGAGAAACCGTGGGTTGGCGCTTTGTGGTGCATGTGGACCCAGGCCCCTCATGCAACAGGACCGTGGAGGTGTTCAATTGGACGCCCTTGGGGGGAAAATTCTCGCGTTGATGTGTGGGTCCCGTTAACCCCGAGAAGACGTCCCGGGAAGGGGATACGAAGAGCGGTGGGGACGGACGGGGGGGGGGAGAAAGGATGAGAGGAGAGGGGGGAGTATGGGGTTTTGGGGAGAGGATAGGGAGAAGGTTCGAATCGGACCTAAAAGCCTCGGGAGGGGACGCAGGAGAGCGACCGGTAGAGGGGGTCAGGGGCAGAAGTCAGGAGAGAGTTGTCGGAAGGTATGTGCCAGTCGGGGGGGGAACATACAAAAAAAATTACAAGAAGGTGAAGATAGGGTCGAGGAAGGGTGTGCGGGGTATGTTCAAAAATGGGTTTTTTTGTTTGACTTAGCTGCTCCCCAAAAGGTAGATAGGTTCATAGGTGTTAACGGTGGTGTGCAAGGGGGGGGCCCAAGGGGGCCTTTCCCCGGGGGGGGGTGGGGGGGGGAGGAAGGGGGAGTGATCGTGGGGGTGATCGAACAACCGGAGGAGTCGCACTCCGGGGGGGGAGGGAGTGGGGGTGTGGGGTTTATGTGACGGCCTTTTGGTCCCAAAATAAAGGGGGGGGCTCGGGGTCATAGTTAGATTAAAGGGATGGGTCGCTGGGGTGTGTGTGGGGGTGGTGTTGGGGGAAGGTGAGGAGTAAGGGAGGAGGGTACGGAAGGTGGGGGGGTTTAGTGAATTTGGGAGGACATGGGGGGGGCGAGGGGGGTCTGCTGCCCCGGGGCGGGCCGGCTCGGGGAGGGGGTCGCGAGGCGCGCGGTGGGGCAGGGGAGGGGGGGGGAATGGTTGCAGTTCAGGGGTGGAGGCGGAACAAAAATTTTCCGTAAGAAGGCATCCCTGCCTCAAGACAGGGGGGGTGTATGAATAGGCGGTTGGGCCGGGGGCCGGTCCTGTTAGGGGGGACGGGGCTATTGGAAACGGGTGGGGCGAAGTCCAGCCGGCGGGCGTTAGCACACGGTGAGGACGAATTACCCCCTCCCGTGATACAACTGGGTTTATATTCAAAAAAGGGAAGACAAAAGGACGTCCAACCCCCGCCCGTTTCAGGCACGCCCCAGCCGAACACTAGGTCCGCACCAAAAGACGGGGTGGGGTGGGGCAAAAGAAAAGATAAAACTCGGGAGGGACACGTACCATGAAGATGTAAGCCATACAAATTGTTTTTAGTGGGGGGCTTAGGGGGAAACAATAGAGGGTAAACTAGTGGGGGGTTTGTTTGTTACAGGGAGGGGGATGTTTTAAAGCCCCAAGTGGTGTGGTGTTGCCCTGAACAGTGGGTAGTGCTGTGACCGGGTCCGGGGGGGTCCCAAAGCCAGGCAAGGAACCGGTAGAGCAAACATAAGAGTTTGTTTAATACGAATAGAAGGCAGTGTGGGGTTGGGATAGGTAGTGAAGCCGTGTCGGGGTCTCAAAAACTGCTCCGAGGTGGACCTGGTGTTGGGGTGGTTAGGGCGGGAGCAGCAAGGCGGCTGGGAACCCTCGCCCCGGGGGGGCCCGAAGTAGAGCGTAGATTACGAGAGAGTGAACCCAAGCGGGTGCGGAATATAAGCGAAAACCCAGAAGCCTAACTGATTGGGGGAGGGAAGCGTGGAGAGGGTAGGCATTGCCCCCAAGGGTCCCCTGGGAAGGTGTGTGTTAAAACCGAAACTTGGGCCAGATCCCCGGCAAAAAGAGGGGAACCCAGGCCCCATTGAACGCAGTTCCAAAACAGAACCAAAAACGGGTGGGGGGGGTGGCAAGGGGCAACACAGGGAAGCCCCGAGGGTTGTCAAATCAAATTGAGGACCTAAAAAGGTCCCAAACAAGGCAAAAAGTTGGGGGGAAAAACGGGGTCCCAAAGGACTCAACCGGTGTTGTGGTGGGGGGGTGTGGGTGGAAAGACTTGGGAAAAAACTGGGGGGCGGACACTGGGGGGGTTGCCCGTGCCTTCCAGGGGGGGGGTGTAAAAGGGGGTTGGAACGCCGTGTATAAAATACGGGGGGGGGGTGGGGGAACCGTCGGCGGGGGGAGCACCTGTTATTCCACACCTGGAACCAAAGTCGGTTCACAGCGGGTCAGACGGGTAAAAAAAAGGCCAGAGGGCCCGTAACACGATGGAAAACTAGGTGGGGGCGTGTGGTGACGTAAAACCAAAAGCCAGGGTGAGTGGAATGTGGCAGAAAAAAAGTTGATGTTGACTTGGGGGAGAGGGCAAAGAAACTCCAAGGTGGTGGGGTTACAGGTCGCACCTTCTATGGGGGGCACCAAGCGGAAAACATACCAGGGGGAGGGGGGGGTTTTGAGTTTTTTATCGGGGTGTGGATTGGGGCTGCCGTGACCCAAAAACATCACAAAACCTGGGTCTGGGGTACAACCGCCAGAGGAAAAGTCACACCGTCCAGTTGGGGTTGGTGTTTTTGCACGCCTACCCCAGCAAACGGGTGGTCAAGGCAAAGGGACCAGGGATCTGGGCAGGGAGGAGAAAACAACGGGAACTGAAGGGGTGAAACCGAGAATCAAGGGGGGTTCCGGTGGGGACTTAACCGCAAAGGGGGAATTGGGAAAAGAAAAGAGCGGTGGCAGGACGTTTCGCTTCTCTGAATGTTGTTGGGTAGTGGGGAACCACACTAGTAAGCTGGGGGGGGACTGCCAAAACGGGGTAAGAATGGGAAGGTCAGTTTCGGCAGGGCGGGCAAGCGGAGTAAGATAACGGGCAGGTAAAAAACCAAAGGTGAGCGAGAAAAACCAAGGGTGGTGGGGGGGCCTTCACGGGAAAGAACGGGGTGGGGGGGGGGAAAAAAGTCGGTCGAAGACCCACAGAAGAAAAGGAAGAAAACGGGGGTTCCGCAAGGGGAAAGTGATTCCGGGAAAAAAAAACTACCGTGTATCCGGGGGGGGGCGCACACATCGTCGCGGGGGGGGGGGGGGGGAACAGCTTTGTGGGGGAAAGTGGGAGAAGATCTGTGGCCGCCTGCCTGTCATTACAAAGAGATGGGGAAAAAAAACGGTTGCACCCGTCACGTTCCCCCAAGTTCCGCGCTAAACCCGGGGGGGGGGAAAACGCTCCGTGGGGCTGGCACAACTTAAATCACAAGGTTGTCAAGGTCCGGGAGGGAAAGACGCTGGAAAAAAATCAGTGTAATAACCCCATTCCCAGGCGTGGCTGGGGGGGGGAAGGGGTCATAGTTCGTCTGGGGGTGGGAGGAAAAGAATTGGAAAAAAAACCACCCGAAAACGGGTCCCCCTGGTCGTGAACTAGCTCCGGGTCGGCCAAAAAATGTTAAAGTGGACCATTGAGCGGGGGAGACCCACAGAGGGAACCGGGGCCCAAATCAATGGGAAGGCCACGCCTTTGTTTGTGTGGCCCCGGAACCTTGGCCAAGTTGTGTGGTGCTTCGGTCAGCAACAGGCTTGGGGGTGTTTTCGAAAACCAACTCTCTCAACCAAAAACAAAAAAAAACGGCGGGGGAAACACGAGCAGCGTTTGGGTGTGTCGGACACAAAAAACGCGAGACGGCCACACAGGGTGTCAGGAAAGGGCCCCCAAATACGGGGGGAGGGGGGCGAGGGGAAGCCTCAGAAGTCCACATGAGGTTCCGGAAGAACTCGAAGAAGAGAAGGTGGGGGGAACTGGTCCTCCTTTTTGGCGCACAACGGCAGGTACGCAGAGTGACGCCGCCGAACCGGGGTAAGTCCACTTTTTCGGAAAAAAAGGATATTCACCAAAAGGTGAACTTCTCCGCCCAAACCTTCAAAAAACACGGGGAAGGAAACCTGGTGACAAAGGCAAAGGGCGTGGGAGTACACGAAACGTGGAGGGGGGGGGGCGGGGGGAAAAAAAAGGGGGCAGAGGGGCTGGAGAAAGAGGTGGCAAGATCCTGGGATCGCCCGAGTTTCAGCTGGGGGGGGACGAGTTTTTCGGGGGGGGGGGCGCTGAGTGGAAAACAAAAGGGGGAAAGGTGGAAAGAAACCAAAACGCCGCCCTGTCCAAAGAAGTCCGCAAAGGCAAATCGAACCGTGGGGGAAAGCCATGGGGAAGACGAAAAAGAAAAAAAAGGGTTGCCCCACCGCCGGGGGGAGGCGGGGGGGTGGGGGGGGCCCGAGCCGGGGGGAAGGAAAATAAAAAGCTACCAGAGATGGCTCACGCGAAAAGGCCCCAAAGAACGGTCCCTAAAAGGTGGGGGGGGTAAGTCCCCAAACCAAAAACCGATACTCGGGCGGTTTCAAGACCAATAGCAAAAGGGCCGGCCAAAGTAAATCCCAACGCCTCTGACTTTGCCCCATCACCTTCGGGACGGGGGAAGGTTAACGAACCACACTATCCTTGGGAAAACCACCGAGAGGGAAAAAAAAGGTTCAGCTGTAGGCAAAATCGGGGCAGGAAACATGCTCGGGGGAAAAAAACGGGTGTGGGAATTTGAATGGGGGAGGGTGGTGGAAATATCACACTCCCCGAGCAAAAAGACAAAAAAAGGGTCAAGCGGAAAAGGGGCGAACAAAAAGAACCAAAAGGAGAAAAGAAGACACGATACTGGTGGCGGGGTACCGGAATACTCTCTGTCAACAGTAAAAAATGAAACGGCCACCTGGGCACTATCAAGAAACGTTTCCGGGGGACCCTTTGGATGGGTCCCATTGCAAACCTATGGGTCCAAAAAACACACACCGGGGAAGTTTTGAAAGAGGTTTGAACTGATGAAGAGGAAGGGGTCTTGACGGGTCCCTCCCGGAAAAAAAAACGATGGTTGTGCCAAAAGGGGTGTTGGAGTAATTGCCTTCAGGCGCGCGGGGTGCCAGGATACTGGGACCAAGAGGGGCAAAAACGGTAAAAGAAAACCAGCAGAACGCGAGCAATTACAAAAAAAGCCTCACGGGGGCAAAGTGCCATAACTTGTACCAGGAGAAAATGAAACCATGGAGGGGCGGGTTATTTTCTTTGGTTCACCTGGCCAATGGGAAAAAAGGGGAACAAAAAACCCGTATAAATAAGTGGGGGATGAAAAAGAAACAGAGTTCAAAGTGTTTGGGCCGGGCCCCTGGGTTAAGGGGGGACCATGTTTCCCAAAAAAGTGAAAAGGGGTCCTATCTGTACCCGAGCTGGGAAGGTCGGGGCACAAAGCAGGAAACTGGGGGACCCGCTGAAGGACCATGGGGCTTTGGTGAAACCTATTTCGCTGAACTTTTTTAGGACAAGAACATCGGGGGAAATGGAAACCGGGGCGTGGCACAATGGGCCTTGCAGATCAAAATGAGAGAAGTCGGGTCGTTTGGTTTGAAAACAAGGGAAGTTAATTTTGGGGCACACGTGGGGACGGAAAAAGTTCATCGGGGGACCCCAACCGCGCGGAAACCCAAAAGGGCCCCGAAAGTTTAGAAAGCCCCTCAAGGTCGGCCATTCCGGACCGGGGTGGGGTTCAAGGTGCAAAAAAAAACAGGGACCCAGGGCAACCGAAAAGGGGGTCCTGCCGTGGTGGGGGGGTGGTACCTGGGTGGGGGGGGGAGAAAACCAATCTCTGGGTCCGGGGGGTGTGGGGAAAAATGAGTGAATAAAAAAAAGGAGGGGGACCATTAACCTGATAAAGGGGGCATCGGGGACCGGGTGGGTGCCGGCATCCGCAATGAACAAAAAAAATGGGTCTCGTAGGGCAAACCAAGAAAGTCGCCCTAACATTGACCAAACGCTGGGGGGGCCTGTGGTGTATTGAGGCAAGGGACGGGACCAGGAAATCACCTTTGGGGGGGGATTTGGTCTGTCATCCACATGGGGGCACCCGCCACCGGCGGACCTTGGAAACTCCTAAAAAGAGTGGAAGCGGGTTCTTAAAGAAACGGGGGGGGGAGGGGTAAATCCTTAGCCAAAGGGGAGCACAGGGTTCAAGGAAACGGGGCGGAAAAAAAAGGGTCGCCAGATCAAAAGCCGCGGGGGAAAATGTGGGGAAGTCAGACAACGGGCGTGGTCAAAGAAGAAAAATCAAAAGTGAAAAAGATCTGTTTCAGCTGCGTGGAACCAAAATTAAGTGTTAGGGGGAGCGTGGGTGGTGGAGGGCCCGGCACCGTCATGAGTAAGGGGTAACAACGGGGGAAACTGGGAGGGGCTTAAGTCAAGGAAAGAGAGGGTAAAACTGGGGGGCCGGGGGCGGGGGGTTAATGGGGGCCGTGGAGGGGGGGGGGGGGAACACACCGGTCCCCTATGTTGGGTGGGGGGGGTTTGCTTACACGGGGGGGGCGTGTCCCTGCGGGAAAAATCGCCGAATGGTGTACGGGGGGGCCAGGGTCGAAGGGAAAAAGGGTGGGTAAGCACCGGAGATGTAAAAGGGAACCGAAAACGACCGGTCAACGTCTAACAGGGGAAGGGAAAAAAAAATGGAATAGGGCACCGTGACGACACGGGCAAGTGGGTCACCGTGGGCAGGTCGGGGGGGAGGGCCGGAAGGGAAGGCAGCCGGTTACAAAAAGGGAATGACCGTTACAATGGCAGGCACAGACACCTGACATTTGGAGTGGTGAGACTGGGACAGTCCGGCCAGGGGTCTTGGGGGGTCCATGGGATAACAGACGCCCTACAGGGAAGGTGAACGTACGGACACCCGGGGGCACACCTTTTGGGGAAAGAAAAGTGTGGTGAAGGTTTGTCAAATCCTCGCTTGCCGTGCACCGGGGACCACGATCAGAAAAAACTCAAAAAAAAAAAAAAACCCTGCGAATCGGTCCCTGGTGGGTGTTGAGGAAGCCCTTAACAAGCTGATGGAGAAATCAAAGATCGGGGGGAGACGGGGGGAAACGGGCAGGGGGGGCAAATGTGCTGGTGCCTTGACCGGGTTTAAAGGAAACACCTGGGCAATGGAAAAAAGCGGGAGGGTGGTGTAACCGAAGCCAGGTCCTGGCTTTTGCAAAAAAAAAGCTGAATGTTGCCCCCTGCGGGGGCAAGCAGGACCGCGGGGGGGGGGAAAAAATTGGCCAACAAAAGCAGTGGGATCGGGTTAAAAACGTGGGGTACGGGGGGTGTTCCCTCAGGGGGGAAAGGTTACCGGCAAAAAAAGAACCAAAACAAAAAGGCGAGGTTGAGGTTTGAAACCGCACAGGGAAAAGTAAAGAGGGAAAAGGAAAATTCCCTTGTCCCAACCGAATGGGTTACCCTTCCTTGCCGGGAGAGGGGAAAAATCCAGGGGGGGGAAACGAAGGAAAAAAAAAAAAAGGCCCAATTGACCTCAACAGAGGGTTTGGCACCAGAGACAAAGGTGTCAACCCTACGGGCCAACGAAGGGGGTTAAAAAACATACGCGCGCCAGGGGGGGAGAATAAAAACAACAGGGAACCGGGGCCGAATAACTCCCAGGGGGAAAGGCACCCAGGGCAGGGCCTCAAGTTCAAAGGAAGGTCCCCCCACCCGCCAAGGGACCCGCAGGGGAAGGGGTCCCGAAGGTCTGGGACCCAAAATAGGGAAAAAAAGGACACCGTTTTCAAAAAGAAACCAAGGCCCACCCTTCCCAGACAAGAACAAAGAAAAGA